>ENA-UOXV01007317-UOXV01007317.1-marine-metagenome-genome-assembly--contig:-NODE-7317-length-11206-cov-5.035154_pt1 | contig 11206 bp, 11 predicted proteins | sample MGYA00238165_ERZ766961 | MGnify/ENA primary metagenome ERZ766961 (study PRJEB28924, sample SAMN03173240) | marine metagenome | biome: Marine; feature: Water; material: Subsurface seawater | place: North... | reverse complement strand
CAAGGGATTTTGTAGCTTTAGATGATTTATTCAATATCTTTAAGATATTGATATTTAAAAAAATTAAAAAAAATACCTTTAATTTGGCTAGTGGCAAATCTTATAAGTTAGGAAAAATTGTGAATAAACTTGTTAAATCAAATCAAATTATATTTTCAAATGATTTAAAATTTACTCCATATAGACCAATTGTAAAAGCTGATATAAACAAGCTTACTAAATCATTTAAATTATCACCAAATCAAAATATATATCCTTATTTTAGTGAATAAAAAAAATATAATATTTAGGTTTGATTTTAAAAGACAAAAAAATCTTTCTTATGGTCATTTATTCAGAGCTAATAAAATTATATCATTCTTAAAAAATAATTTTAATATTTTTTATTTAATTAAGACTGAAATCCAGGATAACCAATACAATTATTTAAGAAAAAAAAATTTAAAACAATACAAAAATAATCTATTTTTAAATGGTAAGGAATTTAAAAAAAAAATAGATTTTTTGATAATTGATCTTCCCTACAAAGATAATCAAATTCATTTGATTAAATCAAAAGTAAGCAAGATAATTGTAATAGAAGACCATTTTATGAATTATGATTTAGCAAACTTTTATTTCACAAACCTTAAATTAAATAATACTCAATTAAATAAGATCAATTTAAATAAAAATTCTATTTATAATGGAAACCAATATTTTATAAATGATCAAAGACAAATTAATAAAAGTCCTAAGAAAATAATTAAAAAAATTTTTGTAAATTTTGGAGGCTCAGACCCTCTAAACTTGTCTTCAAAATTTTTAAAAAGTATTAATAATGAAGTTTTTTCAAAATATATTTTTTATTTAGTTTTGGGCCCTGGTGCAAAAAAATTAAGTAAACTCAAGATAAATAAGAATATAAATATCTACACTAAACTTTCAAAAAAAAAATTTGATTTATTGAGAAAAGACTCTGATATTGCTGTTGTTTCAGGTGGAAATATATTGATTGAGAATATTTTTTTAGGTTTGCCATCTTTAGCATACCCTTCCTCTAAATACGAAAATCTTATTATCAATCAACTTCTTAAGAATAATGTTGTTTCAAAATTAAACTCTCTTAATAACAACATATTAAGTCAGATGATTGATTTATTTAATTACAAACATCGAATGAAAATATTTAATGAATCAAAAAAATTGATTAAAAGAAACAAATTTTATCAAAAATTCAAATTTATTTTAAATTTTTAATTAGAATAGGTTCGTTTTTTTTTATATTTTTTTTTGCTTTTTTATTTAAAATTTTAAAATATTTATCCACTCCAATTATTTTTTTATTTTGTGATCTTAAACAAATAATATTATTATTAGATATTTTTTCACCCTTTTTAATATCTGATCTTGCAAATATAAATCTTCTAAAATAAATTTTTTGAGCCATATCAGGTCTTAAAAGTTTACCCTTAAATGTCTCTATAATTTTTTCAGTTGATCTTATTCGATTAACAAATTTACTCATGTTAGATGTGTTGAGTGAGTCTTTGTTATCAGCACCTTTTAATTTATTATCAATTGTAAAATGTTTTTCTATAATTTTAGATCCCATTCCTACTGCTAAGCTAGCACTTTCATTTCCAAGTGTGTGGTCAGAATATCCAACTTTCCATTCTGATATATTTTTTAATTTTTTGATAAATCCTAATTTTGCATCTTCGTCTCTTGTTGGATAATTGGATATACAATGAAGTAAAAAAATATTTTTATTAAATTTTTTTAAAAAAGAATATGAATTTTTTATCTCATCATAACTAGACATTCCTGTTGATAAAAGTATGGTTTTATTAAATTTTTTTAAATAATCAAACATATGAAAATTATTTAAGTCCATTGATGCAATTTTAATACAATCTACATTTAATTTATTTAATAATTGAAAGCTTTGTAAGTCAAATGCTGTTGAAAAAAAATCTAATTTAAGTTTTTTTGATATTATTTTTAATTTTTTATATTGATCAAAATTTAGGCTAGTTCCATTAATTAAATTATAGTGTATTGATTTTTTAAAAACCATTTCTCCTGGTATGAAAGTTTGAAATTTTACTGCATCAACACCAGCTTTCTTTGCTCCATAAACCATTTTTTTTGCTAGTTCAAAATTACCCATATGATTAAAGCCTATTTCAGCTATTATATATGTTGGAGATCTTTGATTAACTTTGCTAATTATGGAACTCAACGATTTATCCGTGTCTTTGTCTGGTAGTCCAGGCTTGCTCTTGCTCACTCCATCTTTTATCATGAAGTCTTTGGTGACCATATTTTTTAACACCATGACTACAATTTCTACACCCTGGCTCTATCTCACATCTTCTTCCATTTGTATGAAGGTATCTAATTCTCTCTAATTTTTCACTTTTCCAAACACTCTTGATTGTATGGTGCTCCGCATTTCCCTCTTGAAATGATCCATCTACGTGTCTTAGTTTTTTCTGTGGAGTTCCTTCATATAACCCCAACACTAATCCTTCCTCTTCTTTGTGTGCGCCTGTGCATGGAAGAATTACTCCATTTGCAGAAACACTTAATCTTTGGAATGGATATTGACATGCCCAATCCATATTTATCATATCATCTTTGGGTTTTCCGTCTCTTAAATCTAAAAGCTCATTCACTGTTACCATATCAACACCAAGTTTTTTTAAAGTGTCGTAGTACTCTTGAGGATTATGAGCTATAGGAGGAAAAATAGTATTTGATCTAACCTGAGGTCTTTTTTTATTTTGCTCATTTCTTATTTCAATGAATCTTTTTATATTCCTTGAAACAATCGCAAAGGCATCATAATCTTTACCTTTCCATTTTGTAGGTGTCCTAATTGCATTATATTTTTCTTTAATACCATCAAATGAAAAGCTCAACCAACTTGGTTCTGCATCAATAATATCTCTTGCTAATTTCTCATCAATTTCTTGACCATGTGTTATTGCAGTAATCTCTAAAATTCCCTTTTTTCTAGCATATCTGAAAACATCTGCAATATTTACCTCTTTACCATTTTCATCTTTACTTTTATAGAGTGTTGGTTCTCCTCTCCAACTAAATAACATTGAATAAACTCCCATTTCAGAGCATTCATCTATAATACTTTTAACTGTTTTCCAGGGTAGCATTCTTTGAGCACCAAGGACTGTATTTTTAAACTCATCTGTAATTGTGTAGCACATACCACAAGAAAGATTACATGTACTAACAAGCTCAGCACAAACCGCCAAAGGAAATTCCCCAGGCTCAAAATTTTTAGCTCTGTAGTGCCAAAGTCTTCTGTATTCTTTATAATTTGCATATTCTTCATCCGTTGGAAATTGATTTCTTATAAAAGACTCTAAATTATCTTTAGTATCAAACTGGTATTGAGTTTGATTAGTTGGAACTTTTATACCCTCTTTTTTTGTGTAAATTTCTTCTAACTGCTCTTCCTTAAAGAATATGTTCGGTATTTGAGACATTAAGTACTGATATACTAAATACTATTATTTAAAAGAAAAAAATTCAAAGAATTAATCTATTTATTTAATCAATTTTTTAAAAAAAGCCTCAATTTTGATAATATTTGGATTATTAATTTTTGAATAAATATACCGTACAAATTTAAAATCTTCTAAGTTATCTACAGTAATTCTCATTGGAAAATATGTAGTCAATTTTTTAGGAGGCCTGACATAAGCGGCACCTTTTTTTTTCATCATATGGTATGTAACATGTTCTTTTGCAAAACTAGAGTTGTCTGTTTTTAAGTGCTTAAAGAAAAAATTACCTCTAAAGATTTCAACACCAGATCCTGTTGGTATAAATCGATCGTCAAATTTAATATATGAAATATTTTTTTCTTTCTTAATATATTTAATGAGATATTTGGTCAAATTTACATCAACAAGAGGATTATCACCTGTTGCTCTTATAATCAAATCTGGATTTTCTTTCCCAATTAGTATCTCAAATCTTTTTCTTACATTATTTTCTGATCCAAAAAAAATATCAACTTTTTTATTTTTTAATATTTCAAGAATTTTTCTATTTTTATATTTTGGACCTGTGGCAACATAAATTTTTGAAATATCGTTAAATTTTACAAATTTTTCAATTATTAAATCTAGAGATGATTTTGTTTTAAATATTGGAATAATTGATTTACCCTTCAGCCTTTTTGAATTAACTCTAGCTTGAATTATTAGTATTATTTTCATTTCTAAGATTTATTTACAATCTTATAAGAAAAAAAACTTTCAGCAGCTTTTGAATTTATTTTAATACCGTTGTTGATAGATTCATTAATAAAATAGTTATACCAATCAAAGTTATGTCTTTTCATTTCTGATTTATGGGCAAGCAATGCCTTTTTTTTAGTTTCTAATGTAGAGCTAATATCAAAAAAATAATTTTCTATAAAAGTTTTATCTGAAAAATAATAATTACTTCTATATTGAAATACATTATCTATTTTTCGTGAAAGCCAAATTGAAATATGAGCCATTTCCTTATGATCAGGGTGAGGATCTGATATCCAATGGGTAAAAAGAGTATCAAATTTTTCATTTGAAATAATCTTATTTAATTTACCTGAAATTACATTTTTATTTTTATTTATATCGAATATTTTAATATTAAAGTTTATAATTTTTTTAATTCCAATTATCTTTAATCCTTTATATCCCTCATCTTTTGCCAATTTTTTTGACCGAATAATTTTATTTTTTTCATCTCTTATCTCAGAATTACTTATGATAACAGCTGTTACATCTGCTCCTTCTTTTACTAATCTTGCAATAGTACCCCCACAACCAAGCTCAACATCATCATAATGGGATCCTATCACAAGTATTTTTTTAAAATTTTTCATATTTTATTCATTAAAAAATCTAACGTAGATAGATTTCTATCAAATCTTTCATATTTTTTTATATATTCTTTTTCATCTAAATTATGCCAAATAATTTCAATTCCTTTATTTTTAAAAATATCAGTATCTATATAGCTTTTTGATGGTTCACCTGTGAGATATTTTTTTGAATTATTTATTTCTAATAAATCTATAAGTCGCTCTGTGCTCTTTGTGCTTATATTGTACTGACTTGAAAAAAAGGTTTTTTTTTTAATTTCTAAAAAATCACAAAATAAATCAATTATTTCAATATTTAAATCAATTAAAAAATTAAAGTTTTTTTTATAAATTTTTTCTAAGCTTGGAAAAACTTGATCAAAATTTTTAGATTTTCTGTAGGCATTTTTTATTATATCTAAATGGATTTTATACAAGGCTAGATTATCTTTTATTCTTAATTCTTTAATTGATTGATGATAATTATTTTTTTTTTCAATTGGAACTGTTAACCAAGCAAACTTATCTAGAACTTTTATTTTATCCCTATGTGTCCATCCTCTTCTTGAAAATTGAACATCATCTAAATAAATTAATAATTCTGAACTTTTAATTTTATCAAAATAACCAATCCAAGGCATAAAATCAGGCTGATGTATTGTTGTGATCATTTAGGTAATTATGAATATTTCAGGTAAATATATATTTAAATGTATCATGCAAAGATAAATTCTTGCAAGAATAAAATTTAGTTATAAAAGAAACTAATTAATTTATAAAAGATATAATATTACACAAAATATGGTAAAAAAAAAAATTTTAGTAGTTGGTGGTGCGGGGTACGTTGGAACAGCTATAATTAATAAACTTCTATCTAGTAAATATGATGTTACTTGTGTTGATAATTTAGTTTATAAAAATATTCAATCTCTGAAAAGTTTTAACTATAAAAAAAACTTTAAATTCTATAAGTTAGATGCAGGTGACTTAAAAATACAAAAAATTCTTTCAAAAGTTGATTTTATTATATATTTAGCTGGGCTTGTTGGTGATCCAATAACAAAAAAATTTCCCAAAGCATCTTTAATAGCCAATGAAGGTATTATTAAAAAATTTATTAAATATTGTCTTAAAGAAAAAAGGAAACATACTTTTATTTTTGTATCAACTTGTTCAAATTATGGACTAAGAAGTAAAAATGAAAAAGCAAAAGAAGACTCAAAGTTAAATCCATTATCACTTTATGCACAATCAAAAGTTAAAATTGAAAAATACTTACTTAATATAAAAAATAAAAATTTTGATCCAGTAATATTGAGATTTTCTACAGCCTTTGGATTGTCATCTAGAATGAGATTTGATCTTACTGTAAATGAATTTGTAAAAGACTTGTTTTTATACAAAGAAGTGAAAGTTTATGATGAAAATACATGGAGACCATACTGTCATGTAAAAGATTTTGCGAGGCTAATGCTGTATTTACTAAAAAAACCTATTTCAGAAATATCAAAAGAAATTTATAATGTTGGTAGTGACAATAATAATTTTACAAAAAAAAATATTTCTAAAGCGGCGCTTAAAATAGTGAAGAAAGGAAAAATAATATTTGTTAAGGGTGGTAATGATCCAAGAAATTACAAAGTAAATTTTTCTAAATTAGAAAAAAAATTAGGTTTTAAAACTCGTTATTCTGTAGATTATGGAATTAAAGAAATTTTAAAGTTTCTTAAAGATAAAAAATTTAATGCAAAAAATTTTAAATTAAAAAATTATGGTAATTATAAAATTTTTTAATAAATAATGATTGGTCTAATAGACGCTGGCACAGGAAATCTTGGAAGTTTTAGGAATGCTTTAGATTACCTTGACATCAAATATACCAATATAAATAAAAAAGAAAAAATCTTAGATTGTGATAAAATTATCTTACCTGGAGTTGGCTCCTTTAGAACGTTAATGAATAATCTTCTGAAAAAGGATCTTAAGGAAGGAGTAATAAATTTTATTAAAGAAGAAAAACCTTTCCTTGGTATATGTGTTGGTATGCAAATTTTACTTCAGGAAGGTCATGAAGAAAAAAAAACAGAAGGTTTAAAAATTTTTAAAGGTGAAGTTAAAAAGATTAACCATGATTTTAAAACCCCAATTATTTCATGGATAAAACCTACAATAGAAGACAAAAATTTAAACGATTTAATTTTTAAAAATTATATTGAAAAACCATTTTATTTCTTGCACTCTTATTTTTGTGACATGCAAAATAAAGAAGATGTAGTTGCATACACTGAATTTAAAAAATTTAAATATCCATCAATTATAAAAAAAAAAAATGTTTATGGAATTCAATTTCATCCAGAAAAGAGCAGGGAGCAAGGATTGGAATTGATTAAAAATTTTTACAGAATATAGATTAAAATTATTATGGCATGAGAATAATTGCAAAACTTGAAATTAAAGAAAATCATGTAATTAAACCGGTTCAATATGAAGGTTTAAGAAAAGTTGGTGATCCTGAGACTCTTTTAGAAAAATATTATAAAGAGGGTGCTGATGAAATATTATTAATTAATATTGTAAGTAGCCTATACAATACTAGCTGGATGGAAAGTTTTTTAAAAAAGATTCTTAAAAAAGTATTTATTCCAATAACAGTTGGTGGTGGTATAAAAACACTAGATCAAGCAAAAAATTTTTTTGATCATGGTGTGGATAAAGTTACAATTTGCACGAGTCTTTTTGAAGATAAAAATTTAATTGAGAAATTATCCAAAGAATTTGGTTCTCAATCTGTTGTTGCTTCTATTCAAGCAATGATAGTTGAAAATGAATGGTATGCATTTAAAGAAATGGCTAGAAAAAATACTAAAATTAAAATAATAGATTGGATTAAGGAATGTGTTGATAAGGGCGCTGGTGAAATATTAGTTACTTCAGTTAAGAGAGATGGATTAATGAAAGGTCTTGATCTTGATCTGTATAATGAAATTTGTGATATTTGTAATGTACCTCTTATAATTGGAGGAGGATTTAATGGAAAAGAGAAATTAATTAATTTTAAAAGAGAATTAGATGGTATAACAGTTTCATCTTTACTTCATTATAACAAAACCACTATAAGGGAAATAAAAAAAAATTTAACTAATGACTAATAAGAATTATTTTAAAGAAAAAAAAATTGATAATAATATCTTTGTTGGTGATAGTAACAAAAATGAGATTAAATATGGCTTACCTCAAAATATTGAATATTGTAAAAAATGTTTGACATCCAATCAAAGACCCACAACTAGAGCTGAACATTTAATTAAAGAAGATAAAACTAAAGCAACTCGTTTTTTTCATGGTGTATGTGAGGCGTGTTTGATTAAAGATAAAATGAAAAATATAGATTGGAAAGAAAGGGAATCTCAGTTTAGAAAAATTTTAGACAAGTATAGAAGTAAAAATGGAAGTTATGATGTGGTGGTTCCTGGTTCAGGTGGTAAAGATAGTTTTTATGTGGCGCATAAATTAAAACATGAATATGGAATGAACCCAATAACAGTAACGTTTTCACCATTTCTTTATACAGATTGGGGTTGGAAAAATTTGCAAAGTTGGACTCAATCAGGGTTTGAAAATTATTTAAACACTCCTAATCAAAAGATTTATAGATTGTTAGCAAGAATAGCACTAGAAAATATGTTTCATTCTTGGCACCCTTGGATACTTGGACAAAAATGTTTTCCACCAAAATTTGGAAAATATTTTAACGTACCATTAGTAATTTATGGAGATAGCCCATCTGAGTATGGCAGTCCTTTAGAGGAATATACTTCAGATTATGTGATCGATTGGCATACCTGTAAAAGCAAAAAAGATATATTTATTTCTGGAGAAAGTTTGGAGAGTCTTAATTCATTTGGAATAAAGGATTATGAGCTTGAACCATTTACACCACTAACAGAGGATGAATTTATTAAGTCTGAGATAAAATGCCTTGCTTATAGTTATTTTCATGAATGGCATCCTCAAGAAAACTATTACTACACAGTTCAAAATTCAAATTTTAAGGCCTCAGATGAAAGAACTTCAGGAACTTATTCTAAATATGCTAGTATTGATGACAAGTTAGATGATTTATATTTTTATACTTATTTTATAAAATTTGGAATTGGAAGAACAACTTCTGATGTTTCTCAAGAAATTAGAAATGGAGATATAAGCATTGATGAAGGAAAAAAACTTATTGGTAAATTTGATGGAGAGTATCCTGAGAGATTTTCTAAAGATATTTTTGAATATTTATCAATAAAAGAAGATGATTATGGTAAAAAGATTTTTGAACTTTTTGAAAGACCTAATCTTGATAAAAATTATTTTAATCAAATGACTGATTATTTTAGATCACCACACCTATGGAAAAAAACTAACAAAGGTATGGAATTAAGATACCCACTAGATGAATTTTTTAAAAAATAAAGATGATCAAAATAAAAAAAAGATTTTTAAAAAATTTTATTATTGATATAAACTCTAAAGTCTCTGAGGGTTTAAAAAAACTTCAAAATACCAAATACAATTTAATTATTGTTTATAAAAATGATTCATTTGTAGGTGTTTTGCAGGGTGGCGATATAAGAAGAAAATTAATTTCTAAGACAAGCTTAGAGGCTAAGATAGCTGAGGTATTTAATAAAAAATGTGTATTTTTTTACTCACAAACTAAAAACATTAATCTAAAAATTGAACTCATAAGAAAAGATAAAAAAATGATTGAAGGGATTCCAATCATAAATAAAAAAACAAGAAAATTAGTTGATCTATATATTTTTTCAAAAGATCATAGTTTTTTTAATGATTATTCGATTGTAGTAATGGCAGGTGGCAAAGGCACAAGAATGAAAAAATTAACGAAAAATACACCTAAACCTTTACTTAAAACTAAAAAAAAACCAATACTTGAACACATTTTTAATAATATAAAAAAAAATAGACATAAAAAAATTTATGTAACAACAAAATATCAATCAAACAAAATTAGAAATTTTATAAATATTTATTCAAAAAAAAACAAAGTTTCAATTCAAGAAATAAAAGAAAAAAAGTTTCTTGGTACTGCTGGTTGTTTAAAACTTTTAAAAGAAAAAGTTTTTGGAAAAATTATTTTGGTAAATGGTGATGTGATAGCTAATATAAACTATATTGATTTGATAAATCATCATGAATTATATAAAAATGATATTACAGTTTGTTCTAAAGAGGATGTTTTTAATATTCCTTATGGACTTTTAAAAAAGAGTAAAAGTAACAATTTTTTTATCGATGAAAAACCAAATTTTCTTCTTAGGTATAATATTGGAATTTATGTGATAAATCCTGACTCATTTAAAATTATCAAATCAAACAAATATATTGATATGCCAGACTTTATTAATCAAGCACAAAAAAATAAATTTAAGATAGGTCAATATAATATTATAGAAAATATTAGTCACTATACGTCTCCAGAAGATTTAAAAAATTAATTAATAAAAATTTAAATTATTTACTTGATAATTTTTCAATTAGATCGACTTTATTTTTATGAAATTTAAAATAGCTTCTATTAATTGTTAAAAATTTATTTTTTTTATTTTCTTCTTTTATAATATATTTTTCAATTTTTAAAAAATTAGTAAAGTGAAATTTTTTAAAGTTTTTTCTAATTTTAAAAGTAAAATTGTTTACATCAGCAACAATATATTTAATATTAAATATTATTGCCCAATCTATAATAGATGATGGAATTTCACTTACAATATAACGACAATCAATTATATTTTTAGAAAATTTTTCTTTTAAAATTTTAAATTTATATTTTTTTTCAATCCATTTGTAAGTTTCAAATTTTTGTTTTGGGTGTAAACTTATAATTATCTTCAAGTTAAATTTATTGTTTATTTTTTTTATAAAAGAACACAATTTATCAATTTTTATTAAATTATCATTTATTGGTCGATCACCATGTTCTGATAATTGAGAAATTAATAACATTAATTTATTAGACTTATTTTTTTTTTTGATTAAAGAATTATTTATATTTTCACTATCTAATGAATGAGCTAGTAAAAGTTTATTTTTCCTACATCCAAGTTTTATATAATCATTTTTTACATATTTATTTTCTACAAAAACATAATCTGAATTGCCACCTCCAATTACCCAGGGATTTTTTGGCAATATATTAAGGGCCAAGTATATGAAATTATCAAGTAAGTTATAAAAGCTTACATAAGAGTATTTTGTATAACTTTTAAATTGATTTTTAAGTAATAGTCTTATTGGATTATATTTGTTCAATAATTGATAATTCCTTTTTTT
>ENA-UOXV01007308-UOXV01007308.1-marine-metagenome-genome-assembly--contig:-NODE-7308-length-11213-cov-6.727998_pt1 | contig 11213 bp, 7 predicted proteins | sample MGYA00238165_ERZ766961 | MGnify/ENA primary metagenome ERZ766961 (study PRJEB28924, sample SAMN03173240) | marine metagenome | biome: Marine; feature: Water; material: Subsurface seawater | place: North... | reverse complement strand
TTGGTGAACCATCAGCGCCCCCCAGCGGCGGACGTTGAGTTGCAAGTTGAGATGCAAGAGGCCCTCGTGTCACTCGTCGGCATAAAATTAGATCTAGCTGAGGCGGTTCCTTAAAATTAAAATAATGTTCAAAAATACGACAACGTGCGCAGAAGTCGCCCTGTCCGATGGACGAATGATTGCTGTGGTGCAGCAGTTCGGGAAAATTCATTGCTGAAGATTGGGCTCATGTTGCATGTTGCTGTTTCGGGACCCTGGATCGGAGCATGTTGCGGAACTTTATTGCAGCCTCATCCTGTCACAATCCTTACCGTTCCTGGGTTGTGCTCGGTGTGCGCTCTCATCCAACACGAGCCTAAGTGCAACTTCACTTTACAAGTCGGGCACCAGACTTTGGCACGGAACTGCTCTTTGTAGGTGTCCTTTCATCCTCGTGAGGCATGTGCATGCCTTGCAGTGAGGTCATGGAATAGCATCGGAGTACCAGTTTTTGACGATCTGACGAACTGCGTCCTTGGTACGTGCAGCCAGTCCGGGCCTCTTCCTTGCCATTGGGGGCCGGCGGCACCAAAAAAACATCCACCGCTCCGCAGGGACAGGGATCGCGCACGAGCTCGAACACTGTATGGTCTGTTGATTACCTGCTGTGGTCAATAGATGCCTGCAGTAGTAGCGCAAAAAACGGCAACAGTCCACCTCAATTTCACGTGTGGAGCACAACGATAGGCAAGGCCAGCGCTTTACTAAGGAGCAAACGCAGTCGCGCACGCACGACCACCCATGAAGGGCGGAAGCCATCGAGTTTAGCTGAAGGAGAAGAGTTCGCCCAGGTCAACAATGTTGTAAGCGCTTTCCTGAAGGAGATCTGCGCAATCGTGGTAGAGGACGTCCAGGAATACACGATCGTCGTCCTCAAGGCGCGGTGCAGCCATGGCCATGAGGTTCTGCTCAGCGCGCTGCTCGTTCTCGGTCGCGAGCTTCCTTTCCGCAATCTTGATGTCGAAGAGCTGCTTCAGGTACAGCACCTGCAGGTAGAGCTGCTCGGAAGTGTACTCGACCTGCATCTTGCCCGTACAGCCCGCCTGCGGGCATTTCAGCCCGAATTCTGCAACATCCCCGTCACGATACACATCGCACATGATGTTCCGTGTGCGGTGCGCGCACGTGTCATCTGAGCAGCGCATCCAGCCGTCGTGATATCGTGAAAGACAGTTACGCACCATGTGTTGCACCTGCAGGCGAATCGCCCTTGTGTTGAAGCGCACGCCTGGTGCATCCGGGCATGTTAGTCCGGACACGAGCCGCCCAACGGACGATCCGTCAAGTACGTAGGGGCCCTTAAACTCGCGCGTTAGCGTGTCGCTGCACATGCCCCAGAGCTTCTCGACGTTGGCAAAACGGTCGGACTCCTCCGCTTGCTGCGCAAATGCTGAAATGCGTGTGGTGCTCCCCTGCAATCACGATGCCGGTGCCATGCCGTGAGCAGCGCAGCGTGCAATGCAACGCAGCGCGAGGGCAGCTTGCGGCGGGAAAGGGGTGAATCCGGGCAATCAGCGGCACCTGGTGATCGTTCTTGTGGAATTTGCTCGCCTCCAGGCCGAGGCACTCTGCCAGCTGCCCAGCGTCGGTGCCCTCAATTACGGCACAGATGCGAGAGATCACTGGGTGCAGTTGCGACTCGAGGTACCACTTTTTATCAAGGGCGATGCCGCCGTTGGCCTTCTCGACATCTGCAGGGTGGAAGGCGCGCTGAGCAAACGACGTGACCGATGGGTCGGCCGTGACAACGTATGGGATGTGATCGCCCGCGCGAACAGGATTCCCGGCTTGCTTCATCTTGAGCGCGACCTGGACGTGCGCCTGCGTCTTGCCGTCCGAGTATTCTTCGGGCTCCTTCGTGAGTCCCTTCGTGATGATGAACTCCTTCAGCTGCAAACGATTGTTCTCCATATCGTCCGCCGTCTGCCTTAAAAAGCTGTGGATTCGGTCCACCACCTCGTCGACCGGATCACCAGAGAGAATGAAATCAAGCACCGTGTCACCGACGCGCTTCGCAAGAATGCACCAATCACGACGCACAATGTCGAGACCCTTACGCTCCTTGGTGCGAGTGAGCACGCCGTCGCGCTCAGAGAGCGCCATGGCAGCATACTTCTTCTTGTTCAGCAGAAGCAACGGGCAGTAGATCCCGTCGAGGCCCACCTCGAGAAGCCGCCACATCTTGTTGAGCTCCTTGCGCGTTTCGTGCGCGACGCGCGTTGCGTCCGCAAAATTGTCGCAGCCTGAGTTCACGAAGATGGAGTCCGTGTCTCCGTAGACGACCTCAAGGTTCAACTTGTTCTGCGTAACGTCCACGGTACGCTGAAGTAGCTCGCGACCCTGCGACGTAATCATCTCGGCAAGCGGCTTAGCGTAAAATCGCGAGAAGGTGAAGCCAAGGCAGCCGTACATTGAGTTGGCCATGATCTTGAGCGCCGACTGCCGGATGTCGTACTGCTTGATCTTGAGGGGGTCGCGCTCTTTCTTGATCAGATCCTTCACCGTGCGTCGACGGTCAACGAGGGTCTTGATCACTCTCGGCAAAACACCCGGCTTGCCATCCTTGTCGGGGAACTCGTAGCGATCGGCCTCGCCCTCAACCTCAGCAGGCGTCGGAGGCTGCACAGTGGTGAAGCAGATGTTGTACTCCTGAATGATAGTCGGGTACAGCGAGTTAAAGTCGAGCAGCATAATGTGCTTGTCGTACAGCCCGCGCTTTGGCTCAAGCACGAGACCACCAGCGTAGGCCGCCTTTTTGCGCTTGGTCCATTTCTTGCCTGCCGCGGCACCGCCCTCGCCGTCCTCTCCGTCCTCGCCCTCGCCGGCATCATCCTGCGGCGTACCCTTGGCCTTGAAGGCAGCCTTCTCAGGCATGACATACTTCAATCGATGGAATTCGTGCAGCAGAAGGTACTCAACGCGTTCGGCACGCTGCGAGACAAGCGAGCGCGACCAGAGGAACCCCGAAAGATTGGTGAGTTGCTTGGTGAGCGGAATGAGCATGAGCTTGAACATGAGTGACATGCATAGCCACGTGTCGTTTTCGTTGAGCGAGATGAGCTTAAGAAGGTCCAATGTCTTGCCGAAATACTGTGGGATCATGTTCGGGTCGATCTCAGGGCGCTTCTTGCCAAGCTGCGTGCGCGCCAGCTCCGTGAGCGTGTAAGTCGTTTCGCGCAAGTGCTCCTTGGAGTTGATGTACGTGTCGCACACCAGACGCCCGGCTGTGACAGTCTTCTCCGCCCAAGTGGCCTGCCCCATCCCGCCGGCGTTGGCCTGGAGCTTAGGCATCTGCGTGCGGCGCAGGCGCCCGAGTTTCGACCAAGCCGGGATCTTGGTCTTCTGCATGCGGTGCAGCAGAACGTCGAGATCGAACCCAATGAAGTTGTGTCCAACGATGACATCAGGGTCTATCGAAGACACTTTGGCAAGGAAGTACGACAACAAAGCACGCTCGTTTGCCTGCAGCGGGCACAAGAATGCGTCACATCATGAGGAGTAAGAGCGTCAAGTGTAGGCGCAGGCAGTTTGAGCAATGACCAGGATGAGGGAAGGTAGAGTGTTCGCCTGGATGGAGGTCGGCGAAGCGGGATTCGCTTTGTTGTGTTCCTCAATCTTGGCTTGGATGTCGATTGGCCAAGCCTGACCGTCGAGTTTGCGAGCGATCGTGAAGGACGAGAGCTTTTTCTCGGGGTTATCTGTGGGCCCCTCGCAGCTGACCTCCTGGTGGACGAGAGCAGATATCATGGCGATCTCATTGGCGTGCTCCGCAGCGTTCTTCACTGTCTGCATGTGGATCGACATCACGCTCAGCGGAGGGCTCTCCAGCTGCTTGCTCAGCTTTATCACGCTCTTGCTGTCCGTCACACGAAATTCGTGCTTGCAATGCGACAGCGGCGCGGCGACGCCCTGCGCACCCTTGATATTAATCCAGCAAGGGCCCATCAGGTCACGCTTCAGCAGGAACAGCTCGAGCGTCGACTGGTTGGTGCCGAAGATTCGCTTGAAGGAGCGCCCTGCCAGTGCGGAATCGAGAGGAGCATATTCCGCCGAGTACACACACTTGAGGTACTCGCCTGTTGCGGGCACGTCCTTCTCCTGGAAGTGATACATGTAGTTCCGCGTCACAGGCTTGCACTTGTGCCCCTTGATACCCTTGCTCTTTGCAATCTGGAAGAACTCAGGAAACACGTGATCGATCAGTGAGACCTTGTGCTCCGTGGCGTTGCCTTCTGCGTCGAGGATGTACTCACGCGGCTGAATGTACACTTGCCGTTGCAGGCCCTCAACCTGCACGCATACGCTGGAAAATGTCGATTTGCCTTTGGCCTCGCCCGTGCGAATTTTCCCAAAGATGAAAAGCCGTCCAGATCTCTCCTTGTCCCAGTATGCGTCGATCCAGAACATGTTGATGGACCCGTCCTCCTCTTGCGGTATACCGAGCTCGCCCACAACCACATCAGCGGCTACCTCAGGGACCTCCCCTTTCTCCTCCTCGTCCTCCATTTTCATCTGCCGGGGTTGTCCCGCTCAACGTTGAATAAGAGGATTCAACAATTGCGCCGGCAAACTGGAATCAGTGCGCGGATGCGGGGCACACACCGCTTCGTTGCGCCAGGACTTCCAGTCATCTTCCGCCTTGATGTTCTGAAGGCCCGTGGATTTCTCGCTCGCGGGTGCGGGAGCAAATCCACCGCTCCGAGCCGGCGTGGCGTCCTCTTGCATCTCATCCTTCACCTGCTCCTGGGCAACGTCGTCCGAGCCGGTATCATTCATCTCCACGTCGTCGTACGCCGGCATGTCATCCTCACCCTCTTCATGTTTCACGTGCACGCCCTGGCCTAGTATCTTCTTGCGCTGGGGTACCGATGGCCGCTTCTTGCTGTCCATCGGCGACAAGAATGCGTTGCGTGCACCGGCCCTCGGTGCCTTCTTCGCCATCTTCTTCTTCGGCTTGGCAGTGTCCGCAGTCAGCGACCCGAGCAAGTCGTCGACAGAAACTTGCACATCCGGCTTGCGCTTCGTAGGAAGTGACTCGGCGTCAGCGCCTCCGACAGCGCCGAGGCCCGCCTCTGAGACGGGCGCCTTGGCGCCCTGTTTCTGAGCTTGTTTCTGCAGCATCATTGAGATTCGGTTCTGCGACGCGGGCTTGACTTTGACCTCCTCCTTCACAGTCACCATGCCATACTTCTTTGCTGCCCCGCGGTTCTCCTCATACTCATCGCCCGAGGACCCAGCACGATTCCACGCCTCCTCCCCATCGTCCTTGTAGCCAAGGTCATCGCCTGCTCAGCCGCGGAAAAACTGTCAGCCTGATCCCGCAGCAAGCCGACAAGCACGTAGGAATAGCAGGAAATCCCAAGGGTGTTGGATCGAAGGTGCGTGCTTCATGGACGCGTAAGGGGAAAGCCCGTTCAATTCACGCTGGCTACGGGCTCGACAGCTGCCCGGGTCGGGTGCAGACCGTCCTCCTCGACAAAGTCATCCTGGCGGCGCTTCGAAACCATCGCGGCGTACTCATCCTCATCAACAGTCTTGAAGACCGACTTAACCTCTTCAAGCTGGTGCGAAGGCAAGCAAATGAATCAGTGGTACAGCACCAAGGTGTTTGCTGGGCCGAGCCTCTCGGGCTAGGGGCGCTCGTTAGCCGAGGGCCGTGAGAGGTGCGGAAGCAGGCCGCCGCCGCAGAAGCAGTACCGGATTGGACCCGGGAGTAAATGTCAGGGCGAATGACCTGATACTGTTCGACACGCTTGCTTCCACCGCGCCTGGCGTTCGCCAGATCTTCGAGTGCCGAGGTGTTGACCTTGGACTTCTTCTCGCGGCGCGGGCGCGCAGCAACCGGTTCAACTTCCATCACTGCGAACAGTTTGCCGCTCAAATGAGCTGATGTGCTTCAGACTAGAGAGAAAGAACCGTCGGGGGCGCTTCACCGATGGAAAAAGGCCTCCCGATTGACGAACGGAAGAGCGCAGACCACGCCCTCAGCTGCCGGTCGATTCCCGCGAAGTTGATTCCCGCGGGAAATCGCGATTTTGGCCCGTCACTGTTTTTGAAGACTGAAATGGGGGAGCGCTCGGGAAGTACCGAAGGGCCCCTGCTGCGCCGGCGCAGTAAGTGGGGGGGGGGGCGGCGGCGCTGGACCACATTGATATTCCAGACCAGGACAACACCAAAACATCAGGAGATCAAAGTCCCTGAGGAGCTGCTGTCGTCGCGGAGGGAGGTGTACTGGGGAAATTCCCTTCCAAAGGTGAGAGCAGACCTTCTCCGGCAAGGCAAGTGGGATCCTCAGCGGGACTGAAGCTATCACGAGGAGGTCAGAGAAGCGCGATGCCAGGGATGGCACGCATCCGCACAGAGGCGTTCAATACAGGGTTTTTCATATCTCGTATTGCAAGGAAGCGGAGGCTGGGCAAATTTTCGAGGTTTGCTGAACACAACTCCTCTGGAAACGAACGAGGCCAAGAGTGCGGCTGACAGCACTTGTCGGCCACTCCCTCTGCACCCACGTCCAACCCGTCCCCCCCTACAACGACCACCCCACGCGAATGCCCCCTAACGAGTATCCGTGCCACCGCCCACGGCGTATGTCGCCTGGTGCGGCGCTGCCGCACGGTTGTCTATATCTCGAGCAACTTGTTGACAATCAGCGGGTAGAGAACCTGCAGCAGATTTAGTCGATCACATCCAAGGCAACACCGTGCATTGGCGACGCTGCAAAAAGAACTACGTCGGAGCGCTCGCCGGAGGAAGTTCAGGGCAAGCCAACTCCTGTGAGCTCGGGGATCACCTCATCCGTCTCAGGATCGAGAGCCCCAAACAAATTGATCATTTCCTTTGCATCCGCTGCCCGGAGAGGGTCCCCCATTTCTGTCATGATGTGGTAGAATGTATCCCGAGGAATCTTCCCTTTGCGCCCCACATCGAACTCCTGTCGCCAAGGCAGAGGGTTAGTTCGACGTCATGAGCCCTGCACAACGCTCTGAAACTCCCTGCCGGCTGAATTGGGCATTCGTGCCTGAAATGCTGCTAGCAACTCTTCCTCGCAGTTCATGGCGTCGGACTTGAGGTGGATCATGCCCAGAAACTCCTCAAACTCGATCGACCCGCTCTGATCGTCGTCTACCGACATGATGAAATCCTTGAGCTCATCCTCCGAAAGATTCTGCACAGCAAAAAATCGTCAGCAGCTTAGTATAAATTGCCGGGCGATCTGCCAGGAAGCTGCCAAAAAGGCTAGGCTGTATGTTTGATGGGCCAGTCGCTCAGGACTGGCCAGTCGCTCAGGACTGGCGCTTCCGTCTCAAGGGCCCAAGCGCAGGATGCCCCAGCACTCGAGCCTCAGATCATTCATCCTGTCCCAGGGAGTCAACTCAAACATGAAAATTCTACAAGCTTGCCAGTACCTGCCCAAGAGCGCGAAGGCAGGACCCCAGCTCGCTGGCATCGATGGACCCCGAGCCGTCTGCATCGAAAACACCGAATACCTGCGCATTATGCACATCAACATGCAGGCAGCCCAGAAGAGGCAGTCCCAAAAACTTCTCGAGTGCGAAAAGTGGCGTCCTGTGTTTTCCGCGGCAGCTTCCAGTGCAGCGCGCTCACCTCCCGGAAGTGGTCGATCTGCTCCTCGGTGAGGTGCATAGACATCGTTGCGAGCGCGCGGACGCACCGCTTCGACCGGCCTGAAAACTCAGCCTGCAAAACAAGATCATCCCGTGTGAGCGCACAGCAAATCTAGAACCAAGCTACCCAGTGTCAGGGCAGCTCGACCAGGCGAGTTGCTTAACGCTGGCAAGGGCTTCCCGAAGCCCTTGCCAACCAGGTTCCGAACCACGACTGGTTCCCAAACGCTGCAGCGGGACTGAAGTGGTGAATTTCAAAGCTACAACAGCGAGCCACCACTGAGGCGCTCGCCAGGAATGAACAGTCGCGCTTGCTGGCGATGGAGGGCGCGAACCGCCTGCCCGCTCTGGGCTCCCGAAATGGATTCGCACCAGTGCAGTGAGTTGCCTAAAGAATTCAAGCTGAGTGTGTTAACTTGTCGGTAAAAGTAGATCCATAATCACTCAACAATTCATAAACCGTCCGGGCGTTTAGTTTGAGCAGTGGAGCAGAAGGGGGTTGCCCCGGGCCCCCGCCTGCTGTTGCTATCCACTGGCATCGCACGGGTAATATCTGCGGAGACGCAGAGAATCTGGGAAATAGTTTCGGGACGCGGACTGCCACGCGCTGCTAGGGGGCAGCCGCGGTCAGTGGGCCGACGAGGCAGGCCTGACCAAGGTCAGGCGTGAGCTAGCTAGCCTCGCTTGAGAGACGTTATTTTAGCAGCAAGGCTGCGTCGGAGGGCGATCAAGTGATTTGACGTGAGATACGTTCGCCAGCGACGTGATGAGCCATACGAACACAATAGGGGGATCGCCCGCGGGAAAGTATGCGAGGACACGCCCGCCGCCTGGGGGATCCGAGGCGTTTGGGGGAGGAACGGCGCCCAAGATGACAACAAGCCAGCTGATGAGCATTGGGCGCGTGCCGATTAGCGGTACGACAGAGATCTCGCCCATTGTCGAGGTGCTCAACATGGCAGACTACACTCACAATGTAACATCGGTGGTGCCAATCTCCGAGCCCATCTTCCAAGCCTCACCGTCTTCGGTCACGATCCGCAACTTTGTTCCGCTGGACCCAGTGCACGTCGAGCTCTCGTTCCGGAATAACGACAACGTGGCGCGGAGAGTCAAGATCGTCCAGCCCGAAAGCCCTTTCTTCGAGGTCGCGCTGGGGAACCCTCGAGGCGCGAGCAAGGTTGCTCCCGGGATGGACATCGCGTATGTGCTAAAATTCACGCCCGAGGAGCGCATCGACTACTTCTGCGACCTGGTGTGCTACACAGAACGCGAGAAGTTCATCATTCCAGTGCGCTGCCTCGGCCCGCGCGGGTGGATCGACTTCCCTGACCAGGTCTTTTTCGACAAGGCTCCAGTCAAGGCTGAGAGCCTCAAGACGGTGCTCGTTCGCAACGTGGGCGAAGCGGAGGCGACTGTCACTCTCGCTGCGGCACGGCCATTCCGCGCTATGCCGCCTGTCGCGACGCTCGGGGTGGGGGAGAGTATGCAGGTGCATTTCTCGTTTTTCCCCGAGGCGCTTGGAGAGGCGGATGGAGAGTTCCGCATCGACTACTCGACTGGGGAAAGTGTGGTGGTGCATGCGCGTGGAGTGGTGCAGGAGCTACCTGTGCGGCTTGATTCAAGCGCAATGCTCATGGACCCGACATACGTCGGGTTATTTTCGCAGAAATCGTTCCGGATATTCAACCGTTCGGACGAGACGTTGAAATTCTGCTTCAAGCAGTTCGCGTCTGCTTCGGCCGAGATCAAGGCGCGCATGCGTTTTGGTGCTGGGTTCGAAGATGGAAACGAATGGGGGGCTACCGCAAATGGCGACGTCGAATATAGCGACCGGTTCCAGAATGACTCGTTTTCGCTGTACCCGGCAGAGGGCGAGGTCTGGCCAAACTCAGAGCTTGAGGTGACTGTCACCTATTCGCCATCGAGCGCAGCAGAAGTGGCGTGCATAGCATACTGTGACATCGCGGGCAAAGAGAATCGCTTCCCGCTGCAGCTGCAGGGACTTGGAATTGGCGCGCGAATCCAACTCTCGTACACGGTGATCGACGTCGGGGAGGTGTTCATCAATTCTGTCAGCGAGTATGATGTCGAGCTTGACAACCAGGGGGAGATCGCAGCTCAGTACGAGCTTATTCCATCTGACACTCTCTTTGGCTCGAAGTTCAAGTTCGAGCCGTCAGCGGGCATGCTTGAAGTTGGACAGAAGCAGACGATCAAGGTGTCATTCTCGTCGGACGTGCTCGGGGACTTCAACGAGGACTTCGGCTGGCAGCTGCAGGGCACACCTCAACCGTTGACGCTTACGATGCGCGGCAAGGTGATCGGTCCGACGTTTCATCTCGATGAGGAGATGCTGGACTTCCAGCGCGTGTCGGTCGCGTTCGTGAATTCTCGGGCCTTCAATCTGTTCAACACCTCGGACATCCCATTCCGCTTTCACATGCGCGTCCCGGGCGACGGCGCCGGTGTTAAGAAGGAGTTTGCTGTGACGCCGTCAACTGGCACCATCCTGCCGCACGGGAAGCAGCGAGTGCAGATTGACCTCATCGCGTACGCGACGCGCCAATACAACGATCTGAGCGTAGTGATGGACATCGAGAGCGTCGGGGAGCAAATGGCGGTCGTGCGCATCAAGGGCGAGGCGATCGTGCCGGAAGTGACGGTTTCCTCCCACGAGCTCGACTTTGGCGAGTGTTTCTTGCGTTACCCGTACAAGAAGGCATTCGAGCTCGTGAACCATTCAGACTTGCCCGCCAAGTTCGAGCTGATCCCTCAGGAAGACATGGCGCGCTGCGTTGCTGAGTATGAGGTAGACTGTCCGAAGGGCTCGATAGACCCGTACTCGCATAAGGTGGTCACGGTCTCCTTTATGACCGAGCGCCTAGACAAGGTGCAGCTTCCGATGTTCTTCAAGGTGATTGGTCTCGAGGATGAGCCGATCGAGATTCAGTGCATCGCGCACGGCATCGGGCCGAAGCTGACAGTAATGCCGCCGACTGTGAAGTGGGGCGACATCGAGGTCTTGAAATCGTTTGAAAAGCGACTGCAGATCCGCAACGATTCGCTCGTGGACGCCGAGTTCAAGACGCTCGTTATGAAGCGGAACTCGCGCTTCAGCTCGTCGTTGGCCGGCGCTGTACTGAAGCCCGGCGAAACGTCGACCGTTACGCTAGTCGCCAACGTAGATGACACACAGCAGTTTAAGGATGAGCTATGCCTGATCGTAACAGAGGGCGCAGAGATCAAGGTCCCTCTCATCGCCAAGGGCACGGGAACGACGCTCTGGGCACCTGGACTCGAGCTCGGCCACCAGCCTAACACGGATCTGGGCAACCAATGGACGTCGCGCATGGCGCGAAAGACGATCACGATCACAAACAAGGGGCCAAAAGCGCAGACGCTCGTGTGGTTCAACCAGACGGCGATCGAGAGCACGCAGGCGTTGAAGGCGGCGGCGGAGAAGAAGGCAGAGGAGAGCGGTTCGAAGCAGCGCAAGGTGGATGAGACGGAGCTCAAGGTGGACGAGGTGTTCCGCGTCGAGGT
>ENA-UOXV01007304-UOXV01007304.1-marine-metagenome-genome-assembly--contig:-NODE-7304-length-11215-cov-5.092294_pt1 | contig 11215 bp, 8 predicted proteins | sample MGYA00238165_ERZ766961 | MGnify/ENA primary metagenome ERZ766961 (study PRJEB28924, sample SAMN03173240) | marine metagenome | biome: Marine; feature: Water; material: Subsurface seawater | place: North... | reverse complement strand
CAATTGTTCTACGCCAAACCATTCAGCTTTGAGTTTGTAATATCTGTGGGAAAGCTTTTCATAACTTTTTGTAACAGTTGTAACAAGGGCCTCCACAACATCGTCTTCTACTTGATTGACACGGTTCCGTGATGAGACAGGTTTTGCATAACATCGCCACTTATCCTCAATTTCTTTATCTTTTGCTAAGCTATTAGTAATCAGAGAGTATAATTTAATATTGTTATTTAATTCTGTTCCTAAGATTTCAGCTGCATCTTTTCTTTTGTCACTATTTTTGTGGGATAGTCGGTCAAGCGTTTCTGCTATCGTTAGTTCTTGGTCATCTATTTTGAATCTTAGATTTGCCATTGTTTCATCAAAAAGGCGCACCCAGGCTGACCGCCCTGTAACACTTTTTTCTAAAAGCATTTCTTCTAACTCGTCACTCAATTGGTGAGGGCGAAAAATGCGAATATCGCGGATCCATGGCTTAAAATGCGATAGCTCTGGGGACTCTAATTTTTTATCTAATTCTGCATCTTCAATTCGATTAATTTCCAGAGTGAAGAATAGAATTTTACTACTTATTTTTGTGACAGCTTCTTGCATCGATTGATAGAACTGCCCATTGTTAGAGTCCGACATATCTGTCGCGTAGACCAACTGAGCGTATGACATTATGCGACTAATATTCTCTTCAATTTTTTCAAACTCAATAATGCAGTGAGCGAGTTTAGTTCCGGATATTTCTGCTATGTTGGTTTGGTATTTTTTTTTGAATTTTTCAGCATTAAGCGTCAATCTTTCAAGATCTTCTTTTAACACTTGCGACTTTACTCCTGGGTAAAGGTCGGACAAATCCCACTCTGGTAGGTTGGCTGGTTTGTTATTTGAATAAAGGTTTACGGGTTCGATTTTTTTCATGGGAGTAAAAGCCTTTTGACATTATAGTTTCTTTTTATTTAGCTGCTGTTCTGGTTGTGCGGCGATATTAGGGTGCTGGGAGTAGATAATGGATTATAAGGCGTTAAGCAATCTAGCAACCATGTTTTTTGATCAAGCAGATTTGTGGGGATCAAAGCCGTTTCTTTGGTCAAAAACAGATGGTTTATATAATCCGAAGTCGTATAAGGAAGTCGCTGACGAAGTATGTAAGGTCGCAAATGGTCTTATAGCTATTGGTATTTGCAAGGGGGATCGTGTCATAATTGTCTCTGAGAACCGTCCAGAATGGGTGATTGCAGATTTGGCAATCACGGCGATCGGAGCAATTGTCGTCCCTGCTTATACAACTAATACTGAAGATGACCATTTCTATGTTGTGGAGCATTCAGAGGCTAAGGCAGCCTTTATATCGACTAAGGGACTAATGCAAATATTTGGTGGTGCGGCTAGGAAGAGCGCATTGTGTAAAACGGTAATAACGATTGATAACTTTCTAGAGGAGGAAGGTAGTGGGTTAAAAAGTTTAGCTTGGGACAGTATGCTCACATCTGGAACCGAAAACACTAATGATATTCGTGCAAAATGTAGATCAATTCAAAGAACTGATCTTGCTTGTTTTATTTATACTTCAGGGACAGGAGGTAACCCTAAAGGTGTAATGCTTACGCATGGGTCCATTTTGGCAAATTGTTTTTCGGCCTTTGACTTATTGACTGATTTTGGTCTCGGAGATGAGAAATTTTTATCACTTCTGCCCCTATCACATTCTTATGAACATACGTGTGGCCTATACTTTCCCATTTCAATTGGTGCTCAAATTTATTATGCAGAGGGACCTGATAAGGTTGCACAAAACCTTTTAGAGGCTCGACCAACTATAATGACAGCTGTGCCTAGATTATATGAGTCATTGTATGACCGAATAAACAAAGGTGTAGAGCGAACAGGAGGAGTGAAGGCTAGACTTTTTTTTAAGGCAGTAGAGTTAGGAAATAAATTCCAGAGATCAAACTCTAAGATGAGTTGGGTTGAGGACCTACAAAATAGATTACTTAATCATTTAGTGCGTAAAAAAGTCAAAGATAAGTTTGGAGGGCAACTTAAAACGTTTGTCTCAGGAGGAGCTGCTCTTAATCGAGAAATCGGCGACTTTTTCTTGTCACTTGGAATAAACATACTTCAAGGCTACGGCCAGACAGAAGCTTCCCCAGTTATCAGCTGTAATAGGCCAGGTAATATCCGAATTGAAACAGTAGGGCCGGCTCTAGCGGGAGTTGAAATTAAAATAGCCGAAGATGGAGAGATACTTGTTCGGGGGGAACTTGTGATGAATGGTTATTGGCGTGATAAAAAAGCGACCAATGAAGCGATAGTAGATGGCTGGTTACATACTGGAGATATAGGTGTGATCCAGAACGATGGATTTTTGCAGATCACAGATAGAAAGAAAGATATTATAGTGAATTCTGGGGGGGATAATATTGCACCAGCGCGTGTTGAAGCTACTATCACACTCAGGTCCGAATTTAGTCAAGCGATGGTATATGGGGATAAAAAACCATATCTAGTAGCTCTCATTGTACCTTCAGAGGAATTTATTGGCGAATGGTGTAAGGACCATAACGAGAATAAGAGCTTATTGGAACTTTCAAAAGATGAAACATTTCGAGCAAAAGTCCAATCTATCATTTCTGAGATCAATACTGGATTATCCCAATTAGAAAAGGTCCGGCATATGATTGTTGCTCGTGAAGCTTTTCAAACGGGTAATGGATTGATGACCCCAACACTCAAAATAAGACGGCATAAAATCTCCGAGTTATATGCCGATCAACTTGAGGGACTTTACAAGCGTAAACGTGCGTAAAAAAAGATTTTAGAATTAAAAAAATAACCTAAACCTTAAATTTGTTCGGGACGCGACACAAAGTGTCGCAGTATTGCTAGTTTTTTAAAGAAAATTGAGGAATCATTATTTTTTAGCCAGGGATAATTCTGATGGCCGATGATGAAGAGATAATCCTTTCAGAACTGAGTGATGAAGAACTCGTTGAGCAAATTCATGATGATTTGTATGATGGCCTTAAGGAAGAAATAGAAGAAGGGGTTAATATTCTACTAGAGCGTGGGTGGGTTCCCTACGATGTATTGACGAAGGCTTTAGTAGAAGGAATGCGCATCGTAGGAATAGACTTTAGAGACGGGATTTTGTTCGTGCCTGAAGTTTTAATGTCTGCGGGAGCTATGAAGGGTGGTATGGCTATCCTACGACCACTTCTAATTGAGACAGGAGCTCCTCAATTAGGCAAGATGGTTATTGGAACAGTAAAAGGTGATATCCACGATATTGGTAAAAACTTAGTCTCTATGATGATGGAGGGCGCTGGTTTTGATGTTATTGATTTAGGTATTAATAATCCCGTAGAAACTTATTTGGAAGCCTTAGAAGAACATAAGCCAGACATATTAGGTATGTCAGCATTGCTGACCACGACTATGCCTTACATGAAGATAGTAATCGAAACTATGAAGGAAAAAGGAATTAGAAATGATTATATCGTTTTGGTTGGAGGGGCTCCTTTAAACGAAGATTTTGCAGAAAGCATAGGAGCTGATGCTTATTGCAGAGATGCTGCGGTTACGGTCGAAATAGCGAAGGCACTTATCGAAAAAAGAAGAGGATCTAACTCGATTAGAATGAATGCAAATTAATTGAAGCTCAATTATATAAAGACAATGGGTTTAAGTTGATCCAGAAAGTGGTACTTGTTGTTCATTGGTGATGGCGAGATGCAAACAAATTTAGTAAAAAATATGAATACATCAAAAACCTTATTTATAACCTGTGGAGCCCTAGCGCGGGAGGTAATAGCGATAAAAAATTTGAATAAATTTTCGAATATGGAAATTAGTTGCTTACCTGCAAGTTGGCATAATTCTCCAGAGAAAATTACTCCTGCTATCAGGGCTAAAATTCAGACGGCTAAGGAACGTTTCGACTGTATATTTGTTATTTATGGTGACTGTGGTACCGGCGGTCAATTGGATGAGTTATTAAAAAAAGAAGGTGTCTCAAGAATCCCTGGACCTCATTGTTATGAATTTTTTATGGGTAAAGAGGAATTTGATGAGACGCATGCTGATGAACCAGGATGCTTTTATTTAACCGACTACCTGGCCCGTCACTTTGATAGGATAATTTTTCAGGGATTGGGATTAGACCGGTTTCCTGAGTTGTTATCCGAATATTTCCAACATTATAAAAAGTTAATTTATATAGCCCAGACGAATGATAGTAGATTGGAGTCCAAGGCTATAAAAGCCGCTCATCTCCTCGGCCTCAAGTATGAACGTCGTATGCGAGGTTACAGTGAACTTGGCAAGTTTGTTGCCTTGGGAATGCAGTCTAGGTATTAATTGGACAGGTCCAATGGCTAATTTAATTATTGTGTATTGGCGTGACATACCCGCCCAGGTCATAGCAGAACATGGTAAGGGTCGAAAAAGAGAAACCGCGAAGGTAGAATTGAATAAACGGTTTGCTCTTGCAATAGATTCTGCCGCAATGAAGTCAAGCTTATCTGATAGCACCGATTACCTGTCCTTTTGGAGAAAGTCCCAACCTGAGTATTGTAGCGGGAATTTGCATTCCGAGGCAGCTAATTTAGCTGTAAAAATAGAGAATGACTATGACGCTTTGAAATTAGCGACTTTGGTTAAAAATGGGGGGGTAGAGGATTAAGGTCGATTGTATCTGTTAGTAATTATGACAACTTTTAAGAATGATAAGACAAGTACCAATCAACAAACTTGGGTATCCCTATATCTATTGAAGTAGTAGGGGCATACCCCAAAGCTTGCTCACTTTCCCTGGTATTTGCATATGTTTTTATCACGTCACCAGGCTGCATCGGTTGCAAATCTATAATAGCCTTTTTTTTGCAAGCCTTCTCTATGACATTTATGTACTCCATGAGTGATACAGGTTTGTTGTTACCAAGATTATAAATTCTATGAGGTGGTGTTTCATTCAAAGTTTTTGGTGGAGTATCTAATGCACCTATGATTCCTGAGACTATATCCTCAATAAAAGTAAAATCCCGCATCATCTGGCCTTCATTGAATACTCTTATAGGTAGGCCGTTTAATATACTTTTTGTAAAAATGTAGGGTGACATATCTGGACGTCCCCAGGGACCATAGACAGTAAAGAATCGCAAACCAATAGAAGGAATTTGATAGAGGTGAGAATAGGATTGGGCCATTATCTCCCCCGCCTTTTTTGTGGCGCCATAGAATGAAACTGGTCGATCAGTATTATCGTTTTCAGAGAATGGAATTTTCGTGTTTGACCCGTACACGGAGGAAGAACTAGCATAAATAAAGTTTTTTAAGGTGTGAGGGGCTATCATTTTAGATCTACAGAATTCAAGTATATTTAGTTGGCCGCATAGATTGGATTGCACATATTGATTTGGATGATCTATTGAGTATCTGACCCCGGCCTGCGCACCTAAATGAATGATTCTATCAATTTCCGGGTACTTTTTATTTAGAAAATTGAGTGATGTTTGTGTGGAGAAATCGACTTTCTCGAAATAAAAATTCGTATCGTTGTTTATTTGTGCTAGGCGAGCATATTTTAGCGCTGGGTCGTAGTAGTCATTTATGTTGTCTATACCGATGACTTGCTCATCTCTTTCTAGCAACGCCTTGATAGTATGCATTCCAATAAAACCAGCAGCGCCCGTGACTAAGACCGACATCAACTCACTCCAGTATTAAATATCCTATGTATGCCCTATTAGTGAGTATAAAGCGAGTAGGATTGAAATAAATTAGGGTGTTAAATCCTGGGCCATGACCACTAGAAATAGATTTAAAGAGGATTTTTTTGCTTTTATTGATAAAATAAATAGTAGTACTATTTCATGGTGGAATGCTTTGTTAGAATATATGCGTGCTGAAGCGTATCTGATTAAATAAACACATTATCTTATGTGTATATTCGTAAACCATCAGTAATGGGTTTGGGTATTAACGGGCAAGTTATTAGTAGAGGAAAAGTCCATGGCTGAAGCTGCCGTTACGTTAGATGATAAATATACCCTTGATAAGGGACGCGTCTTTATCACTGGTGTTCAAGCGTTGGCACGTCTGCCAATGGTTCAACGTCAGCGCGATGTTCTTAATGGATTAAACACAGCGGGGTTTATCTCGGGGTACCGGGGTTCACCAGTCGGCGGTTATGATCAGCAGCTCTGGAATGCCAGAAAATTTTTAGAAAATAATCATATAAAATTTCAACCAGGTTTGAATGAAGACCTAGCTGCGTCAGCAATATGGGGAAGCCAGCAAACTAATTTGTTTGAGGGCGGGAAGTACGATGGCGTATTTGGTATTTGGTATGGTAAAGGACCAGGAGTAGATCGCTGCGGGGATGTTTTTAAACATGGTAATATGTCGGGACCATCGAAGCATGGCGGTGTTTTATTAATCGCTGGTGATGATCATGCCGCAAAATCATCAACGGTTCCTCATCAAAGTGAGTTCGCATTTGTAGATGCAAGTATTCCAGTCCTAAATCCTGCGGGTGTGCAGGAAATTTTAGACTATGGGGTTTTGGGCTTTGAAATGTCGCGATTTTCTGGATGTTGGGTGGCTTTTAAGACAACAGCAGAGAATATGGATAGCTCGTCATCGATAGATGTCTCCCCAAATCGTATAAATATTGAATTGCCTGATTTTGATATGCCCGCGGATGGCCTTCATATCCGATGGCCTGATGATTGGATTGAACAAGAACATCGACTTCATAATTATAAATTAAATGCGGTCCGAGCTTTCGCGCGAGCTAACGGTATAGATAAAGTAGTTATGGATAGTAGCACGGCTAAGTTGGGAATAGTGACAACTGGCAAGTCATACCTTGATGTTAGACAAGCACTTGAGGACCTAGGGATCACAGAAGAAAAAGCGGATGCTATTGGGATTCGTCTCTATAAAATTGGGATGCCATGGCCTCTAGAGCCAATGGGTGTTCATGAATTTGCAGAAGGCTTAGAGGAAATTTTAGTCATCGAGGAAAAACGCCCATTGATAGAAAATCAACTGAAAGAGGAATTATATAATTACCCTTCAAATAAACGTCCGCGCATCGTCGGTAAGTTAGACGAGAAACAACAACCTCTTCAATCTGCTGCAGGTGTACTAACGGCTAACCAAATAGCCAGTGTTATCGCCTCACGCATAGCATTATTTGATCAAGGCAGTGAAATACAAAGACAGCTTCGGATTATGGAGGCTAGGGAAGCTCAGTTAGTTCAAAGTAAAACTGATTTTGCCAGGACACCGTATTTTTGTTCTGGGTGTCCTCATAATACATCCACTAAAGTTCCCGAAGGGAGTCGCGCCACTGCAGGCATAGGATGCCATTTTATGTCGGTTTGGATGGATCGCGATACATCTACCTTTACCCATATGGGGGCCGAAGGTACCCCCTGGATAGGTCAGGCTGCTTTTACGGAGACCAAACATATTTTTGCTAATATAGGTGACGGTACTTATACGCATTCAGGTGCTTTAGCAATTCGTGCGGCTGCGGCTTCTGGCGTTAACATAACCTATAAAATCTTATATAATGATGCTGTGGCTATGACTGGTGGGCAGCCAGCTGATGGTGGTTTTACGGTCCCTCAGATAGCGGCGCAAGTTGCTGCTGAAGGTGCGAAGCAAGTGCGAGTGTGTGCAGATGACCCTGATAAGTATCCTATTGGAACAAAATGGCCTGAAAACGCCAGTATTCATCATAGGGACGAGCTGGACAACGTGCAGAAAGATTTGCGCGAAATAGAAGGTCTTTCGATCCTTATCTATGATCAAACTTGTGCTGCCGAGAAGCGCCGCCGTCGTAAGCGTGGTACTATGATAGATCCCCCAAAACGAATTTTTGTTAATGAGCTAGTTTGTGAAGGTTGTGGTGATTGTGGGGTTGCTTCCAACTGCGTTTCTGTAACACCAGTAGAAACAGAATATGGCCGAAAGCGATTAATAGATCAGTCCGCATGTAACAAAGACTATTCCTGTACAAAAGGCTTTTGTCCCAGCTTTGTGAATGTGATCGGCGGAAAAGTGAAAAAAAATAAGGCTACGGAAGCATCTGGTGCCGATTTGTTTGAGGCACTGCCGACACCAGAACAACCTAAGCTAGAGCAACCCTATGGCGTCATTGTCACAGGAATTGGTGGAACTGGGGTTGTAACCATTGGAGCCTTAATAGGTATGGCTGCGCATATTGAAGGAAAAGGCGTATCGGTACTTGATATGGCTGGCCTGGCACAAAAGGGCGGTGCAGTGATAAGCCATATAAGAATAGCAAAAAGACCGGAAGATATACACGCGGTTAGAATAGCATCGGGCAGTGCTAAATTAATGTTAGCCTGCGATATGGTGACCGCGGCCAGCGTGGAAGGCTTATCTAAGGTTTCCAAAGAGGAAACTACTGCTATTGTAAATACACAGGAAACAATGACTGGTGCATTCACAAGTAATCCAGATTTACCTTTTCCTAGTGCTGTCTTCAAAGATGCGCTTAGAACAGCAGCTGGAGAGAACTCGACGCATTTCATAGATGCATCAAGAATAGCCACTAATCTACTTGGTGACAGCATAGCCTCTAACTTATTTATGCTTGGTTACGCTATCCAGAAGGGGCAGCTGCCATTGTCGCTGGAGGCTATTGAGCAGGCTATAGAATTAAATGCAGTAGCGGTAGATTTCAATAAACAGGCACTTTTATGGGGGCGGCGGGCTGCGCATGATTTAACTTTAGTAGAGAAGTTAGCGACGCCAAAAGTAGCTAAACCTGTTCATAGGGAAATAGCATCGTCGTTGAAGGAGATAAAAGAGAAGCGAATAGAATTTCTTACACAGTATCAAAATGCCATATATGCTAAGCGTTATGAAGACCTGGTGCGCAAAGCTGAAGATGCGGAGCAAAACCTTACCCCTGGTTTCGAGGGTCTTGCGCTAGCTACGGCACGTTATGCTTTTAAATTAATGTCATATAAAGATGAGTATGAAGTTGCTAGGCTCTATACCGACGGTACGTTTTTAGGGCAACTAAATGAGCAATTCGAGGGTGACTTCAAGATTGAATTTAATTTAGCACCACCTCTTATCTCTAAACGTGATTTTTCTACTGGCCATTTGAAAAAGCAAATCTATGGCCCCTGGTTAATTCACTGCTTTCGAATTTTAGCAAAATTAAAGGGGTTGAGGGGGACAATATGGGATATTTTTGGTAAGACAGCTGAACGCAGGCAAGAAAGATTGTTAATAGAAGATTATTTTTCTCTGATGGAAACAGTCCTATCAAAACTAACTAGGGATAACCACGGAGCCGCGGTAGAGTTAGCGAGTATACCCGAAAAAATCAGGGGGTATGGTCATGTTAAGGAAAAAGCAATCACCGAGGCAAAATCGCAAGAAAAACAGTTGCGTGCTATATTCGATAATCCGGAATTAGCAAAAACTGCGGCTGAGTAGCAAACTTAAGTGAAAAGTGGGGTTTAGTTAAACACCCTTCAGTTCAATTCCGTTTCCCTCAGGATCTCGAATATAAATTGATGGGCCATTTCCCTCTGCGCCGAACCGGATCACAGTCTCTTCTGCTTCGATCCGATGGCTTAACAAATAACTTTTTATTTTTTCTTCGTCAAAGGGTGATACTTTTATCGCAATATGGTCGACATTATGGCCCTCTTTTCCGGGAGAGGCTCCCCCCTTTAACCCGAGTGCCCCATCTACTGGAATTAAATCTATCATCGAATTTCCAATGGATACATGGTAAAGCCCAATTTCCGGGTTTTTCTTCACCAAGCTGGCACCGAGAATATCACAGTAAAAGGCTAACATTGGAGCTAATTGGTGTACGCGAATTACAACATGGTCAATACCTTTTAATTCGCAATTTGGCAGGGCCATAATTAAATTAACCTCTGTATCTAAACTCACTTTACGGTTTAGTATTGAGCCTAACTTATTACATTTTCAAGAGCAATTTTTTTGGATGAAAGCACTATGGATAGAATGCGAGAGCTATCTGAAGCAGATGCTCGAGGCTCTGTAGCTAAAATATATGAAGAAATAAGAAAATATTACGCGGCACCGTATGTCTCGTCACTGTTCAGGCATCTAGCAACATATCCAGGGCTTCTAGAGTGGATTTGGAATATTACTCTACCTGCTTTTGAAACTGGGTTAATGCAAAATACTGGATGGAAGCATGTCGATGTCTCCGGTTTAAAGCCACTTACTCCTTTATCTAAAGAGGACCTGGCTGCAATGAAAATAGATTGTGTAGAAAAGAATATAATCATTGAGACATGTCTTACTTTTACCAGAGTTAGTCCGATAAACCTTGTGTTTGCGGGCTGTTTGGAGCATCTTTTATTAGGAAAAAAGATAAACATATCGGCTAAAAAACAGGATGAGTTTCCGTTACCATCTGAACTATTGCTCTTACCAAAAATGGTTTCTTGGGAAGATATGACTAAAAGAGAGTTGACCGTTTTAAATATATTCTCGACGACATTAGCTGGTGAAACATTCATTCCCGGTATTTATCGAATTCTTGCTAGATGGCCGTTGTATCTGCGATATGTTGCTGATGAATTAAGGCCGTTATTACATGATCCTGTTATTTTAAATATTTGTAAAAAAATTGCGGATAATATTTTTTGCTCCGCTTCGGAGGTTTTTGGCAATTTAGATTTTCCTGAAAAGGAACCACCGTTGAATGAAGCTCAGAAGCAGCAGGTCTTGCAGGCTATAGGAGCTTATAGAGGAACTAGCCCTCAAATGGTGGGTTTTGGCACCTTGCTGGTAAATGCGCTTTCTGACAATAGTTCAAACAATTGAATAAATGACTAATACTGGGGAGAGGTTTTATGAAAATTACTGCTATTCATACTCAAACAATAGAGATCCCTTTTGAAAAACCAATTGGGACTTCGATACATAATATAACAGGCGTTGCAGGATTATTAGTATGGGTACAAACTGATGAAGACATCGAGGGAGAGAGTTATCTTTGGGTAATAGGCAAGCATAAGGTGCCTGTATTGCAAGCAATGATTAAAGTGCTCGAGCCAATAATAATAAATAAGAAACCCCTAGATACTGAGGCTTTATATGCGGATATGTGGAAAGAAATTAATTTTCTTGGGCATAAAGGCGTTACTATTTTTGGATTAGCGGCGATTGATTGGGCCTGTTGGGATATCAG
>ENA-UOXV01007303-UOXV01007303.1-marine-metagenome-genome-assembly--contig:-NODE-7303-length-11215-cov-36.409140_pt1 | contig 11215 bp, 7 predicted proteins | sample MGYA00238165_ERZ766961 | MGnify/ENA primary metagenome ERZ766961 (study PRJEB28924, sample SAMN03173240) | marine metagenome | biome: Marine; feature: Water; material: Subsurface seawater | place: North... | reverse complement strand
GACGCGACGCCAAAGATGCTATTATTACTGAAGCTCTTCTAGCTACCGGTACCGAGGATGTGGAAGCGGCATTAGAATTTGTAGAAACTGTAAACGATTCTTTCGATCTTGGAGTAGACATATCCGACCAGTTATCTAATCTTAATTCCTTTTCCAAAGATGATCTTGAAGCTAAACAAGAATTTATAGAAGTTGTAAACGGTTCTTTAAGTATTGGGATAGACATATCCGACCAGTTATCTAATCTTGATTCTTTTTCGAATGATGATCTTGATGCTAAACAAGAATTTATTTCTTCTCAAAATAAGCTTGTCACCGCAGGGGTCTTAACTGCTGCTGATGCTAAATCCCGTGCAACTAATTCTAAAAATAAAACTGCTGCGGAATTGAAGGCGGAAACTACCTCCAACCAGGAATTGTCAGCTCAAGTAGACAGCGGTGAAGTCAGTGCTGAAGATGCGAAGAAAAAAGCTGATAATCAAACTGCTGCTTCAGCGTCACCGGAACTCCAAGCATTGCTAGATGAGCTTGCTAAGTTGAATCTTACGGATGATGAGATGGCCAAAGTCCTAAAGGATTTGAATGACGGACCCAGTGTAAACCCTCCAGGGAGTCCACCTTCTGCAGTTACACCACTCACTCTTGAGCAAGAGTCTCAGATGCTAACACTATTGGAGGACTTAACTTTGAATGGTAAGATTGATTCAACTTTGTTTATGGCCGCGAGCAAAGCTTCCGCAAGTGTTTTCTTCCAAGATTTGGACAGTACATATGAAGCATTATCTGCACTCGATAATTCCGACCAAGATCAACTGTCTGGTACATCCACAGCGGGTTCTGAGCCTGATACAGATGATAACGATATGGTGTTGGCTAGAAGAAATATTACAGTACCCAATGGTTCCTACGAACTCGGAAGTCTAACTAATTCAGGGGATTATTTTATTGCGGCGTCGACCAAGCTTACATTACTAGGCAATGTTGTTTTCAATTCTCCATCCTCAGATGCGAGTTTGATACTACTTTCAGCCAATAGCGTAGATTTATCAGGAACAAGCAGTATTACATTTACTGGAGAAGAATTGGGTATTGGATCCTTTGATTCCTTAAATGTTGAAAATGTTAGCCTGAAGGCTGAAGGTGCTCTGTCTCTTCGTTCATTAGATAGTATCGTTCTCAATAATGCGACGATGGAAACAAGTGGAAAAGGTGCAGATTTTGTTCACTTACTTGCCGCTAACCAAATTACCGCAGATTCCGTACAATTTTCTGCTATGGTGCAAAAGATTACTATGGAAGCGATGACAATTAATTTGTCCAACATCAATTTTCCTTCTGGTTCAAATGTGAATTTAAATTCACTTTACGGTGGACTTGCTGGTAAGTATCCTAACTTTGGTGCAGCGACACAGTACGGCCGAGTTAATTTTATTAAGAGCATGTCGTATGGTTCGAATGCAGTTATGGACAGAATTGCTTTTGATACTCATGGCGGAAATATCAAAATTGGTACAATTGGAAAATAACTGCCATTTCTATTTACCCATTACCTTTCTTTTTATGATACATAAATTATTTTTAGTATTGATCCCATTCCTAGCTTTTGTTCTTAACGCGCAGGAAACAAACTTGACTGAAGTGAATTCTAAAGCAGTGGAAACAGAAGAATCTCCAGCTCTTCCGTCTGATTTTTTTGCTGGTGCATTAGCCGATGCCCAAGCGGGTGAGGATGAATTGGGAACTCAACGGCTTGTGGAAGTAAAAAGTTCTGATTTAACTCCCTCTCTCTCCTTAAGTTCCTCCTTTAAATATGTGAATAATCCGGAGAAAAATTCTGTTAAATCTCGAAAACGTGACGGTACGGTTTTAGACTTAAGTTTAATGTTTATGTTAGGCCTTGGTGAATACGGGATTGGGGATGATATCATTAGCACTCCATCTCTCATGCTCATGCACATGAGGACCTACAATGATAATGTAAAAGACTATGGCAGTGAAATGCAACTATACGATGTGGATGTGCAGATTGCCGGACTTTCTATTCCCTTTGTTTTACCCGATGACTATACATTAACAGTGGGAAGTACCTATGTGCGACCTTTGTCATTTCGGGATGATTATAAACAATTGTCTTTCTCTAATACCCCTAGTATTTCATTATCTAAAATTGTCCCACTTGAAAATGGTGATATCATTTCTGTTGCAACTGGAATTAGCTATACCATATCAAAGGGTGACACTTTAGAGGAAAGCCTTTCTTCGGCTGGACTTCCAGACGAATTGATCTCAAGCATCGTAACTGCGGCAGCAACAAGTGCCTCTCCGTTTGATCTTCAAAATGGAACTACGCATAATGCCAGTATAAGCTACATTAAAACTTTAACCGATAAACTTACCATAACCCCTTCTTTTAATTACAGTAAGATGTATTACGATAAAGGATCGAATGATGGCCGTGAGGATACTACCTATATTGCTGGGATTACCGCCTCATACACCATTACCGATTGGTTAAACTTAACCACGCTTGCCAATTTTACTTCCAAGGAAACTAATGGTGATTTATCTCCTGAATTTAAAGATGTTGCGAGTGGTTTTACAATCGCTGTTAACCACTCCTTTTAATAAATTTGTGGGGTTAACCTCCTTTTAAAATGAAATTTATAACCCTTTTTTATTGGGTTTTATTATTTTGTTTTACCATTTCACTTTCTGCCTTCAACTCAGAAAAGGAAGTTTCTTTATTGCTTGAACAGGGAAAATTAGCAACTGAACAGGGTGACTTCACTCATGCGATAAACTCGTTTAATCAGGCGATGGGATATTTGAGGCAAGCCTCCCGTTCGCACCCACTATTGGAAGAAGTTCAAAAACAAATTCGTATTACAAAAGGACGTTCTTTAGTACAGAGGTATAATAATCGAAGGGGATTACAATCAATTGAGAAAAATGTTCTCCTTTCTTTGCGGGAAGAGACTGAAGAGGTAATTGTAAATCAATGTTTTGGATCAGTGCTCGCAAGAGAAGTCTGGCATCCTCGTGAGCTTAATCGGAAGGGCGAACTTTTTGGATTAGGGCGTAGAATTACTGTACTACCGAGTGCTGGAGTGGATGTTTCTATCCAGAATGGTTTTAAGTTTTGTCTTCGATCGGTTGAGGCTGCAAGTTTTGCTCTTCTGGAAAATAATGTCATAGATCTACACTCAGGTTCCTTTTCCCTCGCGAGCTTAGAAAACAATACTCGATGTACAATCAGGAGTCCGTTATCGGAGTTTGTATTGGAAAGCGATGATCCATTTGCAATCATGCTTGCGGTTACCACAAATGGTGGACTTAAGGTGATTAGTCTCTTAGGTGAAATCGAACTTAAACAAAAACAAAAACCATCCACCTCGCTTCGTCCCGGCCAACTCATTTTTTCTTTACCCGATAGCTTTAGCAGGAAAATGAGTGTTGAACTCAGTACATTAATGGTAACCTCTAAATTAATGACCGGTTTTGATGAACCACCTGTTTTCTTGAAGAAATTAAAACAACAAGCTTTGATTCAAGCACTTAGAACAAAAAAGCGTTTTAAGACTGTGGTCGGGGATGCGAAAACAAATTCCGATTTTCAAATACAAGTTCTTGAAGAAAAATGACGAACACCGCGAACTTTATCATTACAAAATTGTTAATAATTTCTGAAATTACGCTTTAACTTATTCGTATAAGTTCGTGGGGGTAGGTACTAAGACAACTAAAGATACCGATCTATAACGTTCGATTTTGGATTGTTATTTGTCACGAGATAAAATGTAGGAAATTCTGTCTTTTAATACAAAAGTACTGATCGTTGAATTTGGATGATTAGTATTTTATTCCCTTTTCCAGCGTGGTGCAAAGGGCCAGGAAATATCTTGAAACTGGTTTATTCTGATTCTTTTTGGATCTTTTCCCTGTTCTCCCTTTTTAATTTCCAAGATATCTCCCCTTTCAAGTTTACTTAAAATTTTGGCTTCATCTTGTGCGATTGACCGTCTTTGAATCTCGTACATGTATTCATTACCATCAAGGGCAATTCCAATAAAAGAAATCGTGCCTTTTTTCTTTCTTACTGGAGAGACCAATCGGCATTGACTGCTATTTTGGGGAAAGGACCGTGTTGGTAGTTTACTCACCATCGTCATCCCAAATTTTACTTCACGAGTTTCCAGTCTGAGTGGATTATTTATTTTTTCAATAAGTGCGGAAGATGAAATTTTCCTCACTTCATGACTGTAATAATGAGTTCTTTCAGAAAAGAATGGACATGGTGCACCGTTGAAGTACGGAGCATGGATGAATACATCCTTTTCTTTCGAAGAAAGGAATGCAGTTGTTTCATGCAGATTATTACAGACCTCTTTTTCTGCCGGTTCTACAATTAGTATCGAGCCACTGGTTGATAACATCCCCAGTATCTGCTTCATCCAATCGACTCTTTCATTGAGATCAGAATTTTGAAGAATCTCATTCATGGAGTATCCGAGAAGGATCAGGTCAAATCGTTGTTTTTTTTGCGGAGGCAGTTCATTTCTCAGATCCAGTCTTTGGGTTTTGATTTGGGTATCATTCCATAAATCAAAACAGCCCCGGTGAATATTTTTTTGAATCGATAGACTTTTTCCGGAATAATCCCATGAATCCAATGAAATTGAATTTTCAATATTGAATTTTCGAAGAAGAAAAAGTGCACTTAGTCCACTTGCTCCTGAACCCGATCCAATATCCAAGATTCGAATCGGTGCTTTATTGGGTTTATTCCATTCCCGGAAAGAATAGGCCTCGCTCAGTGCGAGGGTCATTGCTTTCCATGTCCGTGGGAAAAAGAAGTTCCCATAAGTTAAAATAGATAATTCACGGGACCCGTAGGCTTGCGGATCAAAGGAGCGGGTTTTATTAAAACGATCACTTTGAAGAACAATTTCCTTTCGAATCAAATTCAGGATTTTTTCTTCACTTAGATCGGGCCATTGTTGAACCGTTTGCTTCCACCACCAATCTTCCACTTCCTGGGGGTACTCCGGTAATTCAATGCTGGGCTTCATTATTATTTTTTAATTAAACACATTTGATCCAAAGACACACACAAAAGAATTAAATCTTCCTCTTTTTCGGAAGACTTAATCAGAATCAATTATTTTGAAAATGAAAACTTACAACTTTCCGCCGTAAATTGCCTGATCCCCTAATAGCTCTTCAATACGAAGTAATTGATTGTATTTACAAATACGATCGGTGCGGGACAGAGAACCTGTCTTAATTTGCCCTGCATTGGTAGCCACGGCAATATCTGCAATAGTCACATCTTCTGTTTCTCCTGACCGGTGTGATATTACTGAAGTATAACTTGCTTCCTTCGCCATTTCTACTGCATCAAAAGTCTCGGTAAGTGTTCCAATCTGATTTACTTTTACCAGGATTGAATTGGCTACGCCCTGATCAATTCCTCTTTTAAGAAAGTCTACATTGGTAACAAATAAATCGTCTCCAACAAGTTGTACTTTATCGCCAATTGCATCGGTTAATTTCTTCCAGCCTGTCCAGTCGTTCTCATCACATCCATCTTCAATCGAACGGATTGGGAATTTATTCACGAGTTCTTCGTAAAACGCGACCATTTCATCGGAGTCTCTTTCTGCTCCGTCACTTTTTCCAAAAACATACTTTCCTTTTTCACGATCGTAAAATTCGGAAGAAGCAACATCCAATGCGAATTGAATTTCATCCCCTAATTTGTATCCTGCCTTTTCAACTGCGATCGCAAGGGATTCCAAAGCGGCAGTATTACTGGCCAGTTTCGGAGCAAATCCACCTTCATCTCCTACCGCAGTGGATAGGCCTTGATCCTTAAGGACTTCTTTGAGTGAGTGAAAAATTTCGCAACCCATTCTAATTGCCTCACGAAATGTGGGAGCACCCACTGGCATGATCATGAATTCCTGAATATCAATGGGAGCATCAGAATGAGAACCTCCATTGAGGACATTCATCATAGGAACCGGTAAAACTTTTGCATTTGGACCCCCTAAGTATTTGTAGAGTGGAAGCCCACACGCATTTGCAGCCGCATGTGCAGTTGCCATCGAGGCACCCAAGATCGCATTGGCTCCTAAAACAGACTTATTGGGAGTACCATCTAAGCGAAGCATTGCGTTATCCACTGCGGTCTGATCGGTTGCATCTAAGCCCACAATTGCCTCGGCTATTTTTGCATTCACATTTTCAACTGCTTTTGAAACCCCTTTACCTAGGTAGCGAGTCTTGTCACCGTCGCGCATTTCAATTGCTTCATGCTCTCCAGTACTTGCACCGGAAGGAACAGCTGCACGACCAAAGGCTCCGCCGCTGAGTTCAACTTCAACTTCTACTGTTGGATTGCCACGCGAATCAATAATTTCGCGTCCGTGTACTTCGATAATATGAGTCATAATATGAGGGGATGTATTTAAAAGATAAAAATTGCAATAATGACTTATGTAGAGCAGATGTCAAAATCCTTTGCGTAAAAGAATTTTATTTTCTGCATAGTGACTCGCTTTTAGATAATTTTCTTATATGTTATTTTTTTAAATCATGGCAAAACCTCGCAACGCGATCTCGCCTACTCGGGAAGAAGATTATCCCGAATGGTACCAACAAGTAGTGAAAGCAGCTGATTTAGCTGAGAATACACCCGTGCGTGGTTGTATGGTGATTAAACCATGGGGCTATGGCATATGGGAAAACATCAGAGATGTACTGGATGGAATGTTTAAGGCAACAGGACACAAGAATGCATATTTCCCGCTCTTCATACCCAAAAGCTTTTTGCAGAGAGAAGCGGAACATATTGACGGCTTTGCAAAGGAATGTGCCGTGGTTACTCATTCCCGGCTTGAAGCCGATGAGAATGGCGTTTTACAACCCGCTGGTGAATTAGAGGAACCGTTGATTGTTCGACCCACCTCTGAAACAATAATTGGGGAACTCTTTGCTCGGTGGGTCCAGTCTTACCGCGATCTTCCCTTACTGATTAACCAGTGGGCCAATGTGGTGAGGTGGGAGATGCGTCCCCGTTTATTCCTTCGGACTGCTGAGTTTCTTTGGCAGGAAGGGCATACCGTTCATGCCACTGCAGAGGAGGCAATTGAAGAGACCCAGTTAATGCTCAGGACCTATGCCACATTTGCAGAAGAATGGCTTGCCATCCCGGTGCTTCAAGGAGAGAAGACCGAAGCGGAGCGTTTTCCTGGTGCCGAATCCACTCTGTGCATCGAAGCAATGATGCAGGATCGAAAGGCCTTACAAGCTGGAACCTCTCACTTTTTGGGGCAAAACTTTTCCAAGGCATGCGGAATCAAATTTCAAGGGATCGAGGGAAAAGAGGAATTTGGCTGGACGACCTCCTGGGGAGTATCCACTCGATTGATCGGCGGAATGATCATGACTCACTCGGATGATGATGGTTTGATTGTCCCACCCAAAGTAGCACCTACTCAGATTGTCTTATTGCCTGTCACTCCAAAAGAAGACACCCGAGAATTGGTTTTAGCAGCCTGCAAGTCATTGGAGGAGAAGCTTAAAAGTCTAGATTTTGCCGGGAGTTCGATACGGGTGGAACGGGATGATCGTGACTTGCGGGGTGGCGAGAAATACTGGCAATGGGTCAAGAAGGGAATTCCACTTACCGTAGAAATCGGTCCTCGTGATTTAGAAAATAATACAGTCTTTGTGGGACGAAGGGATGGTGGTTCGAAAAGAGAGAGCATGAACCTCGATCAATTTGTGGAGCAAGTACCTCAGATTCTCGAAGATATTCAAAATACTCTTTTTCAACGAGCATTAGATTTTCGTGAAAAACATTCTCGGATCATAAACGACAAAAATGAATTCTATGAATTCTTCACACCCACCCCGAATCAAAAGGCTGAGATACATGGTGGATTTGCTTATGTTCATTGGGATCGTGACCCCAAGTGGGAAGAACAGATTAAAAATGATTTGAAAGTAACTATTCGTTGTATTCCCGAAAATTCGGACGAGGTAGGCACTTGTATATTTAGTGGTAATCCAAGCCCTGGTCGGGTTGTAATGGCGAAGTCCTATTGAATTTACCCCATGCAAATCATTCATTCAATTGATGAAATGCAATGCCTCAGTGAAAAGCTGAGGAAGGGAGGCAGTAAAATTGGCTTTGTTCCCACAATGGGCTACCTCCACAAAGGACATCTCTCCTTGGTTGATTTATTAAAGGAACAGACTGATACAGTAATTCTTTCAATTTTTGTGAACCCTATTCAATTTGGAAAGGGGGAGGACTTAGAAAAATATCCAATAGACTTGGATGGCGACATGAAATTGTGCCAAGAACGGGGAGTTGATATTGTCTTTATTCCAGAAGGAGTAGAGATGTATCGAAAAGGGCATTCGACATTGATTCAGGAAGAGAAAGTATCGCAGGGCTTATGTGGAAAAACCCGCCCCTCCCATTTTCAGGGAGTTGCTACAATCTGCGCGAAACTGTTCAATATTTGCCAACCTCACACTGTGGCCCTTGGACAAAAGGATGCTCAGCAAGTCGTTGTGTTAAAAAGAATGATTTTGGACTTAAACTTTCCCATCGAGGTAGTAGTGGGTGATATCTTCCGAGAGAATGACGGATTAGCAATGAGTTCGCGCAATTCTTATCTTACCAGTGAGCAACGAAGAGATGCATTATTTATAAACCGGTCACTTCGAGCCGGACAAGAATTAGTGGGACAGGGAGTTTTGAATTCGGACAGCATTATGCAAGCGGTGATCTCCACTCTTCGCCAAGCACAGTCTATACGACTGGATTATGTGGAGGTAGTCGATCGTAACACGATGGAACCAAAGCAAGAGATTATACCGAATCAATCGATGATTGTTTTGGCCGTATGGATTGATAAGGTTCGACTAATTGATAATTTAATTTTGTAAATTTACAGTACAGCATGAAACCAAAAAGTGAATATGACTTGATCATTGTGGGGAGTGGAATTGCAGGATTGAGTTTTGCCTTAAATGTGGCAAAGGCTGGTTATCGGGTGGCGATTTTTACCAAGAAAGATAAAGCCGAATCCAACACAAATTATGCACAGGGCGGGATTGCCGCGGTTACCTCTGCGGGGGATGACTTGGACAAACACGTGGAAGATACATTGGAAGCGGGCGATGGACTTTGTGACCCCGAGGTGGTGCGCGAAATCTTGAAGGAAGGACCCGATCGAATTCAAGATTTAGTTGACTTGGGAGTCTCATTTTCAAGCCTGGGCGATGGACGAATTTCTCTTGGGAAAGAAGGCGGGCATAGTAAAAGACGGGTTCTTCATGTAAAAGATGTAACCGGAAAAGCGATTGAAGATGCCCTACTTACCGCAATTGCCAAAGAGGGGGTTGATTTATTTGAACATTATTTTGCGATCGATTTAATCACGGCAAAAAAAGTACGAAAGCTTGGTTTCGAAGTTGAGGGAGAGGAGGATCGTGTCCTCGGACTTTATTTTTATGACGGGGTGGAAAAGCAGGTCCAAACTATCTCATCCCCCGCGGTATTATTAGCCACAGGAGGAGCGGGACAGACTTATCTTTATACCACAAATCCATCGATTGCAACTGGTGATGGAGTTGCAATGGCTTCCCGTGCTGGATTGTCTATGACGAACCTAGAGTTTATCCAATTTCATCCTACGACCTTCCATTCGTTTAATGGCGACCGTTTTTTGATTACCGAAGCAGTCCGTGGGGAGGGTGCAAAATTAATTGATGGGAAGGGACAGGCTTTCCTTAAAAAGTATCACCCTCTTGCTGATCTCGCTCCCCGCGATGTGGTGGCCCGTGCCATTGATCGAGAAATGAAGCGTTCGGGTGCACCCTTTGTCCGATTAGATACACCCTCCATGGAGGTTAATTTCCCGGATCGATTTCCCAATGTATATAAAAATTGTTTAACCCGTGGAGTGGATCCTACTGAAAATCCAATACCGGTTGTTCCGGCGGCACATTATTCCTGTGGGGGAATTCCCACGGGGCTTGATTGTTCCACCGAGTTGACGGGGTTGTATGCCTGTGGAGAAGTGGCATGCACCGGATTACATGGTGCGAATCGATTGGCCAGTAATTCGCTCTTGGAAGCGGTAGTATTGGCACATCGTGGATCGGATGCAGTTTGTAATTTTCTCGAAGGACAGAACGGACATCATATCAAACTGCCAGAATGGTTGGATGGAGATGTTCCCGCCTCGGATGAACGGGTTGTACTTTCTCATAATCTGGACGAGTTAAAACGTACAATGTGGGATTATGTGGGAATCGTACGATCAACAAAGAGGCTCGAACGTGCCCAGTCGAGAATACGGAATCTAGGCCGAGAAATTAACGAATATTATTGGAATGCAAAAGTAGACCTTCCACTATTGGAAGTACGCAATTTAATTTGTGTTTCAGAGCTAATTGTACGATCCGCCTTACAAAGAAAAGAAAGTCGTGGATTGCACTACACTCTTGATTATCCCGACCTTGCCCCACAGGCGAAAAATGTTTTGGTACAGCCGTTGAACCGTTAAATAATGGCCCCCCAAATTGGTAAAATTGGCTTGATCGGTGCTGGTGCGGTGGGTGGATATTATGGCCTTATGTTAAAAAAGGGGGGAGAAGATATTCATTTTCACATAAGAAGTAATTTTGAAAAAGTGAGGGAGGATGGATTTTGCCTGGTTCACCATCTTCCCGAACGGAAAAAAGAAAACATTCAAAATGTACCAGTCTACCGGGATTCAACTTCGATTGGTATTTGTAATTGGATTATTATCGCCACAAAAGCAACTGCTAATAAACAGGTTATGGAATTGGTTAGACCCATGGTGGATAAAAATACTTCCTTCCTTACCTTACAAAATGGAATGGGAAATGTGGAAATTATTGCAGAAAGCTATGGAGAAAACAGGGTGATAGTAGGAGGGCTTTGTTTTACCTGTATTAATCGGACTGAGCAAAATAGAATCGAAAGTATACTTCCCGGCTATGTACAGTTTGGGCAACATGGAGAGTTACTTTCAGAAAAAGGGAAGAGTATCGTAAATGCTTTCGAACGGTCAGGGATACGGGTACGGTATGCTGATTCATTGGAGGAAGCACTGTGGAGGAAACTATGCTGGAATATCCCATTTAATGGCTTAAGCATTGTGGGGGG
>ENA-UOXV01007299-UOXV01007299.1-marine-metagenome-genome-assembly--contig:-NODE-7299-length-11224-cov-9.304683_pt1 | contig 11224 bp, 8 predicted proteins | sample MGYA00238165_ERZ766961 | MGnify/ENA primary metagenome ERZ766961 (study PRJEB28924, sample SAMN03173240) | marine metagenome | biome: Marine; feature: Water; material: Subsurface seawater | place: North... | reverse complement strand
TTTAACTGGTAAAAAGGATGTCATTAAACATGAAGACGTTACAACGTCTACTAAAAAGATTAAAAAGAACAGAAAAGGTAATAAACATAATAAAAAACCGTTCAAGAAGGGAAAACCTAAACTTTTTACTAGGAAGAGCGTTAATAACATGACTTATTCTAACGTAAACAATTTTAGCACAATAATTAACCCTCTAACCCGTAAGAAGATAATTACTTTAAAACGTAATATTATTAAACAGAACTTTGATACCACTCAAATTTCTAATAAATTAATTAAACTCTCTTATATCCCTGATAACGACCCTATTGAGTACATGGTATACATAGAACTTCTTTCCTCTATGAGGATTTTAGAGAAACATAAGATCAATAGATCCACCGAAGAGATTATTAACGAAATTATTATTAATATGGTTTTTTACATTAACTCTTTATCTGATAACGACGAAATCCACAAAAGTATATTTAATACAATTAGGGGTGAGAATTTTTTGAAATCCACTTCAAAAAAAGACTTAAAATCTATAAACATTAACGGTACTACTTATTACGACGAAGTTTACGCAATGTTCGCTACTTACATTATAATTAAATCGTTTACCACTAATAAAACTCTCAAAAAGGATAACCATTTAAGACTAAATAAATACTTCTTTTATAACGGCTTACTTACTTCTGTCGCCGAGTTTCGCGAGTCTGATATTGTGTCCAACTCTAAAAAACTACTCGAATACATATATTCTTCTGTAGAAGATCTTGACGGAACTCACATATCCAACAGATCTTTAAGAATAATTACATACAAAGAAAATAATCCTACTACATCTAAAGTTAACACGGTAACTGACGTTAGACTGTATGGCTTTAACACTTTATCTAGTGAACAGTTCTCACCTAACTCAATAAAAATCTCAGACTCAAAATTGAATATCATAAACATACATAATAGACTTTACTTCATATCATGTAGTACATTTACATTACACGAGATTTTTAAAAAGAACAAGAAGGGTATATTTCCTAACACTTTTTCCACTAAACCACTTCAAAAGCAGTCTGACTTAAAAATGTTGTTTGAAGAAGAGTTTTGAAAATCGATATCTAGCAACCTACTTAATAGGATTCAACTAGAGTATTTACCCTCCATTGGAAAGGTGGAGGCTACTAATACCTTTGAGACGCATATGTTAATCGACAAAATCAACGTTTTTTTAACTACTTTTAAGGACGAGAAGGCCAATTTAAGTAAAATTAAAGAGGTTGCGTTCTACCGTTGAAAATTAGTAACTATAATTTGTGAAAAAATCGAAGAAAAAGGTTATGAACACAAACCATTCTCTTTTAACACTTCTGATTTTAACTCCATCGACGCTTTTAAACAAAACCTTGATTTGCATCAGGCTAACATTGACGTTTTTTATAAAAAAGACGTTAACGAATTTAACGAACTTTTAATAGAATCTTTGCAGGACTCACCCTCTAACAAAAGCAGGGATATACACTTTACCATAGTAACAGCACGTAATAAAAAAAAGAAACTTCTTAAGGAATTACACTCAGCTTACTCTGAGGCCGACAAGGCTGATATCCTGAATTCTCAACTAGACAAACTTTTGAAAAGACTCTCTTGATTTTACGAAATTGACTACACCCAAAAATATTTTAAACACTTCTACTCCTCTTACTATACAGACTTCAGGGGCCGAATATATCCTTCTACTTCCTTAGGTGTAACAAACAACAAATACTATAGGAGTGTAGTTAAGCTAGAGAGTCAACAATCTAAGGACTTACCCACTGACAGTGACTACTTAGATGACCTATTTACTGAAATAAATAACTCTAAAATAATTAAAGATATTTTAACTGAATACAAGATAAACTCTCGAAAAGATACTTATTACTTTATAACTTGTTTAATAGAGATCGGTAAAAATTATAAAACTTCTATACTATTACACAAAAGAGAAGACTTTATTTCCCTTGAAGACATTGTTTTAAAGGGGATAAACGTTTACCAGACAAAACTTGAAAATACGGACACGTCAATTGACTTAGAGGATTTTTTATATATTGCTAAAATGCGATATGAGTTAGACTCTTTCTTTAAAAAAGGGTTTTGGAGAGACTTCTGTATCGTGAGAGACGCCACTGCCAGTGCTTTCCAACATTGGGCTAAACAACTAGGCATTAAGCCTGATAAAACACACTTACTTAACATGAACTCTAAAGTTTACTACGACATATACACAATTGTCGCCAAAATGTTTGAAGAATCTTTAAAGGGTACAAAATTCGAGAAGTCTTGAGACAAATTTGGTAAATACTACACAAGATCAAACGTTAAACTCACGATAATGACAGTTGGTTATGGTTCTAAACTATGAACGTGCTTTGATAAATACAATGATTCAGTTAAGAAATCGATATCAAGCGACTCATCTTTGCTAGAATCTGACAAGGGAAGAGCCCTTAACAGTATTAAGAAACCAGAAGGGGATGACGACGGTGAATTCTATTTACTTTTTAGAAGATTTTATGACTATATCAAACACGATTTATTTAAAGAACTTTTTATTAACGACTACTATAAAATAATTGAGAAAATAGAGGATAATGATTTTATATTAAAAGATAACAACAATACTCTAGACTTAAAATATTTTAGGGAAAGAGGTGAGTTTGATTCTGATGAGATTAAAATGTATGCTCCTTATGAAAGTAGGGGTAAAAACACTAATGCTATAATGTATAGGTATTATAACCTTAAATACCCTCTTAATAAATACAAAAGCAGGGCTATACACTACGAAAAACTAATTAAAGAAGAGTTCAGTTTTAACGACGTTTTTGCATGGCAATTTAACAATAACACACGCAACAATAAACCCTCAGTTAACAGGAGATTATTTTATCAAATCCCTAGATCCAAGAAAAACGGTGAGAAACTTAACAGGTTAAAAAGACGTGTTACCCCCACCAAAATAGAAACAGAGGGTCTTTACCGCGACCTTTACTACAACATTGATATTGTAGAATTTGACCCCATTAAATCTAGTACCGCTTTAAGAGCTAATTTTATTCACTACTACGACGCTGAACTTGTTCGGATAGTGATCGAGAACTTAGACGTACTTACTGTACACGACAGTTTTACTTGTAAAATTTCGGATACTCCTAGACTAATGGATACAATTAACAAGTTTTTTGGTTATAAATCTCTTTTTATTATCATATAACACAACTTTTTTACAAAAAATAACTCATTAATTAAAATCACATGTCCGACTTTATAGATGAGTATATCTACATTACTTTTTAGAGACATAAACGAGCTTGAATTTAATAAAAGGTGGGGAAACGTCCACTATACTAGAAGTTTTAATACTATTTCGCATGACGCGAAGGACAGTACAATAAGATTTCCTTACCAAATGAAAGGGAACGACAACATCAAAACATATAAAAACATAATACTAAGATACGAGGATTTTATTAACAGAATTAGTTTAGAAAGAAGCGAGTATATTGACGGCAGCGTTACATACAGCTTCCTTGACGTAACTATCGATGAAATTAAAAATTGTGAAAAGATCCACGAAAAACTATTGCTTCAGCAAAATTGCACTAAAACCTACAGATGGAATGTTTGCATATATATGAGGAAGGCGAATTATGACGAATACCTGATATGTAGGAATTTAAGTTCTAACATTCTAAAATGGTAAAACACGTGTCCTATACAGTAACTGAATGATCTATTTCATGAAGAAAAAATAGAGAACAAAGACAATACCATTATTACCTTGACACTCTTAACTCCCGTCAAACTCATGACAGAGGAAGAGCTGCATGACGTAGCTTGGTACATCCCAAGATACTACTATTCTTTAGACAAAGCTGGTATAAAATCCCAACTTACAGTTTACGATAAAACTGACCACTCATTAAATAGAAAGAGGGATATGGTAAGAGCCTTTAACTCCAAACACTTAGAGCAATGGTTCCTGAACTGGTGGGACTTTTATAATCCCCACTACGAGAACACAATAGAATCGGGGTCCGAAGATATTATCAACTTTGATACTTCGATTACCACGATAACATTTACTTATAAATCTTAGTATAAATGGCAACACAGAAGGGAGTTTACAACATTCAGATCTTACAGTATGATGATTTATCCTTTATCAACGAAGGTGGGTCAAGACCCAGCGACTCTTCTCTATCAGTAAGACCTTCAATGATTAATAAAGAGGTGCAGACTGATTTTACTTACGCCAATTGCGATTTATTTTATATTTCCTCTAACATAAAGACAGAAGGGAAGACCACTAAAAACTTAAATATCGACTCTATTAACACCGAAGTTAATCGACGCATGAGGTGAGGTGACAATAACCATTCACCTGGCTCGGAAAACTTACCAAGTGAGTTATCTAATGAGTTATCTCATATAATTACCTACCGTAACATGCAAGTTCCTTCTTCCTCAGGAGCTTTTAACCCACTGCTTTCTTCTATTCATAGAGAAGTGGTTGGGAGGGACTCCATAACCGTAGCCTCTTTCAAAAACTTATGTGAGAACCCAGACCTACAACCTGGTTATATGGATACAAAGACTGCGCTTGTTAACCCTTTCTTGCAAAGAGATAGTTATAATTCTCTATCTGATACAGCTAAAACAATCGCTAACCCTTTAATGAACACGGAGGGTCTACCGAGCGTGTATAGTAGTATTAACACATCATTAACTAAATCTCAATCAGTTTTTGCGAATATACAAGATTTTGAAACGTTTCAATATATGGACATATCACAACATATGGAGCATATGTACCATTTATTAACTTCTTCAACTGACTTAAACTTAATGTTAGAATGCGCTATTCGCTTACTTATAAGATTGGATAGTGACCCTATTAAAGATCACCTTGGCAGAGTTATAAACATTTATGACAGCAACGTGTGGGAAATATACGTCATATACAATGCTCAAGATAATAGTAATTCGGACATAATTGATTCTATATGAAACCTTTATATGACCCTTAACTCCCACATTTACATCATACGCGATTCGCTAGAGTATTAATGTTATACAGATGAGTTTTTAACTTTTTTACATACACCCAATTAGAAAAACCTTGGAATATACAAATAACTTTATATAAGGGCGTTATTTGTGAGATAACTAATTCTTCCAGAACCTTGACGCAGACCAAAAAAAGGCGCTATAAAACAGTTAAATACTATGTTGAGTGTAATACAGGTTTAAGAGGTCAAAACCTTGCTATACTTATAAATAATATATTTGATGAGTATAGTCCTAAAAACAAACACTTATACATCATGGAATACGTATCTGATAGGCCTAGATTAGAAAAGACAATAATAACAAAGATTGATATAACAACTATTGATAACCTAATTTCTTGGTGGAGATTTAGGGATACTTCTGATTTCTACATTAAGAACAAGAACAAAGCAATAACTATTGATATTTTTGGCGAAAAAGATACTAAATTAGTGCATTCAGATAGTACCATTTAAAATCATATGTCCGATGTATAAAGTGACTGAAATGTACCACGCTATTAAAGGTTCATACAATTTTATAGAATTCATTGGTTGATCCACATCGCTAAAGGTTTTTTCTATTGCCTCTTCTATATTTTTAATGAAGAGAGCTTGAAACTGATACACTAACTTTGTGGAGAAGAACAACCTTCTCATTAAAGATTGCGCTAAGCTTGACGAGGATTTTTTAAGAACGGTCCACGACAAATTGAGGAACTCGCAATCTAACACTATTGAAGTTTTTATTAAAAAACATTTAGAAAACTACTCTAAGTTACTGCTAGACCAAAACAACATATTACTTGATGACATTGATCGAAATTTACCTAAAGAAATTAACTACGATGCTTTATCGTCAACTTTCATTGAGCTTTTACTACCTTGTATGTCGCAATTTGAACTTACCGTTAATCAGGCTTTTGAGGAAATTAGATTGACTAAGTATAACGAGACATACTTTGAGCTGGCGAAATCTGATAGAGCATACATTAACTCTCTCACTAATTTCAACGACGCTTTATATGGTAGAGGGCATCTCAGTTATACATTTACTTTCGCCCCCGTGATTAAGGCATATAAAGATGTATGTGAGTCTTTACCTGACGCACCTTTTTACATACACCATGAAACCTTGGGGGGTATAGACCCTATAGGATCTTCACTTTCGCGTATTGACCTTAATAGGCGTCAAAATTAGTACAATTGTTACACAACAGAGTTAAAAAACCGAAAATACACGAGGTATTTGATATAGAGACCTTGCGTTGTACTAATACGGATAAATTACACGCTTTCAGCGCAGCAATTTCTAAGAGAGGTACTACCAAGTTCTTCGTTTGAGAAAAGAATGACTGATTGAACTATGTTAGAGACCCTAATAACAATAAAAACAAGGTTGCTTCTTTTCTCCTCAACGAATTAGAGAGCTCACGATCTGTCATTTACTATGTCCACAACTTGACTTTTGAAGCCTATACCCTTCTTAGAAATTTTATAGACCTCGGTGCTAAAATAGAGTGGGTTAACATTAATAGTACGGTTTACTCCCTTACGATTACGACTAAAACCAACAAGAAAATTAAAGTTAAATGCAGTTACAAAATGCTCGGTTACTCCCTCTCAGACATATCTGGTATAAAAGACTCTTTTCCTTATAGACTACTATATTACGGTAATTACTTAGACAATTTTACACCTCAAGAGCACATGTTTAACAACTCAAGTTCGTATATAGACTTTGTTGAGAAAAACGGTACAGGCATTTTAAATTTTATTGACTGTTTGAAAAAATACAATATTTCTGACGTTGTTGCGACTAAAAGGGTAGTTGACTTGTTTGCTACGTATATCACATCCCTTGACGGCTCCTTTCAAGACTATTTCTCGCTGAGCTCACTTTCGTTAGGCTTATACTATAAACGCTTTCCTGATTCCAAAGTTCTCAAAAGTATAAAACCTAATGAAGTTTCAGAATATATAAGACCTTCATTTTTTGGAGGTAGGGTCGAGGTTTTTGGTAACGCCGAGCCTTTTGAAAATGTTCTTCACTTTGACTATAGTGGTATGTACGCGACTCAGCTACTAACTGACGTACCAGCTGGTGAGTTTCTTATTGAGAATAATTACCAAACGCTAACCAGTTCAAAGTTTATGCGGAACGGCCTCTTTATAAAACCGGGTTTTTATCGCGTTGAGACTACTAATGACCTAGAAATACCGGTACTTCCAATTAGAAAAAAAATAGGACTATCTTCTAAACTTGTATTTCCTAACGGTCATCTCAAAGGTACATACTGATACGAGGAATTGAACCTGGCTTTGGAAATGGGGTACAAACTCATTCAAATACATAGTTGTGCTTACCCTGAGCACTACAGTAACTACTTTACTGAGTATGTTGAACAGATCTCTAATACTAGGAAAACAGGACCTTTTGAGAAAAAGGTTGGTAAACTTCTGGTTAACGCTTTATATGGTAGGTTCGGCCTTAGACCAGGCGGTGATATATATGAATTTAAGAAGAAACCTAGTACTGATTATAAAGAATCGCAGGTTTATGACGTAAACGGTATAAAAATTTATAGGAGAAGCCTATTAGAGGATAAGGCCAACTTGAGTACAATTTCTAATGTATCAATTTCTTCTTGTATAGCTTCAAAGGCTAGATGTAGGTTATATAGAGGCTATATTACCGTTAAAAAATCAGGGGGTAGAATACTATATTCAGATACCGACAGCCTGTTTGCAGCTTACCCTAGAAATGTTGATATCCTTGACGTTGACTTGGGTGACTCGATAATATTCGATAGTAACCTTGATGACACTGAAATCATAGACTCTAGGTTTTGCGCCGCTAAATCTTATGCACTTGTCTACAAATCTGGTGTATCTATTGCAAAAATAAAAGGTGTAAAAAAGGGTGAGATATCTTTTGAAGAAGTTAAACGATCCTTTGACAACGATCAGATGATAACTACTAAAGTCACTCAATGGGAGAAGAAGGATTTCGAGTTTAAACAGAAAGATGTTTTCAAGAAGACTAGGTTACACCAATATAATAAAAGAATATTTTCTAATAACAAGAAATACACTAAACCACTAATTCATTAAAGCTTTTTTTTACTCAAAAGCAGGACTTTGTTTTGGACAAAAACATGTCCTGTATAGTAACTGGACGAATTATTTAAACAGGACAACAACCATATTTCAATTATTATATTTGCTGTTGGAGCTTGTACACTTAAAACCCTTAAACTTATTTACACCCTCTACAGCATACCCAAGACTGCGGATGATACAATATTTATATCACCCCTTTTTGAAAAAGGCTCTACCGAGAATAATAACACCATTAGCCTTGACAACATCCTTCCGTTGCACTTTGAAACACCTCAAAGCAGCATAAAATACATATATAGTTATATATGTCATAATAGGCTAGAATTAAATCGCCTCATTACTGTAGGTAATAGATATTTCACGGAGGGCTTATCCCTAGATAAATTAGACTTTATTAACAGCCCCTTTGCTCCCTTTATTATCGACCATAGTATGATAGGACTCTTCTCCCTAACATTCATATTTTTGGCGCCGTATATAGGTTTTCTTTTCAAAACATTCTTGATTAGGCTTACTCCTAGTAGATTGTTTAGACAGAAAACTCACGTGAAGTCAATTAAACTTAGATCGAAACTCCGTAAAGAGTGATTAAACTTTAAAATAGCACGTTCTAATCACATGTCCGCCACATAGATAGACTGTTATAAATTTTTTATGGAAAACAAAAACACTATTATTCCAGCTGGTGCTTTTTCTATAATTCTCGCAGGTTACTATTGTTGATCTGGAGGAGGTAGATTTAGCATTAATGCTATAAACTTCGAATCTTCGAAAAGCGAAGTTAAAATTGACGGTAACAGGTTTCTTGACCAAATTAAGGGAATGTTACCTTCTTCCACAGACTATAAAGAGCTCTATGATAAAACTTTTCTAGAACTTAAGCATTCCCAAAGTGTTATTAACTTAAAAGATGAAATGATTAAGAAGCTTGAAAATGGTAACGCCGCAAACGCTACGAATATTAAAATAATGCAAAACCTTACTGATGGTATTACAATTAATCTTTCTAAACTCGAACTTACAGTTTCGATTGTTTGTTTATGTTTTATAATAGGTGCTTTGGTTAACCTATTCCAAAGCATATCCGAGACCAACCAGCACCTTCTTCACTTAAAAGACGTTAAGAGTAAATCCCTTCGTAACGTTCGGGATGCTGACCCTATTGCCCTTGAGCCTCGTTTTTCGGAGCAAGTACTTCAAAATATTGAAGATAGTATGTTACTTGAGAGCAATAAGAGACTAGAAGAGTGGAAGTCTAAGGTACTAGATAATATCGAAAAGGCTCGTGTTCAACGAGATAAGGCGATCATTTATCGAACAATGCTTCGTGTGAGTAGTGACATTATTAAGCCTATGTGCAGTAAAACTATTGAGCAGAAAACCATTGCTTTGGCCCCCATCGACCTACGCTACAGGTCAGCTTTTGACGCAGCTATGAAGACTTTGAGCGAAACCACTACATCAAATATTTTATGTGCTAGGATGAACGCATCTGTTAGAACTTCGGGCAACTGTAAGGTTAAAAATTTTATTTCACCGGCTAGGTCTATTGATCTCATACCTCTCGACTCTATTCAGAGCTCTGAGGTTGACCCTTCTCGTAAATTTTATAAGGTATTCAAGCACCAGAGAAACACGTTTTACACAATCCATGACCTGCTAGACAGAAAATACGACGAGTTTTCGGACGGTAACTTGCATAAATAAAACGCCTTATAATAAACTATTATATTTTATGAATTTTGCTATGAATATTGTTCAAATAGAAGTAATACCAAACGAGTGGCTAGATTGGGGCGATGAATTTGTCGAAGAGGACTCATTTGAGGATGTTCAAATTGTTGAGCAGGTCGAAATTGATGTTCCTCAACTCCAACTTCCTCCCTTAAACTACAGACAACTTTATGAAATAGCTGTTTTTGAGACAGATTTTGCTAGGATGTTTTACTCCGCCTCCTCTTTGTACAACAAACTTCGTGACGAAGTTGCTGTCGGTCAAAGGAGTTATAACTTAGTTATGACGGAGTTAACTTTTAAGCAGAATTCTTACATTACCGGCCTTGTTAGAGCTATTAGGCCATCCGAAGAAGTCCTTTTGCAGTTACAGAAGTCGTCCAATTCTTTACAGAATTTCTCTGACAACGTTGTTGATACTGACTCTAGTTACGTTAATGTACTTCCATTCGTTCTCGTTATTAGCACACTCGCTGCCACATGTATATACAAACATAATAATTCCGATTTTACTAAATTAAAGGAAGACTACATAAAGCTAGTTACCGATCACGAAACCTTATCTAAAGCCTATGATAACTCTAAACTTACTTTACTTGATAGATCTCTCGAAATTGAAATGCTTTTGTTAAAAATCAATAACTTAGAAAACTTAACCATTTACGACCATCTTTCGAGAACTTTTTGAAAGCTCTTTTTTGCTTAGAATGTATAAATGTCAATAGAAGCTCACGTCAAGAACATAGTTACTGACAACCCATTAGAGTTGGGTATTTTTTTAATAGCTGCGGTTTTACCCCCCGTAGCTTACTACTTCTACCGTAATAACGTAGATGTTAATGAAGAGTTGGACTTTTTTAATGATGCTAACGATTTAGAGGTTGATGATAACCCTAACACACCATTAATCGAGGACGATTTACCCGCGTCCAGAACCTTTCACGTCAGATCTATTGATGATTTAAATGCGATTAATAACGACCTTTTTTCCTGTATAGAAGACATTAACAACGTTTTTATGTTATTCATACATGATAATTGTTATTTTAGCACCTTTTTTTTAACTATTGCAATACTGACTCCTATGTACTTCTACTCACCCTTGATAAAGAAAAAACCTCTCGGTTGATTTACTAACTCTTATTGAAACACATTAAGAAATGGTTTTCTTGTTGGAAACTACATCTCGGGGTTTGCGCCTTCTAGAATAATGGAACTTAAAAATCGAGGTTACTGATCATTAATTGTTAATACGATTAAGTCTGCAATTACGCTGTAATTTAGGTGTC
>ENA-UOXV01007288-UOXV01007288.1-marine-metagenome-genome-assembly--contig:-NODE-7288-length-11231-cov-5.607731_pt1 | contig 11231 bp, 5 predicted proteins | sample MGYA00238165_ERZ766961 | MGnify/ENA primary metagenome ERZ766961 (study PRJEB28924, sample SAMN03173240) | marine metagenome | biome: Marine; feature: Water; material: Subsurface seawater | place: North... | reverse complement strand
GGCTGGGGACCGCAGGCTCGAGGCCGGGGCGGGCTGCGCGCCGCCCGCCGGGCCAGGCTCGTTCGACTCGTCTGCACGCTCCGCCGCGGCGCCCTCTGGCGCGCTGCGCTGCCGCGGGAGCTCTCCGGGGCGCGCCGCGGCGGGCGACTCCAATCCTCCCTTGGAGCCATTTGAGGCGGGGCGCAGGCGCCCCCCGTTCCCCGATGTCCGGCGCAGGAGTGCGAGGAGCCAGAGCAGGTCCGCGTCGGTCAGCCGCAGGTCGCTCTCCTGCAGCATCGCGCTCAGGCGCTCCTCATGCTGCGCGGCCTGCTCGGCGGCGAGAGAGTCGCTGCCAGAGCCCATTTCCCGCATGAAGAGGCTGATGCTCCGCACGACCTCGCGGTGGCGAGCGGCCGGAGGGCCCGCGTGGGATGGGGCGAGCGTCAGGGCGTGCGGCGGCGTGTCCTGGAGCACTACGGCGACCACGTCCATGAGGACCTGCCCGCTTCGAAGGTCCGAGACATCGTGGACCTGACACGCGCACAGCAGCGTGAGCAGACGAGGGGACATGCTGGACTCCCGTGTACTAGAGCGCTGCATGCTTTCAGGTCTGATCGCAGGCTAGCCTGGAACCGCTTGCGGGACTCGCGCGCAGCGCTTGGGCGGATCGCGAGTGAGAGGGCCCAGTACGTCGCTGCTCGACGGGAATCCCAGGTCCCTCAGCCAGTTCAGGTCGCTTCCAGCCTGAAGGACCATCGTCCTGCCACAGCTGAACCTGCTTCTGAGGTCCACCGCGAGGGGCACGTCGCAGGAGCCTGCGGGACCCACCGCCGCTCCACTCTGGTTTTCAAAAATGGGCTAAGTATGCCCCTACGAAATGGGCATAGACTACCCACCTGTGCTAAGGCGAAATCGAGAGTTGGCACTCGCGGGGTGTTCCAGAAGGCGAGCATGCTCTGGCGGCACCTGCTCCTCGCTGTGGCCGTCGCGCTGACAAGCCTGCAAATCAGTGCAGGAGAAAAAGAGCGGCCCATTCCCGAGCCGCGCACGGTTGGGGACAAGGTGCTGAGTGATGGCCAGGAGCTGGACAGGGAGATGTATGCAAGCCTACCTGACTTTGGCGACAAGGCGGTGATGAACCGCCTTAGGTGCGGGGCGTGCCAGGCGAGCGTGCTCGAGATCGCGTACGAGATCTTGAGAACAGAGACCAACATGAATCGTCCTTGCAAGGAAGTAGAGGTACGTTCCCGGCCTCGGATCCGATCCCTCTTCAGCTGCTTGCAACGCAAAATCTGCGTTCAGGCGGCCGTGACCAGCTCATCGCCGCCCTGGAGCAGATCACGGAGATCCTAGAGAAAGTCTGCGACAAGAAAATGGATCTGTACGGGCTGCTGCTCGACAAGGAGACTGGGCTCCCCACCGAGAACTGGAGCAACGACCCCGTCGCACTGCGAGCGAAAGGTGGGCAGATCACGCGGATCGCCATGGGAACGTGTTCGGACGTGACGAACGACTACGAGGACTACATTGTGAACGAGGCGCCAAAGGTGTGCCACATTGAGGGGAACGAGAAGAAGTGTCAGACCCGCCCGCTGATCTCAGGGGTCTGCGGAACAAAGGGCCTGGGCTTCTGCATCGGCAAGGATTTCAACCAGATGGTGAACGCCACGCAGGTGCAAGTACCGCTAAATAACGGGGGGGGGCTCCCCATCGTGGAGCTATAAAGCGCTGAAACCAATACTGGCCACGCATGCAGAGGCGGGCGCTGAGCAGACTTGCTCTTCATTTTGCGTTTTCTCACTGCCCGCCCACACCGCACTCGCGACGGCGCTGCTGCACCCCCAGCGCCTGCGCGGCGCTCAGCCGACGTTGCAGTCCTTGAGAGACTTGCACGTGAGCGAGCCCTTTGAGGTCGAGAAGAGCTTGTCGCGGTACACCGCGCGGCCCTGCGTGTCGAGCTTCATGTCGGGCGCCACCATCTTCCATACGTTCTGCTGCGACTTGCTCTTGAGCACGAGGTCGGCCTCCGTGGGCTTCATGGGCCCAAATGAGTCGAGGAAGAGGTGCTCGCCAGGCTCGGATCCCTCGGGCGGCTCGAGGATCTCGACCTGGGTGTGGTCGGCGTTGGAGCCGCAGAGCACCATGCCCGACGACTCGATGCCGCGCATCTTCATCGGCTTGAGGTTACACAGCACCGTCACCATGCGCCCCTGCATCTCCTCGAGTGGGATGAAGTTGGCGAGGCCCGAGATGACCTGGCGCGGACCCGTCGGGTCTCCCACGTCGATCTGCTCGAGGTAGAGAGCGTCCGCGTCGGGGTGCTTCTCGCACGACACCACGCGCCCAACGCGCACGTCCAAACGCGTCACCGGCTCGATGTTCCCGCTGCGGTCCACCACAGGGCCGCCCGCTGCCTTCGGCTTCGCCGCCGCCCCCTTCACCGCCGCCCCCCCCTGCGCCGCGAGCTCCTGCGCGGTTGCCAGCACCTGCCGCTGCTGCGCGGCGCCGAGCCGCGCGACCGCCTCCATGATCTTGGCGGGCAGCGCGTCGTCTGGGACCTGCGCTGCGCTGCCCTGGCCGGCGCCGCCCTGTGCGGCGGGCACGTCCGCATCGAGCAGCGCCGTGTGTTCCGCGCAGAACGCCTGCAGAAGCGCCATGCGCTCCTGGAAGGGCACGACCGCCGTCTGCGGGCTGCAGCCGTCGACGAGCGACAGCGTCTTGAGCTGCGCCCCAATGTCCGGCCCGGCGAGGTTGCCGGTCACGGCAAGCCGCACTGGCATGAAGAGCCGCTTCCCCTTGCGGCCCGTCGCCTTGCCAAGCGCGTTCACCCACTCCTTGAACTTGGCCTCAAAGTCGTCCCCGGCGGCCTCCGGCGCGATCTCCCCCTTGTTGTAGCTCTCAACGATGGCGTCCGCGAGGCTCTGGAAGTCGTCCGCTAGGATCGCACGCGCCTCGTCGGACTCCGACGTCGCGGCGATACGGTAGTCGAGCGCATTCTGCAGGATGGGCACCGCGTCGTTGAGCAGCTCGCACTTCTCCTGCGTCATGCCCGCCACGTGCTGCAACAGCACGTCCGTCGGCGTCGCGAGCACGCCCTCGCGCTGCAGCACCTCGCCGAGCATCTGCGCAAACGTCTCCTGCGGGAGCCCACGGAGGTGCTGCCCGTTGATCCACCGCAGCTTCGAGGTGTCGAACATCGCGGGCGACGGCGTCACGCGCGCGAGGTCAAACGCCTGGATGAGCTCCTCGCGCGTGTAGATGTCCTTGTCGGTCCCGTCGTTCCACCCGAGCAGCGCCAGGTAGTTGATCATGGCGTCTGGAAGGTACCCTTCACGGCGGAACTGGTCGCACGAGGTCGCGCCGTGGCGCTTGGAGAGCTTCGAGCGGTCCTCGCCGAGAATGAGCGAGCAGTGCGCGTACTCGGGGAGCTCGAAGCCGAGCGCCTCCAGGACAAGGGCCTGGCGCACGGTGTTGGTGAGGTGCTCCTCCGCGCGCGCGACTGTCGTGACGCCCATGAGCGCGTCGTCGACGGCGACGCAGAAGTTGTACACCGGCACGCCGTTGGAGCGCAGCAGGATGAAGTCGCCGAGCGTCGCCTCCACGTCCCACGAGATGCGCCCGCGGACCTGGTCGTTGATCGTCACCACCTTCCCGGCCGGCACCTTGAAGCGGTAGGTGTACGGCTCGCCCGCGTCGATGCGCCGCTGCACCTCGGCGGGGTCCGCGTCGCGCCATGTGCCGTCGTAGGCGACCTGCGCGCCCGACGCCTCCGCAGCCTTGCGCTTCGCCTCAAGCTCCTCCTCTGTGCAGAAGCAGGGGTACGCCCAGCCCTCCTTCACGAGCCGCTCGGCCATCACCTTGTAGATGTCGTTGCGCTCCGACTGGCGGTACTGCCCGGCCGGGCCACCGACGAACGGGCCCTCGTCCCAGTCGAGCCCGAGCCACTTGAGGTCGGCAATCATCGACTCCTCGCTCTCCTTGGTCGAGCGCGCGAGGTCCGTGTCCTCGATGCGGATCACGAACTTGCCGCCCGTCTTCTTCGCCATGAGGTAGTTGTACAGCGCCGTGCGCGCCCCGCCGACGTGGAGCGACCCTTCGTGCCGGCCAGCGTGAGTGAGCAGCTCAGCTTGGGTCTGTCGACGCACTCGCGCCCGGCTCTCGGGCAGCAATGCCAGGCTGCGCGCACTCGGAGCCGCAGCCGGTGGTCCCCGCAGCACGGCCACACAACACACGAAGCAGCGCCGGCGGGGTTCATGCAGCGCCCAAGGACAGCGGCAGCAGCACCAGCGTGGAGAGCGGAGGGCGGGCGGGACAGGGGGGAGGGGGGGTCAGGCCGTTGACCTGTTGGAGACGGGGCAAAGCGGTAGCGTCCGACACCCTTGGGCACCGCCGGGATCTCAACATCAGCGCCGGCATCGACAGGGGTCGCCGTCATGAGCGGGCCCTGGCGCCCGAAAGAGCGGGCGCCGTAGGCAGAGCCGAGGCGCAACGCCCGGCCAGTGGCAAGCCTAGAGCTCGCACCACGGCGCACAAGACTGGGAAGCGTAGTGGGCGCGAACGCGAGCGAACGTGTTACGAGCGCCGCCGCTGTCGCTGTGAGCAGCATTACGGGCGCCCGAAGGTTCCCGCCTCGCATGCTTCCTCCTCCTCAGAGAGCCTCTGAGGGATGTGATGCGTGTCGGCCCCCTCGTCCCAATTCCGCCAAAAGTGGCCCATGCCAGTACAAAGCCGTCAACTTCCGCTCGCGACGTGGCCGTCATGATTAATTCTGTCAGAAATTGGACCAGGACACCGCGGCGGGCCCGAACGGGCAAGACGTCCCACGGACAAAGTGCTTGTCCCCGGTAGCGCTCTTCCGCGCAGGAAGAACTTGGCGAGGACCGAGGGATGTGGCGATCTGGGCTGCTGCGGGCGATGCAGAACGGCAGCGCCGAAACCAACTTGTAGCTTAGCAAGCTTCAAGGACAAAGAGACCCTGACCCCTCGATGTTTTTCTCGTAGCCCGCCACGCAGGCATGCAACGCATACTACGTTGCTTGGCACGCGCGGGAGGCTCATTACTAGGAATTCACTCATCGTGATTGCTACAAAATCACTAGTCGGCACGGCAGGCAGCCGGTCGCTCGTGGCGGGTTCCGCATGCCAGACGAAGCCACTGACATGACCCAGCGGAGCGATATTACCCCAGTACAGCACGTGTCACAGACCCGGCCTACTGGTCGTCTCAGGTTAGAGCCCCTTACGCTTCCGCGTTGATCTACGCCTCCACAACCCCTCCGCCGCCCGTCTCAAACGCCAGTTGACAGCTCGCCAGAGGCAGACGCGAGACGCGCAGCACCGGCGAGCAGACGCGGGGCGAGCGGCGAACACAGAAATCGCTTTACAACCTAGTGTTTCCCATCTTTCTATCTAGCCCGCTGCGAAGGAGCATCCGCAAAATGCCCCAGCACATCGTCCCGGACCTCATCACGGGGTCTTGATCAGCTTCGGATCCGCGTCTGCGACGGAGGGCAGCCCAGCCGCCGCGAGGTACTTGTCCATGGCCGCAACCGCCGCACCATACGCAGCCGCCTGTGCATTGCGCCCACGCAGTCAGCTCAGAGTAGGCTTGATGCGCTCGGGGGAGCGGGGAGGGCGGGATCCAGTCCAGAAAGGCGGAGCGGGCGGCGGGCCACAAGGCTGCAGGGCAAGTTGGATGCTGCACGGTGCAAAGGAGGATGCTGCACGGTGCAAAGGAGGATGCTGCACACCGCCCCGTCCGCGTCCTTGGCCTCGCATGCAACTCCGAGCGCATCCAGCTGCTCGAAGACCGTAGCTGCGACACCCTCCAGCTGGGCCCGCGCCGCGTCACGCTACGTGGGCCCAGGGCGGAGGCTCACCGCTGGCAGCTAGCATCAGCCGTACCGCCCCTTCCCCATGTCTCCCTTCCCTATCTCCCGGACCCGCCGGTCAAGGCAGCAGCCCCCACCCCCTCCCTACTGTTGCCCCTACCCATGTCCCTACTGCACACTCCCTCTGTTGACAACAGCGACACTCTCACGGTGCGTCGGGCAAAACCTGAATCGAGTCGGGCGACGCCTCGTTTGCGAACGCGGGGTCTGAGTCGAGGTCGCCCCCTCCAGCTGCCCCGCGAAGACTCGTGGCGAGCGACTCGAGCACCTGGCAAAGAACACGTCAGAACATGGCCTCGTAACGGCACAGTTGCGGGGGCGTGTGCCTCGTGGCGCTGAGGGGGTCGGCGGTGTCGCGGAGGGCGCACCTTGTTTTTCCGAAGGAAGCGAGCTGTGTTTGAGCTCCAGGGGTTGGTGAGAAAGCCCTGCACTGCCTTGAAGTCACCCTGCTCAAGCTTGCCCCCCACTCCACGCAGCTCCTTCACAACCTGGCAAGCGTTGGAGGCGCTCAGACCTCTATGCGCTCCTTTCACAGCCATCGGAGGGCCTGGCAAATTGCCTTCATCACAATGATCGCGTCGAGCGCAACCCCTGGCGAGTCAGCTTTGAAGGATGGCGCGCCAGCGGCCGCAACAATCCCGGGTGCGGCAACCAGGATGGAGACGGGCAGAACGGCCATCAGATCCCGACGGCCTAGGCGCTGCGACGCATCGGATCCCTTGCACGCAGTCGCCAGGCAACCCCTCAGCTGCGTCTGCCGACCCACACAGAGGCTCTGCAGCGACGGTGTCGCGAGAAACGCATGTGCCGCAGTGAAAAAGACCGCGAGCACGAGAGCCCGAGCGAACATCGCCTTTGTGATGAGGCCGGTCTTTGAGTGCCTCTCAGATGCAAATCGAATTGATTTGACGGACCGCATGTGCAATTGACCTCGACGAGGAGCCCGCGTGGGCACCCAGCTGGGGTTGAGCCATTCGACGCGGCGCCTGACGAATACGGTCTGAAATGGTCAAGGGTCAACGTGGAGACGGCTCTCTGGGGACTAAACTACTGCAGCAGCGGTTCAAGGGCGTGATCCCGAAGGCAAACCGCCCCCTGAAGAAGACGGGGAAGCTGGTCTCGCAGCCGGACGAGTACGAAGGAGGGCAGTACAAACCGTGGGCACGCGGACAAAAGATCGGTTCGGTGAAAGAGGTTACGTTCGATCCGGATGGGCGAAGGTGCGTGACTGCTCAGCTGCGTCCAGAAAGCGCTCTGCCCTGAAGCGCAGCAGCCGACCCCCTTTCGTAGCAAGCTCGGGCTATCAGAGGGGCCCTTACGCACTTTTGTGTGGCATGCGCAGAGGCTATCTCTCAGGGTTCCGGAAACGTAAGCAAGAGCGCAAGGGTGTTGCAAAGAAAAAAATCGTGGACAAGGAGAAGACTGAGCGAAGGTGCCGCTCTGCCCAGCGACGAATCCGCAGGAGCTGCAGATTTGCTCCCGAGGCGTGTCCTTGACGCGCGACTTTCGCAGGGCTGCAAAGCGTCAGAAGAAGCGGGAGATGCTGGACGCGTACGAGGAGCGGATGCAAAAGATGCGGGAATTTGAGAGCGAGGTCGCTTTCACCGGGAGCGACGCGAGCGAGGACGACGACGACGACGACGACGACGACGACGACGGCACGCGGGGGGAAAGGGGCGCAGGAAGCGTAGCAGCTGCACACGGTCCGTCGAAGATGACGTTTGGGGACCGCGAGGAGGGTACGGCGTCGGTCGTGGAGGTCGAAGAGATGGACCTCTCATCGCTGAGTCGACAATCCGTGAGCGCCACGCTGCTCCCCGCGCTGCCGCCGGCCGAGGGGCCGATGTCGAAGCGCCTCAAGAAGAAAATCAAGGGCCCCCAGCGCCGGTGCGCTGCCCGCCCCCTGTGGACCCGCGGCGGATGCTGCGCTCTTTAAAACTGCGTGGGCCTGAGGTGCGAGCTGGCGAGGGTGTCGCAGGCAACAGAAGAAGGACAAGCTGCAGAAGTCCAAGCGCGACAAGCGGAAGGGCCGCGTCAAGAAGGACTAACCGCATGCCTGTGGCCCCGGTCTGCGCGGCACGCGCACAATACAATACATTCACACGTGTCGGAGCACCGCGCGCTGCTTTGCGAGCTGGTCCTGGCGCCGCCTCCGTACGTTGACGTGCACAAGGGGGTCGCAGTGCACCAGGCAGAATCTGCTGCGCGTCTCTGCAGCATCGGCGAACGAGGGCGTCTTGAAGCACCCCTCTGCTTCGCCTGCCAGCCGCACGGCGCCGTCTCACAAACGCACGCGGGGGTGGCAGCGGGTTGCCTGGGAGCGCCAGGGCTGGGCTGCTGAGCACGGGACGGACAGCGCCGGCCGCGAAGAAGCACGTGCGTGGCCAACGAGTGGCGTTTGCAGAACCTGCGCGACCGGGGCAGAACGCGCGATCAGGGCGCTTCGGCTGTTGAGCCAACGCGTGGCGCCCTGGTCCTCGTCTGGCGTCCCTCCAGGAGAGCTGGACCCGCGCAGCTGCGGCACGTGGCTAGCACAGCACCTCGGCGCGGCGTCTTGCGGGTCGCCGAATGACGGCTGCCGCCAACATTCCTCCGCCTCGCACTTGCGAGAGCGCACGTCTGTGTGTCCTGGCTCTGCATGTGTCTTGCAGAACCTGCCCGAAGGCGGGCCTTCAGCGGGAGAGTGATCGCCAAACTGAGGCTGTCGAGCAACGCCAGCGGTCGCGCGAGGTCGCTTCGGCTCTCGCGGGGAGGGGCGGTGCACCGCGCGACTCGCTCGTCCCTCGCGCCGAAGAAGGGCTGCCGCGCGCAGCCGCGCGCCTCGCAGCGCTTGGAGCGGAGGTCCTCGTTAGCAGGCCCTGCGTGCCTGGCGCAGAACTTGGCCGCGTGCGTCGCGCGGTCGCCAAAGCGCGCTGTGGCGGCGCACCTCTCGCACCGCTTGTTGCGCACCTCCTCATGCGATTCGTCTCTGTGCAGCCGGCAGAACATCGCTGCCTGTTGGGCAGCGGTGCGTGGTGCTTCAGTGTTGGGCATTCTGCCACGCGGATCTGGGCGCAGGGTGTAGTCCACACTTTTGCAATGAGCCAGCGTCTGCGTTAGGATGCGAGCCCTACCCGAGTCTTTATATCACCCCATGTCGCAAGATTGTCACACCCCTGCTCGTGCTGGCATCGTCGGTGCGATACCGCAGACATCGACTTGGTGTCTGCAATCCTCAGGCGCCCCCCCCTGCCACAAGCACAGCGGGTGACTGGCTTCGTCCAAGTTGCGTGAAATTTGAGGGCATGCATTGAAAGGAGGAAGCGTACATGCGGCGCGTGTCTGCATGGACAGTGAACTTCCTTCGCCTGCCCTCCCTGGCTGTCAGGTTCCCATCTGGCTTCTCCAACTCCAGTTCGCTCCCGCTCCGCCTTGGCCGTCTCCGAGGATGAGACCGCTTTTTACCAGACATGGGAGCTGATGCCGGCAGCACCACTGATACACTATCGCGAATGCTTGCTTGGGGGCCTGCAGCGATTTCGAGCTGCATTGCGCCTGCCTTCACGAGGGCAGCGCCAGCTACGAAGACGAGGACCAGAACCGGCCAGGCCCTCAACGGAAGCCGCGGAGAAAACGAAGAACGAAATCGCGCGAAAGGGGGCTTTCTCCGTGGCGCATGTTTCACAGGTTGGTTCGCGCTGAGATGGATTGGATCTCGCTGCCACCCCATACGATTCGTTTGGCCAGCCAGGCGAAAAGGAACCCACTGATGCCCGATGCAGCCAGGGCTGTGTGATCCCTTGCTCGTCCGGATCGCACGTACAGAAAGATGGTATGGTGCGGTGTTCAAGACTGCCGAAATGCCCCGCACGCATCAGGGCTGCTCCCCATTCCGTCTCTCACCCCCGCCCAGCGACGGGGGTGCAAGAAGCGACTACTGTACTAGTTGAGTCGTGTAAAGCGAGGAATTACCCGCGTTTCCCCCTTCGTTTTCGGAAGGGTTTAGGCAGGTCCTGGGTGAAGCGCGCCCTGACATGGAAAACAGAGAGCTTGTCGCCGCGGTCGAGGAGCTGATCCAGGAAACGCGATGCCCGATTTGCCTGGACTTCTTCGTCAAGCCACGGACCACGCCTTGCACGCATTCTTTCTGCGAGGCCTGCATCTACGAGTGCATCAAAGACAACCACAGCGAGTGCCCGTCGTGTCGCTACCCGGGCTGCAATAAGCGCGCGCTCACGCGAAACATTACCTTGAGCAACGTCACAACCATTGTCCGCAAGGTGGCGGTGATCATGGGGCTCGCTGAGGAAGAGACACCGTCCCAAGCACTTGGGCAGAATGAGAGCTGGACGGAGCACAGCCGCAGGAGCGAACGAAAGACAGTTCCGAAGAAGCGACGACGGAAGGGGAATGCAGAGGGCCAACCTTACGGTGGTTTTTCTGACGAGGAGGGTGGTTCGGTTCAAGACGAGGGCTCCGGCGAAGCTGGGGTGCAGCAGATGGACGCGACCTCTTCTGCACCGGCTGCGCATCCCAGTTCGGTACGACACACCTCCCTGGTTCGGCTGTCACATCATAGCTGCACGCGTGTCTTGGTCAGCGTTCCTGAGTCATACTGAATCTCGTCTCGCTCGTGCAGCGACCCGTCGTGCTCTTGACGGGCGTGACGGGGGAAAATTCGACTTCTCTTGCAGCGGCAGTCACGTCGCTCGGGGGGCGCGTCACTCGTACGTTCGACCTATCGGTGTCGCACGTCGTCTGCCGGGTGGATGAGAACCGATATACCCCGCGCACTCTCAAGTACTGCTGCGGACTTCTCTCCGGCGCGCACCTCGTCTCTCCCGCGTGGCTCGCTGCGTGCCAGGCCGCCAAGGCATGGCGCGCGCCGTCGCCAATCGAACAGGTGCAGGGGTGCGCGGTGCCGAGCAGCAGCCGCGGGCGGTCGTTGCACAAGGGACCCCGCCGGCGGCAGCAGGTGCGGCTGAACGAGGCGCGGGAGCGGGGCGAGCACTCGCGCGACGGCGGCCTGCACGCACGCGCGGAAACCGAGCCGGGGCGGCGGCTGCTCACCCCGCCGCAGGTTGGCGGGCGGCGCTTCTTTCTCCTCGGCGCGTTTGACGGATGCCCCTCGCGCTCCGACCTCCAGCAGCTGCTCTCCCTCGCAGGAGCCGAGCTGGTGCAGCACGCGCCGGCGACGCCCAAGGAGGCGCGCGGGACGCTCTGCGTGTGGGACCCCAAGTCGCCCGCATGCGCGGTCCTCGAGAGCGTGGTGTCGCTCGGCGTGCCGTGCGTGAAGCCAAACTACGTCCTCGACTGCGTCAGCCACTTCGAGGAGCGCCCTGTCCCCCTGTCCAGCACAGAAGACCCCCCCCCCCTTCCCCC
>ENA-UOXV01007286-UOXV01007286.1-marine-metagenome-genome-assembly--contig:-NODE-7286-length-11234-cov-5.910815_pt1 | contig 11234 bp, 10 predicted proteins | sample MGYA00238165_ERZ766961 | MGnify/ENA primary metagenome ERZ766961 (study PRJEB28924, sample SAMN03173240) | marine metagenome | biome: Marine; feature: Water; material: Subsurface seawater | place: North... | reverse complement strand
CGTTTTTGTGACCAAGACACTTGTGATGTAACCATTATTGATACAGTAACGGTTAATGATACTGTTCCAATCTTTGATACAGTAAAACTCACGGTTTACGATACTGTGAAAATTCAAGTTATAGACACCATTTATAAAACTGTGTATGATACAATTAGAGTCTTTGATACTGTTTTTGTTAGTTTGGAAGGGCATGTTGGGAAGGGTGAGTCGGATCAGCTGATTGTATTTCCAAATCCAAGTCAAGGAATTGTTCAAGTTAAATTAGACAAAACAGGTTTTGAAATCTCTTATAAACTCCATTCCGTTTCTGGTCAATTGTTAAAAGAAGAATCGGTAGGATATGTTTCTGATTTTAAATTGAAATTACCAGTTGATTCTGGGACTTATATCCTTTCTGTCTACTCGGAAGGGGAACTAATGGAAAGGATTAAACTATTGATGGATTAGACAATTATTAGCATTTATTATCACCTATCTTCGCGCGCTTAAATTTTAGCAATTAGTATGCGAATTCTTCTTACCGGCGCTGCCGGATTTATAGGGTCTCATTTATCCGAACGACTTCTTGATTTAGGTCATGAAGTTATTGGAATCGATAATTTTGACCCATTTTACGATAGGGCTATCAAGGAAGAAAACTTGAAGAAATCCAAGACTTATAATTCTTTTTCTTTTTACGAATTGGATTTTGTGACCGACTTAGATGAGCTAAATGGTTTGCCTCAATTTGATTTGTTAATTCATTTGGGAGCAAAGGCTGGAGTTAGACCTTCCATAGAAAATCCTAAATCCTATATTGAAGCTAATTATACAGGTACCTTAAATCTGTTGGAACTTCTCAAGGAGAGGCAAATAAAGAAAATGGTCTTTGCTTCATCCAGTTCCGTTTATGGCAATTGCAAGAATATTCCATTTACTGAAACAGAAGCTTTGGATCAGCCAATATCTCCTTATGCTTTTACAAAAAGAGGTTGTGAAATGATGAATTTCACTTATCATCATTTGGAAAAAATTGATATAGTTAATCTAAGGTTTTTTACTGTGTATGGGCCTCGTCAAAGACCAGATTTAGCAATTCATAAATTTGTAAGAAAGATATTAAATGATGAGCCAATTCAAATGTTTGGAGATGGTTCAACTGCCCGTGATTATACTTTTGTTCAAGATATTGTAAGTGGAATTGTTTCTTCTATGAATTACGTTTTAGAAAACGATAATTGTTTTGAAATAATGAATATTGGCAACAATCAACCTGTAAAATTGAATACCCTGATTTCAGCAATAGAAAAAACGCTTGGTAAAAAAGCGAATATTGAACAAATGCCTATGCAGCCAGGGGATGTTGATATTACTTATTCTAACATAGATAAAGCTAAAAAACTAATAGGTTATCAGCCAACAACTTCAATTGAAGACGGATTAAAGGAATTCGTTAATTGGATAAATGGATAATACAAAATGAAAACAATTGCAATTATACCTGCCCGAGGAGGTTCTAAAGGAATTAAACGAAAAAACCTAGTTGATTTTCAAGGAAAACCTTTAGTTGCTCATTCTATTATTCATGCTTTGGAAAGTAAAATTGTAGATCGAGTAATTGTTTCTACAGATGATGAAGAAATTGCTGAGGTGAGTAAGCAATTTGGGGCAGAAGTTCCTTTTTTAAGACCTGATGAGCTTGCAGAGGATCATGTACTCGATTATCCCGTTTTTAGACATGCTACGGATTGGCTTAAAAAAAATGAGTCTTATGAAGCAGATGTGGTGGTTCATTTACGACCTACTGCTCCTTATCGTAAACCTGTTTGGATTGATGAAGCAGTGCAATTGTTGTTAGATAATCCTGAAGCACATTCGGTTCGTTCCGTTTCTGAACCAAATATGCATCCATATCGAACTTTTGAAATTGATAAAGAAGGATACTTAGATCCAATAATGAAGGATAGGCATCCGGAACCTTATTTATTAAGAAGACAGGACCTTCCACCTATGTATTTTTACAATTGCGTAATTGATGTCACTATGCCTAGTACTATTTATGGTTTGGAGTCAATGACTGGTTCAAAATTATTTCCTTATATAATGAACCCTGATGAGGTGATTGACATTGATTCAGAAAGAGACTTGTTGATTGCTAGAAGTATCTTTAAATAGCTTTTGAAAAGAAGGCTTTTATTGTATTTTAGCAACCAAAATTTTACATGCGAATTCTTATTGTCGGTGCGGGTATGTACGTTACCGGAAGAAACAACACAGGTACAGGAACCATTCTTTCATCAATCGCTCAATATTCTAAAACATCACAAGTTGATGAAGTTGTAATTGTAGCCAGAAGCTCAGAAAATGAAGCTGTAATCAAAAAAGAAACCCAACGTATAAATCAAACAATAAAATCAAACCTAAAAACAAGTTTTGAATCTATTTCTTCGGCTTTAGATTTGAATTCAAATTCTTTTAATCTGAAAGGTAGATTTGATGCGGCAATTGTTTCTATTCCTGATCATCTCCATTTTGAATACACTAAAGTATTGCTAGAGGCAGGGATAAAAACATTAATAGTAAAGCCACTCACACCTACATTGGAAGAAGGTTTAAAACTTCGAGAAATACAAAAAAGAAATAAAACATATTCAGCTGTAGAGTTTCATAAAAGGTGGGATGAAACCAATTTAATAACAAGACAATATATCAATCAAGGAAAGCTTGGGCAGGTTCTTTATTACGAAGTGGGCTATAGTCAAAGAATTTCAATTCCTCTTGAAACCTTTAAGGGGTGGTCGGATAAAACCAATATTTTCCAATACTTAGGAGTGCACTATGTTGATTTGTTCTATTTCTTAACGGGTTATAAACCTGTTAGATGTATGGCATTAGGTACTCATGGAGTATTAAAGAAAAGTGGAATTAATACTTGGGATTCTGTCCATGTAATGCTGGAATGGGAAAACACTAAAACTGGTGAAATCGTTGTTTCAAATTTGAATACGAATTGGATAGATCCAAATAACTCATCGGCGATGTCAGATCAGCGGTATAAAGTGATTGGAACCAAAGGTAGATTAGAAATTGATCAAAAAAACAGGGGTGTAGAATTCGTTTCTGAGTCAGAAGGAATTCAACAATTGAACCCTTATTTTTCTGAATACATGGAAGACGAAAACGGAAATTTGCAATTTCAAGGTTATGGCCAAAAGAGTATAAACCAGTTTTTAGTAGATGTTGCTAATCTTAATAATGGCTCAGCTTCCATAGAAGACCTTAAAAACAAAAGGCCGGATATTTTACACTCGCTAGTTTCTACTGCAGTTGTAGACGCTGTAAATGAAAGTTTAAATCAAAATGGCACTTGGGTAAATGTTACAGAGATAGAAGAAATAGAATGGAATTAATAAAGTTAGATCACAAGCTTCTTTTGCAAAAAATGCAAGAAGTTTTTAAAAGTAAAAATGTTTGTGCAGATGCTGTTGTGCATGTTACAAATTCAATGGTTCAGACTTCTCTTAGGGGGGTTGATTCTCATGGTATTCATTTGTTCCCCCACTATTGTAAAAAAATTGATGGAGGGAGAGTAAGTAACGACCCTCAATATTCTTTTACAAAAACAGGTGCTTCGGCAGGGTTTATTGATGCAGCTGATGGTTTTGGTCATCATGTTGGTTCTGTTGCAATAGAAAAAGCTTGTGAAATGGCTTCAGAGACAGGGATTGCTGCTATTAGTGTTAGAAATTCATCTCATTTTGGAGCTGCGGCTTATTTTGCCTTACAGGCTGCAAATAAAAATATGATTGGAATGGCTTTTACAAATGCAGATGCATTGGTAAAAGCAAAGGGAAGTACAAGAGCTTTTTTTGGCACTAATCCAATATGCTTAACAACACCGCTTCAAAATGAAGAACCTTTTTGTTTGGATATGGCTACCTCAATGGTAAGTTGGAATAAAATCAAGAATTATAGAAGGGAAGGAGCTGAAATTCCAGATTCATGGGCTTATGATGGAGATGGTAAAATTGTGACAAACCCGAATGATGCAAGAAGCCTTGAGCCAGCTGGTGATTATAAAGGCTTTGGTCTCGGAATGATGGTTGACATATTTTGTGGGATTCTTGCAAATGGATTAATTAGTAAAGATATTTTGGCCATGTATGAAACCCCGCTTGACGAAGCACGAAAAGTGAGTCACTTCTTTATGGTTATTGATCCTTCCAAGTTTTTAGGTGTTGACGAGTTTAAGGGTAATATGCAGTCAATGGTTGATAGAATTAGAGATATGCCTAGACAAGTAGGGGTGGATGAAGTTATGGTTCCGGGAGACCCGGAAAAGAAAACTAAAGCTATTAGATTGGTTGATGGAATCCCTATTTTGAAAGAAATATTTGATGATTTCTTAGCTATTTCTCCTGAATTCCAAAAAGCAATAAAATAATGGCAACTAAAGTTGTAGATGTAGTTAACTTTAATGCTGATGCTTCATGTTTGGAGTGTGATACTTGGTTTGCTGCATTGAATGGGGGAATTAATTCTACTTTTTATTCGTGGTTGGACTTATATGTAAAGTATTCTAAAAAGGTTGTTTTAGGAATTCCAGGAGCAACTTTAGCTGATATAGCTACTATAAATCCTGAGTCAATAGATTTAATCAGGGAAAATCCAGCTATTTTCGAACTAATTCTTCGACCATTTGCTCATGACAATGCATTGCTAAGAACTCGTTTTGGATTTGAGAAAAACCTAGAATATGGTATAAAAACTCTTGATAAACTATTTGGAGTAGTCCCCAAATATTTTCTTCCACCCGAATTCATGTTGAATTCTGAGCAGGTATTGGTTTTGGAGAACAATGGAATTGAAGGAACTTTTGTAAATCCAGCTCGTTTTTCTGTTGAAGCCAAGAACAGAATTCCGACCTTTTCATATACAATTCGTGGAGTATTTGGTTCACAACTAAACTGTCATTCATTTAATGGAAAGTTAACTAAAGCATTCTTAGATGGAATTCATTTTTATAATTCAGAATCCTGGAATAAGGCCGTAAAAGAGGAGGAAGCTTCGGTTGCCTTCAATTGGCGAGATGGAGAAAGCGCCTTTTTAATACCAGACACGATAGCACGAGAAAGTGCCTGGTTGAAGAATGAAAGTGAAGATATAAAACGCGTTCATTTAAATGGTTTAGATGTTGACTTTGTTCAAAATTCAAATTTAGAATCTACCCAATACAAAGGCTACCCGTTTCACTCCTTTGCTCCTTGGTTAAAGGAAATGAGGATGATTGGTTACACAAATAAAGTAGCTAAAATAGAAGAAATTTTAGAGGAACTATCTGAAGATAAATTATTTCATTGGTTGCAAATAATCAATTCAGATATTCTCTCAGCTGTGGAAAAGGATAGTCCTAATATCAAACTTCAGAGATCGTTGGACAACAATGAGGTGTTCGATTTCCAGATTTGGCGAACCGAAAGAGCCTTCGAAGGTGAAGAATATTTGACATTATTAAAGCAATCAGAAAAAGAAAATGGATATCAAAAATACCTAAATGGAAATTCAGGGCATTTGAAGAAATTTAAGTTAAGAATGAGTTTTTTAAGAGGGCTTTAAGTATCTCAACTAACCCTCCTCATATGGATAAATTGCTTAATGTCATTATGAACTCGTTTCAATGACGTATTCAATTCGAAACCAATAAGAAAAATGACGCAATTAAAATAAAACCAAAGCATAATCACCATAATTGCCCCAAGAGAACCATAGAATTTATTGTAGGTTCCAAACGCATTGATATAGTTTTCAAATACAAAAGAAACGAGAATGATAAATAATGTCGCTAAGCTCGATCCAGCGGAGAAGAATTTCCAACGACTTTTTTTACTAGGGCCAAAGTAGTAGAAGAAACTGACAGTGAAATAAATGAAACCTACAACGATGAAATAATTGAGATAGGTTAATAATTTAGCTATCGCCCAACTCAGAATTTCTTGATGAGCTAGAAACTGTAAAACTGTTTTGCCAAAAAACAGCATAATCATTGAAACTATAACCAAAGTACCTAATAGTGCTACCATCCAAAAAGCAGTGAAACGTTGACTCAGCCATGATCTTTTCTTTTCAACCAGAATCGAATTGTTGAAGTTGTCTATTGTGGTATTTACACCGTTGGATGAAAAGAAGAGCATGGCAATAAATCCAAATGAAAGTAAATCGAAACGTGAGTTGAGAACTAATTCTGCTATGGTGCTTTCTGTAAATTGATAAGCTGGGCCAGGTAAAATAAGTTGAATGTTAAACATTAAATCTTCCTGAAAATTTTCAATTGGAATGTATGGTATTAGTGAGAAAATGAAAATGAGCGCAGGAAATAGTGCAAGAAAAAAACTAAATGCCATTGAGGCTGCTTTGTTCAGTATATCGCCATTAATTAAGCTTTTTAGAAAAAATCGAAGAACATAAAATAAAGGGAGTTTATCAAACCCAGGAATAGAAATAGTCTTGCTCTTGGCAAGGATTCTTAGAATGAGATATCTAAGTTTCTTTATGAATTTGAAATCTGAAACTGCTGACATTAATATGCTTTAAGACTCATGTCCAAAGAGTTTATTTGATGGGTCAAGGCACCTACAGAAATGTAATCAACTCCGCATTCTGCATATCCTCTTATTGTATCCAATGTAATTCCACCCGACGATTCTGTTTCCATTTTACCAGCAACTAATTCCACACCTGTTTTGGTGTCTTCAAAACTGAAGTTGTCAAACATAATTCGATCAGCTTTTCCATTTTTTAATATGGTTTTCACCTCATTTAAATCACGGGCCTCAACTTCAACTTTCAAGTCTAAGTTATTTGCTTTTAAATAATCCTGAGTAGAGTCCATGGCATTTTCGATACCACCAGCAAAATCGATATGATTGTCTTTAATCATAATCATATCGTAAAGTCCGTATCGGTGATTTTCACCTCCTCCATGGGTTACCGCCAGTTTTTCAAAAGTTCTCAAGCCAGGAGATGTTTTTCTGGTGTCCAAAATGGTTGTGCTTGTTCCCTCAATTGCTTTTACGTAAACATCAGTAGTAGTTGCAATCCCACTCATGCGTTGCATGTAGTTTAAGGCAAGCCTCTCAGCTTTTACAATATTTCGTGCTGACCCGCTTATGTTGAAGGCTATATCCCCAAATTTTATTGAATCCCCGTCATGAATAAATTGATCAAACTTCAAGTTGGGGTCTATGGCATTAAAAACTTGTTTTGCAACTTTAATTCCTGAAATAATTCCTTCGTCTTTTATTAGTAGTTGAGCCCTTGAAATGGCATTTTTTGGAATGCAAGCAGCACCACTGTGGTCTTCTTCACGAATATCCTCTTCAATACAGAGTTTTATGTGACTTTGAGTGTCAATCATTTTGCTTTTTGTTTCATGCAAATTTAAACTGAATTGAATCGTTGCTAGCTAGTTTTTAGTTGATTAAAATCAGGAATGTAGAGAGTGACTTGAAGGTAAATAAAAGGTAAAACCTACATTTGCTTTAATGATTAGGTTTATTGTTATTGCTAAAACTTCGGAAAAGTACATTTCTCAGGGAATTGATGAATATTTGAAAAGGATTAAGCATTTTCATAAAATCGACTATGTCGAAATCCCTTCTTTAAAAAACACTAAAAATCTTTCAGAGCAAGAACAGAAAGTCAAAGAAGGAGATTTGATTTTAAAAGAAATTAAAGAGGGTGACCATCTTATTTTATTGGATGAAAATGGCAAAGAATTCTCATCACTCCAAATGGCTAGTAAATTGGAGAAGAAGTTGGCTGGATTCAAAAATGTAGTTTTTGTCGTTGGAGGGCCATATGGATTTTCTGAACCTGTTGTAAATCGTTCAAATGAAAAGTGGTCTTTGTCCAAACTCACTTTTAGCCATCAAATGGTTCGCTTGTTTTTCCTAGAGCAGATTTATAGATGCTTCACCATTCTTAAGGGAATGCCATATCACCATAAATAATCAATTAAAACAATCCTTTTTCTAAAAGTACTTTTAGTCCTTTCTCTAAAGGAAGTAAATCCCGGTCCAAAAGTTTTTTCATTTTAGCAATGTCGGGTTGTCTTCTACTCATGTCTCCTTCAGGTAATGGCGGTAGATATTCAATTTTCGATTTAGACTTGGTAGTTTTAATGATAAGCTTAGCTAATTCTAGAATAGTAATTTGTTTGTCATTCCCTATATTGATAACATCATTGACGTATTGGTTTTCTTCCAAACACTTCAAGGTTGTTTCAATATTGTCGTCGATGTAGCAAAAAGTTCTAGTTTGATCTCCTTTACCATAAACTGTGATTTTTTCATTTCGCTGTGCAGCTCTAACAAATTTTGACATAACAAAATCAGTACTTTGCAAAGGACCATATGTATTAAAAAATCTAAAAATGGTATAGTCTAATCCAAATTCTTGTTTGTAAGCTTTACAAAAAGCTTCTCCCGCATTTTTTACAATAGCATAAGGTAACCTTGAATTAAGTGGAGTTGTTTCTTCATGCTGCGGTAAATGAACTGGCTCTCCATATACTTCAGAAGAAGAGGAGTAAAAAATGCGTTTTACTCCGGTATTTTTGGAAAGAGTCAAAACATTTTTAATTCCTTGTAAGTCTTCTAATACCATAGAAGGGTTAGCCAACGTTCTTTTTACACCCACAAGAGCGGCATAATGAAACACATAATCGAATCCATGACTGGTCATAACAGGCGCTAAATCGAGGTAGTCATTAACATCACATTTGATGAACCTTACATTTTTAGCCTTCGGAATATTTCGCTTTTTTCCAGTCATGAAATTGTCAACTAAGACCACAAAATAGTTGGGGTTCTCTACCAGCTTTGCGGCCAAGGAACCAGGAATAAAACCGGCCCCGCCAGTAATCAATATTTTAATCATTTGTTTCATTGTTAAGTAGTTGTTGCCATTTCCATGCGCTGGCCATCATTTCTTTAATATCTAATTTAGGTGACCAATTCAACATGTCTTTTGCTTTTTTTGAGTCGCTGTATATATTCTCTACATCTCCTGGTCTTTTTGGTCCTATTTGGTAATTTAATTTCATTTCCGAAACCTTTTCAAAAGCTTGAATCGCTTCTAACACGCTTACGCCATTGCCAGTTCCTAAATTAATATATTCTAATAAACCAGAATTTTGATTGGTCGAATATTCAAGTGCTTTAATGTGTGCATCAGCAATATCGGTAACATGAATGTAATCCCGAACACAAGATCCATCTCTAGTCTCATAATCGACTCCATGAACAAACATTTCTTTAATTAATCCTGAAGCGAACTGAGTGATTACCGGTACCAAATTATTTGCTTTGTTAATCGGGTTTTCACCAATTAATCCACTTTCATGAGCACCAACAGGATTGAAATACCTCAGACAGGTGGAGTTCACTTTGTTTACCTTAACAAAGTGTTTAATGATTTCTTCACCCATTGCCTTGGTACTAGCATAAGGAGATTGAGCTACTGCCAGAGGGGTAGATTCGTCAACTGGGAGCTTGTCTACATTTCCATAAATTGAACAGCTCGAACTAAAAATAAAATTTGGAATTTTGAATTCTTTGCAGCACTCGAGTATTTTGAGTAAGCCGCCAATGTTATTATTATAATACCATAATGGTTTTTCAACGGATTCACCTACAGATTTTAACGCTGCAAAATGTACTATTCCGTCAATTTTACCAATCTCAATAAATGCTCTTTTTAGTTTATCTAAATTGCAAATGTCAACGTCAAAATTTTTAATTCGTTTGCCTGTTATTTTTTCAATACGATCAAATGTATCTGAATTGGAATTCAGGAAGTTGTCTAACGAAATAATTTCCCAATCTTTCTGTTTAATTATTTCAAGAATAGTGTGGGATCCTATGTATCCAGCTCCTCCTGTAATTAGTACTTTCATGACAATCTATAAAGCGTCAAAATTAATTGAAAATTTCAGCTTGGAGTCGATAAATAAAGGTGTCTTTTCAATTGACAAAAGTCAAAGTTTGGTCAACCATAAGCTCTAAATTTACGTCTTTATAATTGTACAGTTAGGTTTATGAAGAAATTATACATAGGAATAATAATCATATTGTCACTTTTTATGTCAAATCATCTGATTGCTCAACAGGTAGATTGGATACGTTCTTGCAACGGTGGAGGATATGATGGAGGGCATGATATTACTATTGATCAAAGTGGGAATAACTATTCCATTGGAACTGCTCAAGCTGGAGGAACATACTATCCAAGATGGGGGAATGATACTATTGGTGGAGGAACAAGTATTAATTATGAAGGATTTATTGTAAAACACGACCTTAAAGGGCAACAAAAATGGGCTATATCTTTCGGTGGTTCCAATCAAGATTATGGGTCTTCCATAAAAATGCTTAGTGACTCAACATTTGTGGCAGTTGGAATATACCGAAGTACTAATGCAAAATTTGACACCATTACTGCACCTTCACCAACGTCATTTGCCAATTTATTTATTGCTAAATACGACACTTCTGGAAAAATAATATGGTTACGAACAGCTGAAGTTGGAAATGTATCTTTCAGTCCATGGACAAATTATTATTCCCCCGATGTAGATGTAAATTCGTATGGTGAAATAGTGGTTTCAGGAACCTATAGAACTTCTGCGAAATTTGGGACAACGACTATCACTTCAACTTCTTGGCAAGGGTCATTTATTGCGAAATATTCGTCTAGTGGAAAATTTAAATGGGTAACAAAGATAGATCATGCCAGTACTAACTTTAGTCCTAAAATAGCGACCGATAATTATGGAAATAGTTATTTAACCAGTCGATTCTACAATTCAATTACGATAAAAACTAAAAGTGCCAGCTCTACTGGGTCTTCTGATATTTATTTAACTAAAATTGATTCGGCAGGAAATCCTAAATGGCTCACCAAGCATGGAGGTACCTCTATAGATGAGGCCTATGGAATTGCAGTTGATAAATTCAACCATGTGTTCATTAGTGGAAGGTTTGCCTTTTCATCAAAAATTGATACAATGAACATTTCTACAAATAGTGGAACTGGAAATAGTTATGATGGATTTGTTGCTATGCTTGATACTAGTGGCAGTGTACAGTGGGTTGAGGTTCTTGGTGGTTATGCTGGGACTTATGCTAATAATGATCTTGTTCAGGGTATAGCAGAGGATAATCGAGGAAACATTGGAATTAGTGGAAGCTATG
>ENA-UOXV01007285-UOXV01007285.1-marine-metagenome-genome-assembly--contig:-NODE-7285-length-11235-cov-9.153667_pt1 | contig 11235 bp, 3 predicted proteins | sample MGYA00238165_ERZ766961 | MGnify/ENA primary metagenome ERZ766961 (study PRJEB28924, sample SAMN03173240) | marine metagenome | biome: Marine; feature: Water; material: Subsurface seawater | place: North... | reverse complement strand
ACGACTGCTACGGGTTCTACATCCTGACGTGGTCCGCCACTGACGAATGTGACAATACCGGCACAGCGCACCAGACCATCGACATCATCGATACCCACGCGCCCACCATTCATGCAGACGACACCTCATTCGAATGCGAGCCGGGCAACAACTTCTATCCGGACCTCACCTTGGAGGAATGGGCAGCCCTTGTTGTGGCAACGGCATCGGACAACTGCGATCATGATGTGCATCCTGAATTGCAATCGGTCACGATGACCAGCGATACATGCACCAACACCTATGTACTGACGTGGTATGCGGAGGATGAATGCGGCAACCCTGCCACAGCGCATCAAACCGTAGACGTAACGGATGACGAGGCACCGGTGCTGGCCCTGACGTGCTTGGGACACTTGACCTTGGAGTCAGACGAGAATTGCCACGTGGATGTGCCGATGGATCCCCCTACGTATACCGTTGAGGACTGCGACACGGCTGTGGACATCCACATCAGTGGTCCAGTCGAGACGCTCATCAACGACCTCACCTACTCTGACGATGATACGCACGAGGGTTGCTACACCATCGTTCAAGAGTGGACGGTAACGGCCACCGATTGGTGCGGCCTGTCTACGACAGCGTCTTGCGAGCGCACGATTGATGTGGTGGACCTGACCCCGCCAACCATCGCGGGCGACACCTTAATCACCATTTCATGTGAAATGTGGGCCGCTTATGAGGACAGCACCTTGGCTACGGCTTCCGACAATTGTGACAGCCATGTCACCCTGACGATGACACAAGACATGGTCAGCGGAACCTGTCCATTCTCCGTCCTGCGGAACTATCATGCCGTGGACGATTGTGGCAACGAGACCCACTTCATCCAGATCATCAACGTGGTCGACGAAACGGCTCCTGTGGTCACCATCACCTGCCCTGACGACATTGAACTCACCAGCGGCGAAGGTTGCGTGGCTGACATCAGTGAAGACGCCACCGGAATGGCCACAGCTGAAATCAGCGACAATTGCGACCCTGATGCGGCCATTACATCCATCGACTTTATCGATGGTGCCTTGACCTACTCAGACTTGGCCGATGACGATACGCCAGAGGGCTGCTACAGCTTTGACCGCATGTGGATTGCCCAAGGCGAGGATTGGTGCAGCAATGAAAACGCCGACACCTGCGTTCAGCAGATCACTGTGTTGGACATCACTGCACCGGTATTCAATAGCCATCCCGAAAGCCTCACATTGGATTGCGGAGACAACTACGATGTGGCCCTTCCTGTGGCTTCGGACAACTGTGACAGCGATGTCAACCAGTCGTGCTCCAACGAGATCGTCTATACCCTCGACGGATGCAGCACGTGCTATGTGGACACCTGGACCTGCACCGCCAACGACGACTGCGGCAACAGCACCACCATCTCGTGGTCATATACCGTCACCGACGACAATGCACCTGAGCTTTTCGTCATATGCCCAGACGACGTGGTCCTCTACAGCGATGCCAATTGCCATGTGGACCTGCCTGTCGACGTCCCCAACTACGGTGTCACCGATTGCGACCCCAACGTCGAGGTGACCATCGATGGACCGGTGGAGACCCTGACCGACGACCTGACCTATTCTGACGATGACAACCACGAGGGCTGCTACAGCATCCTTCAGGAGTGGACCATCACGGCTACGGATTGCAAAGGCAACGAAACGGTCGAAACATGCGCGCGCACCATTACCGTGATGGACAACATCGCACCGGAGTTCAATAGCCATCCGGAAAGCCTCACATTGGATTGCGGAGACAACTACGATGTGGCCCTTCCTGTAGCCTCGGACAACTGTGACAGTGAAGTGGAGCAGTCGTGCTCCAACGAGATCGTCTATACGCTCGACGGATGCAGCACGTGCTATGTGGACACCTGGACCTGCACCGCCAACGACGACTGCGGCAACAGCACCACCATCTCGTGGTCATATACCGTCACCGACGACAATGCACCTGAGCTTTTCGTCATATGCCCAGACGACGTGGTCCTCTACAGCGATGCCAATTGCCATGTGGACCTGCCTGTCGACGTCCCCAACTACGGTGTCACCGATTGCGACCCCAACGTCGAGGTGACCATCGATGGACCGGTGGAGACCCTGACCGACGACCTGACCTATTCTGACGATGACAACCACGAGGGCTGCTACAGCATCCTTCAGGAGTGGACCATCACGGCTACGGATTGCAAAGGCAACGAAACGGTCGAAACATGCGCGCGCACCATTACCGTAATGGACAACATCGCACCGGTGTTCAACTCCACCCCGTCAGACGCCATCTACGGCTGCGATGACGCGTGGGACGTGGGCCTTCCTGTCGCCGAAGACAATTGTGACTCAGAAGTAGAGCAGAACTGCGAAACTGAAATGGTCTACACATTGGGTGAAGACTGTCCCTACAATTACACGCAGACTTGGACGTGCACCGCCAATGACGACTGTGGCAACAGCACCAGCATCAGCTGGACCATCACCATTGTAGATGACGCCCCACCGACGTGCTTCCCAGAAGAGATCACCGTGTGCTGTCCTACCGAGGTTCCCGCACCCGAGGCGCCCATCGCACTCGACACCTGCGACCCTGCACCTGAAGTGATGTTGATGGGAGCGGACACGGTGTGGAATGTGGACTGTCCCACGCAAGGTGTCATCACCCGGTACTGGTCGGCCATGGACTGCACAGGCAACACTTCGATGTGCACGCAGACCATCAACATCTCGGATACTGAAACCCCTGAGTTTACCTACACATGTGGGTTCTCAGATGGAGAAGTTGTGGAGATCTGCTGTGAAACGGCAACCGAACAGGATTACTTGAGCTACAGCTGCGACATGCTCTGGGACGACAACTGCCCCGACCACGTCATCTACAGTTACGAAAGCAACTTGAACTTCGGTGAAGGTGATGGCGAGAGCTGCACCGCCAGCACCCCGGATGCATTGGCCGATGGAGAAACCTGCACCGGTTTCATTCCACACGCCCTGCGCCTGTTCAACCTGCCCAGCAGCGACAAGTTCTTTGGCCTCAATGCCCCGGGAACCATCAGCTTCATGGGTGATACGGCTTGGACCTACACAGCGTCCTTCTACGTCATCGATGAATCCGACGGCTCATTGAGCACCGATGATGGCTTTGCCATCGACGTGATGTTCCACCAGGGATTGGATTGGGACAACTGGTCCAACCAGGGCTTCCCGACGGGATACAAGGCCGATTGCCCTGTCACGAGCAATGCCTACGAAGACTGGATGTACTACATCTTGGAGTCCGGTACCATCACTGGTCTGGGTGCTTATGACGGCAGTGCATTCACCTTGACCCACCAACCACAGAACCTGTTCTACGGCTGTCAAGTCGGTGTCGGCGCCAACAACATGAACGACAACAATGGATTCAGTTCATGGATGCTGCTCAACGGCACATACGTCCACTATGGACAGGAAATGTCCTTCATGGGAAGCGGCGACATCTTTGGTGACATCGATTGCTGCGCTGATGGCAGCTTCACCCAAACGGTCACGCTGACCGACTGTGGGTGCAACACCAATTCGATCACTTGGGACGTCATTGGTACGACCAATGGTTGCGACGTCATTGCGGAACAGGAAGGAGGAAACACAGAAGAGGTCGACGTTTCCATCATCGGTGGTGGCGCCGATCCGATTGAGGACAAGTTCCCCATCAGTGTGCTGGAAATAGCGCCAAACCCCACCAACAATGCGACCCAGGTTCAGTTCATCGCCTCCAGCGCTGCGCGCGTGAACATGGACCTCATTCAGATGGATGGTGCTGTGGTGATGAACCTGTTCAATGGAGATGTGCATCCGGGAATGATCTACACGCAGAATCTGCTGATGAGCGAGTTCGACGCGGGCATGTACCAAATCCGCTGGTCAACAGCATCGGGCGTGCTGACCAAGAAAGTCCTCTTGATCCACTGATCTGAACCAACCAAAACCGCAAAAACCCGGAGGGCCACACTGGCTCTCCGGGTTTTTCATTTTACAGGATCACGGCTCCTGCACATCGAAAGGGAGGGTCAGCACACCGAACCAAACAGCCCGAGCAAAAAGAGGACATCGGTCACGTTGACGGCCCCATCGGCGTTGACATCGGACGGGCCGCATTCATCTGTACATCCAAAGGCGCCGAGCAGTTGCAGGATGTCCGACACCCCCACAATGAAGTCGCCATCGAGGTCCCCCGGACAACCAACCGTGCCGGTGGTGGCGACCGTGCAACCCGTGGTCGGGTCGGTCGCCGTGAGGGTGTAGTCGCCGGCCCCCTCCGAATCCAATGCGGAACCATCGGCGGGGAGCAGCGTGCCATTGAACGTCCAGCTGTAATCCGTCCATCCCAAAGGTGCCAGCAGCTGCCCGCCCTCCAGATCCCAGTAGAGCGGAGGAGGGTCAAGGAGTTCTAAATCAAGGGTTTCAAGGGTCTGGCAATCGCCGGAAACCGTACCCAAATAATGGTACGTACCCGGAGCGTCAATGACCGCATTGCCCCATCCTACCGTCTCTCCAGGACACAAGCCTTGCGCCGTCGTATCAAATGCACAGACCTCCGATACAAGCGCGTATTGCGCCGAGGAGACCGCACCGCAACTCCCACCGTACAGGGCGGTCTGGTCGTCCACAGCGGTCACGACACATGGCGCAGACCAAGCGTCGGTGCCCGTGGCATTGCGCGTCACCAAAGACAGGGTGCCCAGGCCATCCGCCCAAGACGCCAAGGACCCCGCCGGGCTGCCCAATCCCCAGGCCGTGCCCGAATCGAAATTGCCGGCGCCGTATTCATCGATCACCCAGTAGCCAAAGGGCAAAGCCTGGTCCGGCGCTCCCAGTGGCTGGGGGTCCAAGCGGTGCACCACCACTTCGCCGCCCGGGGTGGCCGCACCTGCCGCCACATCCAGCACCCCCCCTACAGCGTCCAGCGTATACTGCCCCGGCCCGTCGACCGTCACCCGGTCCAAGACGCCCGCGCCCACCACCGCCGCAGAAGCCGCCAAGGTGGACGGTCCGGTAAAGACGCCATGCTGCGAGCTGCCGTGCTTGTTGACCAAGAAATAAGTGTCCTCGTTGAACTGGTAGTAAGCCACCAGGTCGGGATCCGTTTCCAAATAGGCATCGGTCAAGGTCAGGTGGCGCTGCTCGCGGATCTCCTCGCGGGAGAGCGTGCGGTTCCAAATCTTGACCTCATCGAGGGCGCCGGTCATGTTGCGGCTCCCCCACCCACGGTAATTGCCGAGGAACTGGGCGCCCTGTTGTCCCAAAACCGGATTGAAGGCGTGATAGGATTCCTGGCCGTTGAGGTACACGCGCACCCCATCAGGGGCCACCGTCATCGCCACATGTGACCACTGGTCCTGTGGAACGTACAGTCCACTGCTCCACCACCAAGTGCCGTTGGGCCAGTGGTACCCGAGCTCGTTGTTTTGGCGGAAATTGAAGCCGCCGCCGCCGTCCCCGGCGATCACGATGGCCGTGTAGTCCGGCTGTATGCCTTGTGGCTTCACCCAAGCCATGGCCGTGTAGGTGTTGGTCTCCAGCCCCAGGTCGTGGGTCAAGCCGTATCCGTTGCTCCCCGAACACGCCAGGGCGTCGCCGGGAATGCCCGATGCCGCGCACGGGTTGGAGGGGTCCACGACCACCATGGCGGGCACACTGCGGACATCGGACAAACCGTTGCCATCGGTGACGGTCAGGCTCACGTCGTACGCGCCGCCCTCGCCGAATACGACCATGGGGTTGCGCACGCTCAGCGAAGAGACGAATTCAGGTGCAGGGTCAAAGGTCCACGCCCAGCCCGCACCATCGTGGTTGAGGATGCTGTGGCATTCAAAGCGCACGGTATCGCCCGCGCAGAAGACATCGGGATTGGCCGTCATGGGCTGGGCGATGGGCGATGGGACAAACGGGAAGTCCGCCTGCCAGATGCCCTTGCCTTTGTCGCCTACCCGCAGCACCGCATCCCGGTGGAAGGGCATGCATTCAAACGGCGCCCAACGGGCCGGCAGGCCGCTTCCAAAGGAGGTCCACCCGGCGGCATCCGCAGCGCGGTGAAAGGCGCCCGTGGTCGAGACCACCACCGTACCCGCATCGCCCAAGCACACCACATCGCGCAGGTCCTCCCCCTGCAATCCCGCCGTCGGGTCTTGCCCGGGGTTGGTCCAAATGTTGCCGCCATCGGTCGACTTGCGGACCTGGTCATCGTCGGCCTTGATGGCCCAAACCTCGTCGTCGTTTGCGGGGTTGAGCGCGATTTCCATGCTGCCCCAGGAAGTGGGCAAGCCCGTCACCGCCGTCCACGTGTATCCGCCATCGACGGAACGGTGGAGGGCGCAACTGCCCCCGGCGCGCACCACGGCGTAAAACAAGTCGCGGTTGCCCCTGCCCTGCTCGATCTCGAGGACCGTGCCGCTGCCAAAGTCATGGGTCAACTCAAAGTCCGCCCCGCCATCAAACGACCGATAGAAGCCGCTGCCGTTGCCCAACGCCAAGAGGTCGGCGTACATGGGGTCGCGCACAAGCTCACTCGAGCGCGAGTCCACGTAGCTCTCCGTGGGATACATGGAGAGGTTGCCGATGCCCGTGGGCGTGCCTTCCAATGCCGAGGGCAACCGGAGGTCGCCGATGTCGCTGAACCGGATCTCGTTGGCATCGAGCGGGTCGACATAGCCCGTGGGCGCTTCGGCGCCGCCAAGCCGGAGGTGTTGCCCCGTGCCGAAGTCCTGCCGGAATCCGGTATTGCCATTGTGGTAGCGCCCGCCGGCTTGCACATCCACATTCCACCCCTGAGAAAACCCCCACAAGGTGGTGTTGTAGATCCCGTATTTGCGGCTCTCGTGCGTCGCCAGCTCATCGGTGCTGTGGTTGAGTCCCCCATCCGAGGCCACCCACACGTCGTTGCCCAACACGTGGAGGTCCTGTATATCCGGGTGCACCCAGCCTATGTCGTACGTGCTCGCCCCGTAGGCGCCGATGCGCTGCCAGGTCACCCCGCCATCATCTGTGGCATTGAGCGCCGTCACGCCCACCCACACCCGGTCGGCGTCCACGTGTGAAACGGCCATTCCAAAGTCGTAGAACCCCTGATAGATGCCGGTTCCGTTCATATTTCCTGTCGCCAGACTGGGATGGACATCCACATCGTAGGGGGCGCCGTCCTGCCCATTGGGATGGGTCCAATTGCCGCCCTTGTCATCGCTGCGGTACAACCCGATCCACCCCGTATCACTGGCTTTGCCCTTGCCGATCAAGGCCACATACACGCGGTCGGGATCGGCAGGCGTGGTCCCCAATCGGCCACCGTGGTCATCGGCAGCCGACGGATCGGAAGGCACGAAATAGCCTGTGTCGTAGAGCGAAAAGGTGGCACCGCTGTCGTCCGAGCGGTGAAACGCGCAGCGCTCAGGGTTGACTTCGTGCACCAAGGCATAAACCACCGTCGCATCCGTGGGGTGGAAACGCACGTCCCACACCTTGCCGCTGATGACCGTACTCCAAGTGGCACCGCCATCCAATGTGCGGCGCAGCCCATTGTCGGTGGCCACATACACCACATCGGAAATCCAAGGGTGCACCACCATCTGGTTGGCGCCCGATCCCAAGTTGTAGAGCAAGTCCCACGTGGAACCGCCATTGAGCGTGCCATAGACCGTGTTGTTGGACACGAAGTAAATCGTACTGGCCGCCGTGGGGGCCACCGCGCATTGCGTCACCGTGCGGATGCCGGGTACGCCGAGGGTGATGGGCGTCCAGGATAGCCCGCGGTCCACCGTCTTGAACAGGTCTCCCGCCTCGATGCCGGCGATGGCGACATCCGGGTCGGAAGCGCATTGGTCAAAACAATAGATGTTGCACTGCCACGACACCGGGATGTGGCCCTGGCTGGCATTGTTCCACGTTTCAAAGGGGCCGATGGGCTGCCACTCCGGGTCTACGGCCTCCGCGCGCGCCAATTGGCCCTCTACACCTCCGCCGCGGACAAACGCCTCCGCTGCCCAGGTCCCCGCATCGCGGATGTGGCCGTCGGGTCCCACGCGGTGTTCCACGTGCATCAGCCAATGCTTGAAGTTGCGCTCATGCAAGGTCTTTTCGTAGGGGCGGTTGCGCCACCAAGCCTCCCGCAGATCGGCCACTTCGTGAAATGCAGCTTGACCGGAATACATCCGCTCGGCCCACTCCGGCGTGTCACCGAGGTCATTGGGCACCCATTTAAACACCCCCTTGTCCTGCACCGATTCGCCGGTGAGCACCCCTTGGCCCAAACCCGCGGAAACCCAGACAGACAAAAACGCCAACACTGAACTGCGCAATAGAAATCTCATCATCTACAAATTACGACAGCAAATCAGCGCCTTTCCCTGTGCCGGCCGCACAACCCCTCCCTGACTAAATTGGGCGCATGAACGCTACATACTCCTGCGCCCAATGCGGCATGTCAGTCAAGGCCCAATGCGCCAAGTGCGACGTCCCCCTCGAAAACGGCCACCTGGAGCTGCCCGACGGCTCCTCCGTGCAGGTATCGCGCTGCCCCTCTTGCGAGGGCAAGATCAAGTCGCCCCAGTGCTGCGGCAGCGACATGAACTGCGCGGCGTGAAGTCCTTCCCTGCCGCCGCAGGGTGCTGTGCCCTGGCCGCTTTGGCTTTCGGACTGGGGTCTTGCCAACACGGCGACCTGCCCATTTACGGAGACCACACCGTCGTGCTCTGGGACGGAGACACCCTTGATTTTGCGGGCGGACGGTCTCCGGACACCCTGCCTTCGACAGATGGAGATTACCGCCTCGATGCCGGGCGAATCCGCCTGAAGCCCATCAGCCTGCCCGACCGGGCGCGCCGCTGCGACATCACCCTCGACGTGAGCCTGCGCTCCGCAGGCGACCCTTGGGACAAGAGCGGCACCCTGTTTGCCTTTGCCGACGAAGCGGGCCGCGATTTCCTGTCGCGCATGCAAGCCGGCGGCGACGCCGACACCACCACCTTTGCTGGGATTTTAGCGGCACCAAACCCCAACCCCGACCAGGTCCGCACGCCCGCTTTGGAGCTCATGCGCTTCATCACACCCTTCGGGGTTGGCCATTTCAGCCACACAGAGCGGGCATTGGGCTACAAACCTGAATCCGTGGGCGCTTGGGCCGACAGCGTCCACTGGTCTGCCGACCTCTCGGGGATGCAGCAGTGGCTCACCGGTGCCGACACCTTGTGGGTGGGCATCTACATCGACACCTGGACCGACGAAGGCTATACCGTCAGCGCCCACATCCAGATGGAAGAAAGCGCATTGGCCTGTGACGCAGCGCTTGATCAGCATACCCTTCCCCTGCTCAACACCACCAAGTTGGCCCATGACCAGCGCCCCTTCACCGCCTTCAATTCCGGCCCCCTGAAGGTGCCTTTCCACCTCGATTCCGAGGCCCTCAACGCCACACTGGACTTCCTCACCACCGGCCACGGCGGCCATGCCGGCGGCGACGAATTCACCGAGCAACCCCACATCCTTGTGCTCGATGGCGACACCTTGAAGGCCTGGACACCCTGGCGCAACGATTGCGGCGCCTACCGCCGCTTCAACCCCACCAGCGGGTTCTGGCCCTCCACCTACGTCCTCAATGGCGACACCCTCGAAGAGCGCGTGGCCTCTTCCGACCTCAGCCGCTCCAATTGGTGCCCTGGCGATGCCGTCGCGCCCCTCACACTCGACCTCGGCGACCTGGCCGCCGGCGACCACACCCTCGAAATCGCCATCCCCGGCGCCCAAGCCTGGACCGACAGCACCTTCAACTTCTGGAACATCGCAGCCACACTGCATTGGCAATGAACCTCACCTGCTTTCGCGTCCACGCCTTTACCCAAGATCCGTTTGGCGGCAATCCCGCCTGCGTCATGCCCCTGACCGCCTGGCCCAGCGACGACTTGCTGCTGCGCCTCGCCCAAGAAAACATGGTCGCCGAAACGGCTTACATCGTTCCCACGGACGGCACCAACAGCAAAGCTGACTACCACTTGCGCTGGTTCACCCCCGACATAGAAATGGACCTCTGTGGCCACGCCACCCTCGCCAGCGCACACGCCGTCCTCCGCCACCTTACGCCCGACGCCACAGAAGTCCGTTTCTCTTCGGCCAGCGGCCTCCTGACGGTCCGAAAATGCCGCGACGGCAGGCTCGAAATGGACCTCCCATCGCGTCCGCCCGTGCCTGCGGACCTCCCAGCACCCATCGCCCACGCCCTCAACCACACCCCCACGGAGGTCCTAAAATCCCGCGATTTCGTCCTCGTCTACCCCGACCAAAAGACCATCGACGCCATCCGCATCGACCGCTCTGCATTCGACCGCATCAACTTGGGCACAGGCGGCGTCATCGTCACTGCACCAGGCGATGCCGCCGATTTCGTCTCGCGTTTCTTCACCCCACAGGCCACCATCCTCGAAGACCCCGTCACCGGCTCGGCCCACTGCTCGCTCGTCCCCTACTGGCACAGCCGCACCGGCACCACCACCTTCACCGCCGAACAACGCTCCGCACGCCGAGGCCAACTCCACTGCACCCTCGCCGGCGACCGCGTCCACGTCCGCGGCCACGCCCTCACCTTCAGCCAAGCCCTCCTCCCGGCCTCCCTCACAAAAACAGCCTGAAGTCACCCGAACCAAAGGCTCACCATTCAAGGACCGACAGCTTGCCCCCCTCGCATCAGCGACCACACATTGACAAGGCCCAAGAAAAAAGCAACCGCTCATGACGCGGCCCTCGCCCGCCCTACTCGGGCGGTCTCGGGAAAGTTTTAAAGGTTCAACCCTCCCTCGCTTCGCTCATTCGGCATCCCTAAGACACCTGACTGAAAAGCCGTAGCGTGGATAGTAGTTGTCCCGGCCGACGTCTGGAGAGTCGTAGAGCAAGTACCTGGCCCAAGCACTGCCGCCACTGGGCGAAGAACTCCACCAGTGGCCGACGTTCCCGGCAACGTAGAAGTAGCCACCGCTGTAGTAGCGGGCGCCGCCCGGAAGGGCCGAAAACCCAAAGTCGTCCGTGCCGTTGCCGCCACCATTCCACCCATAAGTGGCCTTCAATGCTGTTCCCTCAGTACCGCTAAAGCCTTGTGAAGTGATGTGGTTCTCCAGATCCGTCCACTCCCCATCGGTCGGCACATGCCATCCGCTCGGACACAAGCCCCGCGCATCGTCCACAG
>ENA-UOXV01007284-UOXV01007284.1-marine-metagenome-genome-assembly--contig:-NODE-7284-length-11236-cov-6.367498_pt1 | contig 11236 bp, 7 predicted proteins | sample MGYA00238165_ERZ766961 | MGnify/ENA primary metagenome ERZ766961 (study PRJEB28924, sample SAMN03173240) | marine metagenome | biome: Marine; feature: Water; material: Subsurface seawater | place: North... | reverse complement strand
CGAAACTGCTTCCATTCACGAGAAGACTATGAGCGTGCTTGCGAAAGCTGGATATGAGGTGGTGCTCCCGAAAAATCTCAGCAATGCCTGCTGCGGTCTCATCTTCGACTCGCGCGGCTTGCCAAAACAAGGTCTCGAGCAGAGCAAGGCGATTGAGGCGGCACTCATGGAGGCGTCTGAGGGGGGCAAGATTCCGATCCTGTGCGACACCTCGCCATGCTTGATGCGCATGAAAGAAAACTTCACGAGCTCCGAACTGAAGGCCAACATCTTTGAGCCCACACAATTCGCAGCGGACTTTCTTCTTGATCGTCTTGAGATCACCCGCACATTCGAGTCAATTGCCGTCCACGTACCGTGCTCCTCGAAGAAGATGAAGAAGGATGCCTACTTCGAGAAGGTGGCCAAGGCGTGCGCTGCGACTGTGACCATGTCACCGATCCCGTGCTGTGGCATGGCGGGCGACCGTGGCATGCGCTACCCGGAGATCTCAGGTGGAGGGGTGGCATCTGCTGCAGCGGCGCCGCCCGGCGCGGCGCTGATCCTCCGTGACCCTGAGTTCGGAGGCTCGACCACGGGCGCTTGGACGGACGTCAAGTCTACCTGTTCCGAGGGCTACTCGACCTCGCGCACCTGCGAGATCTCGCTTTCGACCTCCTCCAACATCCACTTTAAGTCCATCATGTACCTTCTGGACCGTACCTCGGCGCCCAAGCAGGAGGCGTCCGCTTAGACCCTATTGTTCTAGTCATCTCCCATGTCATTGGGCCTGGCTGCTGTAGCCGCGTATCCGTTGGAGCTTCGCTCGCGGAGGTCAGCCTCTTCCGTAAGCATGCTGCGGCTCCGGCCGTCGTATGCACCAATCACCGTACCTTCTGTCTGCCTTGTCCATCGATCTCCTGGCCTGTCCGTCCAGGAGACGATGGACTCGATCAGTGTTCGGAACGCTGTCCGGTTGCAGTCAGGGTCTTTGCGCATTAAACATTTCTGTTTAATCCAATGTCTCACAAGCGCTGATGCGGTGTGTGGCAGCGCTGTCACTGATATCCCCATTTATACATGCGATGGCGTCAAAAACAATTTGTACAACACCGGAGACGCAAAGTCGCGGCACGTTGCCGAACCCACAGTGTCTTCTCCAGGCGTGACAGGTCCCGAAGCTCAAGGGCCTGCTAAAAGCGGGCCGTGGCCGGATGGCCGCCCGGCTCGCGCGCGTGCGTGAGATTGGCGTGTAGTAAGTCGATATTGAGGCGGCGCAGTAGTCGGTTTTTTCCCCGGTGGTCGAGGCCAGACACCATGAAGTTTCGAGACTGCGGGCGCACGCCAGCACGGGGGAGGAATCGGAGCCCGCGACCGCCGTTGCGCAACGGCAGGCGGGGCAGCAGCTCCGCTTCCAACCGCTGCACGAGAATCGCGCGCTGCGCTGCCTCCCCCAGCTCTTCTCCCCATCCGGCTTTGCCGACTTGACCGCGGTCATCCAAGTCAGCCAGCATCGCGCTGGCATGAGCGCTCAGCAAGGGCTCCACATCTCCGCGCAGCTCCGCCGCACGAGCCAAAGCCCGCTGCTTCGCGACGATGCGTTGCGCTTGCGCCACAAAGCGTCCGACGCCCACTTCCGGTGCGATGCTCGCAGGCCACTCCCGCACCACCTGACTAGTCTGCGCCAGCTTCTCGGCCCTCCACATCCCCTTGGCTGGATACTTTGAGCGCGCCCATGCCCGCTCCGGAGTTTCTGCGGCGGCCGCCGCAAGCTGTTTCTCCCTGCATCCCGCGACCGAGGGACCCATTCGCTCAGTGCCCTGGCCAGAGAAGTTGGGTTATCCAAGTCGAACTTTGGGGCTGGGAGAGTGGGGGACCTCAACGCGGCACTGGGAAGAAGCGCCCCGCGAAGCGCCTTGCGCAGGGTTTCGCCCGAGAAGCGATTCATCTGGTCCAGGTGTGATTCCACTTGAGCTACGTTGCGGTAAGCGGCGCAACGCAAGAATCAAGCAGGCAAAGAATTGCTCTAGTCTGGGGCCAAGAGGTTTCGGTTCGGGTTCTTGTAAGGCGCTGGCCTTGTGGGGCAGTTGCTTGGATAACGCAGCAAGATTTGCGGCTCGTGCCACCTTGGCCCCGCGAGAAGGCTGAAGACGCGGATCAAGCGGTGGGTCGGGCGTTGCGTGCGCCGCACGCTCTGACGCGAGGCGGGTACCCAAAAACTTGGGGTCTGCCAGGAGCCTTGCGCCCCTCTCTTCACGCTGCGCACGCTCCGCCTTCTTGGCAATCTCGCGCGCCGAGGGAATGTGGTGCTGGTGGTAAAGCAACGCTGCGGCAGCATCTCCGCCACCCTGGGCAAGCTCGAGCTCCTCGCCACGTCTCGGCGACAGGGCGCCGCCTTGCTCTACAACAGCCAGCGCACCGCCCGGTGCAAGGGCACGAGTGATGAGCTTCCCCCGGGCGGCGGCGCGGACTGCTGCAAGCGCCTGCGAAACGTGGGCAGCTCCTGCGGGGAGGATGTCCAAGATTCGTCGAAGAGGTGCAGCGAGGGCACGTGTCTTGCACGTAGCAGTGTAAGTGGCAAGAAAGCGGCTGGCTCCGCGATCGGTGTAGCCTCCACTTGGCAACTGCATCCAGTGATCCATGAGCCCGCAAGCTTCTCCGGGCCCGATCGCAGGGAGTGCCATTCTTCGCCAGAACTCCCGTGGATACCGTAGTCGATCTTTCTCGCGTCTGCTCGCGGGTTGCTGCCCTTTCGCCGCGCTGTGCCGTCGCACTACACGAACTGCGATGTCGCTTGCCACGCTGCCGTCGAGGACAACGATAACCTCTCGCACTGCCTCGCCCTGCCGCCCAATCACTTCCCCTGCAGCCAGCCGCCGCGCCACAAAAAGCCCTGCGAGCCGCAAAGCAGACTCCTCGTCCACTGCCACGCCAAACTCACTACTGCCTCCCTCGCTGCCGTCTTGCCCGCTCTCATTGCAATTCTGACCCAAAAGTTGCAGCGCACGACCTAGCATGCGGCGATGCGCCGTAGCACGCTCTGCAGCTGCCGCCTGTATGGCAGCGGCAAAGTTTACGCGTGAAAGACACGCAACGAGACCTGGAGCCGACACACGGCACGTACTGACGCGAAATGACGCGCGTCCCCCGCGATTGGCCAAAGCTTCCTCGCCCACCACATCCCCACACGAGAAAACCCGTTCAACTTCCTCCGCCTGGATCGTACTTGCCTCGGTTCCATCAATCTCGACTGAAAGAGCCAGGCCGCGAGCGCGAGGAGCTGTTGGTGCTTTTCCCACTTGAAGTTCACCTTCTGCTGGCCAGCAGCTCACGGCAGGTCTGCTGGACATTTCGTCATCCGGCCCAAGAAGGCGCAGCGGCCCCCTCAAGAGAGTCCCACACTCCCCTGCTCCTGGACGCTCTCCACCCCCCGGGCGATGCAAATCGTCGGACCATTCTCCCATGCTTCGCTGTGGCTCGTCCCTCGCTTCTCTCTTGCGCGAGGATGGGCCCTCAGAATCGAGCAGCTGCAGGCGTCGCGACGCACCAGGCGGCCCGCAACCTGGCTGCGCACCTTCCGCCCACTTCGCGGTTCCATCTTCGCTTGATGCTGATGATGCGATGCGAGAACCTGATGACGTTGTGCGGCAAAATGACTGCACGTCGCTGGCAGAAGAGGATGTGCGCCGTGCACCGCGGCGCGCGACGCGTGGCGCTTGAACTGGGCTGAAGCGCCCCGCAATCTCAGCAGTGAGGGGCAAGTATGCGAATGACGCGAGCGCGCCGACGGCCCAAAGCTCGACCCCTTGGCGGGGGAGCTCTTGCAGCACTAGCTCCCGCAAGACAGCTTCGCGCAGGCCGCCTCCAACGGAAAGGGTGTGCACGCTCACGCCTGTCTCCGATTCTCCGGACGAAATCGCGCGGAACCACGCAAACTCCCTGTGGCACACACACCAAAACAAAATTAGTGCATTTTCCTCATGGCATCAAGTTTTGCTCCACACCACGCTGGGGCCCACGTCGGCGGCTGGTTACCGTTCAAAGAAGAGGCCAAGGCGCGCTACGTCTGCGTCGGTACGGTCAGAGGGAGTGGTCTCGAGCAAGGTCGAGACTTTCCAAAGCTCAGCAGCCCTCAGAGCCTTGGCTACCGCGCTGCGCGTGAGCGCGAGGAGGCTCGTTCCCTCGCTCCGTACCACCGCGTCATGTGCGCTGCTCTCTTCTGCAACAAGCGAGAGCTCGCCAAACGCGCTGCCAGCCTTAATGGTTCGCAGTGCAAGAGATTTTGCATGCACATCGGACGTGTCTAATCCCCTTCTGTTTTTTGGAGAGGGTATGATCAGGTCGACTGCTCCTCTCAGCACCACGAAGAATCCAAAGTCTACCTCACCACGGCGATATATCGTTTCGCCCTGCCCTGGTTCTGTGAGACTTGCCTCCCGTGCCATTGCCCACTGGACCTCATCAGGAAAACTTGCCGCAGAAACCGACCGCCTCAAAGCACCGCGCACCCTTTCAACATGCTCTGCCGTGCGCTCATTAGAAGGCTTCGACAGGATCTGCTCCAGCCGCCACGTAGAAGCGATTCGGTGCAGCGTAAGCATCGCTGCACCGTCTGCCCTCGAACCTCCCTCATCAATTGCTTCCGTACTCTCCACAAGCTCGCCGTTGCTTGCAAGGACCCCGGCGAACGCAATTCCACACCCGGGTTCACGTAGTACCGCAAGAAGTTCTGCTACCTGCGACACTAAAGTCGCAAGAACCTGCGGCCGCGCCAAGAAAATGTCCCAGCGTCGCTCGTTGCTTAGTGTCGTCATCGATCACGCCGACTTTCAGGCAGTTCTCTACCAGCTGTGGATGTGAATGTCTCCTTCCTCTCTGTGCCGCATTGATGCAATGCGCTCTACAATGGGCTCAACAGCTTGCGCCGCGATCGCTGCTGTGGCAAGCAGGACCCGAAAGAAATCGAATTTCGTTTTGATCCGCATAGACCGTGCCAATCGTGATTGGAGCGGGAAAGTGCTGCACGATGATGGCAACTGGCGCCGTACTCGGCGCAGGGCTTGTGCTACCCGGAACAGTGTTCGCTGGGGCAGGGGGAAGTCTTCTTCCTAGTAACAGCGGCATGCTCGGCGGGGATGCCGTAAACGTGGCAAAGCCCGAGGTTGTTGAGGGAAAGGATGAGAAGGACGGTCCAGAGGAAGGGGAACCGGAGCCGACGGTGCAGGTCGGAGGTTCGCGCCAATTTTCGTCTGCGATTCTCGCAAACCAGGTCAGCTCGCCCAGCCCTGTTCCCGAAACAGCAATCTGGCGATATCGCCTGAAAACGATGCTGACGCACCGGGGCCTCATGAGCCCGCCATCAGCACCCCGGGCAATGCTTGCATGGGCCTGAGCTTCCCGAAATGCAGCGCGCGAATTGTCTCAGCTTGTCTGCCTGACTATCCGGCAGGACCCGAGTTATGAGCCATGGCGATCGGACCCTGTCGTGATCCCCTCCTACTCTGCATGGTTCCGAATGGACTCGGTACATTCAATCGAGCGGCGCGCTCTGCCCATGATTCTCGATGGCTCAGACGCAGCAGAGGCATCCTATGTAAATCCCAGTCTAACTGCTCTATGGAGGGTTGCAACTCGCGTGTCGCCAGTTGTTGGGTGATGGAGTGTGCATGCAAAGCATGCAAGCTTGTGAGCCAGAGAAAGCTGAATTCTCGCTGGCAGTTGGAGCTGCGCAACGCGATGGTTCACCTTTACCGCGAGGCGCCACACAAGCTTCTATCAGCCTCTGATTGCCTCCACTTCATCCCCCGCCGCGCAGATAAGGTGATGACCGCCTGCTTGAGCCCCACGATTGCCTGGCGTTGAGCAGCCCTCCGGCAGGTATTTGTGGTTCACGCATTGCTCCATCACTGGGGCATAATCAATGCAGAAGCCGATGGCCGCGTGCGATACGCCAAAACCATGCTTGCACTCGCTCCCTCGCTGCAGACGACCAGCACGCCCGTCTGCGCTGTTTCCGGGCAACCGCTCGGGATGCATACGAGGGTGCGATACGAGGCGGGAGGCATTGTGCTTTCAAACGCAGCTTTCGCGTCGGGGCTGCTCCCGGCGACGGCAGCACCATGGGACTTTCAAAAAAGCGCGGCAGCAGACCCGGTGATCCCTTCACTGCCCAACTTCGATGATTGGGCAGAGGACGAGACACTGAAGCTTCTCGACGCGCTCCAGCGCTGCGGTGATGAGTGGGACGTTGTATCCCAGCTTGTCGGGACAAAGAACATGGAGCAATGTGTGCGGCATTTTGCAGCACTCCCGATCGCAGACCAATACCTTGCAGATGCTCATGCGCGTCGAACAGACCAAGAGGCGCGCGCCCTGCGTGGCCATGCACGCGGCGCGGTGCCTCCGCGTGCCCTCTCGCTCGACGCAGCACCGCGCCTTTCTTCGCAGCTTCGGGCGCTGCTCGCAGCAGTTGCAGTGGACCCGGAGGGTCAGGCTCTACGTGCAGCAATGCGTGTCCTTGATGCGAGGGCCTTTGACGGGGTAGAGGTGGGACCGTCGGGGGGAGCAGCGGAGGAGGAATGCGCCGTTGGACCTCCACCTGGTGCCGCCAAGTGGCTGGCGGCGCTACGCTGGCCTCCGAATCGAACAGCTGCGAATAACTCCGCCTCAGAAGATGGAGTGGAGGGACTGATGGCTGGGGACCTTGCAGTTCTGCTGGCGCAAGAGGTCGGGGGCTGCGCGCGGGTACGTGTTGAAGCTGTTCACGGACGGCGCGGTGGCGCGGTCTTTGTGGACGTGCTTGTGGCAGGCAAGGCGCCAACAGAGACGTTGACCATGCAGCTTGATGCGGGGGAACTGCGAGTGCTTTGTGAGGAGGAGGTCAAGGCGGTCGAAGAGGCTCTTGGGCGGGGCTTCTTGGATATTGCTCCAGAGAAAGAGGCCGAGCTGACGTCCTTCGAGACTGCGCACCCGCAGGCTGGGGATAAGCGAGTGGCCTCTGCGCTTCAGGCGGGCGCGCCGATACCACTGCTGCAGGGCACTCAGCGCGCGGTCGCTGTGAGGCAGGCCGCAGCGAAGCAGGCGTGCGCTTCAGCGCGAGTGGAGCAGCGCGCGGAACGCAGGGCAAAGCGGTTGCGACACGAGAGCGTTGGGACTAGCATGAGCGGCGTGCAGAGCGAGGGTGTGCTTGACAATGGCGAGGCAGCATTGGAGGCGTGGCGCGACTCGCGTTTGGCCGAAGTGCGTCGTACTTTGAGCGAGGGCGGCGACGCAACGAGAACGCGAGACGCGATGCTGCAAGTGTTACGGGCTGGAGTTGCCAGGACGGCGGCACGGCTAGCAGCCCTTACCAAGACCGACGCGCTTTTGGAAGAGGCGCGTGATGCGCTGTAGGAAAGACCTTTTAAGGTCTTCTGACACCCATGTAAAGGGATAGAAATGCTACGAGGGGCCAGGTGCAAGCTGCTTGTTACAAGACACGCGTTGACCTGTTGAACGCATGCGGCCTCAAGAGTAAAGCTGTTCGAAGGAAACGCCACCATCGAGTCTGTATGCAAGCAACAATCCAACAACCCATTGCTTTATCGCCATGCATGTCACTCTGCATTGAAAATGATTCATTGTCAAGTAAGCCGAGCAATCTACTTTTGGAGGTGGGTGGCCTCTCAGAGCGGGACCCCAGCCTGAACGGCCTTTTGAGTCCCCTCGTCACTACACCACCCTGACCAGAGCTCCGTGTCCCTCCAGCGATGCCCAAAGCAAACTCTGTCAGAATCTCAATTCGTTGGAGCCAGTCCCAGCCGCATGGATGGCGCCTACAGCTCAGCCCGCGGCGTGGACTCTGCGTCATCGCACGTCAACTCGCCCTCGGCATTCCCGAAACTCGCACAGCTTTTGCGGAGGTCATAAGAGGTCGCTTTGTTGTATCCTGCAGAGTTGCGGCAGTCACAGTGCAAGAAGTCGCCCTCTTTGCGACAGTTCTTGCAGCTCCGAAGGTACTCTCCGGGTGGGACGTCTTCGCACACTAGCTGCCCGCCTCTGTTGGCGAACGCCATATGTGGGCAATCAGCCAGCTTGAAGGTGCTGCGTACCTTTGGAGACCCGTTCCCTGCTTGGGCGCACTTGCTGCACGAAAGAACCCCCTCCTGCCATCGAAGTTGCAAGGATCGCACTCATGAAGAGGCGAGGCTTAAAGACGTATACAGCAACACACGGAAAGCCAGGAGCATGTGCACCTATGCAAGTTGCTGCGCCGATGTACATCATTGGTTCAACTTGAACGCAGCTTGCGGGGCCGGGACATAATGGGGGCAACAAAAACAAGCGCACCTCGTCATCGATCGAACAGCCGGAGCAGCTGCCCAGAAATGAACCGAACGCGCGTGTAGCCAGACCTTTCTGGTTAGGCTCGTTCGCCTTTTTTGCGCCTCACCCGCTCTGTACACTCACAAGTGCTGAGATGACGACTGCGGCGCACAAGAGCACCCTCCATGGACCAGGCATTGCGGGATCCCAACCAGCCCGAGGGAAAAGATGACTCATGCAGTCATGGACAGGCCCGCCTCGCGTGTTTTTGAACTGGCAGAGGACCATCCCGTGGCGTGCCCGTTTCGACGCTCGGGTACGGAGCGAGGGCAACGGCCAAAAGTGAGAGGATCGGCGGGGCAGCGATATTGTCGAGCTGTTCGAGCATTGTTGACGAATCGTCGTTGGGGAGACCGTGCACTCCGAGCGCGGGCTTGGTTTGAGCTGTGGACAGAAATTGGATGTTCGGAGTGGGGCAGCAGGCATCTCCCGAGCGAAAACTGGAACCAAACCACCTGAGCGTATCACCGCCTGTTCCACTTGGTCGGATCAACCTTGACTCATCTGTTTCAGCAACCCCTCCGAATCCTCTTGGCGCCCAGCCTGCAGGTGCTGTTCTTCCCAGAATTCTTTGTACATATTTTGGACGCAATGCGGGGCCAGCGGTGCGACCCAGACTGATCGCTCAGACATGCGAGCAGATATCATCAAATCGAGTCCCGGGGACGCATCATCCTGGAAGCCTCCGTCTTGGCAAGCTGCTTCAGAGTGGTACCTCCAGGAAGCATCGCAAGCAGCGCAGTCCATCTTCACGTCGATCGCTCTCGTTCCCGCTGCAGTTGGTCATTCATCTCAAGCACCAGACGAGCCAGCGAGCCAACCTCCTTTAGAAAAGGAGAGTGACAAGGGCCAGCGCAATTGGAGAGGGGTAAGTTCCTGCGAGAGGCCCTGCTGCCCCAGCATGGAAGGAGGCACGGATTCTGACCTAATGTGGTGGGCAGGTAGTGAAGACTGAGATGGAACCGGACGAGATGGTATCGACGCGCTGGAGTCCGCGTGGGCCGTGCCGCAGCGTGCAAGGCGCTGCGCACACCCTGCCAAACGTCTCAATCCTTTCTGCGGAAGAGCAGGCTGTGCGGCGCTCGATGTTGCCTCGCGGTGCCGCGGAGCAGGCCACCTGGCTTGCTACGAGCGTTTCACGTGCTTTGCTCGACGTTGGTCCTCGGCCTGTGCAGCAGGACGCTGCGTGCGTCTTTGACATCAAGGGTACAACACCTGTTGTAGTGATCTGCGACGGGCACGGCTCGATCCAGCTACGCTCCGGAAATCACGAGATGCACGCGGGCGGTACGCAAGCAGCAGATATTGCGTCGCAAGTAGTCCAGCAATATCTGCAAAAGTACGGGAATAATTTTCTCCTTCATTCTGCTGATATATTCATGCACGCGGTACGAGCCGGGCAGCCTGCAAGCCCACCCGCCCCTGCACGCTTTGCGGAAGGAAGGCGAAAGAGCGTGGCTAAGAGCTGGCCCAAATGCAGGCATTTGTGCGGGCACACCATGTCGTGCTGGAGCAGATCCTTGCTGGAGCGGGAGCTCTGGATGGCGAAGAATGCAAGGATGGGGAATCAGCGGTGGACGGGGATTACTTCAGGTTGTTGCGCCAGGGCTGGCGACCACAGGGGCGGGACGTAATACGCAAAGTGGTAGCACGGCTACCGCAAAACGGATCCAAGGAGGTGGCCTTTTACGAGCGTGGAGATGGTACATGGGACCACTGTGACTTTGGAACGACCTGCACGTGCGTGCTGGTTCTCAATGCTGGCGACGATGAAAAACCCCACCGCAAGGTAGCGGTGTGTGCCAACGCAGGAGATTCTGACGCTTGCTTGTTGCGATTTGTACCAGACACCGGAGGTAATGCTCACATGGAGGCGCACTGGCTGACTAAAGAGCACTCGCTTCTAGCTGATGAGGAACGGACCCGACCGATTACCGGGGGGAACGTGCTAGCCGATGCAGAGGGGCGCGACACACTTGAGCACAAGGTGCGGGTGAACGTCACGCTTCCGACCGGGCGCCGCGCCGCGGTTGCGTACGAGCCGACACGTGGGCTCGGGCACGCGATGGGGCAATACTACGGTGTGGTTCCTGCCCCGTCCATATCGGTGACAGAATTGACCGCTGGAGACGTGATCGTCGTAGCTTCCGACGGCCTGTGGAACGCGCTGGGCGGCCGACGCCCTCCAGGAGACCTTGGCCCTGCGCAGGCATGCGCCGGCGGTGCGCTTTTTTCTTCGCTCGCCAAGATCATGGCTGTTCACCGCGCCCGCGACGCTCAAGGGCTGGCGACTGAGCTTCTTGCGGCGGCGCGAACGCGAGGCCTACGCGACAATACCGCCCTCGCCGTGTTCCGCGTCGACGCAGTCTCGCCCCCTCCTGTGGCGTCGACCCATGGCATGCAGCACGCCGCTGATGACTCGACACCTGCTCTCCTCGCATCACTCAACTCAAAGTCGTTTGTACCAAGCCAAACGACAGTTTGATTTTGAATCAAGTTGCGATCAGTACAGCAGGCACATGCCAGAGCCTTTCCCCCCTTCCAAGCTACCCCCAAGGCCGTGCCCAGCTGAGGCACAGCGTAAATCTGTTGCGCACGGACTTCGGATTGAATGAGAGGCACCCTTCTTCACTGACAACAGTGAGAAGAGACGTGGTGGTAGCTGAAGAAGACGATAGAGAGAAAGACACTTTTAGACAACGAGCTGGAAAAACGGGATTAGTGGTGCGAGGAAGGCGGGCAAAGTGAGAGAAACGCGAGGGGGGGGGCGTGAGCGAAGAGAAGTTCCAAGCCAAGCAGACTAATGGTCTCCGAGAGAGAGAGAGAGAGAGAGAGAGTGAAGATTCGCGTGGAAACGCGTAGGGCTCTAACCTGTGACGACCAGACGGTCGGG
>ENA-UOXV01007281-UOXV01007281.1-marine-metagenome-genome-assembly--contig:-NODE-7281-length-11239-cov-6.601484_pt1 | contig 11239 bp, 17 predicted proteins | sample MGYA00238165_ERZ766961 | MGnify/ENA primary metagenome ERZ766961 (study PRJEB28924, sample SAMN03173240) | marine metagenome | biome: Marine; feature: Water; material: Subsurface seawater | place: North... | reverse complement strand
GCGCCCGCGCCCGCGCCCGCGCCCGCGCCCGCGCCCGCGCCCACGGACAAAAACGCGGAGAGCCGCCCCAGTAATGGGGGAGAACTCTCCGCTTCGCCCGCGGCCCCAACAGCCTCCGCCTCGCCCGCAGCCCCAAACGCCTCTGCAACCCCCACAAGATCGTCCGCCTCCGCCGCCTCCACCGCCTCCGCCGCCTCCGCCGCCTCCGCCGCATTGGCTGGCGCACCGGCGCTCCCCTCTCCCCAAAGTCCCCCGCCCTCGACCCCGGAGGGCCCCCCGCCCTCGACCCCGGCGCCCTCCGCGCCTCCGCGCCGGTTCTCCCCACCCGCGCGCCCACCGCCCGCGCCCTCTCCACACGAGCCGACCCCGTTGCCACGCTTCGCGCCCGCGCCCCCGCCCTCGCCCGCGTCATCCGGAGCGCTCGTGTCCACGCCCAATCCGACCCTTTGAGCCATATTTTTACCTCTGGGTACAGAGTCGTTGAGGTCCGCGCCGATGGCTCCAATATCATCCGCCACCTCCCCGGCGCCGCCTTCGCCAGTCGCCGCGCTGTGTGCAGGGACGTCGACCGCGGGGGTGGCGTCGGGCGGTGGCTCGCTCCGGGACACCTCAGGCGTCTGCATCGCCTCTGCAGACGCATCAATACCACCAGCACCAACACCAGCACCACCGCCAGCAGCAGCATTAGCATCGGCGGCGGCTTCCTCGCCTGCACCGCGTCCCACTCGCCAGTCAGATTCTCCCCATTCGACGACACGCACACTCACGCTCGGGGGCGCGCAGATATCTCTCGCACCGTCCGCGGCGCGCTCGGCCACAGGAACATCCGCGCCGTCTTCCGCTGTCTGCACCAGATCTGGCGCATGCAGTGTGGGCGGGCGCTGCGCCGCAAACGTCCCTGAAACGTCCCTAGCCCCGGGCTCGTGCCCGCCGGCAACACTCGCAGGCGCGGCGGTCCCAACGGACCCGTCGCCGCGAGCGCCTGGCGCACTCGCCTCTTCTGCCGGCACTTGATGAGGGGGGGCGCGGGCCCGTCCCGCTGGCGCAACGCAGACCGATAGCTGCACGTCTGGAGCAAGCGCGTCGCAGTCGACTGCACCTCGCCCGCTGGATTCCGCCGGCGTTTCTTCGACGATTGGTTCGTCCTCTGCAGCCTCCGGCAGTGCAGCAGTTGTGGGCTCAAGCACCTCGCGTGGTAACGCATCTGCGGCGGGCGCTGTTGCCTTGAGGGCTTCAACGACAAGCAGCGTCGCGCCGTCCTCGGCCGAACGTTTGTTGCGCCCTGAGACAGTGCGCACAAGCCCGCCCGCCTCGACACGCGCTTGGAAGTGCAAAGCGTGCTCCGGGCCGGACACAGTAGTTGTCACGTCGGGAGGCGGCAGTCCCAGTTCGGCGCAAAGCTCTTCCAGCTCTCTCCTGTCTCGGCCTGTCTTCGTCCGCTGGTGTCTCCGAGCCCGAGTTGAGGGCCTCTCCTTGGCAGTGTCGCCAGTAGGCGAACGTGCTCGCTTCCCCGGATATGACTCAGTATGGCTACTCGTCTGAGGCTCGCGCCTCCCGTCAGGCCCGAACGAGGCTTCACGCAGGGCAATCAACCTGCCCCGCTCGTGCTCGTGATCTTGACCTTGCAGGCTTTGGCCGCCCAAAGAAGGTTCCGAGGATGGCCCCGTCTTGTAGCCACTTCGTTGGTTCGAACCCTTTCTGTCGCCGCACCGATAGCACTCCATGCGCCAGCGGAAATTGGAACTCTTACACGAGTCACAACCCCAATCGCCTTGGCGTGGCTCCGGCGTGAGGCCCCCTCGAAGTCGCAGCGTCAGCGGCAAATGCGGGGTTGGCGCGGCACACGTGACCTGCCAGCAGGCTATCATGATGACTAGGAATGTGAGCCGTGCGTGGCTCGCCATTTCGAGGCAAGCTCGCGCACGGCGGTGACCCTAGAAAGGAGGATCCGACCCAACGCCTTGTAAAGCACTCAGATTTTTCGGGAGATTTTGCGTAAGGAGCTGCGGTGGCCGGCTTCTTAAGCGGGCCCCTGGGGCCAAATCGCCCCGCTGTCGTGTGCGCTTCGACGACGGCGAGGTGCGTGACGACATCTGCCTCGACAGCGCGCATACGCTTGTGCGCTTCGACGCCGCGGCGTACCATGCGGTATTGGAGGTTCAGTACGACGGCTCATGGTCGCGGAAGGCTGGTGCAATGATCAAGGGGAGCGTGGTGTGGGGAGTGGCGTTCGAGGACGGAAACTGGGCGGAGGACATGCGTCGAGAGGTGCAGGGGAGCAGGTGCGGGCAGGCCGAAAGCGGAACCAGGAGGATGGAGCGAAAGCCGAGGGAAATCATGCAGGAGAGCGTCCGCACAAATGCTCGACGTGCGGTAAGGCCTTCTCGTGGGCCAGCAACTTGGCTGTGCACATGCGGGTACACAGCGGAGAGCGGCCATGCGAAGGTTCGACGTGCGGCAAGGCCTTCGCGCAATCTGGTGATCTGGTGAAGCACACGCGGGTGCACAGCGGGGAGCGGCCCTACGAGTGGCCGAAGTGCAGGCATATGCGGATGCACAGCGGGGAGCGGCCGGGATTGTGAATGAAAGCAGATGCTTTCTCTTTTCTTAGATGTGTTTCTGTACGATTTGAGCCTTTAGCGCCTTTCGCTCGCTGCTTGGGGCAATTGCCAGCAGCTTCATTTGGAATCATAACCACAGGCGTCCCTCTGCGATCACACTTGGTCGTCCTCTGTCTTGACGCTGTCGTAGCGCATCTTGGAGGCGCTCAGCGCAAGCATCTCGCGGTAGGAGGGCATCTTGTGCTGCTCCAACTCGTCCACGCTGGTGATGTTGAAGTAGTCCGGGAAGCCCGCACCGGGGCACGTCCTCACGAGCCCGTCAGCCCCAGTGACCTGTCCAGAGCGCGCGAGGAGCTGCACGCCAGGGCGGCAGAAAGTCTCGATGCAGTTGAGCGCGAGTCCCCGGTCGAAAGGGTTGAAAAACTCCTTGGTCGTGAGATCTGTGACGCCGGCTTCGTCTTCTTTGACAGCGGCCTTCTTCTCCCGCATCATGTACTCGAACCGCCAGGCGTTCTCCATTTCGTTGGTCGTGATATTTCTGAGACACTGCCAACGCACTTCCCAGCGTCAGCTCGCCTGCCTGAAACACTATGCATGCGCATGCAGCACGGGTAGGTAGTAATGTGCCTGGCGAACGTGAAAGAAACACATCAGTGCAAAGTAGCACGTCATGACCGACGTATAGGCGCCGACAAGAAAGAGGAACGGGAGGTTGAAGAGCATGAAGCCAAGATACCACAGCGGCGCGAGGGCTGAGTCCCACGCAGGTGCACCCGGCTCCGCATTCACGCGCACGTGGACAAACCATGCAAAGACCATGCCAGCAAGCGTGGAGCTGCAGAGGAATGTCACGAAGAATGGGAGGTTGCGGTAGCCGACACAGTTCCCGATCCAGGGGCAGTGGTGGTCGAATCGAGATACGCACTTTCCACATCGGGCGCAGTGCTTCGAACGCAAGGGTTTGCGGATGTTGCACGAGGTGCAGATTTTGCCTTTGCACTCTCCACGCGATGCGAGGTCCTGCGCGCAAACCAGGCGAAAATGAGGATGGAGAAAAGGCGCATGCATGCATGCCAGTGCGATTCTGCCGTGCACGGGCGCAACCTTAATTATCCGCGACTCTTCATCTGTGTTGTCTGTGCTGATAAAGCCCGGATCGACCTGGCGATAGGATACGATTCAGATTCAGCCAAACCACTGATGGCACACTCTGCAACAGACTGAGTGGTCAGCTTTGAACTACAAACCTGCGTGCAAGCAATGTACGTGACGACGGAAATGACGGCAGAGAGAAATCCGACAAAGTGAAGGTGCGTGTAGAGATGAAGAAAGGGGTAAAAATACCGGAAGTAAGCAATAAAACAGCCCACTGACCCAACGAAGAAGGTCGCGTAAAGCTGCGGCGCCTGGGAGGGGGAGAGGACGTGAGATTCGTGTCTAGTCCTCTCAAAACGAAGGTTATAGCCGGCGGCCTCTATGTCGTTAGTGAGCATGCCACCATGCGTCACTCCACACCTTGCCTTCAGACGTGCAGATTGCGGTGTGGAAGAGCGCATCGCCCTTCGAGCCCATCTTCTTGCAGAAAAGCAGCGGCACCAGGCCACCATCCTTGGCACCACTCTCGATCAGGGGGTGTACAAATTTTTTGGCGTGTCCTCGGGCACCCCGAATGAGCTTTCCCATGTCAGTCGAATCCTCTGACTCTGCGGTGTACTCAATCTCGGCACCTCTGCGCAGCAACAGCAAGGCGATATCGATATGTGTCACGCCGCATTGTTGCACCGCCCGATGCAATGGCGTCATCCGTTCACCGTCTTTGCGGTGAATGTCCCCACCCATTCGGATGAGGCACTCACATGTGAGCGGCTTCCCCATGTATGACGCCCAGTGCCTGCCAAGTTTTGCTCAAATCAGCATCGCAAGCGAAATGCCATTGCCCACTTGATTTTTCAGTCGAATCCCTCACAAAACCACACCCGAATAGGCCATTGGAGCACTAGATCCTTCAAGCTCAGACCCGGCACGGAGCCTTGGAGCCTTACAGGGCGGTATGGCCGTGCTTGTCGAGCTTTTCTACTTCGGCACCCCGCGCAATCATCATGAGGACTGCTTCGGTGTGCCCGTACTGTGCAGCTTTCATGAGCGGCGTGTGCCCCTCGCTCTCCGGCGCATCCACGTCTGCACCTTTGTCCAGCAAGAGGCCGATTACCTGAAAGTGCTGTGGAATTAGGACCGGGCGGCCAGGCGCACAGAAATTTTGGACAGGGGTAACGGAACCTCGCAGTTGCCGCGAATCGAAGCCCAGTGCAGCGGCAGGATCTGCTGGTGATTGTTCGACGCAAGATTGATGTTGACACCTTGCTCGAGCAGCATGTTGATTACCTCGATGTTTCCCTCCAGCGCGGCGTAGTGCAGGAAATTGTAACCAAGCGCGTCGGTCTCTGTAAGAGGCTGTCCGTTGACGATAGCCTCCTGCATCAGCCCATACCACATTGCCAGCGCTGTGTTGTTATTCAGCTCCCGAGGCAGTTCTTTCGAACCCTCGCTCTGCTCGTCTACCGCCGACGCGCCTGCTGGCCGCGCGGTCTGCCAGTCCAGGCCGCACTTCAGATGTCTGTCTGAAAAGTTCTATACCTCGGGTAGCAAGGTGTGCCATCGCACAGGTAAAACATCTGCAAAATAGATTGGGGGATGACTTTGACGGTCGCAGACGGCAGCGCAAACATGGACGCCATCGTCCAAGGAGTCCCACACAAGCTTGGTTTGGAAAGTGAGACGTCACATAGGGAACTTGTAAACTTTATCCAAATGTTTATCCTCAAAAGTGGTGGGTGTTCAACACTCGGACACTCGGTGTTGCGCCCGCAGAGAGAGCTGAGAGCGCCTGCAGATCCTGCCCTGGATGTCCACAACGGAAAACCCCAAATTCGTTACGATGGAAGCCTGAGAGGGTGAACCCAATGTGCTGTGGTAGGCTTTCCTTCGACTCATTGCTCCTGATGTACTTCGAGGAGTTTTCGACACCTTATTTATGGAGGTCGCTGACACTTGCCCGCATCGCAGCTCGAGCTGAGAAGTTTTCCCCAGGACGACGGCAAAACTCAGTCGGATACTTGAAAATGTTGGCATCCAAGTAATCGTGAACGAGCACCAGCCTCGACTGTAGACTCCTGTGCCCCTTGCCAAGAAATGTTGGTAGATCTGAGACGAAAATTCCTGGCACAACCTCACACATCGCGACCGTGCTGCAGGGGAACTTTTGAGTTGATGTTACCTTCCGGTGAAAGGGTTGTCTCGCTCGTTGGAATGCCGAAGCCTTTCTTGGAGCTGCAGCAACTTGACGTCAAGGGGGTGGCAGACGAAATCATAGCCAAAATATAGTGAGAAAATCAAGCTCCACAGTGCGGGTGGTATAGCCTCGTTCTTTCTCCAGCTACCGGGAATACAGCGGTTTCTCGGGAGCAGGATGTCGTGGTAGTGGCCAGGCTGTGACGTATGCGCGGCAAAGAGACACGAACTCCCCCGTACGCTGAGCCGCGTTGCATTGAAATGGCCAATGCTCAGCGTTGAAATGGCCAATGCTCAGCGCAGCGCAATTGGTAGTGTGCGCGGGTCAAAACTATGCGCAGCGTCTGTCGAGCTGCGCACGCACGCGGAGCAACACCCGGATGCAGAGAAGTGTGACCATGCCCTCGCATGGGAGTTTTCTTAAACTGGATACGACGGACAGCGGCGGGAAGCACGACAAGGCAGAAGCCGTGCCCCACAAACCCTTGTTGTCAGCCACACGCCAAGCCATTGAGATGGCTATTTCGACGTGCAGCATCACTCTTCCGTTTCCAGGAAAGCAGCCCTGACAAATTACGACTTGGTCCAACGCGACCTCTTGCTACGTGGATCTGCTCAGGAGACCTGATCCAATTGCGACTTGTTCCCCCATGGGCGTTTAGGCTATTATCTGAGCCTCGCGTAGCGCCTGCATCAGTGTCGCCTCCTCAATAGGAAATCTCGGAACCTCGGGGTGGACAAACGTGACGGGACCACCCTGCTTCACCACGACAATGCCTGCACGCCAACGCACACTTCAGAACGGGCACAAGCCAGCGTCTCTGCGCAGCTCCCAGCAGGCAAGCAGACAGGCCAGGTTGCCCACCGCCAGCTTTGAGTCCTTCGCCGGCCAAGTTGCCCTTGATGCCTTCCTTGGCAAGCCGTTTTACATCCTCCTGTGGAGATCGCTCGGCAATCACGGTTTGGGCGCGTGCACGCAGCAGCAGAAGTGATACATGCAATCGGTGCAGCGCTTGGTTCGCATTGTGATCGGCGCGGCGCTTCGTACACGTGGCACTCGTCTAGGCGCCCAGTTGCGGGTTGCCTTGGAAAGGGTTCTCACGGTGAGCCACTTGTAGATAGTTATCGGGTTCCAGGATCCGAGCCCCTTGAGCCAGCTACGGCTGCCGAGTGCTTTGACGAACACCAGATCCTTGTCGTGATAAACCTCTCCAGCCGAAAAGTATGTGTCTGCAAACTCTTGCACCCCGAGTTCCGCGTCGGTCTGCGCCCTTTTCACTGGTGCAACCTGTTTTATCAGTGATGCTGGATCAGCGGGATATCCGGCGTTCATGGGGCTCTGTGGCTGCAAAGCTGGACCGCACCTCCTTGACCAGCCCAACAAGTCTTGCGTTGCCGAGTTTGCCTGCCTTTTTCATGTTCGAGAGAACTTGTCCCTCTTCGCGACAGTAATGTCACCTGCACAAATTTGAGTCAGGCAACCGGATCGGCCTTCATCGGAGACCTAGGCGTTGACGGGGGAGATAGGCAGTACCCAGGCCGACGCACGACAAAGATCACGGAGGGGCTGTCGGCCCAGAGTGATGATGCAGGAAGCTCAGGTCCTGTGGGTTGACCGCCGGCGATGCGACGGAGCACGGCCGATCCCACCTTCTGGTGGTCGATTTTTATCTGATATTGCGTGGTCCCCGAAGATCAGAGCAGTGCATCACGCTGGCGGGAATCCATATTTGTCTCGCTTGCGCACGGGGGCATGGGGTTCGCGCAAATCGGCTGGCCGATGGGCAACCAACAAACGGCAGAGAATCTCGTGACCTTGCTCATCGAAGCGGGGTGCTCGCGAACTGGCGCTTTGAGACACGCGGAAGGGGGCGCGGAAAATCCCGCAGCCGACGTGACGGCGAGGCTTAGCACGCCAAACAGCAAAAGCCCCCGCGCTATGGTGCAAGTTTGTGCCAAGGCCGGGGGGACAGGAGTTCGCAACGAGCGTAGTTTGCTTGTGTGTCGCCCGCTTAGGCAGAACGGGCTGACAAAAAACTACGTGTACGACACACCGTTTTCATATCCCTTTTGAGGAGGGGGGGGGGGGGGTAACACGGAGCCCTACAGCGTGTGGCCTACACCGCCGTGTGCCACGTGAGCACCGTGTGCCGCAGGTTGGAGAGGAAGCTTTCCACCGTGACCATCACGTCATCTGGGACGCGGATGTTCAGAAGTCACGAAGAGCACGCAGCAGGAGCTGTACGAGCAGATTGTGGTTGCACGGGATAAGGAACTTCACCGCCAGGGGTCCCAATCGCTAGTCCAAAGCCAGTACGCCACAGCCGGTGCAGCTCCTCAACTGTCGGACAACGCCTAGTTATCGTCTCCGGTCAAGCCTCGCACCAACCGATGGAGCGCGGAGCTATGAGCTGCGCTCACCGGGTGCATCTGGGTCCGTCCGCTTCAAAGCCTGTAGCCCGTGTTCTGGTAAAACGGGTGCACGTTTGACCCGCTGTGCAATTTCGTCTGCTGACCCTGTTTGCGTCCCGTGCAACAACTGAAGCTGCCGATCCACCTGGTCGCCGGGGAGACTTACTCTGGCGCGTGAAGCGGTAGGCCAAAATACCACACATGCCGCAACACTGCGTCAGGAGGGAATACCTCGGCAAGGAATTCGTTGCGCTCGTGAAGGTACTGGCTGCGGACAGCCTCGAGAAACGGCCCGCTGGCCGAGTTGGCGTCCTCCTTGAAGAGCAGCTCGTACCGCACGCGCCCGTCCTGTGCAGGCACCGCTTGGGCTGTGCGAACCCCCGTCGGGTGCGCTTCTTTTGTCGCGCCGAGTAGCTCCTCCACACGCACCTGGTTCTTTGCTGGGAACACGACGCGCACAGTGTGCCCGAGCACGTCCACGGGCAGATGCTCTGAGAATTTGCCACCATTGCGGTCGGCGTCAGCCTTGCGCATAGCGGCGAGCATCGACTGCACGATCTTGTTCTGGTCGTCGACGACCTCTTCGTCCACCGTGCCCTCCACCACCAGCTTGAACATCTCCACCTGCGCGTCTTCGGTGTATCGCCGACAACCGTCCATGAGATTCATCCCGGCCTCAGCGATCATGTTCTGCTGGTTGCCAACCTTTTGGCGGATCACTTTCAAAACGTGCTCGTTGAAGCTAACTTTCGGTGCACCCTTCTTGACAGCCGCATTGTGCGACGTGCGATCCGACCATATGGCGCGAATAAGTGCTTCAGTATCGCGCTTCGAGATGTTGCTGTTGCGCACTGGTGTCTTGCTGCGCAAAAACGCCGGCACACTCTTGTCCTCGCCGAGGGGTTGGAAGTACTCATCGTCGCTTACTAAATCCGAACCGAGACTTTTTGGGAGAAGCTGGCCGAGCAGCGCGAGCGCGAATCTCGCCTTGTCCTGCGTCGCGCCCTTGTAGTCTGCACTTCCGAACGTCGCAGCCTGCCCTGCGCCCTGAGAGCTAGAGATGGGCCTGTCAGCTAGTTGCGGGCAAGCGGTGGCGAGCAGCTTGCCCCAATCAGGTCGCGGCGTCACATCGTCCTCTCTCTCTACCATGCTCTGCTCCTCCAGCGAGGCGGCTTCCATGCCAGCGGGGCGCCATGACGTGTGCCGCATCGCCCCGCTTCCGCGACGAATCTGCTCCTTGAGCTTGCGGTTGATCTCCAGAAGCTTCGTGACTTCGGCACGGTACCTGCTCGGGATGGTGCCGATGGCTTCATCGGCATAAGCTTTCAGCTCCTCCTCATCAACGGCCTGCGCAGCCATGAGATTCTCCATCTCTGTGAGGATTATGTCCGCACGCCGGCTCTCGCGCTCCGCCTCCTCGAGTGCGGCCGCAGCGCCGGTGACCCGTAGCGGATCAAAGTGTGCATCGACGCCCCCTCGTTGCAGCCGCGCGCGTAGCGCCTCACACTCTTGCCGCTGGGCCAAAAGAGCACGGGTGTTCTCAGTGAGCTCCGAGGCCTTGCGATTGAGCGTTGACCTGTGTGCGCAGGGTTTATGATTCAGGATTTGCGACCTGCGGATTGTGGGTCAAGAGATGCGGACTCACGTGATCTTGCGGTGTTGAATCTGGAGCTGCGAGAGCTCGCGCTGTGCGTGTCGCAGCTCGCTATTTGCATGGCGCAGCTCGGCGTGGAGCGTCAGTTCTGCCTGCAATGCTGTGCTGAGCGTGCTGGTTGCAACGTCGACGAATGAGTCCCATAGCACTCGCAACACAGCAGCAACCGCAGGGCAGGCAGTGTCCCCGTGGCGCAGCCCAGCCTGGAAAAGAGCGTCGTATGCTTGCATCTCTGCTAGCAATGGCTCCACTGCTACGACCTCTGCCGCCTGCTCCTCCTTGCCGCTTCGCTCCTGTGCGAAGAGCGTTTACTTGAGAAGTGCCGCGTCAACTGGCGGTCAAAGGAATGCCTCAACGGAGGGGGAAACCGTGAGATGCACGCGCACTCGCGCCTCCAACTGCGACAAACTCCCCACAGCCTCCGACAAAGACATTGCCGCTGGGCGCTGCGCTGCCACTTGCCGCCCCAGCCCGTACTTTCCCACAACATGCTCCTTGCGCGCTGCCGAGGCCTGTACCGCAGACTTGTTACTGCGTAGTCACGCCACTCGAGAGCCAGCCAACTGCATGCTCACCTTTGTCGCTGATGCCTCCATACGTGATTGCTGCGCAGAATGACGCCTCTCAGTCTCCCATTCCGTGAACGAGGGAAGGTCGGGGTTTTGCTTCCTGCCTAGACCACGGACTCCACGTCCAGCTGTCTTTACGTTGTCGCCCATCATCATCGCATACCAGTAATTTGCATCAGTCGTCTGTGTTGGCGGACTGAGTTTGCTGTCACGCTCTTTCAGATAGGCCGTCAGTGCACTTTGTTCGCTTAGAGAGCCGAAACTGCCGGAATGAGACACCGAAGCTGCTTCATCCCAAAACGACGAACCTTGAGAAGGCGCGTCCAATGCATCCACCGGCAGCTCTGGGTGCCCTGATAGAGAGTAGATGCCATAGGACGTGCGCGGGCGCCGGCCAAGTTGTGCAGATAACCGCCCGCTCGCGCCCACTCCCGCCACCCTCTGTCGGAGAGGGAGCGCCGAGGACGGGCGTTTGACGGGCGTTTGACTGTTGCTTGCGTGCGCAGCCCCCACATCGCGAGACATCCCAACGGCAGGTGATGGACGTGGTCCAGCTGCCGATGCTGGGCGCCGGCGTTCCATCTCTGTCTTCCGACGGACCGCCTCTCCTCGCCCCCCCTCCCCCCTGACAGGCCCGACTCGAAGTTCCCCGCTCCTTACGACAAAAACAGATGGAGCTCCACCTTCACTCAACCAGGTCACACCGATGGTCTAGTGGTAGAATACACCCCTGCCACGGGTGAGACCCGGGTTCG
>ENA-UOXV01007280-UOXV01007280.1-marine-metagenome-genome-assembly--contig:-NODE-7280-length-11240-cov-4.079481_pt1 | contig 11240 bp, 11 predicted proteins | sample MGYA00238165_ERZ766961 | MGnify/ENA primary metagenome ERZ766961 (study PRJEB28924, sample SAMN03173240) | marine metagenome | biome: Marine; feature: Water; material: Subsurface seawater | place: North... | reverse complement strand
ATCAATAATCACTGCACGGGTAAATTCAGGATAGACCTGCAGATAAGCCAGTGCCGCGCGGGAACCATAGGAAGCACCCCAGAGATTGAGTTGCGGATAACCCAGATATTGCCTGATGGCATCAAGATCACGCATAGCGATATCGGTAGTGTAAAACTCAGCACTGGCCTCCATTGTTTGCAGGCAGTCACGCAAAATTTGCAATTGCAGCTCGATGATTTCTTCGAACTCAGGGTCCAGCGCTTCGATTTCCTGCGCCTGCTCTTCGTCCATCTGGCAATCGAAGGGGCTTAGCTCCCCGGTGCCGCGTTGATCCACCAGCACAATATCCCTGTCAGTACGCACACGTGAAAATATCTGGGCTACCTGAACCAGATCGGTCGCCGCCTGGCCTGGTCCACCAGCAAGTAAAAATAAGGGGTCTGCTTCCGGAAGGTCATTCAGGGCCGGAATCACCATGACTTTTAAATCTATTTGCCTGGCATCAATGGCCTCATAATTTTCAGGAACCTGGAAAATCGAACACCGACTCGCCGCGACCAGTGAAGCCAGCGCGGTTGTCGCATTGCGCTCACATGCATTAAAAGTATCGAGCGCGTCCTGTCGATGTGCCAGGAAAGTTTGCCTGCTCAGTGCTTCCTCATCGTTTTCCTGCTGACAGGCAGCGAGAGTTATGCAAGCAAGTCCAATCAACATGCTTTGTAGAATTTTCTTCTGCATATTCAAACCCTGCTCCCCTGTTTTTGCTTAAATCAGGATCACTGCTCAGCTAACTGACGGGTAAATTCTACCAATGCCTGCAATTCTTCCCCGGACAGAAAGGAGCGCACCATCACCTTTTCATAACCCTCAACCTGTTTGGCATCCGGCCGTAATATAGATTCAATAATATAGTCTTCATCCACTACAACAGTAGAGCCATCAACCAGGGTTTCGGTCTTGCCATACATACCCAGCCACGTGGGGCCAATGCCAACACCGCCATCCAGACTGTGGCATGCCACACAGCCATTGGACTTGGCCAATTCCAGACCTCTTTCAGCCAGCGCATTATCCAGATCCGGAAGCTGCAAATCAGAATTGACCGTTCGAATGATCAGGGTCAAACCCACAACCAGTAACAACACCAAAAAGGTCCCCACGGTATAATGCATCCACTTCTTATTCATCTACTGCTACGACTCCTGACTTTTTCCACCACTTTCCACTTTCCACTTTCCACTTTCCACTTAACAGACTGCCAGCACCGGGAGCAGCCTGAACAATGGCGAAGACGCATAGTAATTCCTTTGCGGGGAAACAGGTAGTAATTAACCGGATTGGTAATGACCCTGTCCAGTGAGAGTGATAATATTGGCGCCTTTAAAAAACCGGATAATTCCGGTTACCGCACAATGATAACAAACAGGACTGATGTTTCTATGGTTACTGTAGGCGAAATACTCTGGGAGCCTTCCCAGGAGTGGATTGAACAAACCAACCTTCATTCTTACCAACAATGGCTGAAAGCGAACCGCAACCTTGAATTTGACGATTTGCACCAGTTAAGACGCTGGTCTCTCGACCATCTGGATGATTTCTGGCAGTCGATCTGGGACTACTTCAATATTGAGGCGTCAACACCCCCCAGTGCTGTTCTTGGTAAACGCACCATGCCTGGCGCCGAATGGTTCCCGGGATCAAAACTTAATTACGCGCAGCATATACTGCGCAATGAAAAGCCCGGAAAAACTGCCCTGCTTTACGCCAATGAAGACCATGTACTGCATGAACTTGGATGGTCAGAGCTGGCAAATAGTGTGCGTGTCCTTGCTACCCAATTGCGCAAAATGGGCGTTAAGCCCGGAGACCGCATCGGCTCCTACATGACCAATATTCCCCAGGCTGTTACCGCACTGCTGGCCTGTAGCAGCATTGGTGCAATCTGGTCGTCCTGCTCACCGGATTTCGGCACACACAGTGTGTTGGACCGCCTGTCGCAGATAGAGCCCAAAGTCCTGTTCTGCGTTGATGGTTATCATTACAAAGGTAAAGCGTTTGATCGCAAAGCTGAGGTCAAAAATATTATTGAAACTCTGCCGAGTATCGAGAAGGTAATTTATTTTCCTTATTTGGACCCTGACGATTCAAGTCCTCCCGTGGAGAATGCTATTTTCTGGAATGACTTACTGGATCAGCCGCCTGTTTCTGCTGATGAGTTTGAATTTGAACAAGTCCCTTTTGATCAACCTTTGTGGGTTTTATTCTCTTCAGGAACTACAGGTTTACCGAAAGCCATCGTGCATAGTCATGGCGGCATCCTTCTCGAACAGCATAAACTTGGTGTTCTGCATTACAACCTGAAACCTGAAGATCGCCTGTTCTTTTTTACAACAACAGGCTGGATGATGTGGAATTTTGTGGTTGGCTCCATGCTTTATGGCGCAGTGCCAATTCTGTATGACGGCAACCCAACTTATCCTGAACCAGATGCCCTGTGGAAGCTTGCCGATGATGCAGGTGCGGCATTGTTCGGTGCCAGCCCAACGCTGCAGCAGATGCAGGAAAACATGGGCATTGTGCCAAAAGACAAATTCGCCTTTAAAAAACTTGAGTCCATCATGCTGGCAGGATCAGTTGTCTCGGCAGAATGCACCAAGTGGTTTTATGACAATGTAAAAAGTGACCTCTATGTTGCTCCCGGAAGTGGTGGCACCGATATCTGCTCTGGCTTCAACGGCCCCATGCCTGGACTTCCGGTGAAAGCGGGTGTCATTCAAATGCCTCATCTGGGGGTTGACCTGCAGGCTTTTGATGAAGCGGGTAACTCACTGATTAATGAAGTGGGTGAATTTGTGGTGACGCAACCGATGCCCTCCATGCCGATTTATTTCTGGCACGATGAAGGCAATGAGCGCTATAAGGAAACCTACTTCGAAGACTATCCCGGTATCTGGCGTCAAGGCGATTACTTCATGATAAATGATGAAGATGGCTGCTTTGTTCTTGGACGCTCCGATGCCACGCTTAACCGCTATGGTGTTCGCATCGGTACTTCAGAAATTTATCGGGCAGTGGATGGTATGGACGAAGGGGAAGATTCCATCATCGTTAACCTGGATTTGCCAGGGGAGCAGTTTTTTATGCCGCTTTTCGTAAAACTGCCAGAAGGCAAAGTTCTGGACGATTCACTGAAACAAAAAATTTGCCAGAAACTGCGTACGGACTATACCCCACGACATATTCCAGACGATATCTATCAGGTAGAAGAAATTCCCTACACCTTGACCGGCAAGAAAATGGAAGTGCCCATTCGAAAAATACTCATGGGCAAGGATGTCTCCAAAGCCGCCAACCGCGATGCGATGTCTAACCCTGGCTCACTGGATTATTTTATTACTTTTCAGGAAGAGCATAAGGATAAACTTACATAGAAAACTGAACCCTTGTTTATCCTTATCCAAGCTGATGCGCTGACCAGCGCATCAGTTTGAACATCATAAAACTAGTCTCTGTTAAACAAATTACCAACACTCTCCAGAGCTTCTGCAGCCTGATCACTGACATCCTGAACGCGATCACGGGCTTCCTGAACCTGTTCATTAATGGCATCTGCATTACCCAATAAATCTGTTATTTGCTGAACAAGCGCCTGCGCAGCGGCAGCGCCAACCTGGGCTGTAACCGGACCCATTATCTGTTCCGCCAGCTCTTCAGGAGTGCCTTCAAGATTACTTAAAATCACGTCACCGAGACTAACCTCAACCGGATTTGGCAATTTATCAGACACCAGAGTCCCCTGAATATCTTCGATCAGGATGCTGTCTATCACCAGCATAATCTGGTTTGCACCAACACTTTCAGCACCAGCACCCTCTTCACTTGCAAAACGGGCACTGACCACATCCATGTTGGCGTTACCATCAGTTGATTCATAAAGTACATGAGGACTGCGCGCCACCACGCTATTGATATGAATGTTTTCGCTATTGGTATTCTGCAGATTAATACTGACAGTCAATTCATCAAAGCTCACCATTTCAGCATTGCTAAAGCCTGCGGGATTGGCAATACTGAAGTCATAAATTGAAGCGGTGCCACCAATAAGGTCCATCGCCACACTGCCCACTTCAACCTGGGAACCCATAGTATTGGTTCCAGCTGTTTCTATACTGGTTTCAACAATCTTATCCAGATTGCTGAATAGCAAAAATACGCCACCCCCAATTAAAACAAGCACTAATACCAAGCCTATCAATACTTTTTTCATAATCTTTTCCATCTCTGTTGGAATATTTTCAGGTTTATCAACAATGCCCTACACAGAGCACGATAGCTCTATGCATCCAGTTTCAACCCCTGATTTGATCTTAAACAATTCTCAGTAAAGTCAATAATACAAATTCAGCATCTGCTTGTGTATTATCCACTCCAGAAGAATAACATCCAGATATAAAAGTGATAAGGACAAGACATGCAATTCTACCCGCCCGAATATTATGATGATGCAAAAAATGGCTATACCGCCATCAAGACGCGGCCCCTGGCAAGCGCAATGGGTGCCGAAATTCTGGATGTCGATATTGCCAATATTACCGATGAGCAATTTGAACAGGTCAAGGATGCCTTGTATCGCTACAAAATGATCTATTTTCGTGGCCAGACCAATATGACTATTGAGGACCAGGAAGCATTAACCCTCAAATTTGGTGATTTTGGCACCGATGCCTACACAAACGGCATTGAAGGTCATCCCAATGTGCAGCGTTTGATCAAAGAAGCCAGCACCGTGGTGGACTGGATTTTTGGTGATGGCTGGCATACTGACTCCCCTTTCCTGGAAAGACCGCCGGCAGTCAGCTTATTACAATCACTTGATATCCCCCCCTATGGCGGTGATACCTGGTGGAGTAATGCCGAACTTGCCTATGATCTTCTCAGTGACAAAATGAAAGAGGTGATCAGTGATTTAAGAGTTCACATGTCCGCTGCCTGGGTTCTGCAAAATGTCAGCAAAGCAAAACCTGAATTAAATGATCTGAGTGTTGGTGAAATTGAATTGACCATGGATCAGCAAAACATGGTGAAGGGTAATTTTCACCCCCTGGTGCGCACTCATCCTGTCACCGGCAAGAAAAGTCTTTATTGCGACTGTTCCTACAGCATGGGCATTGAAGGAATGACACAGGAAGAATCCAAACCCATCATTGATTTTCTTGGTTGGCATGCAACCCGCGAAGAATTTAATTGCCGCTTGCGCTGGGAGCCAAACATGCTGGTGATATGGGATAACCGCTTGTGCCTGCATAAAGCGTTCAATGATTACGATGGTTACCGCAGGGAAATGATTCGCACTATTGTGGATGGCGAAATCCCGGCCTGATTCCGCCAATACATGGGGAAATATATGGTAAATATATGGCAAATACATGATAGGAGTCAGAGCTAATTTTTAGACGGAATAAATCCCTGTTGAGTCAATGATTCTGCTATTGTGCAGAGAGCGGACTCTGCTGGAGATTCGCAAATTTATTTTCAGCTACTTACATCTATTTAGACGAACAGGCGCTTTCATTGTCCAGCCCACCCACAACAGGCGATTTACCAAAATCAAAAAAACCTGACCTGCTTCAGGATCCTGTCGGTCTGACTCTGTATAAAACATCTGTACCCACTGTTATTGGTGCCATCGCCACTATCCTTTATTATCTGGCAGATACATGGTTTGTCAGTCTGCTGGGTACACGCGAACTGGCCGCCCTCGGATTTACCTTCCCCCTGACAATTATGATTATGTATCTAGGCGTCGGACTGGGTATTGGCACCTCCGCCATGGTGGCCAGGGCCATTGGCGCCAGGAACCTTGAGAACGCCACCGAAATGACATTTGCGGCGGTAGTCTTCGGATTACTGCTGGGCGTATGCCTGATCATTCCTGCCTTGTTGAGCATAGATTCTGTTTTTACCTTGCTGGGCGCCGATGAAGAGACACTGGTGCTGATCAGGCAGTTTATGTCTTTCTGGTATCTGGGTATTCCCTTCCTGCTGATCCAGTTCGCCGGTACTGCCGTCATGCGGGCCAGCGGCAACTCCAGCCTTCAGGGGCGCCTGATGATGTTGGGCGCAGCATTGAACGCCATCCTGGACCCCATGCTGATTTTTGGTTTCGGTCCGATACCTGCCTTCGGTATTCGCGGGGCGGCTATTGCGACTGTAATTACCTGGATTTTTTCCAATGTGTTTATCTGGTATTTCCTGGCTGTTAAGGAGCAGATCTTTAAATTTATCTGGCCGGGTCTGCAAAAACTCATTAATGATTGGGCACGCCTGTTAAGAATTACCTTGCCGGCAGCTCTTGCCAACATGATTACGCCACTGGCCACCGCCGTGATAACCGCAACCCTGGCCCAGTATGGTGCCCAGGCTGTCGCAGGCTTTGGGGTAGTCATGCGCATGGAAGCACTGGTGATGATTGTTGTGCTGGGTATGTCCATGAGCTTACCCCCGTTTATCAGTCAGAATTTTGGTGCCAATGCCATAGGCCGGGTGCGACAGGGTTTGAAACTTTCTCTGCAATTCGTTCTGGTTTTACAATTTATTTTATATGCCGTTGTCGCGTTGAGTGCGCCCTGGATCGCGCGTATTTTTTCTTCCGAAGCAGAAGTTATCGACATCATCGTCACTGTATTGCGTATTTTGCCTGCCAGCTATGCTTTCCAAGGCATGGTCGTTCTTAGTGCCTCCAGCTTTAATGCCTTACATGCCCCACGTAATGCCTTGCTCACCAGCCTAATGCGCTTTTTCATTTTTTATGTGCCGCTGGCCTTACTGGGTGAAAATATTGCCGGTATCCCCGGCTTATTCATTGGCGCTGCGATTGGCAACCTGCTCTCTGGTCTGATTATCACCTGGTGGATAAACCGCTATACCCTGGCTCTGGAAACCAAGGCCCAGAACCTTACCTACTAAACAGCAACCAAGGGTAAGCCTCTTTTCCTTGCCTCTTGTCTCGTGTCTCTAGTCCCTTGTCTCTTACTCTCTATGCCTGCTTTCAGTTGATAATGGTTATCATTTAGAATAACATTCTTAATTGCATTTCCTTAATAAGCCGTTGCTACTCAATGTTCCGAAAAGTGTTTTTTTGGTCACATCTGGTTTCAGGTGTTCTTGCCGGTCTGGTCATCCTGATGATGTCCGTGACCGGTGTCCTGCTCACCTATGAAAGGCAGATTCTGGCATGGGCCGAGCAAAGTGACTTCCTTTCAGACATACAGGGACAAGAACGACTCACTCTCGATCAACTGTTTTTTATCGCTAAAACAGAATACCCGGACTCCTCCCCTACCTCCATTGTAATCACTAATGATCCTGGTGCCCCGGTGACATTTTCAGCTGGCAGGAGTGGAGGATTTAGCCTGAATCCCCTGACAGGAGAAGCAATGGAAACGGGAAGTGAATCGCTGGAACATTTTTTTAGTACTGTTACCGGCATTCATCGCTGGTTTAATTTGAGCGGCGAGAGCCGCAACACCGCACGAGCCATTACCGGCGTCAGCAATCTTATCTTCCTGTTTTTACTCTTCAGTGGCTTCTATTTGTGGTTCCCGAAAATCTGGACCTGGGGCGCATTCAGGATACGTTTTCTGTTCCGTAATACTGCAGGTAAAAGCAAGGCCAGGGATTTCAACTGGCACCATGTGATGGGTTTCTGGTCAGCGATTCCCCTGATATTCGTCGTGGCAACTGCCAGTGTTTTCTACTATCCCTGGGCCAATAATCTGGTGTATCAGGTTTATGGTGAAGAAGTCCCAAGGCGCGGTGCAGCGCCAGCACCAGCTATAACATCTGCAATAAATAGTGCCAATCAAGCAACAGGATCTCTACCAGCGAAACAAGCTGATTACCTGTCACTGCAGGCACTCTATGCCAATGCTGCACACTATCTGGACTCTTCCGGAGACAAATGGCGACAAATCAGCCTGAGTCTTCCCCGCGGAAACAGTCCAACGGTAAACCTTGCTATTGATCAGGGCAACGGAGGCCAACCCCATCGACGTCATAACATGGTTCTGGACAGGGAAAGTGGTGATATCGCTGCCTGGCAGCCTTTCTCCAGCCAGTCGCCAGGACGCCAAACGCGCTCCATTGTGCGTTATCTGCACACTGGTGAGGTATTAGGCCTTTGGGGGCAAACCATTGCCGGCCTGGTTTCATTAACCAGTATATTCATGGTCTGGACCGGACTTGCGCTGGCCTGGCGGCGTCTGGTTTCTCCACTTTTCAGGAAAAAAAAGCTTTCAGCAGCTTAAGCACTTTTTTCATAGTGGTTTTTTGCGGCACGCTTGATTACCATTGCCTGTTTTGAAAATCCGGAAACTTCCTTGATGAGCAGTCGCAGTAATTTCTTTAAGTCCCTGACAAACCTTTTCATGCTTACACTGACAGTGCCGCTTCTGCTTGGGCAATCAGTTCTGGCTCAGGAGAGCATTGAATTTACTGCAGAGCAAGTTGCTAATGGTGAAGCAATCTATAAGGAAACCTGCCAGATCTGCCATGGTAGCCGCTTAAGTAATGGCCAATTTGGCACCCCGTTGCGCGGCAGTTTTTTTAAAAACACCTGGAAAGGAAAAACCCTGGGTGAGCTGGTACAAAATACCTACGAAAAGATGCCGCCAGACAATGTCATGTCCATGCCGATGCAACAGTATGCCGAAGTCATCTCTTTTATTTTATCCAGGAATGAAATTGAACCTGGGGACACGCCTGTTGAAGGACATCTTGAGACGCTTAATCTAATCCCTCTTCCCTGGCAGTAAATAAAATACTGCCAGAAAACTATTCATCGTCATGAATCAAGAATGTTTCAGCACTTAGTCCCAACGACCAACAATGCTGCCGTCCGCTTTCACCGCGCCATCGAACTCTCCCATTGGCGAGCCGCTGACATGTTGACGCATACGCACTTTTACTTCATCGCCAGCTTTAAAGGTTGACGGGTTATAACCCTGACGCATAAGAATATTGGGAATCAGCCATTCCACGCTCCATTCGACCTGATCACCATTCTCATCTGCCACCATCACCTGTATCCAGGAATGCGGGTTCTTGAACTGAAACTCCTTCACCACACCTGAAATTTCAATGGATTCTTCTTCGATCTGACCCACTGTGGAATGATGGGCAAAAGATACCTGCCACCCCATCAGCATCAATGTTGCTACTGCAACGGAACCTGTAATTTTCAACAAACTTTTCATTCTGATAACCCTCAAGGAATATCTTTTAATTATTTTCAAACTGATTAATAGTTAAGCACTTTGCCGTCTTCATCCAGTATCAGGCTGCGCCCCTGGTCATCAACAATAGCGCGATTATATTCATTACATTCGTAGTCAAAAATGCGCGTATTGCCAGCATCCTTGTAAAAGCGTTTTTCCACTACCCAGGGCTCAGTCAAGGCCAGCGGATCTTCCAGAGTAATCTCCACCAGTAACAACTCTTCGCCATTTTCCTGTGTCCGTCGTATACGGGTAGTAGCATGTGCCTGGTCGCTTAACACGAGACCACTGCGATCCAGCACACTGTCCCCATCGCGCCAGCTTTTTAGCGCCACGGTACTAAACACCAGCGTCTGATTACCCGCTGAGGACTCTCCTTCCCAATGACCCACAGAATGGCCATAAAAATTATGCCAGCGTTGCTCAACCGGAGGATGCTGTGTTCCGTCGGTATAAATACGCATGGTGGCACGGGTATGTTCCGCAAGAATCCAGGTCTGTTCTGGACGCACGACAAACTCTACAGGAGCCAAGGCGTTAAAGATGCGCGGGAATCCATGTGAAATACACCGTGTTAAAGGATCTGGAAAAAGTCCTGCATCGCGCAGCGCCAGGTGCTCCTGATAAATGGATTCCCATTCATCGTTATAAGGAGGATGTGCCCGGGTTCCCAGACCACTGACTCCAGCCCCCGGTGTAGCCGGATCGGCAGGTTGACCATTCAGGGTCCAGGTACCACGATCAAAAACAGTACCACCACGACGCGACCAGGTACCGCTCCAGTCAGGCAGATCTTCAAAGGCTGGAAGATCTGCAGCAACAGCGCCATTTAAATTAATAAGTGATAGCAGAAAAATGGAAATTCCGAAAACCCGTGGTACAGACTTGTATTGAATGCTTCTCATATCTACTCCAGAAAAATTTAGCTCTGTAATCCTATAACAAACCCTGTGTATTGATAAAGGGATAGAATTTTGCTGATGTCTACTTCCGCCCCAAAGCGGACACTGAATACTTTTGTATTGCACTGCGATGGATAAAAAAATAATATTTTTTATTGACCAAAAACAATCTATTATGAATCGATTTAATACTCTTTACTTTTTAGCTAAAACGCCATTCTATAACTATCAGGAAATATAAAAATGTATGCAAAAGTATATCAGCTCGCTTGTAATCCGGATAATGCAACTAAGATGTTAGAACATTATGATTCGGTGATGACACCAGCAATTCAGTCCAGCGAATTCCATGTGGGACATCAAATGGTAGCCACTGGCGCCGATAAATGGCTTTAGTAAGTACATACCATGACAAAGCTGCTGCCGATGGTGCTGTCTCACTGGTTCAAGAGCTGGTTAAGCCAATGGTTGAGCAATTTGGTCTGACTCTTGATGTAATTGCAGAAGGTGAAGTGACTCGCTCAATCTAGTTATATCTATTTCAAGAATTGAGCATTTTCACTCCTTCAGTAATTCTGAGGGAGCTTGTCGAGTAATTTATGCTCTTGACCGAAAGAAGATATTAGTCTCTACGGTCTCAACAGTTATCTGACAACAAGATCACAAAACTGTTGAGGAAGGCCAGGATGAAATCAGGAATTGTAGTCTGCGCTTTAATGTCACTACTTATTGGCTGCACTGCTTCCAACAAAGAGTTACCCGCAGACTTTCCAGCTGATATTCCTGTCATCAGCGGAGAAATCTACTCGGCACGCCGCACAACTTTCGAAGACGGAAAAGGATTTGCGGTCTCTATCCTCACCACACTATCGTATGAAGAGGTTGTCGAATTTTACGCCGATGTTGTTGGTCCTCGTGAAAACGGTTATGTGCTTGTTGAGACCGTACGCGGTAATACGCCGACGCGCTACGTGAGTATAGCTGTTCATCTGAATGGCAACTATCAGCCCGGTTCTGGCTTTGTTGAGTTTATTGAAGTTGGTCAGTAAAAAGCAGAGGCTGCGTCTGGCTTAAAGCCCAC
>ENA-UOXV01007279-UOXV01007279.1-marine-metagenome-genome-assembly--contig:-NODE-7279-length-11240-cov-6.730085_pt1 | contig 11240 bp, 12 predicted proteins | sample MGYA00238165_ERZ766961 | MGnify/ENA primary metagenome ERZ766961 (study PRJEB28924, sample SAMN03173240) | marine metagenome | biome: Marine; feature: Water; material: Subsurface seawater | place: North... | reverse complement strand
TATCTGGTCTATTTCAAGGTGTATCTGGTCTATTTCAAGGTGTATCTGGTCTATTCTGTGACGTATAGTGGCATCTATATATGCATGTGCCAATAAAGGACATGCCAAAGACAAGTGTGAGATTTCTGGAATCTGAAATTGCCCCTTGGGCAATTTATTAGTCAATTATTTGCCCCCTCCACGAAGACAAGTGTGAGATTTCTGGAATCTGAAATTGCCCCTTGGTATAGCTTACGTGGGTAGCCTCGAACACGGGTGATATTTAAAAGACGGAAAAGGAAGCAAGGAACCGAATGCACCAAGTCATATTAAATGAAAAGCAATATGGTGACGTTTTCGAGGAGTACGAGCACATGCTCGAAACCCTGGAAGAAAAAGACCGAAATCACGTACTGAACAAACGTGAGTTTTTCTTCAAGTTCTTGTTGCCAACGAAAGAGATACAGAAGATATGTATGGACGAAGAAGCGGCATACAGTGTCACCGAAGCGAAATTAGCAGAGCAAATGTCTGACATCATTCATCAGTCTGGTAGTAATATCCAGACTATCACGGACGCCACAGCGTGTGTGGGGGGCAACACTATTAGTTTCATGTTTCACTTCCCATCCGTGAATTCCATCGAGTATGATGGGACAAGAGCAAATTTCCTGTACCACAATGTAAAGGTGGTCAGTGAGTTTTACAGAAGCACAAATGAGCATAAGATCGGGAAGGTTTCAGTGTACGAAGGAGACGGTTCACACCCGAGCCTAAAGCAGGATGCCGTTTTCTTTGACCCGCCATGGGGTGGCCCTCACTACTACCAAGAACGTGATTTTCATCTCTTTCTTTCGGGTGAGGACATGGAAGTGATCTGTGCCAGGTATACACGAAGCGCTCGTTTGATAGCGTTGAAGGTGCCATACAACTTTGCTTTCTCTAGTTTTGAGAGGGCAATGAAAAGCTTCTGCACAATCACTCGACATAATATCGGAGAGGACAAGAGACGAAGGGGGGGCAGGGTTACCGTGAGGCCCAAGTTCGTGTTGATCATCTGCAAAAAAATTTAAGGTCAACACAAAGCACCAAAACATGGAAGTGATCTGTGTCACACGGGGGTGTAGGTCTGGTGGGTCATCGAGAAGCGACGCAGGAGGCAGTGGCATCTTGTCGTGGGAAGACAAGTGTGAGATTTCTGGAATCTGAAATTGCCCCTTGGGCAATTTATTAGCCAACTATTTGCCCCCCCTCCCCCCACCTTGGGTTGGGCTAAGTCAACTCGTGAGTGGGCTAAGTCAACGCGTGGGTGGGCTGAGTCAACACCTTGGGTTGGGCTAAGTCAACTCGTGAGTGGGCTAAGTCAACGCGTGGGTGGGCTGAGTCAACACCTTGGTGGGTTAAGTCTGCATAGCATACAGATGCCTCTGACGCCCCAAGCTGACAGCACGTTTGAGTATTTAAATGTTTGTTTTCTATGTCATGATATGCACTGAACTCGAGTTCTTTACATACAACATGAACACAAACTTTTTCTCAAAGGATGGCCAGATTCGTTCTGAGGCTGTTGAAACGACTGAATTGGATGCCATGATCGCTAAAGTTTCTTTCAAGTTCTCAGAAAATGACACAAGTCTGAAGAAGGACGTTGCTCGTCTGCTGAGAGCCTGGGGATCTAATTCTTCAGATTCTACTAGTGTGATCGAGAAGGATTTGGCCGAAGCCATCAACTTTGCTCGCTATTGTGCAAACCCTGCTCCTTGTGATGACAACAATGATTGTGATTTTGATACTGAGTGGAATTAAGACTTTGATTTCAATAAAGCTACATACATATTATACTGAATTTCGACCCCTCCTCCTCCCTAAGTCAACACTTTGGGTGGGCTAAGTCAACACCTGTGGTGGGCTAAGTCAACTCGTAAGTCCCCCCTGGCGAAAAATAAGACTTGTACATGTACATAGGCAGCCCCGTGCGCGGTGGGGGGGCACGGCCGCGATGAGCACCACCAGTGCAAGTGTTGATGCCCCCCCGTAAGCCCCCGGTCCTCTGGCTGCTGTGTTTGCGCGGGCGTCCAGCAGTTTAGGGCAGTGTCTGCAGATTTGCAGACACTGCTTTTGCCCCCCCCAATGACGTTATCTGTCTGCTGTGTTTGCGGGGGCGTCCAGCAGTTTAGGGAGGTTTGGTGCTCAGCAACCAAACCTCTTTTACCCCACCCTAACGACGTTCTGTGTCTGTGCAGTTGCGCTGGGGACCCATGTGACACAGTGGACAAGCTCTTTCTCGACAAGCTCCCGGGGGCGGATGGCATGCGCGTGGTGACAGTGGATGGCCTCATCTGCATTGCAGCCATCGACTTCACAGCAGCTGTGTGTGCCTGCAATGCCCACGAGGCATCAACAAAGCTCTCGAAGCTCTCTTCCCATGAAAAGGATGGCCCCTACGTGTCCAAGCTGCTTGCACGGAAGCACCAGTTCCCTGGTGAGCGGCAGAGGGCCATTGCAGTGATCACGTTCTCGGAGGCCGTGAAGCTCTTGTGCTGCTACCTCCCCAGAACGTACACTGGGGAGATGATGGAGTACGTGTTCACGACGTTCACGCGGCTCATGGCGGGGGACGCGGGGCTGCTGAAGGAGCTCGCGCGCAACGCGATGAGCGAGGGGCTGGCGCAGGCGGCGGCGCGGAGCGAGCGGGGGATCGACCAGGAGGCGAACCGGGCGGCGCTGGGGGGCCCGCTGAAGCGCCGGCGGGTGGAGTACGACGCGTTTGAGCAGGCGGCGCGAGTGACGAAGATGAACCTCGAGAATGCTCGGGCGAGCAAGGCGAATGCCGAGCATGAGGCGCGGATTGTGAAGATGAACGTCGCGAACGCCAACGCGCTTGTGAGGGCGAGCGCCGCGAAAGACAAGGCGGAGAGGCAGAACATCATCGAGACCTTCAATGCGGTGCGGCGGGCGTCGGGGGGGACGCTCAGCGCGCGGGACAGGGAGGCGTACAAGGCGTGCATGCTCAAGCTCGTGGGGCTAGAGCCGGAGCCAGGGCCAGAGGTGGTGGACACAGCGCGCGGGACAGGGAGGCGTACAAGGCGTGCATGCTCAAGCTCGTGGGGCTAGAGCCGGAGCCAGGGCCAGAGGTGGTGGACACAGCGCGCTGCGCGCGCCGTAGACGGGGGGCATAGGTTGGTACGGGAGACGTTTATTCAACTTTGTGAAGGTAGGGGCATTTTTGCTACTATCATACTCAATAAAGTTGGTCTGTGTTGACTCCTTTTATCTCCTCTCCCGGCACCTCGGAGCTATCATCTGAGGACACACAGGAGTCCGAGGCGAGCATGCCTTCTGAGGAGGACAGCATGGGAGTGACGTCGCCAGCTCGATGCTCGGCTGTGTGCTTGGGCTCCGCGTCCGGCAGTTGGGTGGGATCGGGCCAGCGATCCCAGAGCACAGTCCAGAGAAGAAATGAGGTGTAGCAAGCGACCACAATGTCGACGGTGTAGTGAGACCGGGAAGCTATGATTGTGAAGCTCTGCACTACACAGCACACCACGATGAACGCAACAATGACCTTCCGAACCCTGGGCCAATGCGGCAAGTACGCGTGCAAGTAGTCTTTGGCAGCACACGCCATCGTCAATGCCTGGAACATGTGCCCGCTAAACACCAGATCGCCGCAGTTGGGGGCCATGCCCAAGGTCAGTCGCAGGATTTCGAGGCCCTTCGGGGGATTCATATACTGCGGTCCTGGTTGGCAGTGGGGCCGACTGCCGGGCAGCGACGTGGAGGAGTAGGTGAGGAAGCGAAGCGTGTGCCCGATGCAGAGCTGGACGAGGATGCGAAAGCCGACGCGGGTGCCATAGACGCCATGCTGCTCACACCCCACGCGTGAGACTTCGTGCCGCGCGTACTTTTCCAGTGCACCAGTGTGTGGGGATAGGGTGGGAGGGCACCTCGTGCGGATAAGGCGAGAACCAAGGCAGCGCCACCAACGTGAACGGCGTGACGAAAGAGAGCACAACCGCCGGAAGGTCGTTGTACAACCCGTTGGAAATGAGCTTAGGAATTAGATGGAAACCAACATCCCACAGAGGTTCCCTGTTCCCCAGGGAGAGGGCCAGGTCAGGAAGTGATTCGTGGCGAGCAAGTCGCGGGGAACCAGACTGGCTTCCGAGAAGGGCGGCGCGCTTGCCTTGGTGCGTAGAGTGCGAAGGCGACTTGGCGGAAGACATTTTTGCATATGTACAGAAGGTACGCGAGGAGAAGAAACACAGGCCATCCGCGTTGATCCAGCTGCGATGGCAGGGGCGTTTTACAAACCAAAACCGCTGCCGGCTGCAAGCATCGGGAGAGAGTCGGGAGGGGGGGCGAGTTTACACCTTGAACAAGACGACCCCCTCCATTTTGATGCGATGGAAGGAGTCTATCACCCACTGTTTGAGGTGTTTGTCTCGGTTAGAGGCACAGTTTTCACCCGTTTACTGCCACAAAAAAGGAACAAAAATACGAACAACAATCTGTCATCACCAATAGCACGCCCCTGCCATGTTTCAGTAGCATTTAGAGTTGTTTGACAGATTCCACGTCACCCGTGTATGCCAATCCAATGCACTCCGTTCTCTTCGATGTGCTTTGCCCGCACCCATGTGGCTGTACAGTTTTTGATCTGCTGTATGGAAGTATCCAATAGTAAAACATTTGTGACAGATGGTACATGTGGCACTCTCTCTCCCAATGCTGGGATCCATGACTTCCAGCACGGCCCCTGGCTGAGCACGTCACACCGCGTATATCAATGTTTTTTTTTGCTGTCCTGTTCAGCGACGAGGCGTGCGGCGTCTCACCCCGGCAGTCAATGCAACCTTGTGGTGGGCTAAGAAGACAAGTGTGAGACATGGAGGGTAAGGTCAAAAGGTATACCCCAGGTGCCCCTGTTCTGGCCAGTTTTAGTAGTAACGGGCCAAGTCGGCAGGGCGGGGCAAGTGCAGCTCAAAAGCCCCTGCGGGGCTTACCATCCCCAGAATACCTGACTGCTCTCTTGGTACCTGCCTGTTTCTTGGACTTGCTTGCAAGCGTGACTCTGTGTTCTTGCATATGCACCCTTCATGGAAATCGTTTAGCGGTAGAAAACTTTTAATGACAAACAAACGTATCGACCTATCACACAAAGCAAGCTCGTTTAATGCCAACACACAACGACCAACACTGTCATTCGCCTTGCGTGTCTTCGGGTGTGAGATCCGCCTACGCGCACTCCAGCAAATACTCTGCACTATATTTTCGTATCAGACCATACAATGCTTTCCGCTGTTCGGAGCTCAATGAGTCTTGACCGAAGTCTTCCACCCGCGGATCCAACGTGCGTAGATGTTTCGGTTTCTCTACCCCCAATGACTCCATCATACTCAAAAGTTCCCCAATCCCTGCCTCTGCAAGCACTGCAAACAAATCACTCATCGCCTCCAACGTGTACTCTCCCCTCCCCCACCACTCTTATATAGTAATCCACATCAAACCTAAGTCAACCCACAAACCCCAATAAATACTGCCCGCGGCCAGACTAGTAGCCCAGGTGTCACAATAATGCTGTGATGACATATTTAAGGGTAGCAGCAAAAACTCAAATAATTGTGTGTAGATACACAACATACAGATGAGCGCTCCACAAACTGTTAAAATGTCATCACGCGAGAAGCAGGAAAGATGGGAGGCCGCTCTGGCCGCTGACAGGGCGCATATGTGTCTGCAGAGGGCTGAGCGCGAGCGTTTGAACCTCGAGAAGCAGGAAAGATGGGAGGCCGCTCTGGCCGCTGAGGAGGCCCGTGTGATCAAGCTCGAGCAAGACGCCGCTGTGGCCGCTGAGGAGGCCCGTGTGATCAAGCTCGAGCAAGTTGCTGAGGGTCCAGCCGCCCCCAAGCGCTGCTGCAGGCGGTGAGCCGCCAGGATACACAAGCGCACTGAGCTGATTTTATGAATGTGTTTGCTCGGTTTTCTCTGTATTTTGAGTAAAACAACACTGAGCCCCGAACCATCGCTCGGCCTTAACGGTGCTTTAAGGTGTCTGGGGTGCTGAGTTGTCTCGGTAATACAACACACCTCGGGTTTTTGGACGTTGTTGTTTGGTACACTAGGAGTATTTAGAGAAACCTCCCCCGTCCTACGTGAATGACTATAGGGCGAGAACTTTGTGCTGTATCATGTCTTCTTATTGTGGCACATGTCTTTTCGGCGAATGAAACCATCATTACTGAGGCTGGTATGTATATTGCACACATAGCTTTAACTGCCTTCTGCCCATACCCCACTTCCTACCCCCTAACCATCCGCACTAACAAGCCTGCACTGCGTCTGGACTGAGCGCGAACTGATGTCACTCACGCCCCCGTCCGCGGCCACGTTTGGCGGGGGGACCCACTTGTCCCCGCTGGTGACGCCGGCCACAGTTCCGTGGTTTAGACACACCTTGGACACGTCGCTGAACGCGTGGATTCCATGCGTCAACGTTGGGTGAGTTCGATCGTCGCTGAACGCGTGGATTCCATACCATTGACGGACAACCTCTTTTGTGTGTGCGTTAAAGTTGGGTGAGTTCGATGTGCTGCGAGGAGTAGAAGCTCATGTAGAAGTCCATCTCACTGGGAGGTTCGTAGGTACTTACCACGACGACGTAGCCTCCAGGCTTGAGCGCCAGATTGAGCGAGATGGTGCGCTTTGCTTCGTACACTGCTGATCGCAGCAGTCGCGTGCTGTTCCATTGTGTTAAGGGCTGGGCCCCCATGAAAATATCGATACCTATGTATTCTTCATAGGTATCATGCAACACGCGGGATGGGACTGCTGCCATCTTGCCATCAGGCTGCGAGAGCGAGATGGTGAGGTCCGTTGGTTTCTTGGTCGTCACAACGAACTGCGGGTTGTTCGCCCAGCACCCACCGGCAGATTCCCCCTTCCAGGATCCTTTGGTACGATAGACAGAGAAGCTGTTGGGCACCAGGTCGACGTAGGCGATGGTGTCAAATTTATTCGCGAAGTCGCTGATGGACATGAAGAAAGTGCCATCAACTGCATTGATGAACTTCATCTCTTTCTGGAGCTCCTTGGTCCACCTCCTTGTGTCGTTGTCCGCCCAAGCCCCCTCCCACTCTCCTTGGCCCCACGGGTTCCTCAAGCAGACGAGAACCTCTCCACTCCTGGTGCGGTGGACCGAGGTAATGGAGTACGCGTGTCCGGCTAAAAGGCCCTGTCCCATCGCCTGTTCCGTTGCACCGGCTTCATTTTGCGCCCCCTGCAAGCGCCGCCCATGTGCCGTCTGCTGCAGCAAGTGCATCGCCTTCACTTTGCGCAAGCTCTCATCGCTGTTCCGGGCATCTTTGAACAAGTCAGCAAGGCCCACGGAGGCTGGTGGGCATCCCGTCATGTCTTGCAGTGCATCCTCCATCCGCCCTCCATCCAGCATCTCGTACGATCCATGAAGCTTGGCGTACGCCTTCTCGAGCATGATCATCCAGAACTCTTTTTTTTGTGGCCTTGTCACGAACACTGGCCTTGTCACGAACTCGGGCTCGTCGTCACGACACGGGATTCTCGTGTCAATGACAACGTCCAGCCACTCTCCGTTCTTGAAGAATTGGACGGCCACCAACCCTTCGTCAAAGTATCGCTCCTCGACGAAAAGGCCTCTGATATTATGCGGACAAAGAGTTGCTGCAGCAGCGAGGAAATAACAATCCCCAATTTGCCCCTGAATGATATCGTTGGGAACTGCACAGTCTACCCAAAGCCGGGGGGCGTCGAGCAGCTCGTGTGGCCTTTTCCAAAAGACTTTCTCTGCCTGTTTTCTCTTAAGGTACCCCGGCAGCGGGGTCCGCCAATCCAAGAAGATGGAGTTGAGATTCGCCGGGAAGGCGTGGTCTTCAAACGGCTGGCCCACATTTCGAAAGCCTTGAGCCAGGGCCTCAATGTCTACCGTGCCAGAGGGGCCCATCGTCGCAACTGTGATGGTCATCTCGCGCCCAACGCGCGCGCCCCGACCGGTTAACCAGGACCGTTTGACGACGACGCAAGGGATTTGAACGCGTTCGCCCGCATTTGCAACGAAGGGAGGAGGTTCGTCGTCATCTGTGTTGACGAATATCACTCCGACCGCTCCAGCCTCGACCGCATGCTGCGCTTTCTCGAAGAACGTGTTCACCCCCCTATCGATTACAACGATCTTCCCGCGCACGTTTTGGATAGGGCCTGTGGCTGCTTTAGGCGATGCAAACACTGTCGTACCCCTGGCACAGTACGTCTCACCAGACGCGAAGTTGCGGTCGCAAAAGCATGTGAACCAAGCATCTACCCGAACACGGTTCCACTCATCCTGCCCGACGTAGCAGTCAGCCAAGTAAACTGCTTGGCATGCCATTCTTCCACAGGCATCCTGGCGTGCACCTTTAATACTGCATGGGGTCCCCCCCACCTTGGTGCCATTTCCGTATATCGTTCCGTGATCTTATCCAGCTCTCGATCAGTCCAGCCCATGATGCTCACACTGTGTCATGCAACCCACCTGCCCCCCAGACAGTCAGCACCAGCCAACGGTATGTTGCAAAAGGCCAGTCTCGTATTTCAGTGTGGGCTACATCCACAGCCATCTCAAGTGTCCCGATCGACAGAGACATGGCTGAAATGCTACATGTACGTGTGACAACCTACGCTCGAGACGCAGAGGCTCTGAAAAAAAGCGGGAGAACGACGTGGTGGGTCCCGACCTGGTCCCCGTGTAACACAATACGGGGCACAACCATGCCTACCGAGGGGCACGCGAGGCGATACTTGGCCGCGCGGCGGATTGGGGCGTGGGTACAGATGTTCTGTGTTCTTGCCCTTGTCTACTACGGTGTCGCCCGGATGACGTGCGACGCGCACCCAGTGTGCCGGGCTCCGGAGGAAACATCTTGGTTTGGATGGATGACGCCCGGCTTTGTTCAAGAAGGAATGGCTTGGGTTATGGGGGGCGCCGAAGCGCGCCCCTGCATCGCGGCGGGCGCGGCCGGTTTTTTCGGCCCCTGCTTGTCCGCGTGGACCTTGCACTGCTTTCACGTGGGGATCCCTGTGCTGCTCATTGTCTCCACGCTTGGCCCTGTGCTTTTGATAGTGAAGGCCTAGAGACTGTACACAATAAACAATACCACTTGGATGTGCTTGAGCCTAGCGCTGTGGTCTGCCCCGCCTCCTCCTCCTCCACTCACCGTGCATATCCCCTTTGCATATTTTTTTTGGCCAGAAGTGATTGACGGCATATGCATGCTTAACCCGTGACCAACATGATCAAACACATGGATAGCACTGTAGGGGGGGTAAGCGCTACTGCTGTGTTAGTGGGGCCGAATATGTCACCTGCATGGGGGGGCGCTTGACAGACCCTTGACGCCTCCTCTTCGCTGCGTTCGTCCATCCAGCACAGAAAGTCCTGTGTTGGGTGAGTGTCCCGCGGACATCGTGGTAAAGGAAACAATAACGAAGGGTCGTTTGCATCTATCTCCCGCGGCAATGCGATCCCAGGAGAAAATGTACGCAGGTACGTGTTTGCAAGCATACGTCCCTTGAGGATCATCCCCTCGTATTCACTGTGCAGGTCGGCTGGGAAATCCCTGTACCATGCGAATCTGTTTGAGGTCGCGTTTTCAGGCAATGTTGCGATGGTCTCATAAAGTGGGTCCCAGCCGTAGAAGTTGTACATGTCAATGTTTGCGAAGCTGCTTTGCAGGCATGCGTCGCTGGCTGTTGTCACGCAACACTGGCTGTTGTTTGCTGTCTTGTCGCAAAAACGTGGTATACTCCCGTATACGTCAACGTAGACCGTGTTGCACCCAGCCACTATCTGAGCAGCATAGTGTTTCCCCGATACCAGGCTCCCTTGTGCCGAATCTGCTCCATTGTCGACTATTGGTAGGTCGTGGATCCCCACAGTATGTGTGCGCATAGCCTCGAAAACTCGAGCTGTGTCCTCCCCAAACGTCGCCCATGTCTGAAGTCTATCAGAAGTCCCTTGCAACCATACAATCCCCTTCCACTCGTAGGCGACCCCCGCAGTGTCCAGTGCCTCTGTGGTGGATCTACTGACGTAAACCTGGTTCACGAAAAGCTTTCGTTTGTTCTGGAAATCGACACCACCGTTCGCCATAAGCCATGCTGCTGTCCCGTCATCTGCGTCTTTATCCCATGTATTGTCCGGTGTGTCAGGGTTCCAGTGCTCTCTCACACTACTCCCCCCCCACGCATACTTCACCACCATCACTCGTTTCCCTGTGACACTCTGAATCCGCTCTGCAAACGATATTTCCGGTCCAAACAAGCGTTTCTCCTTCCCAGCCTCCATCAGAGTAATCATAAACTGGTTGTTCATGGAAGAGAACGCCCCTGCAAGCCATACATTAGACATGTTTGAAGCCAGCCTGGGGTATGTGGCAGTATCGTCCACCAACATGTCAGTTGAGGCTGCCCCGGCGGCTTCTGATTGCCCGCCCAGGAGGAAAAGGTGCACAGGGTTGTCGTCGTCAGGTCTCGGGAGTTCCAGTTGGGCATCTATTGCAGGAGCACAAGTTGCACAGCAGTAATATTTCACAATGGGGCCGAAATCAGGATGGCTACAGTATACTTGTGCATCTGAACACATGGTTATGCTGTCAGAAAACTGTGGAAAATCTGCCGAAATTCGCTCGACCAACCCTATGTCATTGTCATTCGTACAGCAGGTTTCGCAGCAAGTCGAGCGAAGGTTGTCATACATACCACCAACTTCTGTACAATACGCAGCGACGTCTGCACAGTTTTGTATGTTCTGCCCGGCAAAACTGGTCTCTGCCCACTGTTTTATGGAAGCGTCGTCATCACCATTGCACGACTGTGCGTTACAACATCCTGAAAATAAAGCCAGCACAAGCACAGTGACACGCGGGTTCATTTGCACGCAACCAACCAAAGTGCTTAAGTATAAAATCGCATATCTCAGCCCCCGGTCTGCGCGGGTGGGGCTGGGCAAGCGTCGCCGTGCTAAGTCAACCCTATGCTCTTTTGATATATACGTGTTTTGCCTAAAGAGAAGTGAGTGTACGCGCTGGACACAACTGAATGCTGTAGCAAGAAGCCGTAGTCCGTAGTACATTACATTACAATATACGGCTATGTTACTACGGGTTTTTAACTGAAACTAGTTGAGCGTCCAGCAGTCCAGCTGTTCGGAGGGGTCCCCTCATCCCAGCGAGAACAGGGTGAAATCCTGG
>ENA-UOXV01007276-UOXV01007276.1-marine-metagenome-genome-assembly--contig:-NODE-7276-length-11244-cov-5.385468_pt1 | contig 11244 bp, 7 predicted proteins | sample MGYA00238165_ERZ766961 | MGnify/ENA primary metagenome ERZ766961 (study PRJEB28924, sample SAMN03173240) | marine metagenome | biome: Marine; feature: Water; material: Subsurface seawater | place: North... | reverse complement strand
CGGCGAACAGCACAAGCGGGTCCATCGGTCCGATCCCGAGGCGGGCCTTTACCGCCCCGACGTCGACCTCGCCGTCGTAGGGGGCCACCTGGATCCCAGTGTGCACCACGCGCAGCTTCTCGTCGCTAACCTGGAACTGCGCCCGCAGCTCGCCGCAGAGCAGCCCGGACACGCACAGCACGCGGTCCGCCGCGGCCACCACCTCCTCCTCGATCAGCCGGATGCGCTCCGACTGCCCGCCGTAGTTGACGTTGCCGCAGCGCCCAAACTCCGTCGAGTGCATCGCCGCGACCGTGTGGCGCCCCATCTGGTGGCACTGCACTACGGCCTTGGCCGCGAGCCAGTCGTGCCCTTGGCAAATGTCGAAGGGCCCGCCCTGAAAGCGCTCCGTCTCGGAGAGCGCCCAGCAGAAGGCGCTGCACATCTTGGAGCACTCCGTCACAAAGTCCTGGTCGGGCTCAGTCTCCACCCGGTGGACGTGCACGCCGTCGATGATCTCGTACGGGATCTGCCCACCGCCCGCGCGCGAGAACACGTGCACCTCGTGCCCGCGCCGCTCGAGCCCCGCGGCCAGCTCCGTCACGTGCTGCGCCACGCCGCCGACCGCGACAGTGTGCAGCGACTCCCAGCTGAGCAGCGCGATGCGCAGCGCTCGTTCGCCGTCGGCGGCGGTCAGCTTGGGCGGGTATTGCCGCTGCTGCACCAGCGTTACCATGCTGTCGCTCGAATCCAAATGGTGCGGGATACGCGTTGCTCCGCCGCGCAGTCGCATCGGCAACGTGCCGGCGTCGCGCGCAGGAACCGCGTCGGAGCTGCTTCCGAAGGCGGCCAGCAGTGCGTCCATCTCCGCAGGCGAGAGGTCTGCGAGGCGCGGGAGCGCAGCGGGGGCCTTTGCTGGGCAGGAAAGCATGCTGACGGGGATAACCCGCCCGTCATCGGTGTAGAATGACGTGAACTCGTCCTCGCACTTCTTTCGCAGTGCGAGAACTCTTCCATCGTGCGTATGATACGTGGTCAGCTCGTCGACTCGCGACACTCTTGCCGGCAAGCTCTTCACAGAGGCACTCCTTGAGCACAAACCAGGCGCCAGCGGGTCTTGCCTACCGACAAATGTAGACAGTGGGGCCAGCACGAAGGCTTCGGTGGTGATTCCCACGAGCGCAACAGCGAACAGACAGTGCCATGTCGTGGTCCTTCTGTGCCCGATGCGTGAAACGGAGCAACTCCTGCGCACACTGTGCGTTTGATCATGCATGTGGCAGTCATGCAACCCGTCATGATTTTGCGAGTGCAGCGGACGCTTCGCCTCCTCGCTTTCGCTCTTGGGGAATCCCCGCATTTGGCGTTCGAGCAGTTAAAGTATCTTTGCTGTCGATTGCCGCCCCCGGCGGCCAAGCCACCGGAAAGAGGTGCCAGAGGTCCTCAATCGCCCTCAACTCTCAACTGGCGGTGTAGGAATGCACACCACACGCCCTGAAGACCGCGACCGCGAGCGCGGCCCCAGACCAGGTCACGGATCTCAACCCACAAGGCCCTTTGTAACGCGAAGGGCCCGCCGCCTTGTTATCCAATTCCAGTGGTCGCATCTCGCGTCTGAACGGCACCAGCACCGCGCGGGGAGGCAGGAGGCCGAGAGCGGGTATCTACGATACTTTCTGGGAGCGCATCCGTCGTGAACATTGCAAGATCGCTGAGCAGGCCACGGTCGCAAGCCAGTTCAGCCCCTCTGCGCCAGGAGCATCCTGGCACACGCGGTGGGCCGAAAGGGATGCCCGTGCCGAAAGGGATGAAAGGCGAGCCGAAAGGGATGAAAGGCGAGTATTCAGACGTCGGCACGAGGGCTGATGACGACGAGGACCATGGTGAGGACGAGGACGAGGGAGTCGATTTGACGCAGCACGAGGTGCACATTCAATCTTTGCCGGGATCTTATTCCAGCGTGGCGCACGTGTTTGACGACCAGTTTTCCCGCGAGCTCGCAGGTCGATCTTTACGAACTCCTCAAGCTCAAACGCGACGAGAGTGCGGAAGCGAACACAAAAGGGCTTATTTCACGCGCACGCGCCGGCTTCCACCGTCAGGTGCCCCTCAAACTCGCAGTGCCCTGGCCCTTCTGCCTAAACCCTAACCTAAACCCTAAACCCTACCGAATCGCGCCCCCTCTCCCGGCTTCTGCGGCTGAGCTGCTGCGCGTGGCAGTCGACCAAATGGCACCCGCGGAACTTTCACGCGAACCACGTGGTCTGCGACGAGTGCGGCGCGCATCTCGCCCTAGCACGGTGGACCCCGCGGCCCCCGCGCCGCTCCAGGCACCACGCCCATCAGCCTCGCGCGTTCGTTGGTCAACCCGTGGAGGCGGCGCGGGCAGGGACTGGTTCCACCACGGCGGGGAGCTCTATGACCTTTGCCGCGCAGACTGGGAGCAGCAGGCACGCCCTCATCTCTCGCGCCCCCTCGGCGCCCGATGCCCTCTACCACGCGCCGCAGGCGAGGACGCCGGCGCCTCCCACAGCGCTCGCCCCCTGAGGCGTACGGTGGGGCGCGCCTCATCAGGCCCCGGACGAGCGTGAGAAGTTCTGCAACGTCACGGAGGTGCCATTGCCCTTGGAGCCATTGCCCTTGGAGCCATTGCCCTTGGAGCCTTGTGCGCCACGTGCGCCCTCTTCGCCTCCACGCCCTCCCTCCCTCGTGCACTTGGCACTGAGGCGGGCGGGCGCGTGCACGCGCCGCGGGGGCGCAGCTCGACGACCTCGGGGCGGAGAGGGAGCGCTACAGCGCGGCGCTCGAGGCAGTGGTGCGACTTCCTCGGCAAGAGCGCGCCTGCGGCTGTCACCCTTGGAGCCATTTCCGCCCTTCCTGAGTACGCCCGACCGCCTGGCAGGCCGCGCGCGCGGCGGCGGAGCTGCGGTTCCGGCAGATCGGGCTGGCGTGGCGCGTCATCAAGGACGAGCCGCTCCGCTCCATCTACCTCGCATGCGGCTGGTCTGGCCTCGTCAAGGTCCGCGATCCCGATTCGTTAATAATCTTCGTAGTCGTTTTATCCGTTACGGCACCCCTGCCTCCCGCGCTGCTCGCTCGACCGCCCTGCGCGCGCCCGCGGGCTGAAGCGGGCCACGGCGGGGCGCCGGGCGGCAGTCGGAGTCCTACGCCGAGGCGAGCGTCTTCGAGGCGGACTTCTTCGCCGCGTACGAGGCGCGTCCGCCGCCCCTCTCCCTCTCCGAGCGCTGCTCCCAGGGGACTCTACCTGCTATGTCGCAGCGAATGCCCGTGCCATCTCGCGCCGTGTGTGGGCTGGGTGCTAGCTGCTAAGCGGCGGCGGCGGCGGCGGGGGATGCCAGGCGTTTTTCGCGGGCGAAGACGAAGAAGACCGCCAGTATCTGCTCCTGGGCGGATCTGCCAAGGCGCGCCCTGCCTGACGCTGCGCGGCGCGGCGGGCTGCGCGGGTTCCGGGAGAGTCACGGGTGTGTTGCGCGCGGGACGCAGTTGTCGGATGAGGAGGACGAGTCTGAGGCCGAGGCGGGTGGCGAGGGCAAACGCGATGGGAAGGGTGATATGGAGGGTGAGAACGAGGAGGAGGAAGAGGAGGACGAGGAGGAGGAGGAAGAGGAGGACGACGAGGAGGCGCTGCTTGCTGCAGCCGCAGACAAGACCAACGCGGACGCGGCTGGCGCCGTAGCCCGCGAGCAGCCCCCGCCGCCGCTGCCACGCCCCCCCGCGATGGTGCATCCCACACCTCCCCCGCGCTTTGCCGCTAGATCTATCGAGCGCGATTTTCGGCGTGTGTGCGGCAACCCGCCGTTTTCAGCGGCGGCCGGAATGTGACGCGCGCCTGCTGGCCACGTATCCGCCCGCGGTCTTTGAGCGCATCTTTCGCTGCGCACTCGGCACAGGTCGCGATGCAGATGGCACCCAAGTCTCGCGAGGAGGCGGAGGCGCGGGCGGGCGCGGGTTTTGCGCCTCCGGGGGGCGACCCGTGGGCCCTCGTCAGTCGCAAGGTAGCGCACGTGGGCGGGGACACCGGCGGGGACAGCACTGCGGGAGAGGAATCCCCTGCCACTAAGCGTGCGAGGGCCGAGGGAAGCGATTAGCGGCGTACCCAGAACGAAACGGTGTTCTCTAAGTGGCCAACGGCACAACGTTGCATGCGTGCTCTCCCGATTGCTCGCGCGTGCTCAGTTTACTGCGCGCTTTCTTGGCAACTGCGCGATCAGCGGCCCATGTCGCCGGTCCTGCCTAGTACTGGATCTTGACCGCGTCCTTGACGCCGCACTTGGCGATCTTGACCGTGGCAGAGGTCTTGCCAGATGACGAACCGACCTCCTCGATGCGGCGGACGACGTCCATGCCCTCCTCAACCTCGCCGAAGACCACGTGCTTGCCGTCCAGGAACGGGGTGGGGACGGTGCAGATGAAGAACTGGGAGCCGTTGGTGTTGGGCCCTGCGTTGGCCATGGAGAGGATACCGGGCTTGTCGTGCTTCAGCTCGAAGTTCTCGTCCTTGAAGGTCTTGCCGTAGATGGACTTGCCGCCGGTCCCGTCGCCGTTGGTGAAGTCGCCGCCCTGGCACATGAAGCCCGGGATCACGCGGTGGAACGAGCAGCCCTCGAAGCCGAAGCCCTCCTCGCCCGTGCAAAGCTTCTGGAAGTTGGTCGCCGTCTGCGGCACCTTGTCCTTTCGGATCTCCATCACGATGCGCCCCGCCGGCTCGTCGCCGATAGTGATGTCGAACCACGCGCGCGGGTTCACCACCGCAAGCACGCCACCCGGAGCGAACGTCAGGTCCATCTCTTCCGCCGGGTTCTCTGTCCCCCCGCCCCACACGCGTCGTCAGGCCCCGTGAGCCAACCACTTTTTGGATTCCAAAAGGCAACACGGAACGTGGAAGTGATGGGAGAACGCGAGGGCCCGCACCGGCGATCATGGCGAAGGCCTTGTCGAACCCCAGGCCGATCGAGCTCTCGCCGTTGACAGCGATGAGCGTGTCCTGCAGGCAGGGCACGCACAGCTCCCACATCAGTCTCCTCTGGTGCTGCAGGCGTGGCCGATTTGGCAGGTTCACGTGACATGCAGCATAGGTGAAAGAACGGGCTGAGACGCGCGGAACCAGGCCGCTCTGCTTGAGGGCAGAGCCCCTCTCGGGCCCCGACCTGGAGAGCGATCTTGTTGTCGAGGTTGAACTTATTGTCCGCGTTGGACGACTCACGGTTCACGCCCTTGACAACCTGCGTCCCGAAAGCAATCAATCAGCGTCCGCAGTCGGCCCCGTCGAGGTGCCCAGTTCACGCGGCGCATGCACAGCTCGCGCCGGGAGGAGCGCGTACGATGCACTTGTCCTGGCCAGAAGACTCCTCGAAGACGAGGCCCATCGGCTTCTTCATCTGAGAGGTTGCAGACGATCGGTCACGTTCGCTCAACCGAAGACAGTCGCTTCTGAGGGCATGTACGTTCTGGCACCCGACTAGCAGTGCAGCCCGGTCATGCAGGGGTTCGGACAGACCTTCACAGTGTAAGACTCGAAGGTCTTGTCGAAAGCGGTGCGGGCCTGTACGCGGTCGGGTGAGTGTCAGTAGTGTTCCGCCTGAACGCGATGACCCACCCGATGAAACGTGGAGCGAGCCCCTTCACGGTCGAATTACGCGTGCGCACAGCACGGGCTGCTCAGACACAGGTGATTTCCCCTGTCCTTGCCCCTTGATTGGATCTACCTGCTGCTTCTGCTTCTCCTCGAGCTGGCGGAGCGCCTCGGCGGCGCTCTTGGCCTTGGCCATCATGACTGGGGCAGCGAATCGCCCAGCGCGTGCCGACGGCGACGCAGCCGCACGAAGCGGGAGCGGGGAGCCCATGGGGCGGGAGGAGAGACCCATTGGAGCCCAGGCCGACGCCTGAGAAACGAGCAGGGCGCCCGCGACAATGTGCACAGCGCGCATCTTAACGTGCCTTCCGGGAGTGCTTGCCAACAAGTTTTTCTCCACTTGAGTGTCGCGGCTTTGGGTGCAGCAATTGGATGCCAGTCAAAATCTGCTCAACTCCTTTCCGGTCGACCCACCGCGGGGGCGCTCGAAGCGAGAACGCGACTGGGGATGGTGTTGCAGAGGCGTCATTTGCAGCCCGGGTTGCATGTATCCAATTTCACGCTCGAGAGGCTCCTCATCTCGTTCGCGTTTGCCTCACTTACGGCCAACATACTTTTCTTCCTTGTCCCCAATGCGCGCCCCGCTGGAATGAATGCGCAGCCGAATTCACCACTCGCTCCGAGTACCGGAAACGTCGACACGCTTCACCGCGAGCGGAGAGAACTTTTTGAGCTCACTGAGAAGGTGCCCGGGCTGGCGTCCTTTCCACGTGCCCTGGGCCCTGTCGAGGCCAGCCCACAGACCCACGATTTTCTCAAGGTCTGTGCACCGTCGCAGGCGCGACGAGAAAGACAGGAGCTGGCGGAGCTTCGGGCAAATTTGGAGAAGGTGAGTGTTTTCTCCGCCTTTGCGTGCGCATGTCTTCCCTCCTGCAGCTTCTGGCCTTTGCTCGTGCTCAAACTAGCGCCACCTTGCAGGAGCGAGAAGAGCTCCGATTGGAGCGAGCAGACTTCATGCGCTCCTTTGCGGAAAGCTTCGGTCCCGACACCGGCGACGGCGCGCGGAAAAGCGGCGCAGGGAGCACCGAGGAACACCGCGCTCGCGCGGAGGCGGCCGAGCGCACGCGAAAAGCAGAGGCTGTTCGGGCTGCAGAGCAGCAGCAGCGACGCGCCGAGGAGCAGGAAGTCGAAATCCGACGGCACGCAGCGCAGCTGGGCACGGAGCCAGCGCAGCACTACTGGGAACGGGAACACGTCGCGGAAGGTGCCGACGCCACGGGCGAGCAGGGCGGGACGGGCGCCTCGGAGCTTGCGGGGCACTACTGGGAGAGCGCGCCAGAGGGCGCGGGCGACAAGCGGCACGAGGGCGGGCACCATCTTGCAGCGGCGGGCAAGGTCCGCGCCGGCCCTGCTGCGCGTTCGCGTCCGCACGTATGGCCCGCGGGTAGGATGCGTGACCCTGGCGCCCCTGGCCCTTCGTGCGCAGATTGGCGCGAGCGTCGCTCTCTGCTCGGTTATCTGGGATGCCACCGCGCTCATCGGAAACCCGTTCGCTGTGCCGGGCGTCACAGACAACATGGTCTGCGGCGCCCTTGCGGGGGCCGTCGCTTTCGCGCTGTGAACAGATCTTTGTACTGTACCTACCGCCGCAGCGCCCCCCGCGCGACCCGCGGCATCACACGCGGCGGGAATCGGGCGAGGCCAGACCATACCGCCGCCCGTTGCGCACAAAGCTTCCGCGCCACCCTCTCTCAGCGGCGCCCGGCTAGCGCCCCCTGGGGCCCTAGGTACCCTCCCCGCCCCATCGGCGCGAATTGCGGCTGCTGCGGAGGCCCTGGGGCAGGGAGGCGGGGCGGCCCGGGCAGCCCGGGCGGCCCCGGCCCGGGCGGTCCCCTGCCCTGCCCGTACCCGTACGGCGCGCCGCTGCCGGGCACCGCCTGCTGCCCCTGCGGGAAGGGGCCGTGCGGGTACGCCGCATTGTAGTTGGCCTGCGGCTGCGTCCAACCTTGCGCCCCCGGCGCCGCTTGCTGCGCCTGGGCATAGCCTGTGGCTGCGGGCGCTGGCGCCCCCAGGTAGTTGTATGCCTGCGATTGCACCTGGAGCTGCTGCTGGTGCTGACTCCAACTTCCCTGCTGGTATTGTTGCTGCTGCTGATCGCCGTGCGCAGAGCCGACCTGCTGACTGGAGCCCGGCCACTGTTGGTAAACATCGTAGTGCCCCCCCGCCTGCGCCTGCCCTGTCGCGGTCTGCTGGTGCGTGGCCTCTGCCTGCGCGCCCCCGGAATCGGCCTTCCACTCGTACTGCTGCTTCTCGGCGTTCCAAATGTAGGCCCCCGACTGCACCCGCTGCTCTGGCGCAAGGGAGGTGTGCCACACGTACTGCTGCGTGTCCGCATTCCAGACGTACCCGCCTTGCTCTTCTGCGGCCCCTTCAGCAGCGCTGTGGGCAGGTGCAGATGGATTGATTGGCGCGCTGGCGGAGCCTGCATTCGCACCGCCCTTGTCGTAGGCACTGCCCTGCGCCATCATCTGCAGACGCTCCTGCATGTACTGCTCCTTGCGCCGTGCGTGCTGCCGCATGAATTCCTCCTCCCGCTCGCGTCGCTCCTGATCTCGCGCAGCCGCCTTGCGTTGCTGGTCCTCTTCCCACTCACGCTGACGCTGCGCCCTCTCCTGCTGCAGCTGCATGTGCTCCTCCTCTCGTCGTCGCTTCAGTTCCCGTATCTCGTTCTCCTCCTGCTCCCGCACCCGCTTCCTTCGCTCGTCATCACGCCTCTCCATCTCTCGCCCCGCATCCTGCGGAGACGGCACGCCGCTCAGCTGCCGCGCATCATTCGCCCGCAGGTCGCAACGAGCGACACAGCGGACTGCGGCGCACGCGTGGCGCCGGGAGAAAGAGCACCTGGTTGGGACCCATCATCATCGGAAACCCTCGCATCCCACCCGCGGGTATCGGCAGCACTCCGCGCCCGGGGACGTGCTGTGCAAGGGGCATCGGGGCGCCGGGCATCGGCATCCCGCGCGCCCCACCTGGAAACTGCAAGGGCCGTGCCTGCCCTGGCATCGGCGGGAACGCCGCGCCCGGTGCAGCAGCCCCCATCGGGGGAGCCCCCCCAGGAAGTGGCCGCGGTAGCACACCGGCGGGCATCGCTGCGCCGCGCACGGGGCCGGGCTGCGCGGGAACGCCCCTGGGCGTGGGCATGCCAAGGCCTGGCATGGCGCCGCGGCCTGGTGGCTGCATGCCCGGCATCCTCGGCGGCATGCCCGGCAGCGTCGGACGCATCAGGACGCCGCGCCCTGGCGGCATCATGCCCGGCACGGGAGGGCCCATGCCCATTCCAGGCGGCGGCGGGCGCGCTGAGCCGGGCCTGCGCGCAGGGAGGCGTTCGTGAGCTTGTGCGCAGATTGTCAGGGGCAACCCGGCTTCTCGCTCTCCCGCAAAACTGGCGCGGATAGCCAGGGAGCCGTGCTGTGAGCTCAGAACAAGCTGGTTCCGTGGTGTGCAGCGCATAGACCCAGAGCACCCGCCAACACTTATAGGAATCACACGCAGGGAGGTCTATCGTCTTTCAAGTGGATCTACTACGATGAGGATATCAACAAATTTGCCATCTTGTGGTTACATTAGTCCACCTGCTCTGCGGCATTGCATCCCCGCGATTCATGATTCCTCCTCACGCCTGCATGCACGTCGAGACCGACTCGTAGTTTTGCCTGTTCCTGTTATGGAAATGCAGGCAGCACGCTTAGATTCCCCAAGTCTCGCAGCTGAAAGCTGCTCTCTGCTGCTCTTGCTCTCCGCTCAGCAGAGCGCTCAGCGATATGCAAATGCGGTCAACAAGGGCGTAGGAGAGTGCCTTCGAGCCAAGGCCACGCCGGCGTGATTCCCAAGCGCTGGGGGAGTCAGAGTCAGCGGGTTTTTTCCTCGCTCAAGTTGACTGGTTTGGACGCGTCTTGGAGCTGGGAACTCCTTGCTTGGAGTCCCAGGCAAGGCTGCGACTGCTCCTGGCGCCTGCGGGTGATGCATGCATAAGTTGGGCCTGCGGATAAGGACCCTACTTGGCCTGTGCGCTGCGCACCACACCTTGGCCGCATTCACAACTGTGGGAACCCTTCCTCTGCGTCGATTTGCCAGCGTCGTCCCGCGGATCCGCCCCGGTACCTGGCCGGGGCGCTGCGCCGCCAGGATGGAAATGGCCGGGCGCAGTCCCGACCCGAATTCCGACCCCATGGACGACGCCGCTTGCAGCCGCAATGGCGAGGACATGGATGAAGTGTCCCATCGGGGGTTGCCAGAAGAAGTCGAAGTGCAGGTGGATCACAACACTGAGATGCGCAGCTCGGACGGCGGGGGTTCCGCGCAAGGTTCGGAGCGGGACGCTGGGCAACCCACGCAAGTTGAAATGGACCCGACAGACGCCCAGTCCGCCAAGTGGCGCAAGTACTACGAGGACGGCTTCCTCCCGTGGGACTCGAACGAGCCGTGCCACCTCCTCGTCGGGGCGCTGTGCCCAGGCAGCGCCCTCTAGCACGCTCCCACCGCCCCGCCGCATCCCGCTCCGAGCACGCGTGACCCCTCCGCCGGTCTACAGAGAAGAGCCTGGCGGTCACGCCGGAGGACCTGAACGCGCCGCTGCCGCTCGGCGAGAATTGGGACGAGGGGCTGCTGGCGGAGCTCGATCACGAGGCGGACGCGCTCCGCGCGCAGGCGGTGGAGGTCAACAGCAAGCAGGCGCGCAGCGACGACAGCAGGCGTGCCCCGCCCGTGCGCCCGCACGACGCACCCTGCCCGCACCGCCGGCGCTGAGCGCCCTCCCGCGCGGGCCCGCGCCGCAGAGCGGCCAGGAGCACGCTGCAGGAGCGCGGGGTCGATCTCTCCGTGGCGCTTGCCAAGGCCTCCCCCCTCCCTACCCTTTCCCCTACCGCTTCCCGTACTGTACTGTAGCTTGCCAAGGCCTCCCCCAAGCCCCTCAACCTTCCCCAGCCCTCAGTTCCCCAGCCCCAACACAAGGGCCGTGTGCACGCGAGCCCCCGCCGCTGCCGGCTGCCCGCACGGCGCGCGGGGCGGGCGGCTCAGCTGGCGGACGGGCAGGCGGAGCTGGCGCGGGCGATGCGCGCGGAGCTGCTCCAGGAGCAGCTCGACTTCCACGTCGAGGCAACCCCCCCCTCCCCGCGTCGCCCTCCCGTACTAACTGGACACGTCTCGTCCCTCCCTCCCGTACTAACCGGACGCGTCGCGTCGCCCCGCGCCGCGCCGCGTGCCACACGGCGCGAATAGTGGGGCAGTTGGGCAGTGGGGCGGCTGGGTGGAACTTAAAGACGCTGACGCCGGCAACTTAACGACGCTGACGCCGGCAACTTAAAGACGCTGACGCCGGCAGGCCTCGATGCGGCACCTGGATACGCTCGTGGCACAGACACTCGCGCGCGTCGAGCGCGACCTGCAGGCGCGCCTTGTTCTCCCGGCTCTGCCGACACGCTTGCCGCGCGCGCGGGGCGAGGGGCGAGGGGCGCGGGGCGCGGGGCGCGGGGCGCGTGACGCGGGGCGAGGGGCGCAGGAGGCGCACGAGTCGGTGGCGCAGATGTTCCTCTCGCACTTCTCCGAGGCGCTCGAGGCAGCCCCCCCGCCCCCCCCCCCCCCCCCCCCCCCCCCCCCCCCCCCCCCCCCCCCCC
>ENA-UOXV01007269-UOXV01007269.1-marine-metagenome-genome-assembly--contig:-NODE-7269-length-11253-cov-6.058850_pt1 | contig 11253 bp, 16 predicted proteins | sample MGYA00238165_ERZ766961 | MGnify/ENA primary metagenome ERZ766961 (study PRJEB28924, sample SAMN03173240) | marine metagenome | biome: Marine; feature: Water; material: Subsurface seawater | place: North... | reverse complement strand
CACGCCGCGTCCCTCACCCCGTACTAATCGGACATGCCGCGTCCCTCTCGCAGGCGGAGAAGGCGTTCTACTCGGCGTTCTACCCACACCTCTTCCGCTTCGAGCCCGACCCGCGCCGCGCCGCGCGTGCCGAGGAGTTTGAGCGCGACCACGACCTCTCCGCTCTTGTCTCCCTTTCCGAGCGCCCTCATCGCCCACGCTCCGCACGGTCCCGCCCGCCGCCCGTCCGAGCCGCCCGCCCAGCGGCGCTGGCGCCGGCGGGCGCTGACGGCGCAGCCGCGGCGCGCGCGCAGGCACGATCCGGACGCGACGGAGCGCTCTGAGATCTCGGAGCTCACGCAGACGGTGCGAAGCGCGCGACCAGAGGACGCGGCGGCGCCCGGCGGTCTGCCGGCGGGCGGCGAGGATGCCACGTGGCGCAACAGCGTGTTTGCGACCGGCGCGCTCCACACGCCCCGGTACGTTTGAAGGGAAGGGCGGGGGGGCGTCCGTACGTTTGAAGGGAAGGGCGGGGGGCGGCCGGGCGTTTGAAGGGAAGAGCGGGGGGCGTCCGGGCGTCCGAATCGGGAGTTGAGATGAGCGGAGAAGGGGGGGCGCGCAGAATGGATTGTAATCTTCAGACAGACAGAAATAACCCAGCGGCCACGCGCACCCTCCACACACCAAACACATACCATCACACACCCACGCCCCACGCCCCACGCCGCGCCGTGCCCCCGCCTCCAGCCCCGTCCCCGGCGCGGCCTAGGGCGTTGGCGCGGCCGGCGCGGCTGGCGCCTCCCGAGGACCCTTGTAGTGCGGATCGCGCGAGAGGGTGAGCTCGCGCAGCACGCGGTGCAGCATGAGCTCCTCCTCCGTCGCCGTGACCTTCACCACCACGTCTTTCTGCGTGTCTCGCTTGGTCCCCCCGTCCGGGTGCGGGCGCCGCCGCTGCCAGACCGGTTTCGGGATGATGGCGCCGCTCTTCACCGCAATGCGTACCTTGGTCCCGTCCCCTAGGAACCCGAACCGCACCCGCGTCGGCCCGCCGGTTGTGGGGTCAATGTGTGCCACGTTGGAAAGAGCCACCGGCATCGACTTGGTGATGATCTTTCCAGGCTGGGACCCCTGCCCTGCCACGTGCCGCTTCACGAGGTTCAGCCCCTCGACCGTCACCCGCTGGTACTTTCGATGCACCTCCTTCACCTCCCCCTGCTTTCCTTTGTCCTTACCCGAGATGATCTCCACCTGCGCGCCCCCGGTCGCGTTAGAGATTCCTGCGGTGCATGGCCCATCCTCTGCAAATGCTTGTAATCGCGCACCACGCCATCCAGGCCGCACCGGCTCAAACCAGCGATCCCACTCAGCGCTCTGCAGCACGCCTACAAGCGCGTCCTACCACAGGGCTGCCGCCAGCTCAGGCATGAGACTACCAAAAAAGACCCGTGGGGCAGTGTTTGCCCAGGGCACAACAGCCCCGGCCAGCCTTCAGGATCGCACGCCCGGCGTCGGCGCGAGCAGCGACGGCTGGGTGAGCTTCGAAGCTCCCACTCGCCACAGAACAACCACTCGAGTCCCGTGCAGTCCAACCCCTCAGCTAGGGGCGCCGTGGCATGTCACTTATCCTGCTAGGAAGAAGGGGACCGACCTTGTCCCCGCGGAGGATCTTCCAGTGGTCGATCTTGGGGGGCAGCTCCGTGGGCTTGATCAACCTCTTCTTGTAAGACGCCAGAACGCGGGAAAGCGACTGCCTCATGGTGATAGCGCCTTGTTTTGTGGCTGTGGACATTGACACGGACTTGTTCGAAACAAACTGTGGCGCACCACCGGGTCGTCTCCTCGCCGGGTCGTCCGTCCCGGCAGCTCTCGTTCTTCAGGAGACGTTACACTCGTTGATGACGACTTGTAACGGTAATTGAAAGATTCCCGTGTCCTTCATCGGGAGAGGAGTAATTCACACGAATGTCTGGCGAGGCGCGTCCGCGGGGAGGTGGGGCAGGCAGGGGGAAACCTGACGGCGGACGCAGCAGTGGAAGCCGTGGAAGCGGCGGTACAGGCGGTGCTATGCAGCGTGAAAACGGCGGGCAGCTTCCCTCGTTAGGCGCGAAGCCCGGATACACTGGCACTCTTTCGGAGGGAGGCGATCCTCTCGCGCGCGAGCAGTGGGACCGCGTCGGCTACGTGCTGACGTCAATGATTGGCAAGACAGTGACTGTCACTGATACGGAAGGTCTCGTCTATGAGGGCCTTTTCCACGAGTGCTGCGCTAACACGAAGCAAGGCCTCGAGATTGTCCTGCAGGCAGTGTACAACGTCTCGCGGGGCCAGCCCGAGCGAGGTCTGCAGAAGCCGACCAAGGAGATCAAAGTTCCCGTGGAACGCTTTGCGCAAATCTCTGTGAAGCAAATGGAACTAGCCAAGGATCACAAGCTCGGCGACCGCGCTGCCTTCGCCACGGACACGGAAATCTCAGGGGGGGCGCAGCGTGGCGGGCGCGAGCTCGTCGCATTCCAGTTCGATGAATCTGTTGACCTGGGGTTTCGCCCCAGCCCCGCTGATGTTTTCATGCATATTTGCACTGGTCCCAGCATGAGCTGTGGTCTGCCTAGCGTGCTTCAGCCCCGGCACTCGCTGCACACCTCGTCGTGCTCTGAACCTGAAGAACGGGTCGCGCAGCTCGTCAGGACTCGGGGGCAGTGGCGCGGGCTGGGATCAGTTTAAACACAATGAAAAGAAGTTCGGGGTCAAGTCCGACTACAACGAGGAGTTCTACACCACGAAGCTCGACACGTCCAAGGTTTCAGACGAGCAACGCCGCAAGGCTGAGCAGATAGCCGCGCAAATCGAGCGCGAGCAGCGAACGATCCAAGGTGCGTCTTCATTGTCGGGGCATAGCTTATTCTCCAGCATCGCACAAAGTGGGGCTGAAAATCCGGCTTGGCGCAGGTTCGAAGTTCCGCTCGGCTGACGAGGCAGAGGCTGCTGGTGACGATGAGGGAGATGAGTGGGCGTCAGATGTGCGTGCAGCAGATGGATCCACCCGCGGCTCTTATCGAGCACCCGGATCAGCAGGACAAGGCACAGGAGTGTCGTCGGCGCGCTCAGGCAATGCGTGGGGTCAAGGCACGTCGCTCGCGTCCAAGATCGGCTCTAAGAAGGAACTGCAGCAGAACGACCCCGCAATCGTAACAGTCACGGGCATCAGCAGGGGGGGCAGAGGTGAAGGCGAGGGTACCAAGGAGCACTTCTCGCAGAAGGACAGCGAGGTGCAGTCGATCAAGAATCAGCGAAGCATCGAGATGGGCAAGGGCAAGGGCTCGCCTGTTGTCAAGGGCAAGGAGCCAAAGTCTGCCGGTGCCGGCGCAAAGAAGAAGGACGGCAAAGACGATGCTGAAGGGGACAAGAAGGACGGCGAGGCAGAGCCAAAGAAGCTGACTATCTCAAAGCTCTCTCTCTTCGTCGGCGCTGCAGAGTTCGTGCCTGTTGGAAATGACAACGACAGCAGCGGAGGATTCGCCTCAGGCGGAGGATTCACGCCGGGGGTAGGCGCCGGCGGAGATAGCGGGGACATGGGCGCCGGGATGGGCGCCGGGATGCCTCAAATGCCGGGTATGAATCCCATGCTGACAGGGATGATGGGCGCACCGATGGGAGCAGACGGCTCTGGGGGGATGATGCCGATGGGCATGGGCCAGCAGGGCATGATGCAAATGGGCATGGTGCCTGGCGGAATGATGATGCCTGGTGGAATGCCGCCCGGCATGGGGCGCGGAATGCCACCTGGCATGATGGGTGGGCCGATGGGCCCGATTCCCGTGGGGCCGATGGGCGGCAACATGAACATGGGCGGCAACATGAACATGCGGGGGGGGGGGGCGCACGGGGGAGGCCGGGGCGCGGGAAGGATGGGGGGGCGGGGCGGGGGGGGGGGGGGGGGGGGGGGGGGGCGCAGGGTGGAGGCCGGGGCGCGGGAATGATGGGCGGTCGTGTCGGTGGAGGCGGAGGTGGTGGGATGGGGCGCGGCGGCTTTCAGTAGCGAGGTTCCCTCGCCCTCAGCCTGGCTTGCTCAAAGCGGGAGGTTAGGGGCTCGCCCTGCAAACGAAATGTCTCTGTTTTCAACGAGAAAGCGGGATGACGGGCCCCCGTGGAACGAGATGTGTTCGAATATACACGCATGCACGACAAGCGCTCACAGACTGACGCACAATGCCGATCGATGAAGGCGTGAGGAAGAACCTGGGGGATGTGAAAGGTAGCCGGACCATTTATTCTTATCAAGTTGCCTTCCGCGGGCGACAGGCGGCCCGTGGTGGCAAGAAACAGTAGCAACAGATGCTGTGCCAGCGCCGCGTACACTGTTGGGCAAACTGCATGTCCAAGCGCGGGGGCAGGGATCGCTGTCAGGAGGGGGTGTTCCCCGTTAATTAACTCAGCTTCAATCAAAGGCCCAAACAATTCCAGGGCCTGAATCCCTTCCTCCCCGGGCCGGGGGTGAGGGTGAGTGGGGGGAGGGCGCTGCGGGGCGAACTCCAGTAACCATGTCGAAAAATATTCATGCTCGGCTGTTCTTTTGCTTGGTTGTGGTGCACTTTTCCTCCGCGTTTCATGCTCTGCAACCATCCATGACAAATGTGATGGTGTTTTCGGATTCTCGCTTCGGGCCGTGTGAGCGTCTTCGAGGCCTTAAGTTGCACGTTGGAGCGTTCCGGGCTGCCCGGCAACCAAGCCACAGCGGGTTTGATTGTCGCTTCTCGGGTGTGTGCCTCAGATTGGCTTTACGTTACAGAAGATGCCGCCCTCCGGGCAGAGTGACGTCGACTCCGCGTTTTGTTGGGCTGGACATGTCTTCGCACGTGAACAATGGAGCGGCGCTGCCGTCATCCACCAAGATTTGCGTGAGAGCAGTTGATCCAAAGGAAATGACGGCGGGTACTGGCGATGAAGGCTGGGGTGGTCTTTTAGGTCCAGTGTCGCGTCTGTGCGCCCGGGTCTGTCCTCCCTCTCCCTTCTCCGTTGCACAATTCCTTCGTTGGTATGATTGATTGCACAGCTTTGGGCTATACCTATCTAAACTATCAAACCAGGTGTTATATGATGCTGAACATCTTGCGCCATCTGTTGTGCACGACCTGCAGCGGCGTTACGGTGTGCACAGGTGCATACACGGTGCGTTCGTCGCGGCGTACGCAGCCCTTGAACGGCTAACTGGGCTCTGCCTATCGCTCGCTGCAGGTGCAATCGCGGTGTTCTTGCCGTTGCAACTCTCCCTGTACACAGTCAATTTCGGGAGTCGGGGGAGGAGGAAATCGGTATTCGTCCGCCCTCAATGGAGACAGGCTTGGCCCAGCTCTCGTGGCGTCAACGCGCTCAGTGAAGGTCGCCCTATCGCAGTCGGAGTGGCCGGTATCGAGATTCTCCCGCTGCTTCCCAGCGGCGAGGCGGTGTCGGTTGTGCGCAGCGCGTTCCACCCAGCCGGGGAAGGACGCAGCGCATCTCAACAACTTGATGCGGAGGTGTGCGCCCCGCCTCCCCTGCTCTGAGAGGAGTGCGAACCCCAACGCCCCGGTGGCTTGACAAGCCTACTCACGCGGCGATAGGTCGCGCTGCGGCCGCTGGTGTCCAACGTGGCAGTCGAGCCTGGGCACCGTCGCCGGGGGGTCGGTACTGCGCTCATGTCTGCCCTCGGCGAGGCGGCGGAAGGCATGGGGTTCAGCGAGCTTTTCCTCAAGGTGAGTCGCCCGTTCTGTTGAGTGCAGTCAGCCGCTGGTGCGCTAGACGGGGTTGAATTCGGCGAGGAAAGCCCCGCCGGATGAGCAGACCGAGCACCCGCGCGCCAAGAGAAAACATTTTCTCGTGCTCGTCGACAACACTTGAGCGGCCTGGCGCGGCACCGCCCGGCACAGGTGGAGGAGAGCAACGCGGGCGCCGTGTGCCTGTACCGGTCGCTCGGGTTCGAAGAGACAGTGGGCGGACGCATCGAGGAGACCAAGTTTGTGGCGGTCGACCCAGAGCAAGCCGCGCTGGGTGCTTTGCCGGGGGAATGGGTGCCGACTGTGAATATCGTCATGCGCAGAGACCTCGATCGCGCATAGCACGGCGCGCAGCGTAGATGTACTTGTAAATGCTCTTTACGCTCGTTTTTTGGCTCACCCCTCTCGCGCTACATTCCCCTTCTTGCAGACTCACGCCGGCCTCGACGGTGGTGGCAACGACTCCTTCCACTTTTTTCGAGCAATCTGTGCACACAGCTCTGGGTCAGGGTGGCACAGGCAAGGATATCAACGGTGGTTGGCGGCGGTATCCCACCTCTTTGTCAACCTTAGCCAGTAAGGCGTCGAGCTCCTTATCAGCCGCCTGCTTCACCGCCATGACCCGTGCGGCCCTGCGCTTGTTGCTGTCCCCTCCGTGCCGCTGCACAGCCTTACTGGCTGCCGTTTGCATGGCCCCCAGTGTGGTCACTATCCTTTCCGCTTCTGCAGCACGCCGAATCTTTGCCTGCCTCTCAGCATTTTTTTTGGCTACTGCTGCTTTCACCTCCTGTGCCAGCGCCTGAAAGCCCCGCAAGGTGTTCAGTTGCAGGAGGCGCGCAGTGAGCAAATATAAAGAAACCGGAATGCCATTCAAGGGATGCGGTTCCGTACCGTGAGCTGCTTCCCTTCAGACTTTTCCAAGCGCACCAGGGTAGCATCACGCTTTGCGTCACGCTGGACCTGTCTGTCTTGCTTCGCAAGAGTGACAGCTTTTGTCAACGAAGCCATCATCGACATCACTTTGGATCGCAGCTTCATCATTGCTGCATTTGGTAACCCTTTTGCGTTCATCCATTGCCCCACTGCCTCGTGGCCCTGCTCATTTTCACGCGCCTCGCCCGCGTCCAACTCAGCGTGGTGGCGCTCGGCTTCTTCTCTGCGGCCCTCCACTGGCACGCGCGAACGCTTCTCTCTCGGAACCCGACGGACCACACGCCTATCACCAGCAGCGATGTCCGCATCCGGACGCACCGTGTCAACGTCACGTTTCAGACGCTGCAGCGCTCTGGCCGTCGACGAGGCAACGCCCACGAGGTCGGCTCTAAGACCCGCAATCTCCTGCGCCTCAGCCTTTAACTCCGAGTCCGCTCCCCCAGCCACGTTAGAGAGCTGATGTGGGGAAGCGTAGAGTCGCTTCCTGCCACGGCGGGGACCGAGCCCCTCAACCGTCGGGACGGACGAAGCATCGAAGAGCTTCTTCCTCAGGTCAGCCTGTGCGACCTTTGCTTTGAGGAGCTCGACGCGCCAGAGCTCAAGGTTGAACGCATGCTCCGCGGCGTCCTGCGGGAACGCGCAGGTGTATCCACGGCCTTTGGATTTGAGCGAGCACGCGGTACCGGCGGCAGCGAGGTCTGAAGGGGTGTGCGGCAACGGCAGCCGGGAGGGGGCACACTACCTCCGAGCTCCAGTGCTCTGGCTCGAGCTGCAGACTGCCAACCGGACGCGGCACCTCGCCGTACAGCTCTGTCGACCCTACCTCACCGCGAGAAGGGATGCTTTGCGAGATGACGAGAATTCCAGCAGCCAGGATGGCGAGGGGCGCTGCCCACCGCCCCATCGCCAAGCTGTGTGTGGGCAAGGCGAAATGAGACCCACTGACCCCTCAGCACTGTCAACTTAGACTTGATCTCTCACTACTTTCAAAAACTGGTTGGTACGCAGTTTTTGACCAGCAGTATGGGGAGCGAGGACGCACGTAAACATCTACTGGATTTGCGCTGCAGCGCTCGGGGCGTGGTTCCTCGCCGTGCACCACTTCTACGGATGGCCCACGCTCTCCTGCAAGGACTCAGCGTTCGCGAACGTCCGCCGCATCGCCAAGACGGCGACATTACTCCTCTGCATGGCAAACTCTTCGGCATGTTCTTCGCGTACGGCGCTTTGGCGAACCCCGCATCCTGCACCGACAGAACCGAAAACGGGACGATGTTCCACGAGGCTCCGAAGCCCATCTCGTCGCGGACAATATCGCTGTGAACTATCTAGCAGAGGCGGGATGTGATTGCGCGCGATGCAAAGTTCAAGTCACGCATGCTACGCGGACATATAGCGGCGATCCTGACGGTTCGTCCTTTTTCTGAAATGTTTCAATCTGTGGCCAAACGCGCAGGGCTGAGTTCTCTGTCCTCTTCTCCTCAGGTCTTTCTTCCGTGCATCACTCCGGCAGCTGTACTTTTGGTGGAGGGCATGCCAAGTCACGACGGTGTGGCGTCTGGATTGTGGATTGGTTCAATCGCAGGTGCCTTGCAGGTCATGGTCTGCTTCATGACGTCGGCAGTCGTACACCATGTGTGGATTTGAATAAGATTCGAGCATTGCCTGATTGTGTGTGTGAATACATGACCGCTCGAGGTGTGTCAGAGGGCCTCTCAGCCTCTGCTAGCTCCATGTGTTTACTCCGTCGAAACAACTTGAGGTGGCCTTCACCAAGCCGCATGCGGCTTAAGTTCTGGTTCGTGTCTTTGGCCTGCATGTGTGAACACATTCTGGCGAGCAGAGTCGATCGATTGCTTCATGTGGAAGCCAAATATTGGGGAGTGCATGCCGAAAAATGTACACTGAGCTGAGCACGCGTTCTGTAATGCCGGCAGTAAACTAAAGGCCTGATAAGTGTGCTCTTCGAAGGCACTGGAGCCAGCGACTAGCGTACTTTGTAAATGAGTTGGACGCATGTAGATTAGGGGACCAGCACGTCACGGTACTCGCCAATGCCGCAGAGCGTCTCGGGTACCTGACACCGACACCCCGCATCAATGCGCTGCAGCATGTCTTCTCAAGCATAAACCCCAGGCGTTCAAAAGTTGCCACACTATCAGAAAGCAGAGCGCTCGGCAGTCTACCTTTGCATCGAGCTTCAGGAACGACGCGAGGCGCGAGGTCGGTGCACGGTCCACAAGACGGTCCAGCTCCTCCACTTCCTCCAAGGTTGGCGCCTGGAGGCATTTCCGATGGAGGGTTCAGACCCTCGTGTGAGGGCCGTGTGCAAACCATGAGGGCGCGCATGGTGTTGCACGCGTGACCGGCGAGATCGATACTGAGAGGTGCATGCTGGGTGCCATGAACCTCGTGAGCTGCGTACGAGTCCGGTGAGAGAACGATATGAGAAGTGTAGTTGTCACCAATGTAAACGCCGTGCTTGACGGCAACTTCATACAGGCTCTGGCCTTCCAGAGCCGCTACCCGCAGCATCTCCCCTGCGGCAGAGGTCTAGGGTTAGCGGCTTTGCCTCCCCGGCGGAGGCGCTCTATGCCAGTGCGTTGCAACAATAGAATCGTGAAGAAGCCCAGCGCGAAAGGCTTGAACACTGTAAGCATAAACCGAGACCACGAGGGAGGCAAGAAATGGGCTAGTCCGCACAGCAACCAATTCGCAGAGGTGGTCTACATTTTTTGGAAAACGCACTACACCCATGCTGCACTCACTTTCTCCAGACAAAACTGCACACAAATAGAACGGCACAAATGGGCGGGTGTGGCTCACCTGTGCCTGTCGAGAACGTGACGTGGACGACCTTCTCATGAACGGATGGCGTCTGACCATGGAATCCACCTGACGAGGCCATGCCGCGGAGCGAAGGGACAAAAGGCGCTGTAGTCTGACAGCTACTCGCAGCAGTGCATCGTGCCGCAGAAATTTTCAGCACGTTCACCGTGGGTAGAATGGACCTTTGTGCTGCGGGCACAAGCACGCGGGCCAGCGCGGCTGTCCCGCACCGCATCTTCAGTCCTGTTTCAGCCAACTTGCAGGAGAAACTTAATTCGTTTGAGATGACTTATGAAAGTTGGTGGTTTTTATTGGTCAACATCGCTCGACTCTTCGCAAAGACCAGGACACCATGTGGAGCCCGGATGGTGCGACCCAGCAGACGACGATGCTCCCGATCGAGGAGGAGGACGCCATGAACGCTTCTGTTCAGGTAATACTGGCATCTATCGCCCGAACAACTCAGCTGAGGCCAAGGAAGTGAAATGTGATACTGGGGGATGGGTCGGGCAACGCGCCTCTCTGCCAGCAGCCCAGCCGGTGTCGTGAAGGAGCGCGGCAGACACTCAAAAGATGCACCTGGCCGTGTGTCTGGGATCTATCGGGGCAACCAGCAGTCGGTCAGCCAGCCGAAGCTGGGTGAGAGAAGGAAACCTGCTAAGAACTTGGGTCAGCTTGAGGTGCCAGGAGGTGGACTTGTTGAGCTTCAGCTTTCTGCGAGTGAGGAGGTTCCGGTGCCGTTGTGGCGACTCAGTTTTGAATAGTAGCGAAAGCGGGCCTTTTCCGTGCACCGATGTGTGGCGCTGACCTGCACTGTTCCTCCTAGGCGATGTCGGGGCAGCTCATGTCGCATAACACCAAGCAGAACGTGCTTAACAACACCGAGAACATCGATTACTGCGTTGACCAGTTCGCGTTTGTGTCTTCCCGTATCAAGTGCATCAAGCTCATGACTGGAAACGGCCCGTTCCTTGCCTAAGCGCAGTGAATTTCACAAACAGCGAGGCGCTTCGGGGCACCAGCTTGGGCCCACCCGGCTCCAGAGCAGCCTTTTTAGGGGGAAGGGATACCGAGAAACCTACTTGTGTGAAAGCACGGCGCGCAGTCTGTAATAGCAGGTGGGTGACATGTTTGATGTGTTAATGACAAGCACGATTCTCGGCCATTGGCGGGCACAGTGTTGAGTGGCCGGCGTCCAACGAGTTTCTCTGATCTTGCCTTGCTTCCCTTGCAGTACCTGTGGCCCCGATGTGGCGAAGAATTGCCGCATGGTGAAATTCGCCAGAACTTTCAGCAAACGTCCTCTCAACTATCCCGTAACCCCGGCCGCACGGTCTGCAGAGGGCACTGGGAGCGAGATTAGCCGTACCACCGTGGCCACCTTGCGGTTGGCCCTGGCGCAGTGTCGCAGCGTCGCGACGCTTGCTCTCGTGAAGGAGTGAAACCACGCTCTCCAGTCGGGCATTTTCCAGAGCCACGCTACCTCACTGATGGCTGAAGGAATCGACCAGCAGACCACTCAGCACGAGCGCCCTGAGCCCGACGGGAAAGCTCTTTGCGAACCAGCATCAGCCTCAGTGTGGCTGTGCCCTTGCCTGCATCGGAGTTCTCGCCTATGGTGGGCACACCGACGACGCAACCGGGGATGTCGACGATACATCCCCGGATGTCGAGGATGCATCCCCGGACGGACCCCCGGATGGCGAACCACCCGGCTCCAGAGCAGCCTTTTTAGGGGGAAGGGATACCGAGAAACCTACTT
>ENA-UOXV01007268-UOXV01007268.1-marine-metagenome-genome-assembly--contig:-NODE-7268-length-11253-cov-7.399625_pt1 | contig 11253 bp, 10 predicted proteins | sample MGYA00238165_ERZ766961 | MGnify/ENA primary metagenome ERZ766961 (study PRJEB28924, sample SAMN03173240) | marine metagenome | biome: Marine; feature: Water; material: Subsurface seawater | place: North... | reverse complement strand
TTTGAGCCCTTTCTCCCACACCCTCACACCCCCCCCACACCCTCACACTTTCCACACCCTCGCCGAATCAATCAACCTCACACTTCGCGCCGCTCACCGCGAGGCCATGTTTGCCTCCGGAATCGGCCCTGCGGGAGGCGGCGGGACCCCGCGCGCCCCCGCCCCCACCATCTCGCGCGCAGCCGGCGCCGGCGCCGGCGCCGCGACTGATCCCACGCGGCCGCCCGCCCTCGGCGCGCTCGCGCTCGCGCCCGGCGCCGGCGCCGACGCGCCCGCTGCGTCCGCGCCGTCAGCGCCATCGTCCACCAGCCAGTCGCCGCGCTCGCCGCGCGGCGCGGGCGGCGCGGCGCCCGCGAGCGGCGCGAGGCGGGCCAGCGCGCGGTCCCACGCGCGGGCCGCGAGCTCGCTGCCCGCGTCGTCCAGCAGCGCGCGCTCCTCTGCGCTCAGCCCCGCGACCGCGCCGGCCAGCTCGTCGAGCTGCATCTCCTCCCCGCCCGGCGCCGCAGCGGGCGCCGCGCCCGAGAACACGGCGAGCAGCTGCGCGAGGGGCGCGGAGAGCGCGGCGGGGAACTGCTCCGGGAGCTGCCCCGTGCGAAGAACCTGCTGCAGCACGCGCCCGACGGCCGGCGGGTCGATGAGCGCGTCGCCCGCGACGAGCGTGGCCGCGTCGGGCCCCAGCGCGCCCTTGGCGAGGTCCGCGAGCGAGATCGCGTACAGCTCCTCGTCGCGCGACAGCTTGGGCGCGAGCGCGTCGAGCGCGGCCTGCGGGGAGGCGAGCGCGGGCGCGGGGGTTCCGGCAGCCGTCGGGATGAGAAGCGGACCCGGGATGGTCTCCGGGCGCGGGAGGAGCCCGCCGAGGAACGGCGGCTGCGGGATCGAGTTGAAGACAGTGCCAAACGACTTGCGGAGCGCCTGGCGCAGCAGCACGTCCGCCGCCGCGTCGAGCTCCTCGGTGAGCAGCGCGCGGAGCGAGCGCGTGCGCGGGGAGAGCAGGAAGCGCAGCGCCTCCGAGAGCGAGACGCCCTCCTCGGGCATCGAGTCGAGGTCGATGAACGCGCCGCCCTGGGTGCGCGCGACGACTCCCAGCGCGCCGTTGAGCAGCACCGACAGGCGCTGCGTCTGCAGCCCGCCGTCCTTGGCGTAGAGCACCTCCTGCAGCGCGCGCTGCGTGACGGGGCGGTCCTCGGACAGCAGCTTGCGCGCGACGAAGGGGTACGCCTCCATCACGAGACCGTAGTCGGGGTCGCCCTGGAGCGCGACACCCTCGAGTGTGACGACTGCGCGCGCGATGAGCGCAAAGTAGGACGGGATCGAGAACGGGATATCGTTGAGGACCGTGAGCGCGTCCTGCGTCATGGCCTGGAAGCCGCCGACGGAGCCGCCCGCGGTGCCGTCCATGCCGTACATCGCCTTGAGCTCCTCCTCGTACTTCTTCGCACCGCCGCCCTTGACGTACGGCGACAGCGCCTTATCCATGAGCGGGACGACCTTGGAGCGGTCGCAGTCGGCCGGGAGGATCTGCAGCTTGATGAAGTCGTCGACGAGGGAAGTGTAGTCCTTGTTGGCGAGGTGGATGATCGCCGACACGATCTGGTCCATGTCCTCCTGCTGCAGCGACGCGACGAGCCCGAAGTCGATGAGCGCGATCTTGCCCTTGCTCTGGTCGTTGAGCCGGATCATGTTGCCGGGGTGCGGGTCCGAGTGGAAGAACCCGACCTGCAGCAGCTGCGTGAGAAAGCACTCCTGCCCGACGGCAATGTACTCCTTCAGCTCGTCCGCCGGCACGTCGGAGAGCTTCACGCCGTCTACCCACTCGGTGATGAGGAGCCGGCGCGTGGAGAACGACTCGTAGACCTCGGGAATGTAGACCCCGCCCTCGAGGCCCTGCTCAGCGAGGAGCGTCTTGAGCTTGCGCTGGTTCTTTGCCTCGTTGGTGAAGTCGAGCTCCGTGTAGAACCCGACCGCCCACTCGTTGAGCAGCCCGACGTAGTTGGTGCGCTGCTGCGGCGCGAAGCGCTCGACCAGCCCCTGGTAGACCTCCGCGGCGCGCCGCAGCACGTAGAGGTCCTTGGAGACCGTGGAAAGCACCTCCGGCCGCTGAATCTTCACCGCGACGGTCTCGCCGGAGAGGAGGGTCGCCTTGTACACCTGCGCGAGGGACGCGGCGGCCACCGGTTCGAAGGAGATGTCGGAGAAGACCGCGCCGAGCTCCTGACCGAGCTCGCGCTCGATCGCCGCGATGGCGACGTCCGAGTCGAACGGCTTCACCGAGTCCTGCAGGATGGCGAGCTCGTCGAGCGCGGCCTGCGGGAGCACATCGGGGCGCACGGACATCATCTGGCCCGCCTTGATGTACGTGGGGCCGAGCTTCTCCATGTTGATGCGCGCCTCGCGCGCGAGCTCGACCTGGTTCTTCTCCACCTCCGCGGGCCCGCCCCGGACAAGCATCGCGATGAGCTTCGTGAGGAACGGGACCGTCACGCCGAGGAACTCGCGCCACCGCTTCTGCAGCGCGCCGTCCTGTGCGCGCCAGTACGTCTCGATCGCCTCCTTGTTATATACGAGGGGAAGCCCCTCCTCGTCGACCTGCGTCGCCCGCTCGCCCTCGTCCATCACAATGTACGTCTTCTGCAGCTCGGGCGCCTCGAGCTTGCGCATCGATACAGCTGCGTTCACCGCCGCTGCCGCGACCTGCCGTGTCGCAGCACCCAGGTCAGGTTCAGCGCGCTCCTTGACTGGGCCGCCCAGGGTCGAGATGCATCTCGACCCAGGGTCGAGATGCATGCACGGGACCCGGCGAGCCCGCCTTTTCTTGGGTTCAACTCGGGGGGGGTCGGGGGCGAGGGGGCGCAGAGGGGCTCACCGCTGCAGAGGTGGCGATGCTGTTAAACCCGGGGTCGCTCGATGTGCTCTTCTTCTCCTCAGTCTTAACCTGCATGCGGAGCGGCGCCGCCCGCACTCCCGACCGCAACGAGGCGACCGGGCGGAGCGCCGGGAAACGCACTCCCGCGCCAGCGGGCGCGAGGCCAAAAGAATAAGCGTCTGCGCTACCGAGAGCTAGCGCTGTAAGCGCCAGCGCCCGCGTGCTGCGGCGGGCTACCATCGCAGCAAGCACTCCAACTCGTTGCTGGAGGGATGCAAAATCTCCTTTCGACGAACAGAAGGCGCTTTGGGCCTGGTCGGAAAGTGCCGGGCCTTGTGCCAGAATCGACTTTACTGAAAAGTCATTTCGCTTTGGTTTGTGCGCGAACAAACCACCTCGCCCAAACCCACCTCGGCTTTCGCTTTCCCAGAGCCGGGTGCCCGGGCGGCGCGGCCTACTTTTCCTCAGCAATGGGGGCGAGCGTTTCTTCCGGCCGAGGATAGAATTTTTGCCGCCCGTGCGCGCCCCTGGTCCGCCGTGCGTTCTCGAGAATACCGCCCTGCTCTCCGGAATCAGTGGCCCAGTCCGTGGACGCGGGTCCCCGTCCACGTTTGCGACTTGGGGGGTCTTCTTTCAGCTCTGCAGCTGCCACGATGTACGCCACTGCGCGGAACAATTTCTGCGCCCGGGACTGCTTCAGGGGCCCTGTGGCATCATTCGCGCAGGAGCGGGCAGGTGCGCAACTGGCAAATGTCAAGCACAACCTCGAGTCGCGTGTGAAGGTCCTGAAACTCTGCGGTTGTGGCGAGCGGAGACGCGTCCGTCCGAGCTGTCGGCAGCGCAGCAAAGCTGCTTGGCTCAGCCGAGCTGCGTGTCGCAGAGACCTCCTTCCGTACTGTTTTCGGTGTCATGCAGCGTGCTCCCTCAGACAGCTGCTCGCACTTCAACTGCTTGAGCTCCTCCTGCAGCTCTTCAAGTTTCACCGCGAATGTCTCGGGGAAAATGAGCGGCGGTGACACGGCTCGGTCGTCCGTCTGTGTGTCCTCGACGGCACGCAGTGCTTCGTTCACTGCCTGGAGACTCCGGTCGAGACTGGCAAAGTGTCCGAGGGCCATTTGTTTGATCTGTGGGGTCTGTGGCATCAGGCAAGCCTCGCAATGAGAGAACCAAGGGGGGGGGAATGGGGTGAAAGTTTTGAGACTAGGCATGCACACCTGATCGACCTCAGATGACACGGGCAGAAGATGCGTTTCGAGCAGAGCCCCGAGGTCAACTTTGACTTTGGACATTGCCGCTTTGGTCTCTTTCTCCGACTTTTCAACATTCAGACAGACCTCCAGCGCACGACGCACCCCGCTCTTGACCACGTCTGCCTCCTTGGTCCTCTCCTGGAGGTCCTCCTCGGCCGCGGTCATCCGTACTTCGAGCGCCCTGCACGAGGCATCGAGCGTGGACGCACGCGTTGCCAGACTTTCCGTGAGCGCAGAGAGTTCGGGCGCAGCTGAGAGCTTGGACACCGCCGCTTTGGTCTCTTTCTCCGACTTTTCAACATTCAGACAGACCTCCAGCGCACGACGCACCCCGCTCTTGACCACGTCTGCCTCCTTGGTCCTCTCCTGGAGGTCCTCCTCGGCCGCGGTCATCCGTACTTCGAGCGCCCTGCACGAGGCATCGAGCGTGGACGCACGCGTTGCCAGACTTTCCGTGAGCGCAGAGAGTTCGGGCGCAGCTTTCAGCTGCGCTGTCTCGACTCCGCTCAAAGTGTCCGCGACGGCCATAACGTTCTTGTCAAGAATATCCATGCGCTCCGCACAGCACGATTTTAGAAGTGTGAGGTCCACCACAAGATCCTGCAGAATGTCAACGTTTCTCGCTGCATGCTGGGTCATCATTGAGCCGTCGGTCTTGACCGCCTGCAGCTCATTCTCGACCTTTGCGAGCTGACTGGACATGACATTCTTGAACGAAACGCAGTTCTTCACATCCTCTACCACGGTTTCACCGAGAGCGCACAGCTGCATATCCAGAGAAGCTAGCTGTGTTTTGACGAAACCCTGAATTGTCGATAAATCATTGCCCAGGACCTCCAAGTGCGACTTGTCAGCCGCACTTTCTTCAAGGCCCTTGACAGCGACAGACAGCTTTGCCACTGCATCTTCCACCTTCTTGTAGACTTCTCTCTTTACCATTGAAGTCTCCACAGAGGTGAATGTCTCGCTTATGTACCCTTCAATGTGAAGCAGCTGTGCGGCCATTTCCGTCAGCTGAACTGAGACAGCTTGCTTCAAGCCGTAGATCTCGGCGACCGCATTTAGGGTGCTCTCCTCAGCCTTTCTTTGCAAATTCTCCAGGCCTCCTCGCAGCTGGGAAACCACCTCCCGCTCGCTGATCCCGGCTTGACGAAGCTCTTCCACTTCTGCCCTGAGTTCTACTTCGTGACGTGTGCTGTTCCTGTGTGCATCCTCCAGTGTTCCCAATGCGATATCTGTCCTCTTGCGCTCGGCTTTGTGAGTTGACTCCAGAACGTCGACTGAGGTTCGTGCCTTGGTAGCCTGCTCCATCGCCTCGCATCCGAGTTTTGCGAGCCCCTCAACACGTGAGACAAGCTTCTCGCTCGCACGCTCGCGTTCCTGCGTTAGCTTCGTGGCCAGCATATCCATTCGCAGGGCTGCAACGTCGCGATCACCTTCCACTTCAGAGCGTAGTTGCGAAAGAGACTCTGAAATGTCGGTTTCGCACCGTGCTTGTAGCTCCCTGACTTCTGTGGAGAGCTGTGTCAGAAGGTTGCTAAGGCTTTCGTGCCCTTCGACGATTTCAGCTTGAAGTCGCTGGCTCTCAGCCTGAAACACTCCTGAAGCTGCCGCCGCTCGCTCGAGAAAGCTCGTCTCTGCTGTCGCAACGGCCTCAGCTCGCAGCTCCCGCTCGTCTGCTGAGGCCTTCTCAAGCGCTGTACGGCCCTCATCGACTGCGGTCTGCAGAGCTCCTGAAAGTGCTGTGCAGTTCTCGCGGACCTGGTCAAGTCCAGCAGTGTTTTGCTGTTGCGCTGCGCTGACCCGGGCTGAAAGTTCGGCTAATTCGGCCTCTGCCTCCACGCGTGACGCCCCTACTGCTGATGTAATATCGCCTGCCACCTTTTCAGCCATCTCGGAGATGGTACAATCAAGCTGTTCAAGCTGCTCTTCCACCCGACGCCCGCCAGCAGAGGTAGTTTCTTGTAGCGATGCAAGCGTCTGAGCGACAAGCCCTCGCTGTTCCTGCTCCGTTGCAAGCTTGTGATCAACAGACACCCACATGAAGTCGATTTTCTTTTGCGCTGCATCAGCACCCTGCTGGATGGAGTCAACCAATTCCCGTCCTTGCACCCAGACTTCTTCACGCAGCGAGGCGAGGCCCGCAGCGCCTTCGGCGCGGAGATCTTGCTGCAGATTAAGCCGGTTAGCATCTGCTTCCTTCGCTCGGATCTCAGATAAATCTGCCAGCTTCTCCAATTCCTCCTTTAGACGAGCGATCTCTCTCCGATCTTGATCCCGCTGCGCATCTAATGTCGCCGCAAGGGATTCGACGGTCTCAGCACAAAGCGTGCTCTCCTCCTTGAGCGATGCAATCTCGGTACCAAAATGCTCCTCCATTAGCTTCCGCGATGCAGCATGCGATTCCATATCTAAGCCCGTCTTTGCCAGCTGTGCGGCCAAACCTTCAACCGCTTTTGAGACCTCAACCACCTGATCGCGAGTTTCATGAATCAGCAAGTTACTGCGGGTGAATGCGGTCGAGGCGATAGAGTACAAAAAGCATACACAGAGCTCGTCTGCGGAGACCTGCTGCGATAAGTTGGCAGACTGCTCTATAAGCATTTCCTGGAAGCTTGCTTCAAGGCGCTTCTGAACGTCGTCTATCCGCTGCGCCTCGGACTCGTGAAGAGTCTGCGATTTGAAACATGATGCGCGTGAGCGTGCTGGCAGGGTGACTTGACGGCGATTCAACTCAAACGATCTTAGAGCCCGATGAAAGCACGTTCATACCTGCAGCTCAGTGAGACGATTCTCTGATGCTAGAGAGCGCTCGTCGAACGAGACACGGATCGAATTCACGTTCTCAAGAATCGTATCATGCTGACTTTGCAGGTCGCCCCGGAGAGCTGAGAGAGCTGCAGAAAACTCATTACGTAGAGATGTCAAAAGGATCGACTCCCGCTGCTTACCGTGCGGTGTTTCGTCGATTGCCCCCTGCATCCAGGCGCCGAGAGGACCCGCTTCCTGCGCGGAACGCAGTGTCATCAAGAGATGTGCGGAGGACATGGGGCTGTACACAGGAACGCACTTTCATGGCTTCCAATGTCGACGATGAGAGATGGGAATCAAAATCTTCAACCGATGAAATCTCCGATGAGTTGAGTGCCTGCATGTTCCTGAGCCATATGTTTCTACAGGCTTCGCGTGCGAGGTCGTTGTTCCTTCTCAGCAGCTCGCCGAATGCGGACCCGGGCTCTGCGGCAGTATTTGTCGTCAGGGCCGCGCATAATTTTTCACGGCATCGCGCCAAAGATAACTGGATACACGGAATCGCTACGCACCTTCCAGGCGATCAGCAAAGAAGTAGTGACCTCCCTCAACTTCCTGTGCCAGGAGAGCGGGAGCACACTGCGCAGCGTGATTGCGTAGCGATTTCTCGAGCTGCTCGATCTCCAAGTCATCTACGCCAAGAGCGATCTCACGGATCTGCATGACTGCGAATGAAAGGCACTCTGCATGCTCGCGTTCGAGGTCCAGAATTGACCGCGGAAGAGTCGTAGCCAACTGCGACATCTTTTGCTTGTACGCGTTGTGCGCAGCTTTTGAGGCTCGTTCCGCTGCCATCTTTGCAATGATCTGGTCCCCACACGCACATGGCCTTCAGAGCTGAGTGATCTCCTTCCCGACTCCGACTCGGACGAATCGTCCATGGAGAATGGGCTTGGGGGTTGACCTAATCTTGCAGCCAAAATTGTACTCTAATGTTTGGTCGCAGGTGGCAGGCGAGGAGCGCAGTTGCTTCATACCTGGCTTTGCGTCGGCATCTCGGCGATGGATTGCAAAATGCCCTGTCGGGCGGAAATATGTTCGCAATACTTTCCTGCGACAGGTGCGGGCAGATAAGAGTTCAGTTTTCTAGTCTCGTTTTCTAGTGGTACAACACTTCTGTGGGGTTACTCGCGGTCGCACCGATCAGGTTTGTCAGGGTCATCCCAGTCACAGGCTCTCCCCCCATGAGCGTCGGCGTGGAGACCTCCGCAAATACTTTCCTGGAGCAGGCATCATATGTAAGGGCTAAAGGGGCAGCATTCCCTCTGGAGGTGCTTTCGGACGTTGTGAACTTTCGCTCACAACCTTGCCTGTTAAGCACGGACCTGTCGAGCATGTAGAAGTCTTCCAGAAACGTAGCTTCGAGATCGTTCATTGCCATTGTCTCTACCATTTGCAAGGCAGAAACACTGTCCACTGGGCGTGACAAAAGAAAGCAGTTGTACTCCCTGAGGCACGAAAAGTAGATCAATTTTCGCCACTCAGTCAGAGGATGTGACCGCCTAGCACACATAAGTCGTGGCTAGCACACATAAGTCACTTTCCATAAGTCAATCCTTCCCAGTTAAGTGGTGAGTGGCTCCTTGTCTCTCGTGTGTGTCAGTACACGCACGCGCCACAGACCCGACCGTCTGGTCGTCACAATCAGTTTTGCAATGTTTCACGTCTTTTTACAAAATTGCTACCTGAAGAACTGTTTCAGCTTGCGAAGGTGTCCGTCTTCAAGCATGCCCATCATGACTTCTTTTGGATCAGCTGTCTGTTTGTAAAAAAATGATGAAGAATCTTAAAGAAGCAGGTAAGCGTGTTGGGTTTTTTAATTTTCAAGCATGTAGGTGTGTGAGGTCATAGCGCAAACCCTACGCTATCGAGGAATGAGCCGTAAAGCTATCGAGGAATGAGCCGTAAAGCAGTCTCATTATTTTTGGCTGAAAGTTTTATCAAGACTTTTATCATGACAATGCTATTATCTTTTTTGCAAGAAAGAGCATTCATGCGTACCATTTGTAGCTGCGAGTCCCTCAGCACCCAAAGAAAGACGGGTTTGTTATCGTTGGGAGTAGACGTGGGTTTTCCCCGCAACTGCTCGGCCACTGCCAAAATTGTGCCCAATCGCTGCGGATATGATGCTTGATTAGTAAGTGATCGCAGTTGTCATGCCAGCACTACAGTGGGCCGCAGTCTGTTGCTTTGGAAACCACCTCCGTCGCGCTGCTGTCGATCTGGCTCTTCGTCTGATACCTGATGAGCAAGGTTTCTGTCAAGAAACTTTCCATTGATTGACAAACGTTGCATTCTGTGCCTGGTCCGGAGCAGGACTAGTACAAAAAGACATTCGAGATGAGGAGTGCAAGTGAAGAAAGCGTCCAGTTGTACGATGCGCTGATATGAGGCGTATCCAATCTGTGTTTTACGGGGGCGCATCAGCCCAGCCGGCCTTTCCTGGGAACCATCTCAACGCATAAGGCACGTTTGTCCATATCTTCACAGTATAGCAGGATGGATCACCCTTCTGTGTCCATGAAAGCGACAACGATCGCTGGATCCTTCGGGTGCCGGCGCAGCCACATCCAGAGCCCAGTTGTCTGAGCATGGATTTTGTGACCGATTCCGAACCCCGCAGTGCGTCTCGAGTGGAACATATTTAGGATGGTGCTCTTTCCGAGACGCTGCGTCCCTACCCCTGCAGCATGCCTCCCCGCTTAGCTGTCAGACTTATCGGCACAATCGCAGCTTGCAGAATCCTTACGCTAGCTAAAATTGCAGCCTTGTTCGCGCCCGAAGAAGGCCCTTTCCTCAAATGATCTAGTTCATCCTTCAAGACTACTGGGATTTGGCAGGGCCGGCGCTCCTGTGATGATATTGATTGGGCAGTTGACGCTCTTGAGCGCTTCCATGGTTTCCGGAACGGGAACAAGGAAGTTGTGTCCCGGATCCGGCATGAGCAGCTGCATCGGCCCTGCGAAGAGCGGATTTGTCGCGTCATTGTTCTCTTCGATACCCATTGACATGGCACGGCAGCCCTAGCGGAAAATCCCTCGTTCCCCGCAAAGACCGCGCTATGGAGTTTGAGATCCATTCCAAGATTCGCTTTTTTTTTCCTGCCTGCCACAAAGCCGATTTCTGGGCTGGACGGGCCCGGCCCAAGCAGGTGTCAGGAAAGGATGGCGGTGAGCAGCAGTGCCACCTTGCAGCGCAAACAGTCGAACCGGGCGAGCCCGTCTCCCGTCAAGACCGACACGGCCGGGACCAGTCCGTCGACACACGCCAAACTGGGCCTCGCAGTGGCGGCAGCGCTGGTTGCTGTGATGCTGGGCCTGGCGGCGCCCCAGATCAAAGAGCGCCTTATCCCGGTCCGGTTTGAAGATCTAGCTGTCGTGCACTCGCCTGAGAGCCCAGCGGTCATCACCTACGAGCGGCTACAGCGCCTGAAGGTGACTCCCTCCCCTTGGACCCCGGAATAGCCCCACTCGCGAAGGTCACCGGCCTCTCGTTTCTCCACTACTCCGTTTCAGCCGTTTGTTCGGGGAGAAGGGGTGCACGCCCAGAGCAGCGAGGCCCTCCAGTGCTGGCGCTCGCAGCAAGCTCGCCGTTGACGGGCGCGATCGTGGCAGGGGGGAGGTACCGCGGGGCAATATGTGCTGTGCATCCTGGGAGAGTGCTACGACGTCACCGCTGGGCGCCAGTACTATGCCTCAGGGGACTATGCGTGCTTCATTGCAGGCGACGGCTCGCGTGCCTTCGCTACGGGCGACTTCACCGCGGCAGGCTGCATCGACGACCTTTCCGGGCTCTCCGGCCCAGAGCTGCTTGGCGTGGACCACTGGGCGGGGTTCTACCGCGACCACGCGGTGTATCGCAAGCTCGGTGTGCTCGAGGGCCGCTACTTTGACGCGACCGGCGCGAAGACGCCCGCACTCGCTGCGGCACGCGAGGATATCGCAAAGACTCGGCATGCTCAGCTCTGGGCCGCGCTCCCGCGCGCTAACTTCAAGGTCTCGCGCGGGGGCGCGCACGAGGTGTGGTGCTCGCACGACTCCGGCGGCGTCGAGCGCTTCTGGCAGGGCGTCCCGCGGCTGAGGAGCGGGGAGGTCGTGTGCGTTCCCGATGAGCGCCTCGGCGAGGCGGGTCTCAAAGAGATCCAGGGTTGCGCGCCGAGCGCAGACCGTTGCGAGCTGCCCTAGTGGCATGAACCGCGCGAAGTGATCTGTCGCTTCCCCTGCGATGGCGGCGGCTGCGCGATGGCGGCGGCTGCGCGCTGGTGGCAAGTGCAGTGGCGTAGGAAGGGGAACGGTAGGGGGGGGGGGGGGGGGGGGGGGGGGGGGGGGG
>ENA-UOXV01007266-UOXV01007266.1-marine-metagenome-genome-assembly--contig:-NODE-7266-length-11256-cov-7.085974_pt1 | contig 11256 bp, 9 predicted proteins | sample MGYA00238165_ERZ766961 | MGnify/ENA primary metagenome ERZ766961 (study PRJEB28924, sample SAMN03173240) | marine metagenome | biome: Marine; feature: Water; material: Subsurface seawater | place: North... | reverse complement strand
GTGACTGGAGTTCAGACGTGTGCTCTTCCGATCTGAAGCCTCCCCGATGTCAGCAGGGAGGTACATTCGGACCTTTTCCTCATTCCGGCGCCAGACAGTCACCAACACCGCAACATCGCCCTCCGTGAAGTGGTCCTGCACCGTTTCCCGAAGCATTAGCGCGGAAAATCCCCTCCCCCACACGTGCGTGTTCACAGCTCTCTCGCTGCTCGAGTGCTCACACCTGCTTGAGCTCTTTTTCGAGGCGCGTCGCATTCCAACCCTGCAGGGCAGCCTGTCGAAATACCCGACTGCACTGAATAATCCTCGCTTCTGCAGCTGCCGCTCCCCGGCGATCAGCAGGATTAGAGATTCCTGCCGACATGCTGACTCGCTCCACAATTTCGCTACAGGACGCGAGAGTTTGGCAGGTGTCTCTGCAGAAAATGAGCACACATGTCACGTGTTCACCTTCAGATGCTCCCATAGAAGTAAGGCGTTCCAGTAGAGCCTCTTCTGTCAACTGTTCATCCTGCAGGATCTGCAGAGAGGAGAATGTTCGTTTCTTTGGTCGGTCAACAGGAGAACGGACACTAAAGTAGGCTGTGCATGAGGCTTGGCGGTGGTAAGAGAGAACGCGTTCTAAAAACAGCAGCGAGGCACCTCCATGCGCAGGACACTTTCCACCAGCGTCTCAAATGCAGCATCGCCCATTGCCTGACGTGGAAAGAGTGAAGGCAACGGCTTGAATGGCTCCAATTACAGACGGCCCCGGTGTCCCCCCCACCCACGTTGCGGGCTCTTTCGTGCGACACCATCCTGGTGTGGTGTTCTCTTCCCGGTGTGTTGGCTATGGTGGTTGGAGCCCATCAGATCACACGTCTCTCATGGCAGCGTCCTCATCGAGGTCACACATCACGCACTGCCCCCATGCGTAGTCACAGCGTTCTTGCACAAGGACGACGTACAACGCCGCATTTGGGATAAAACAGGGTGACCCCGGGCATGATCGAACGCTCAACTGTAATATTCCGAGAAAACCTCATCCGGCAGCGGTGCCACGAACTCTGCAGCCGCGCCCAAGAAGCCGCTTTTGTGGCCCACAAAAGCGGCTTCTTTGGCAGGTACCTGCCGACGTTTTCCCCAAAAATGCGCTTTTGAACTTTCTGACACGCACTTACCTTCTGACACGTGCGCAGTGCGTATCTACGCAGCATGCAGCGTCACCGAAGCATGCAGCTCTTGGCCCTAGATGCACAGTCTTGATCACTTGGAAGGCTCCTCACTGTGCAACCTCGCGCATTTGCGCAGAGCCGGCAGGCGCGTGATAGCCATCAGTCCAGCCGGCGCTACGTCCTTGGTCATCACGCATAGCCCTCTGAGTAGGGTACTGCGCACGTTGCTCCTCGGTCCATGTGCCGTTGACAACCTTCTCGAGGGCTCCGGGCGGCAGGAGGTAGAATCCGATGAGCAGGATTGAGCCAAGAAGCACCAGGAAAACCGCACCGTACATGGCCCACCGCGACGAACCGGATACATCAACGGGCTCGGCCATGTACCCGCGGTCCACCATCCCGCGCGCCGCCTCGCTTAGCGGCTCCTCGCCCTCCTTGTAACCGAATGAGAAAGGAACAACGTTTACGCCGTCGCCCGCCCCGCTTGCCACCTGCTCGCGGGAAAACCCCTCGTGCGGGTTACGCGGCTGGTTACCCGCGCTGGCCAACGTCATCAACGGATACATCGATGTCTTGGCCTCCCGCAGCGGCACGACCACGTCCTGCCCGCGCACCACGCCTCCCCGTCCCCGTCCAGCACGCGGTGCCGCTCGCGCGCGCAGCAGCTGCATCCCCCGCCGCGCAACTCGGAGCTGCCCACCCCCTGATCCCACGTGCACGTATGTATCATCAGCGTGTGAAGACCCCCCCGGATCAGCGGCAGCGAGTGCCACAGCCGCCTTGCCCGACGTGCTCGCCCGCAATCGCAGCTGCGCCAGGCCCTGCGACGGGGCCTCCCCTTCCTGCATCTCCTGCATCTGCTCATCTGTGTACGCTCGTGGAATATCTTCCGGCGTCATTGGGCTGGTAACTCCTAGATCTCCCTCCTGCATCACCCCAGTTTCTTCAGGTTCGCCGCACAGGCACGCCCTTCGAGTGAGGGCGGGGAAGGGGTACCTCTCCAGCCATGTAAGCGGGTTTTTGAGTCATGATGACTGCCGTGACGACCAGGACAAGGACCAAGACAGATAACGCCGAGAAAAACTGAGGAACACCGCCCACCCTCAGTCTGATGATGCCCAAGACCGGGCCGCAGCGTGCAGTGCCGATCACGCAGAACACAGCTGCAGCCTGCCACCTGTGCCGTAGAGAGGGTTGCTGCAGCGGGTTTCAGTGTTTTGAGGGGCGTTGCCGTGGACTGGTCTGGGCTCTTGAAAGTCGGGAGAATTGACCCAGCCATCCTTGCCACGTCGCGTCGAGTTACCCTCACCAGCGAACCCCCGCTCTGCCTACTGAAACGTCGCAGGGTTAGTTGGCTGAATTGGTTTCTCTACTTTTGTAGTGAAATCAACTTTCTCCAGCCTTCATAAGGCTGGTCAGAATGCGCGGTGCTGTCATGCTGGACAAGGGTTGCTAGAAACCCCGTTTCCGAGCTTGCACACCCCAATCACACCGCGCGGTCTCATCTCTGTCGACTAGCGTTGAGGGGATCAGCGGTTGCGGGGAGTTGACCTCAACAGAGTGATTCGGTGTCCAGATAGGCGCGCAAGGCAGAGGTGAGGCGGAGGAGTGCGATAGGTGTAGTTTCAGGCATTGTGTCAACATTGACGGGTAGAAAGCCAGCGGGATACAGCCATCATGTCATCAGGTTCTGCCGGGGCTAGTGTGCTCCCGACGGAAGAGCAAAAGGAGCGCTTCAAGGAGGCGGTGCTGAAGCACCGTGGGGACCTACGAAAGCTTGAGCAGATTCTCTGCGGCGCTCCGAGGGCCGAACCTATCACAGATGTGGAAGTTGAAGAATTCAGCAACGATCTCTTCAATCCCTACACTGCACCGGTGCCCAGCTGGAACCGCTACCCAGCGCTATCGAGTGCAGCTCAGTTCGCAGTGCTCCGTGGTCGCTAAGCGAATTGCTGCTGGTCCGGGACAGGTTGCCATCAGTCTTGCTGTTCATGAAGACTGCTACGTCGGAGATCTTCTGGAATCAGACAACAAGGATATGTGCAAATATGTGGCAGTGCTGACGGCGGTGACTGATTCCTGTACAGACCTTGCGAAGGAGGCACGCACGCGCTTCTTTGCCCCGCTCTCGGCGTATGGTGAGAGATTCATGGACGAGCCACTAAAGGAGAGTGAGGCCGTACAGCGCATGGCTGCCATGCTGCCGTTCCTGGGGGAACTTGCGGACTTTGGGGTGCGCTGCCACGCAGTGGTAGGGAACGCGGTCGCGCAGCTGGCTGGGCTCTACACGGACGAGAGGGGGTCACGATACCGTGAGATTTTCAAGGGGGCGCACCCGCACCTTTTCATGCAACGGCTAGCAAATCTTCTCGCGGCTCTTGTGACGCTCGATCTTCTGATTGCGAGCAACAGCGAGCTGCTGGCGCACTGGGGCCAGTATAAACGAATGCTGGAGGGCGCCGCTCTTGAGCCCGAACTGTATGAGATGCAGCCGCATACTGTGGCTGAAATCCTCATGGCCGTCACGCGAATGGAGGGGGATATTTTTGATGGGGCGTTCTTGCGTGGGTGCTGGATGCAGGATCTACAGTGGCACCATTCGAGGGGCGTCTCGGAAGCTCGTCAGAACAAAGCTTTGATCGAAGAGGCCTCAGCCAGACCCCGAGCTGCTCAGCAACCATTTCCCCTCGTGTAGCTCTCTCGCTCTCGTGGTGATACCGTTGACTCTGGCATTCGTGCTGCTGAATTTTAACTCCGTCCTCGGACGTGATTCGCTTGTACTAACATTCAGCTTGGATTGGCCTGCAGTTGCTTTCGTGGGCTAAGGCCCAGCTTGGATACCTGACCTCTCACATCGGCGAAACTACAGAGTCGGACCACCGCTATCAGGTCAGAGTGTCACTGCGATAATGTATGCAACTGCGCCCCGGCTATGCACGATGCAGATGGCCGACAGTGGGGACGAGGTGGCAGGTGGCTGGGTGCTTGGCCCTGTGGGTGCTCGTCGCTCAGATGCGGCGCGGGATGGAGCTTGATGTTAAGCCGATTCATAAAGCAATTACCGCGCTCAAAGCCAAGGTACATCCCCACACGCTCCCTTGATCAGGAAGACCGTGGCGCTGCAAAACGGAAGTGCCTGATCTCCTGGGTTCACGGATGCGCGGTTATACCTGGGAGCGAGACTATTGCGGGCTGACGTGTCCTCGCGACTACATCGGCAGGTCCCAGCTGTGTTGCTGCACGGCCGTGCGGTGCTCGTGGTAGCTGACTTCCTCGATGCTAATCTTCCCGAACTGCTGGGCAAGGCCACGAAGCCGGAGCCGCTGGGCAAGGCGGTGGCAGGTATCGCGGAGCGATTCCCTGCTCAGGTGCAGAGATTGCACGTGCAGATCTTGGGATGGGCGGTACGCATGGAGTCCGACTTCACGTACAAGGCAACAGTCGGCGAAATGCTTTCCACACGGGCAAATCTTCTGGTGCAGGGGCTGCTCCTTGCGCACCAAGTAGGCGGAGCAGTGCGCCTGCTGCTTGCCCTTCACATGCACGCGGAGGTGCCTTTGCGCCAGTCTGTGCTACCTGCCGTGCTCGAGGCCGTGCGGATACTCAAGGGAATTCAGCAAACCTACTTCCGCAAGTCAGCGCTTATCGCTGCGCAGATCTTCCACGTGCACCGCTACCTGCAGGATCGGGTGCTCCAGGTGATGTCGCCAGTCGCGGAGGATCTGCAGAACCAGCTGGCCACCGCGCGTGCAGGGGGCTGGCGGCAAGACCGCACCAAAGAGGATATGGCAGCGCTCTCGATGATGATGACGGACGTGCTGCGGGGGCCCAACACGTCTCTTCGTCGGGCGGCAGCGTCAACGGCGTGGGAGCTCCTGCCCAAGAAGCAGCTACGAGATGCCGACGTTGATGAGGTGCGCCTGCAGCTGCGGAAGCTGGAGCTTCTCGCGGATCTCGACAGTGCGGTTGCTGAGGTGTGCGACGGTTCGTTCCTGCTTTTTTCTCGTGGCCTCTTGCCATTCTGGCTCCGGTCGGTCACCGTGCGCTGGCAGGAGCCCGAGAAGCTTCGCCTTCTGCTTGCCGCGCTCGCCGATACCCGCCCGATTCTTGCCGCGGCCGACCGCGCACTTCTTCCGGCAGACAGGCAGAATCAATCGCAAAACGTAGAGGACACGATGGTGTCAGGGATGGTCAGCTTTGTGGAGAGTACTCTTGAAGAAGTGCTGGTTGCGCCGCTCTGTCGTCTCGTCGAGAACGACTTGCGCCTGCACATTCACTCGGAGCTGATGTCGCACGTCCCACAGCCAAACCCCATCACGGCCCCACAGCCGGACCTCCTCTCATTCTTGATAATGAAGCCGCTGAACGTGCTCGGTCGCGCGCTTGACTTGAAGGCACGAGTGTCAGCATACCTCGACGAGACCTTTTACAACCTGACGACGATTGCCACACATGATTGGAAGACCTACGCCGAAATGCGATCGTTGGCCGAGAACAAGTACGGGCTGCGCCTGACGGACTCGTACCTTCCCGCCGGTACGCTAGAGCAAGGCATCGATGTTCTCGAGATCATGCGCAACATCCACGTGTTCGTGGCGCGTTTCCACTATCAAATGAACCTTCAATTCTTTGTCGAGCGCCCGACCAGAGGCTCGCGCTACGTCAATACTATCGGAATCACGCAGGTCCATGGAAAATCCTCTACCCCCGACAGCCTGTGCGCGTCACGGCGCGGTCCTGGGCAGCGCGCAGCGCAGCTCACGGCGCCGAGGGGTTGAACATGCGTGTGTGTGCTCCTGCGATGACAGGTGGCAGCGTCGATCCGGACGCACGGGATGGGCATCGTCAACACTACGGTCAACTACACCTACCAGTTCCTCACCCGCAAGCTCGCCGTATTTTCCCAATTTCTCCACGATGACCACATCAAATCTCGCCTGCTGAAGGAAGCCCGGTATGTGAAGGAGCACGTACGCGAAAGGGGTTTCTACTTTCCGTTCGAGCGGGCAAAGGCATTCAACACGGAAATCCAGCGTCTGGGCGTCGATGACAAGCAGCTGTCCTACCTCGACAAATTCAGGCAGGTGATCACAGAAATGGGCAACGCGCTCGGATACGTGCGCCTCATGCGTGCTGGTTCCCTGAACTACATCACTTCAGCTATGGACATCATCCCGGACATCAGTAGAGGCGGTTTACGGCGCCAAGACGGCACGGGTTTCTTCGCCACGGCCGTTGAGGGCCATGGTTACTCCCGTGAAACCAACGAGGCAGCCGTGAACCTTGACAATGCAATCCGCGACGTGGCAAACAAATTTGAGGAGGAAACCAACTACTTCAAATTGCTCGTCGATGTTTTCCACGACCAGCTCACCGACGAGAGCCAGGCACACCTACGCAACTTTTACCTGATTATTCCGCCGCTCATTGTCAACTACGTCGCACACATTGTGAGGTCGAAGGAGATACTTGACACCAAGAGACCGGATATGGAGGGTGGGTGCTTCTGCGACGATGGCTTCGCGCTTGGGTTGGCCTTCCTTCTCAAGGTTCTGGATCAAAAGGCGAAGATGGACTCCCTTCACTGGTTTGACGCAGTCAAGGCGCACCTCCATGACGAGGCACTCGAGGCGGAGCGCATCCGTGCGGAGAAGAGGCGTCCGACTGACGAGGACATCGAAATTTTCCAGATGGCTAGCGCGCGCATCCGCACATTGCAGGCAACCCAATCACTTCTCTCTTTCGCCCCCTGCCCCTTCCCAGGTGGCCCTCCCTGGATGCTGGTGCCTTTGCAAGGGCAGGCTGACTGATTGCCCATTGCAAATCGATGCAGAGGGAAAACGACCTGGTGATGTTCGCCATGAGGAGCGCGGGTATCTTCTTCTTCCAGCGCAAGCGTAACGAATAGGTGGATCTCGAACATTAAAACCTCAACCGTGCACATCCATTTCACTGGTGCGCTGCGTGTGGCTGCGTTGATCAAAGACATGCACGCGACATCGTGAAGCGGCCGTGCAGACAAGAGTTAGAGAAGAGCGTGCAATCGCGCTGTGATGGTGTCCCGCAACCTCCGGGTAGTGTGCAGCATACCCTAGATCGGTGTGGTATCAGAAAGTCATTTCTCTTCCACATTCACGTGTAAAACCCGCCACGCCTCGCTCATCGCCACATGCGTCCGGCAGCCCGGTCACCCCCGGATCCCGCTGTGAGGAACGGTTTCACAATCTCGGACGCGACTCCCTGGAGAAGCGTATTTTCTGAGAAATTCTGGATCTCGGGATATTCTGTGGGCCGCTTATTTTAAAAACACATTCATTTTAAAAAGAGCCTCTTCCACCCAAAAAATCCTCTCTCCAATCTGGATCCCGCAAGTGTCTCCTCCTTTGGTACCGCCCCTTGTCTGCCCTCCGCGCCCCCTCTCTCACGCGATCGTTCGTCTACCTCGGGGATCTACCGAGCCTGTCTGGGTGAGATCCTGTCTGTGCCGAGATTGTCGAGTCCGCTCGTTGGACGGATACCAGGGCCGCGGTGCAAAACAAACCGTCGCCTGCGCTGGGACAGAACCAGAGCGCTCAGCGCTGCACACCAGCGCCGGGGATCAGGGCTTTTTTTAGTGTCGTGCCGCATACCCAATCCAACAGGTGGTGCTGAGCGCTGAGCAACTGGGTTGTGGGCAGGTTGGATACAGCGTGGCTGGGTTAGTGCCTCGTGACACGTCTTGGTTTGGCGCGAGTTTGACTTTTTCAACTGAGGGGCTTGCGGCGCGTGTTCGCGACGCGAGGCCGCGCAGGATGATCCTGGACTCGCCGCGCCAGTCGCGTGGACAAAAGCCCTCATTTCTCAGGCTTTCCTATGCTCGGAAGCCTTCGAAATTGGCGCACGCCGTGGAGGGCAAGCAGCGACCACGCAAACCCAGCACCATTCGCCGCCGTGTAGAGACCATCCCATACAAGATGGCAAAGGTTCCAAATTGCGCGGTCACCTCGTGGGGCATCGAGGTCTCCTTCTGACTCCTTCGCCCCCACATGTCTTGCTGGAGCGCCGCCCTAATCTGGCGCTGCCCGTCCACTCCGCCGCCACTAGTTTGCTCCCGTTGCTGCGCAACAAACCGTACATTTACGCGGTATTGCAGTGGTGGCCGCACGCTGATACCTGTGCGCATTGTTGGTGGCAGGGAAGCATTTTGCAGCCGGTTTTCGAACGTTCGGTAAACACCCATTCGCTTCCTGAAGCTGCAAGCCGTGCAAAAAAGAGATTCGCCGGTGCTTTGCAGCGGCCAAATCGTCTCATTGGAAGACCGAGGTTCAGACCGTGGTAACTAAAACTTTCGCGCTTTGGTGGTAGGTTTGGCGGGGAGCATGCAAGGAGCTGCACCTGCTCTGCCACGAGGCAGCGGAGCGTCGAGCGCGGAAGACAGGCGCCTTCGACGGGATCCACCACGCGCATGCGGAGCTCGAGCGCCTCTCCGAGTCATTTATTGCGGATCGCATCGAGACTGGTCCCTGCCCATTCGCGACCTGACGCGCCCGTGCTGCCAGCTCAGACTCGCTAAACTGTCTTGAGCATTTGGCCTGCCAGCAAGGCTGACGCGAAAGTGTACGCAGACGACCCGATCCGCGGTTACATGGTGCGCACGCGGGAGGGAGTCCCGAGCCGGCTGCAGGGCTTCATTTGGTATACCACGTTTACGACATGGACGCATTATTTCCGTTGGGACTCTCTGGCGGTGGAAGCTGGCCTCAAGGGCATCGCGGACAAGCAGGGTGTTCGATGGGACTCAGACGGAGAGCTTTCGTGGGAGCTTGAGTTGCAATTTCGGTCGGGCGATCCCAAGAAAGAGGGCGTCATTTGGCCGCGCGTGGGAGAGCTTGCGATTGTGGGAGCACTCGAGTGCGGTTCGTTTCTCGTACAGCTGGCGCTTGAGGAGATGGAGGCCTCGCGCATGTTCGATTTCGTGGTGGTGCAGGCCACTGAGTCGTCTGCAGGCTTCTACGCTAAGATGGGCTTCATTCGTGTCGGCGCGCTGTGCAAGTACGTGAAACCAGAGGACGGCGGGCGACTCCCGGCCGTGACGGCCTACCGACACTTCACCGACCCAGACTCAGACTGTGGCCACCTCGACGCATCGATCATGATGGCCATGCGCCTTCGCTCCGGCGCATTTCCCCGAAGAGTACTCGCTGCACATGGTGGGATCTTTCACAATCTCGGCGTCTCGGTCCCTGTGCGCATTTCCAAGCGCCTTCTTTCAAAAAGTGGAACGACAGTGGGGGCGCAGCCTCAGTCGCCTACCGACGGATTGGCGGCCCGGGAGCATAGTGCAGGTCTCGGCACAGCGTCGCTCGAAATTTCCTCTCTGCTAGAGACGGTATCGTGTGCGCAGGACCTACAAGAGCGATTGTACCCGATGAGAGCAGGTGAATTGTGTGGCGCAGTCCGGGGCGAGTCGAGCAGCCCCGGGGAGTCCGAGGCGTCGACCCTGCCACCCGCGCAGTGCTCGGAGCACAGCGGCCAGACGCCTGGCCGCGAGCTCGAGTCAGGTCCGCGCGCGTCGTGCCTGGAGCTGCTCCGTGGTGTGTGCGCTCGCCTGCCGCACTGCGATGCCGGTTACAGCACGGACAAGAACCGGGAGTCCTCGGCGCAAAGCTCCTCAGGGACTTCGGACGCGGGGGAGGCGCAGGTTGCTGTGGAGGGTGCAGGAGAGGAGGAAATTTTCGTCGCAGTCGCGCGCGTCGTGAAGTCTCTCGTTGCAGATGTGGAGCGGCTGGACGCAGCGCGCTCCGCTGCAGAATTTGTAGTCATTGGCCCTGGCGCAAGCCCCGAGGAGCTGCGGCAGATCTCGGCACACATCGGGGGCGTGCTGTGGGAGCCGGAGGCGCACGGGAGGTGCGCACGCGAGAAGGCGCGTCTGTCTGTGCTGGCCCGGCGCAAGCAGTCGTACTTGCATGTTACGCAGGGCTATAAGCCATGGGTGTGCTACGGGAAGCCGACCAGGTACACTGGGCCTCGACAGCTGCCGCTGGCCTCGGATGGCTCGGTGCTCGAGGCCCTCGAGGCCCTCTCCTCGCAGTCAACTCCCCGCAAGCGGGCCCCAAAACGTGCTGGGGTTTCACAACGCACATCTGGGGGGCCAAAGAGCCCCCCGGCGGTGCTCCAGTCGCTCTCATTGGACACTCTGCGCGAACTTTGCAGAGACCTGGGACTGGAGCCGCCCGCAGACGTACCAGCAGCCGTCGGCGCCGTCGTTTATGTTGCTGGCGCAAACGGCGTGTCAGGATCCGGGATACTGCTCGACGTAGGCCTTCTTGAAAATGTGCGGCTCAAGACACTCGACGCCGTGTGTGGGGAGTGGGGCCTCTCTCGCAAGGGGACGAAACAGCAGTTGGCGCAGCGGGCCGTGCAGGCACTTGCGCTTTCTCAGCAAGCGCAAGTTACGATAGAAAATGGCGATGTGCTTGCACTAGGGCGGTACTGGGAAGACATTCTCTGCACCGGGTGTGGTTCGGGCGAGCGGGACGAGGAAATCGTGCTTTGCGATGGCTGCGACGTGGGCTGGCACATGGACTGCGTCTCGCCGCCGCTCGCATCCATCCCTGAGGGCGACTGGTTCTGCCCGGCGTGCATGGCAGGCATCGTTCCGAAGCGTTCACCGGTGGAGCGCATCCCGACTTGCATGGCAGACATGCCGCTGACCGAGGAGGGACAGATGGGGGAAGTGCATCTCGCGCACATTCTGGATGTGATGACCGACAAGGAAGGCATCCAGTTCGTTGTTGACCGCGCCCTTGAGGTCGATGGCGAGGCCTTCGCCGCGCTGGCAGGGCAGCGCAGCAAGGGAAAGTACTGGAAGATCTGGCGGCTTGTAGCAGCACGCCCTGTAGGAGTGAGCGGCGCGCGCGATCTTCTACTCTGGCTGGTGCAGCGCAAGGCAGTGGTCAACGCCATGCTCAAGGACTTTTGCCGCGAAAGTGGGATCGCCATGGGGGTCAACCCTAATAACTCGCGCCTACTCTACCGGATCCTCTCGCAAATTGAAGAGACTGAAGAGGAGGAAGAGGAAGAGGAAGAGGAAGAGGAAGAGGAAGAGGAAGAGGAAGAGGAA
>ENA-UOXV01007261-UOXV01007261.1-marine-metagenome-genome-assembly--contig:-NODE-7261-length-11264-cov-5.290035_pt1 | contig 11264 bp, 12 predicted proteins | sample MGYA00238165_ERZ766961 | MGnify/ENA primary metagenome ERZ766961 (study PRJEB28924, sample SAMN03173240) | marine metagenome | biome: Marine; feature: Water; material: Subsurface seawater | place: North... | reverse complement strand
TGTGTGTGTGTGTGTGTGTGTGTGTGTGTGTGTGTGAGAGAGAGAGAGAGAGAGTGTGTGTGTGTGTGTGTGTGCGTGTGTGTGAGTGTGCGTGAGTGTGCGTGGGTGTGGGTGTGAGTGTGTGTGGGTGTGTGTGCGCGCACGGCGCGGCCTGAGGCGCGGGCGCGGGGCGGCGCACAGGTTGGGGCGGTGCGGGAGGAGGCGCGGGCGTGCCACCTGCGTGCGCTCGCGCTGAACGCGCTGGGGCGCGACGCCGCGCGCGACGCCGCCGCGCGCGACGCGCTCAGCGCGCTGCGGCGCGCGCGCGACGCACCGCGCGTCCCGCCTGCGCCGGTCGCCGCGATCGTGCACGCCTCGCCCGCTGCGCTGCGTGCCGTCGCCGCGGGTGCATGAGTCGTGCGCGGTGTCGGTGAACGCCTTATGCGTGTGCGTGCGTCTGCTTGCACGGCAGCGATGGGTCGATACGACATGTCGCTCTGTGGAGTCACTTTTCTTTTCCAGCATGTTGCTTAGCTTTAGCTCCGAACTGCGACATGCTGCTGTGTCGCGCCCGACACCAACGTGCCGTGCGCGCGCACTCTATGCTACCAGTCCTGACTTTTCTCCTACACTACACTCAGCGCGGGCCTACCGCCCCCGCCCCCGCCCCCGACCCCGACCCCTGGCCGGCTTTGCGGCAGCACCGCGGCCCCCCCGGCCCCCTGATGACCCACCCCCGCCGCTGCCGCCCCGTGGATTCGGGCAGTTGCTCGACCAGTGCCCCTCGCCGCCGCAATTGAAGCATGAGCCCGCCCCGGGCCCCCCGCGCCCTGCAGCGCCGCCGCCGCCGCCGCCGCCGCCGCCGCCGCCGCCGCCGCCTGCAGGCTGGTCCTCCCACTGGAAGAAGTCGCACTTGCCATCCTGGTCCGAGCGGGCGCACTTGAAGAACCGGCGCCCCGCGTTCGCGCCCTGCTTTGTCGTGAGGATCACGCACGGCTCGTTGTGCCCCGGGCAGCGGACGCTCTCGCTCGTTTCCCTGGCGCCGCCGCCGCCACCACCCCTCCCACCAGCACCGTACGCGCTTCCGCCTCGCCCCCCGCCTGCGTTTCCGCCGAAGTCTTGGCGCCCCTGCTGCCACGGCGCAGCAGAGCTGATCACCGGCGCCGGCCCTTTCCCCGCGCCCGCCCGGGACCCAGACGTAAGGAACTTGTCCAGAGACATCCCTGCGTCGCCCACGCCCTCCTCGCTCGGGGCATTGTTGAAGCGCGACGCCGACGTGGGAAGCTCCGAGAGCGAGGAGCGCTGGGCGAAGCCCGACGGCGGCGCGGGCAGGTTAGCGGCAGGAGGGCGCGCGCCGCTCGGGCCAGGCGGGTAGTGGATCGCAACGGACGGGGGGCCCTGCCTCGCCCAGAGCGCCTCCGCGTTCCGGTTCTCTCCGTCGATGAGCTCTCTGAGAAGAGGGTCGCAGCCGCCCACGCAGCCTTTGTGGCGCAGGGGGACGTGGGGCGGCAGCGCGCCGCGCTTGAAGGTGAAGTCGAGGAGTTTGATCGGGCTGGTCGTCTGGCAGACGGAACACGTCTCCTCCGTTGGGACTATGCGTGCGTCGATTCCGCCAGGCAGCCACATCGTCGCATTGCATTGCGGGTAGCCCTCACAGCCGAGGGAGTAGCTCTTCTTGGATTTCTTCAGCACAGCGAACTTTCCACACCCGAGAAAGCACGGCCGAATCTTTGCGCCCATACCTGGGCGTCCTGTAGCTAGTTTGCACCTGGAATCGGTGCACTCAAAGCACTTGAAGCCTGATCCGCCTCCCGTAAGCTGATCAGACGGCGGGTTTTTGTTGCAGCACGGGCAAAGTTGGTACGTCGTTTGTCGCTCTGTGTTCGTCACACTCACGACCCCAAAATTGCATTTTGGACAGCGATGCTGCGGGTACCCTGCGATTTCGCCGATGGGAGGAACTGGCAGCGGATCTTTGCAAGAGCTGCACTCGAGAACCCGGTCCAGCACTCGACCCCGGGCGTTGCCACTACCCGGACGTTGCTGCTTCAGGTCCAGCTTTCCCGCGCAATTCCCGCAGTCTGTCACAGAGCGTTGCACCACTCTCCACGAAGCAGTATTTACGCGTGAGAAAAACGGCATCATTCCGTCTGCAACTCGCCCCTGGTCCTGGACAACCTTGTCGAAAATTGGCATCATGACCTTCATCCACTCCTTCACGACCGTTGCCTTGTCGCGTTGACCCGCAGCAATCAGCGTCATGTCGTGCTCCATCTTCGCACGAAATGCCGGTCGCGCCAGGTCCGTACCGATAGCCTCGTACCCTGTCACAAGAGCCTTTCCCAGCGGGGTCGGAGAGAACTTCAGCCCGCCGACCTTGACTGCGTACTTGCGATCCTGCACAGTCTTGATGTGCTGGGCCATGGTCGCATCGGTCCCAATCCCGTAGTGGCTCATCAGTCGAATCAAGTCACCCTCTTCGAGTGGTCCCGGAGGCTGAGTGCGCCCCTGCGTCATATTCAGCTCTGTCGGCTGAAATTCCTCGCCACGAACGAAGTGCGGGATCATCTTATCGGTAAGACGCTCGTACGGGAACCCCTCAAGCCAGTTGAGAGCCTTGACCGCCTTCCCTTTGCACTCGAAAATCTCTTCGGCAATCTCGATCTCCACTGACGACTCCACGAAAATCGCGTCCCGTGCACAGGTCGCGAGGAAGTGTCGCACTATGAACTCGTACAGCTTCTTGGGCTTGCCTTCTAGGTTGTCGACGAATTGAGTCGGGTGGATGGGAGGATGCGCTTCGTCGTCCTTTTGCCCCGCGCGCGGCCACTGGAACTCGTCTCCATCAGCAAGTCGCGCAGCAAAGGCCCCCCACTGCCCAGACGGAACCTGCTTGCGGATGAAACCAAGGATGTCGGTCCCTTCCTTGTATTTCTGTGTTTCAGTGCGAGGGTAGGAAATGATGCCCTTCGTGTACAAATCTTCAGCGATCTGCATCGTCTCCTCTGATGAGATCTGCAACTTTCGCGATGCTGCGATCTGTAGCTCCTCTGTGTCGAGCGGAAGAGGGCGCCAGCGTCTCTTCTCCGTCTCGCCAACATGCATCACAGTTGCGGTCCCGTTGTCTAGCATTTCCTCATACAGTGCCGTGCAACTCGCGTGGTCAAAAATTTTGCCTCTCCGCCAATTGAATGAGACCGACATATTTTCCCGCTGAAACGTCAGCGCCACACTCCAGAAGTCCTCTGGAACGAAGCTCTCGATCTTCCAGTCGCGGTCAACGATGAAGCCCAGCGTTGCGAACTGACATGGACCCCAGCTCAGCACCTGCCCCTGCGTCTCCTCGAAGCGCTTTCCAAGTGACAGCGTCTGGAATCTGGTGAACGCTGCACCGAGCCGGAGGTCGATCTCGGAGCGTGCGTCCACTGCGTCGGAGAGATGCTTGTCCGGTGGGAGGAGCCGCTGGAAGGCCCGGTCGATCTCCGGCTGAATGCATGCCGAAAAACGCGCGCGGCGCACATTCATGCGCGGATTAACGGATAAACACACATCGATCACCTCGAATGATATATTTTCACCTTCTCGATCGCCATCGAGGCAGCATACCAGTGTGTCGCATTTCCGCGCCTCTTCCTTCAGGGTATCTCTGAGCGGGAACTTTTCGCTAGGCACGTGGCGCTCGACGGGAGTAGAGATTTCGAGCAGCTTTCTCGGGTCGCATGAATTCCACTTGCGATATGCATCGCCAAAGTCTGTCTCCATGAGATGCCCCGTCACCGAGGTGACGACCATCGTGACCATCATGCCCTCGAAGTTGAACGGGAACTCATACTTCGGGTTGTATTGCGAACGCGTGCGCAGCGAAGAAGCCGGTTGACGGTTTAGGATGTTCGCGATGGCCTTGGCCACAGTCGGCTTTTCGGCCACGCACAGCACCCTTTTGAACCGCATTCGCCAGGCGGTTCCGCAGAGGAGCACCTCTGCGCGCCTTCACCTTCCCACAATTTTTGTGTGTAAAGTTTTCTTTGTAGTTGGAATCTGCTTTAGAGTTAGAATCTGCTTCAGGTAGGCCCGGTCGCTTAGCAACCAGCGGTGGCGAGGTGCGGCAACACATGGGTTGCGGACAGTCCACGATGCGCCACATACACGAACCAACTGAAAGAGATGATGCCATCGGGGGTGCGAAGCGGGACCCGGCGCGCTACAGCTCAAGTTCAGCTGGAGACGCTGCTGGCGCAGCGCCTCCCTCTCAGATCCTCGGGCCTCTCGAGGGAGAAGATAGCGACCCGGAGGAGCAGACTGAGACCGATCCCCAGAGACTCGAAGGACTGAAGGCAATCATGGACGCGCTTGGCGCCAGCGAAGTGCTGGCAAAGCGCATCCCTGCCACGCAGAGCGCGGGCACCGGCGGGCTCATGTCGGATTTGGCGGGTCTCACAGAGGACACCTTGTGCAAGGCCTTCCAGAAAGCTGCCAGGGTGATGGCGCGCAAGATCAGAAGAGCGGTGGATGCCTGGGAAAGTGATGCCAAAAGGAGAGCGGAGCGCAACCAGCGCGAAGGCACTGGCGGCAAGTTCGTTGAGGGGAAGTATGGGAGCTTCGACATGTTCAGAATGGGTCTCGACGGCCTGATTGGGCTTCCTGATGTAAACGCACTTGAGGCGATGAAGAGAGAGCACATGTCGATGGACAAGTTTCGGCCGCCCAACTACAAGCACATAGAGACCAGCGATTCCGAGGAGTGGGCTCGCATTGTGCATGTCAGGAACGAACAGGTCGTCGGCGTCTGCAATAAGGACAGAGAAGGCTCTGTCCTCCCAGGGGCCCCCGACAACCTTCTCGAGCATCCAATGGCGCGAAAAGCAGGGCTCACGCTCGTCGAGCTGATCGCGCTCCGGCTGTACACGGGCCCCATGTTCTTCAAGTACAATCTGGTCCTCCGGAGCCTGGATCAGCTCGCCGCGGAGCCGAAGCGCAAGGTGCAGGAGGCCAAGGCAGCCAAGGTCCAGCGGCGGCTCACGCGCCGCAGCTCGTTCGTGCCCGGCGTCTCGCGCTACACGACCACGATCCACGCGATCGCCTCCGCGCTGACCAAGGTGGCGTCGTCTCCCCCTTCCTACTGTTGCCCCTACCCGTGTCCCTACTGTACACTCCCTCTGTTCTACCAAGGTGGCGTCGTCTCCCTGCCCCACTCTTGTAGGTATCACCTTGTCTTCCTTGTCACTGCTATCAGTGAACGTGCGTTCTCTTTCAGGTAGCTCAGTGTACAAAACTGCCGGGCAGCCGCAAGGTGTTCCGCGGCATGGCGGGCGTGCGACTCCCCTCAGCGTTCCGGGAGCCGGACGAGTCGGGCTGCCGCGGTGGCGTCGAGCTAGGCTTCCTCTCGACGTCCAGCGAGCGCGACCAGGCGCGCAGTCCCGCACAGCGCCTGCCCCGCGGCGCCCGGCGGTCCCGCGCGATCCGCTGAGCCCGGCGCGCGGGGGTAGGCGCTCCACTACATCGACATGAGCAAGGACTGCCCGACGCTCTTTGAGATCGAGCTCGGACAGGCGCGTGCGCCCGCCCCGCGGCACCGTGCGTCCCGGGAGGGGACGTCCGGGCGTGGGCAGTGCCGCCAGGACAGCTGATGGTGTTGGGTGCGGGCAACAGGTGGATCGCGGGGGCACGCTCGGCTGGGTGTCGCAGTTCCCCGCAGAGGCCGAGTTCCTGTTGCCGCCGCTGAGCAACCTGGAGGTGCTGCCCGCTCAGCCGCCGCGGCGCGCGTGCCGTGCCGCGAGGTCGCCCGCGCGGCAAGGCGGGCGGGCGAGTGTGTAAAGTCGCTCGCCCGCAGGTGATCGGCGAGCCGGTGATGGAGTGGACAGACCGCGGTCTCGTCCAGGTGTGCCGGCTTCGTGTCAACGTCAACCTCAAGGTGCGTGCCGCCCCGCCCCCCGCTGAGGCGCCCCCGCGTCTGCCGGCGCGCCCTGCGACGCGCCGACCCGCGGCGGGCGCGGCAGGGGCTCACGATGGACCAGCTTGAGGAGCGGCGGAAGCGGCTGCACATGCGCATGTGCCAGGTGCCAGGCGGCAAATCTGCTCTCATGCTCGCAGCCTGAGCAGCATTTTGCTCCGAACTTGCTGCCCCCTGGTCACTTCTAGGGGCAGCACAGCGCATGCGGGTCGCAGGGGGCTGCGGGTCGCGCAGTCTGAGGCGCGGGCGCGCTGTGGGGCAGAACCTGATCTCGGAGGCGGAGCGCGGGGTGGAAGGGGTCATGGCAGAGGTGCGCGCCCGCGCTGCTGCAGGGCGGGCACTCGGGCACGCGGCGCGAGGCGCTGACGTGGCAGCCGCGGCAGGCCTTCCCGGCGCCGACGGAGGCTCCGGAGGCGCTGCGGGCGGAGATCGACTCAGCGGTGGAGGAGGGTCGCCTCGAGGTGGACGCGCAGGGCGCGAAGCCGGTGAGCTGCTTGAGCCATTGCGGGCCGCGCGGCGCGCGGCTGCATGCTGCGTTGGTTGGCTGGCTGACTTCAGCGCCCCGTGTGCTCGCACATGCCTCGAGCGCTTGCCGCTGCGGGCGTCCGATGCGGCTGGGGCGCGTGGGGCAGGTGGAGGAGTTCAACGACGACGTACAGTACGCGCAGATGCTGCAGGAAGCCGTGCTGGTCAAGGTACTCGTCGCGCGCAAGGCGCTCGCGGTGGTGCACGCGCACAAGCACCACCGGCGGAAGTCGCGGCGGCGCTCGCTGCACGACCTGAGCACCAAGTGGGAGTTCTGGTGTGCGCTGGCGGACTACGACGGCGAGAGGTGGGAGCGGATGAAGACCAAGGCGGACGAAGATGACGCGCTCATTGTCGACGCAGACGGGCGCACATGCTTGCACTGGGCGATTGCTGAAGGGTCAGAGAAGGAGCAGCTGGCGGTTGTGATCGCTGAGCAGGAGCCTAGGCTGCTCACAATTGCGGACGCTGCTGGGGACATGCCGCTCATCTATGCTATCCGAAATGGTCGAGTGCGTGTAGCGCAGGTGCTTATCAAGACAGGGTGCGCCGAGAATGTGCGCAGCAACAATGGCAAGGGGGATACGGCACTGGTGGTCGCGCTCAAGCACTGCGCGGAGGAGAGTGAAATGCAGCTCGTTGTTGAAACACTGATGCTCTCGGGCGCTGACCTTGAGGTGAAAAGCATGGAAGGCGACACGCCCCTGGCGGTGGCCATCAAGTGCGGCCAGACGCAGAGTGCGACCGAGCTGCTTCGCAAGGGTGCCGATAAAGACGCCAAGGACCAGAATGGCGACACTCCGCTGGTCGTGGCCCTGCGATTCAACAGACAGGAGATCGTTCGTGCGCTTGTGCACGAAAAAGCAGAGATGGATGCCAAAAGTGGCGATGGTCACCCGCCTCTCGCCGTGGCATTGCAGTACGCGCGCGAAGACATGGCACTGGAGCTGATCGATGCAGGCGCAACACTGGGCGTCGCTAGCAAGGACGGCTGTCCGCTACTCTACTGGGCAGAATTCTGCGGATGCTGCGGCGCTGCTGATGTCCTTCGTGAACGCGGGGCCGATGACAGCACAGTGGAGCGGCTGCGCCGCACAGATAAGACGGAGGGGGAGAAGTTGCTTGCGTCGAATCCCCAGGCGCCACTCGAGGCTGCCAAGAAGGGTCGAATCAGTGAGATCCGCCAGCTCGTAGCGCACCACGTCACCTTCGACGACTACAGGGACGAGGAGCAGAACACGCCGCTGCACCTCGCCGCAGCACGGGGGCATGAGGCCGTGGTGGTTGCGCTGACAGTGCCAGGTCGGTGTTTGCAAGAGCGGCGCAATTCACAGGGTCGCATTCCTTTGCACGAGGCGGCGTACGCAGGGCACGCGGCCGTTGTCCGCGTTCTGCTGCGCATGGGCGCGCCGAAGGACGATGCAGGAAGAAATGATTCATGCACGCCGCTGCATATTGCTGCTGAACGGGGCCACTCTGAGGTGGTGCGTGTCCTGCTTGATGGAGGTGCAGACCCCACGAAGGAAGATGAAAAGAGACAAACAGCGCTCCACAAGGCGGCCTGGGAGGGCTACACACCAGTAGTGAGGTTGCTCATCAAGGCGAAGCGCAAAGTGGTTGAAGAGAAAGATTGTGACGGCATGTCGCCGCTGCATCGAGCGGTGGAGCGCGGACACTCGGACTTGGGCCTACTTCACATGCTGCTACACGCAAACAGTATTAACCTACCTGACAACAGAAAGCTGACACCACTCATTCTAGCGGTTGAAAAGGGACATGTCGAGGTATTCACCGCTCTCAGCACCCAGTCCACTGTACGCACGTGGCCCGGCCGCCTGCCAATAACTCTGCTTGGAATGCAGTCGGCAAAGGCGCTGCTGGATGTCGATGATAGGGAGAATGCAGGGCTCGATTTGGAGCTGAAAGAGGAGGAAGAGGGTGAGGAGAAGAGCGAGCTTAATTTGGAGCTCGAAAATACCGACATGGAAGGGTATGCAGCACCCCAGTTGAGTTGACGGAGGCTCGTGTTGCTGTAGGCTAGATGTGTGAGAAGCGACGCGAATAACAACTTCGCAGCAGCCCCGAAACTGACGTGCTTTGGTGGTGTGCTCCCTCTCTTTTGCTCACAGGCGCACAGCGCTGCTCTTGGCTGCAGAGCGCGGCATGCGCGCCTTAGTTCAGGCACTGGTGGCGAAGGGCGCCAGTGCGCTTGCCCGAAACGTGTACCAGCGTACGCCACTCATGGAGGCGGCTGTAAATCTCGAAGCGGACGTGGTGAAGGATCTTCTGGTTGCGACTTTCAATGGCAAGAGAGTCGACGTTGATTTAGAAGGAAAGGATGAGCAAGGCAAGACCGCCTTGCATCTTGCGGCTGAGTATGGAGCGGAAACGGTCGTCCAGGCTTGCACCCACCCCAGAACTACCTGGTCTGTTTTCCAAGCAGACTCTTCTAGTCAGGCAAGCCCACTTCCAGGTTCCTTACACTCTCTCTACCGCGACACTTGCAGGCCCTGGTTGAAGCAGGCGCCTACATGGAGGGCTTCGATGCGGAGGTGTGTATTTGGTCGGACCTGCGGCCACAAACGAGTCCGGTCTAGGGAGAGCAAAAACGCTCCCCACCCTTGTTTCCTCTGGAGCCAAACAGGAGCAGAACACTAGTGACCCCCTCCCTGCGCTGGATCTGACCGCCCCCGTGCGCGTAGGGACTCACCCCATTGCTGCGCGCGGCGGACAAGGACCACGTGGATGTGCTCAGCGCGCTGCTCGACCGCGGGGCCAACGTGGAGGCCAAGAGCAAGGAGAAGCTGTACTCGGCGCTGCACTACGCGGCCCTCGGAGACTCGGTCTCGGCACTGCGCAGGCTGCTCGCGACGCAGGCGTCTCGGGACGTCGTGGATGCAGAGGGAAACACCCCGCTCCATCTTGCAGCTGCCAAGGGGCACAAGCAGCCGCTGGAGCTGCTCATCCTTCGCGGTGCGAACAAGAATGCTGCGAACAAGGTGGGTGCAACGGCGCTGCACTTGGCGGTCGAGAGGGCGCAAGAGGCCGTGTCAAAGAAGCTGCTGGCCGAGGGGGTGAACGTGAATGCACAGGACCACAACGGCGCTACACCGCTGCATGTTGCTGTCGAGTCCGGCGGGAACGAGGCGATTGTCCGCGCTCTCCTTCAGGTCCGCCACACACGCCTCTGGCCCCGATCTTCACGGCCACTGTCCCGCTCCGCGAGAGAACTGGGCCCCTGTGCCGCTACAGACTGACCCCAGCGCCTCCGGCGGCGCCGCTAGTTGTCCAAGATAGACATCGAGGCGCGGGACAAAGAGGGCCGCACGCCGCTGCACCACGCCGCGAGGCTTGGGGACCTCTCTGCCATCGAGGTTCTGCTCGAGTTTGGCGCCTCGGTCTCCACCAAGGACAACGCCGGGCTGCTGCCCTCCGACGCTGCGCGCAAAAACGACCACCGGGAAGCTGTCAAGGCGCGCTGCCCGCCTGCCCGCCCGCCCGCCCGCCCGCCACAGCGCAGCGTGCAAACCCCTCCGTGACAGCTTCAATGGTTCCAGCGTCCGCCTGGGCGCGCACGCTCTGTGCACCCGCCACGGCCCACAGCCCGGCTGGCGGGCGCTGACGCCGCCGCGCCGCCGCAGCGGCTCCGCGAGATATCCTCGGACAGTACCGCGCTGCACGAAGCAGTCGAGAACGGCGCGCTGGACAGGTGTGTGTCGCGCCGCGCCTACGCCCGCCGCGCGCCCGTCCAGGCCGCGCTGTCCGCGGCCCCCGCCCTGGCTGACGTGCGCCGCGCCGCGCAGGCTGCGGAGCCTGCTGGCTGATGAGACCACAGACTCCCGGGCGCTGAACGCCGAGGGGTATACTGCGCTGCATGCGGCGGTGCAGCGGGGCGAAGAGGCAGCGGTGCAGGTGCTGCTGGAGCACGTCGACCCGGATGTGCGAGACCGGCACGGGATGACGCCGCTGGCGCGCGCGACGCAGTGGGGGCAGGTGGCGATAGCAGGCGTGCTGCGGGAGCGGGGCGCTCAGCCGTAGCAGGCACGGCGCGAGCTTTGGTCGGTACACTCTGCGCAACAGCACCGGCCGGCTGGCGTGTCAGCACGCACTAGTCCGTGGCGCGGCCCTGCTTCTTGCCCCTGCGTCGCTGCCCCGGGGCGCCGCGCCCGAGAACTGCGCCTTCGTTGAGGACGTGCGACAGGAGCACCGCTGCGAGGAGCAGCAGCAGGCCGCCGACGACCGTCGTCAGCGGCTTGCGGTGCTTCGTTGGGCGCACGCCGAGCCCGATGAACGCCGTGCGCGTCTGCATGATCACGTCGTTCCAACTGCGCGGCAGCCGGGGGGCTCAGCGCTCTGCGCGGCGCGGCGCGGCGTAGGCGATGGCGGGCGGAGGGGTGCGGGGCGGACACGGACCCGTCGTTGTCGAAGTCGGCGATCACGACCGGCCCGGTCGGCGGCGAGGGGGCGTTGAACTCCGCTACGATGTCCCCGTCCTCGCTCACCACGACACCCTGGCCCATGCCTGCACACGCCACCCGTGCACGCTCAGGGAGGCGTGGGTTGAGGCACACCGCACGGGCACTGGCGCTGCCGCACCGATTGCGAGGATGTGCGTTCTGCGATCGTGCAGCTTGAGCTTCATGGGCTCAAGCACTGGGTGCATCTGCATCTCAATGGTCCCGCGATCGAATCCCGCTGTGACAGCCTCAGCCGACGATCCCTCCACCCGCACTGTCACAGGCTGCACCCAGAAAGCCTGCGCCCCGCAGCACCAGGCTCAGCACACACACACACACACACACACACACAC
>ENA-UOXV01007258-UOXV01007258.1-marine-metagenome-genome-assembly--contig:-NODE-7258-length-11265-cov-17.229973_pt1 | contig 11265 bp, 5 predicted proteins | sample MGYA00238165_ERZ766961 | MGnify/ENA primary metagenome ERZ766961 (study PRJEB28924, sample SAMN03173240) | marine metagenome | biome: Marine; feature: Water; material: Subsurface seawater | place: North... | reverse complement strand
CACTTCTTCAGTTTTACGCGCTCTGTGAGACGACGGTCTAAGAAGAAACTCTAAGAGGACTCGGCTACCATACGTTGTCGTCGTCGTCGTATTTACAACAACAAAACTGTTTTTTAAAGAGAAGAAGAGATAATAATAATGGAACAACAACAACAACAACAACAACAACAGCAAGACCGACCTCCTCCTCCTCCGAGGAACGAAATCAATCACATTCGTCACCGGAATTTTTTCGAAGAAGTCGAAGAAGAAGATGAGTTGATATCGACGACGACGAAGAAAAAGAACAAGAAGAATAACCAACAACAAGGGGACAAGTCGTTTTTCGAGAGCGTGTTCTCGAGCATATTTGGCAGCGAAGACATCGACGAGGAAGGAGATGATGAAGAAGACAATAAACAACAACAACAACAACAGGAGAGGAGAACGCGGCAAAGGAGACGAGAGGAAGACGAGTCCACGAACACGCCTCCGAAATATCAAGAAGAGAAACAACAACAGCGAGAAGAAGACGCGAATAGAAACGATGAAGAGGACGACGAAGACACGGAGTCTAAATTTTCCGAACGACTTCGGAACGCGTCCGGGAGTACTAAGTTTGAGTTAGAACGGAAAGCGAGAGAGGAAATTCGTTCGATGAAAGGCGTCAAGGCGAAAGCGAAGCTCATCGATAGTAACGAAGCGTTTCGAGCGCAGGCGCTGTTGCGACTCAAGGCGAAAATAGATAAGCACATATACGACGAGAGAGGGGACTACGCTACCGAAGTTCCAGTCAATCCAACTAGAGCAATGGACGAGACGTTGAACGCTCCGAAGAACAACGTTCCGATGGATATTGACGCCAAGACCGCGGAGGATAAACTCACTCCGCATCAAAGAAAACAACGCAAAGAAGAACTGAGACGAATCAGAGAGCGTGATGATTATCGCGTGCAAGAGTCGGTAACTTCGGAATCGAGATACGCGTTCAACGGGTCTTGGAATTACGATAGAGATGAGTTCTTACGCGAAGGAGATAAATACGAAAATCAATATCACGTCGAAGAACGAAAACACAAGTTGCTCCGAGGCGTTCTCTCCGCGGCGGAGATGAATTTGCCTGAACACGAACAACCGCTTCGTATGGCAGAAAGCATTGTCGACACGATCGTAGAGTGCGCGCTAGAGAACAACGGAAAGTACGAGTGGAAACTCGATGAAGAAGAGGTGAGAAAGCGCGAGAAAAAGTTTGAAGAACGAAGGAAGGAAGAAATGAGAACCATGAAAAAGATGTTGAACGCGGACGAAATTTCCGACGACGACGACAACGCCGACGCCGATGACGACGAAGATGACGACTATTTTGAGGAAGAAATGCGAATTCATCGCCGCGAGAACAAATTATTGACCGAAAAGTTAGTGAAGAGCATCCCAGACTCACTGGAGCTCATCGAGCGCATGAACATCCGAAAAGAGCAAATAAAAGCGCAGAAAGATAAGCTGAAGTTGAAAAAGACGAAACAAAAATACATCGATAAAATTGAGAGACAAGAGAAGGAAATCGAAGAGACCATCGCGCGCGCGAAAATCCTCGAAGCGAAAATGGAAGAGCAAAGGCTGGAGAAAGAACGCAAGATGGCGATTGTCGAAGAAGAGCGTCTGAAGGAATTAAAACTGAAACAACTCTCGGAGAAAGAGCTCATCCGACGTCACTCGGAACACAAGCGCAAGAAAATCATGGAAATGCACGAAAACGAACGAAAAAAAGCGGAACGAGCGCAGTTAGCGCGGCAGGAAGCGAGACGTGCGCAAGAGATAAAGCTCAAAGTCTTGCGCGAGACTGCTAACTTGGAAGTCGAGTTGAAAGAAAATGCACTCCGGGAAGAAACGAGAAGACTCGAGGAAGAAAAAATAATCGAAGAGAACAACATGCACGTAGAAAGAGAGATGCGCAACGTCATGGAGAAAGGTAGACGACACCGCTCGGCGGCGACGCGGCACGAGTTGTGCATTCAAATTAAAGAGACGAGAGAACGAGAACACCACGTCGCCATGGGGAAGTTGCGCCGTAAGAATTCCACCGCTAAAGATGCCGAAAACGCGGCTAAAATCAAAGAAGCGTTGAAAAAAGCCATTCAAGACGTCGAGGAAACAGAGAAGGAACGCGTGAAAACGATGGAAGCGAAAGCGAACGCTTACGAGAAAGTGAAAGCTTTGCAAGAAAGACAGGCGAAGCACTTGCAGATGAAGCGTTTACTGGACAAGAAACAAAAAGAAAGCGAAGAGGCGGAATATAAAGCCGAGTTGGAAAGCGTGCGATCTTCTATTCAGAAAGCGGCGTTGCGCAATTCAGAATTGAAACAAACTTTGTCTGATTTCAACAAAAACTTGGTCGTCGTGTTCCCGAAAGTTAAGGAGGTGGAGACCAAACCTCTCCCGCCGTCGTCGTCGACTAAAATTCGAGCGGCTGAGAAACTAAAAAGACGGGCGGTGTTAGAAACGTAGAGAAGACTTACTACTGCTCGGTGCTGTTCGCTAGTTATATTACATAGTTGTATATTATCGATACCTCCTGGTATTATTATAGCATAGTGCAGTATAATCAATATTCATGCGAAGAATAGACATCGCCCCCCGCTCGAACGCGAGAGCGAACACTTCAGCCGACGTCATTTTTTCAAATTCCTGACAGTTGACGAGACGAAGACGACAAAAAATATGTCGTTTTGTCATCAACTTTTGTCATCGTCTTCATCGATTGCGGGGGGGCGTAGTCAGCCCAAGCGCGCGAGCAGAAGTCTTAAAACGCACCACCGCACGATTACCGCTTCTTCTTCTTCTTCGTCATCATCTTCTTCTTCTTCCTCCTTCTCTCATTCGTTCAAACGCGCTCTCGAAGATTTTGGATACGAGGACGACGAGGACGACGAGGACGACGACGACGACACAGGAAAAGCAGATGGAGTAGTAAAAAGAACACGGATGAATGCACAAAGACACGCAACGAATGGAACGACAAGTTTGCACCGGAGGAGGAGAAGGGATGTTTTATTCAGGTCATCCTCAGTATTCGTCGTGGCGAGCGTTTTTGGAAGCGACGAGATGACAAACAGAGCGGAGGCTATTGAATCCGGATTTATAAGCGACGCGTGGGAGAGCTTCGGCGGTGGAGGCCCGGCGGATTTGACTTTTCCGGAAAGCTTTCAAGGCGAATGGCTGGTCAACGCGACGTTGACGGATGTAGATTTACCAGAAGGTGCAGACGTGGTATCAAACATAGAAAGCGTAAACAGAGCAAAGAATGATGTCGGTAGGCCTACCTCGTATCCTTTACGTTTCGTGCGAAACTCGAGGAACGAAGTCATATTAGACCGAGCTTGGAATACGGAAAAGTTAGCTGAGTATACTATGAACGTCAAGAACGGCTCCGTGTTTACGGACATAGATTGGAATTTAGACGACCCCAACGTCATGAAGTGTTCGTTGGCGGATGGAAAGACGATTTTTTTCAAAGTCACCGCTCGGTCGGAAACCGAGGACGATTCGAGAAAGCGCCGCTTCGAAACGAGTGAACTCGCAGAGGTTGTTTTTAACGATTACGAAGGAAGTGGGACAGACCCGAACGTGAAAAGAACGCGAACGTATACGAAATGGTTGTGGCGCGACCAGAAAGACGCGCAAACTGGACAGCCACTCATCGTGTGCACGCAAATCGTCTTAGATTATTTGACTCCGTTTTCCTCCGGAAACGGCAACGCCGACGAAACGTTTATGCGCGTCGCGGGAAGACCGGTGACTGTATACACCTACAAGTTGGCCATGTTCAAAACTGGTCCTGGTTTAACTGTTGGAACAGCGTGAGTCTTCTCTGAAATGATGATGATGATGATGATGATGATGATGTGTAATACTAATACTAATAATACTATTCATGTAGCAACCAACGCCTTTCATCCTCTCTACTAATTTTGCAAATCAAAAGTGTTTGTTTCGAACAGAACGAACAAAAAGTGTCTCCCTCTTCTTTCGTTTGTTCTTCTCGAGTATTTTATCTTTTCTTCTCAATTTGCTTTATTAAAGAATTGCGACGTCGTCGTTCGCGCGCGGTGTGTCTATTTGCTGACACTATTCCGCCCCGCGGGTCAAACACGATGCTACGCCTGGCGCACTATGCGCTCGTGAACAAGAGTAATGGAGCTGCTGCGGCAAAATCTTCTCATCGCGCGTTGAGAACGACGACGATTCAGACGACGACGACGACGACGTCTTCTTCTTCCTGGAAAAACCCATTTCTTTTCTCCTCCTTCAACCACCGCGGAGGAAGGACGACGATGCGCGCGAAGATGATGAATTCGTCGTTCTCAACCTCATCGGCGACTACAACCGCAACAAAACGATCCTCTTCTTCTTCTTCTTCTTCTTCTGCTTCGTCGTCGTCGTTCAGAACGCGCGCGATTGCGTCTTCTTCGGATGCAGCTGCAGCTTCAGCCTCAACTCCTCCTTCTTCTTCACCTGCGAAAAGCTCCTCCGCCGCGGGAGTGAACACAGACGCGCCGACGTTTCAACAAGCAATCAATAGATTGCAAGACTACTGGGCCTCAAAAGGGTGCGCAGTTTGGCTTCCGCATAACACTGAAGTCGGCGCGGGAACGATGAACCCGGCGACGTTTTTGCGTTGCTTAGGACCAGAACCTTGGAACGTGTGCTACCCGGAACCGTCGGTGAGACCGGATGATTCTAGGTACGGGGATAATCCGAATCGAGTACAAAGACACACGCAGTTTCAGGTGATTTTAAAACCAGCACCGGCGAATCCGCAAGAACTCTATTTAGGCTCCTTAGAAGCGCTCGGCGTAGATACGAAAGCGCACGACATTCGCTTCGTGGAAGATAACTGGGAAAGTCCAGTTTTAGGCGCGTGGGGGTTGGGATGGGAAGTTTGGCTCGACGGCATGGAAGTGACGCAGTTTACGTATTTCCAACAATGCGGTAGCGTGAAAGTCAATCCAGTTGCGGTTGAAATCACGTACGGTCTAGAGCGCGTCTTGATGGCTTTACAAAATGTGGATCACTTCAAAGATATTAGATACAATGATTCCTTAACGTACGGCGAAATGCGTTTACAGGACGAATACGAAATGTCCGTGTTCAACATGGACGTAGCTTCGGTGGAAAATCAGAGATTGCGTTTTGATTTAGCCGATAAAGAAGCGCAATCGCTGATTGAAAACAGACTTCCTCTTCCTGCGTACGACCAGTTGCTTAAAGCGTCTCACGCGTTTAACATTCTCGACGCTCGTGGTGCGGTTGGCGTAACGGAGAGACAGAAATTGTTTGCCTCCATGCGTGATTTGGCGAGAAATATTGCCTCCCTTTGGGTCGAAAGACGCGAAGAGTTAGGTTACCCGCTCGGAAGCTTAGTCGAAGGATCAAGCGACGACAAAGAAGATGACAACGGTAAAAAAAAGAAGAAAAAGAATAACAAGCAAAACGACGCCGCGAAACCTGTTGCGCCCATAGACGAATCAAAGCTCCCGAATGAGAAGGCTGATTTTGTTTTTGAAATTGGTACCGAAGAGTTGCCGCCTCACGATGTTGTTTCGTGCATTCATCAAGTCGAGCTCGCCATGAATTCCATTTTAGAGCAATCTGGACTAGAATACGATAGCGTCTCAGTTGGTGGTACGCCTCGCCGCGTATCCGTCGCGATAAAAAACCTCTCTCCAAAACAGCCAGATCAAGAATCGCGAAATCGCGGTCCTCCGCTTTCGAGAGCGTTTGAGGAAGACGGAGTGACTCCAACCAAAGCTTTGCTCGGATTTTGCACAAAAAACAATGTGGTCGATCTCGAGAAAGAACTCGAAAAGGACGACGAGTACGTGTGGGCAAACGTGAAAGCAGTCGGGAAATCTGCCTCTGAAGTTATGCGCGACGAGTTGCCAAAAGTCGTAGAATCCATCAAGTTTATCAAAACCATGCGCTGGCAGTTGAACGAAGACAACGCATTCTCACGACCTATGCGTTGGTTATTTGCGTGCCACGGTCAATCGATAATACCCTTTTCTGCGCTCGGTGTTACTTCAAGTGATACGACGAGAGGTTTGCGACCTCCTGGATTGGAAGCGCCGGTGGAGGAAACGCTGACCAACGTCCAAGACTACTTTTCGTTTTTGGAAAGAGAAGGAATCGTTCCAGACATCGAAGCGCGCAAAAATGAAATTTGGAGTAACGCGGTATCTTTAGCAGAATCAGTCGGAGGCGTTGTCCCGGAAGGCAACAAAGAGAGTGGTGGCTTGTTAGACGAAGTTGCGAATTTGTTGGAAGCGGGACAACCGGTTTTGGGCGAATTCGAGGCGGAATATTTGAGCTTACCGAAAGAAGTCTTAATTACCGTCATGAAGAAGCACCAGCGCTATTTCCCAGTCGAGAACAAAACAAGCGGTGACTTGCTTAATAACTTTGTGACGTTTGCGAACGGACCGTGCGATGTTTCGGCCGTAAAATCCGGAAATGAAGCTGTATTAAGAGCGAGGTACCAAGATGCTAAATTCTTTTACGAAAACGACTGCAAGGAAAGTTTAGAGACGCTTCGTCCAAAGTTGGAAGGCATAACGTTTCAAACCGAATTAGGTTCTATGCTGCAGAAAACAGAGCGAGCCGAAAATCTCGCGCCGAAGGTCGCGGCGGCGTTGGGATACGGCGATGACGCTTCAATTGTGGCCATGGCGACGAAAGCCGCACGTTTAGCTCGTGCCGATTTAGCGTCTTCCATGGTCATGGAGCTCACATCGCTCGCTGGCGTGATGGGCGAACACTACGCGAAAAAGTGTGACAAGCTTGACGACACGACCTCTAAAGCTATTTTTGAAGCAAACCTTCCGAGATTTTCGGGAGATTTAATCGCTTCCACGGCTCCAGGTATCGTGGCGACCATAGCGGACAAGGCGGATACTTTGGTTGGATTATTTGCAGTCGTTGGAGCACCAAAAGCGACGGCAGATCCCTTCGGTTTGCGAAGAACTGCGTACGGTCTCGTCCAAACGTTAGTAAACAACGATCTTCAAACACAAGGTGGAGATGTTCGAGCGTTATTCGGACTTGCAAAGAGTGAACAGCCCGTGGATGTAAGCGACAAAGCGATGGAAGACTGCGCGGAGTTTACGAAAAGAAGATTAGAACAACTCTTAGTGGACGCAGGAGATGATGTTGAATCCGTTCGCGCAATTTTGAACACGGATATTGGATTCAACCCTGCGAGAGCGTCCGCTTCGGTAAAAGAATTGCAAGCGGCAATGAAGGACGCAAACACCTTTTCCAAGGCGAAGAACGTTTTATCGAGACCGACGAAACTCATCAGAGGGAAGAAAGATTTCACGCCGAGTGGGAAAATAGACGAGTCTTTGCTCGTGGAGGAAGCGGAAATCGAGTTCTTTAACACGTATAAGAAAGCGTGCGACAAAATAGCAGCCAACCAGAGCATCGCATCTTTGATTGAAGCTTTAGCAGAAATGGAGGATTCCTCGACACGATTCTTCGAAGACGTTTTCGTGAACTGTGAAGACTTACCGACGCGACAAAACCGCTTAGACCTCATAGACTCGGTTGCATCGTTGCCGAAGGATATGGTTGACTTCTCGGTCTTACCAGGATTTTAATATGATAAATCGAAAATAGATATTATGTTGTCATTCGTATTAAGATACTTGATATAGGGCATATTTCATTTCATTTCACGGACTCGTGAGAAGTATTTTTCGGCTACAATTTTTCTTATTTTCGCGATGGTTTGTCCCACGAAGTTTCTTGCGTCTCCGTGTTCCAATAGTACGTCTTCCCGGAATCGCTATCTAACACGGCTTTCCAAGGTTCCGGTAACTTCTCGTCATCCACGACTGCATTTTCTGAAGTGGTTTCCGCCGATGCGATCTCCGTCTCCGTTTCAGTTGTGGCAGGCGATTCTTCCTCCCCCTTCGCGGAAGCAGAAGTTGACGCCGAGGCATCCTTTCCTTCTTGCAACATATTCGCAGCTGAAATAGCAGCTTCTCGCGCAATGTCTCCTTCCTTGGACTTTTCGTTCTCTAAGTCCGTCTCTAACTTGACTTTTTCTTCCTCAGTCGCTTGTTGATGACTTAAAAGGGCTTGAGCAGAAGCTTTCGCTTTCTCGGTTTCCGACTTGGCGGCGTCGATTTCGGCTTGCGCTTCCTTCTTCGCTTCCGCAGCCGCTTCAGCCGCTCTGGTTTCGGCAGCCTTCATGATGTCTTGTGCTTGAGCTTGAACTTTAGCAGCTTCCATCTTTGCTTCAATCAGTTGCTCTTCGGCAACCATGCGCTCTCTTTGTGCCTCTTCTAATGTTTCTTTGTCTTCTTTGGACACGTGCGCGCCTTCCTTTTCAGCTTGCTCGACAAAGTTGTCGACATCGTCATCACTGCGAGCACCGTCGATTGGATCAGAACTCAAACTCCAAGTACTTGGCGTCTTATCGTCTTCATCTTCTTTCGGATGCATCTTGGATTCAATCTCTTGCATGACTTTGTCTTCCGCCGCGGCTTTGCTCGAAACTTCGTTGGCCTTCGCCATGGCAATTTTCGTCGCAGCGTCCGCTTTCGCCTTGGCAATTTCCATCTTCATTCTCTCTTCTTCCGCGTGTATTTTGTTTTTCTTTTCTTGTTCTCCGACTTCGCGTCTGGCAGCTTCTTCGTATTTCGCCTTCTCAGCATCAATCGCAGCTTGTTGCTTCTTGCGAATCTTTTCTTCCTTCTCCATTTCAATTTTAGCGTCATACTCGTACAAAGCCTTTTCCGCTTCTCTCGCTTCTTTTTTGTTGTGAGAATGCGTGCCTTTGACTAATTTGATGCGCTCCTCCGCTTTTTGCATGTCTTTAGTCAACAAACCGGCAACTAAAGGATCGACTTCACCGTCCAACAATTTCTCGTTCTTTTCACCGGTAGCCTCGTCCTCTTCCTCTTCGATACCGGCGTTTTTGAGAAGCTCTGCTCTCGTGGCGTCAATCTCTGTTCGCGGATCGATGACCTCTTCCTTCTCAGCTTTGCCAATCTTTTTTGCCGCTTTCTTGGCTTTTTGCGCGTTCTTCACGGACTCTTTCAAATCCTGCGTGACAGAATCAATGAGCGCTTGTTCGTCTTCGCTTGGTGCCTCCTCGCCGGATTCTTCCTCTTCCTCCGAATCATCGCCCCCGTGTTTTTTGGAGCTCTTCTTTTTCGACTTCTTCGAGGAGGACGATCCGTCGTAATCGCTTTCGCTTTCGCCATCTGCTTCGTCGTTATCGACGAGTTTGGATGTTTTCGAGAAGAGTTCCTTGTGTTTCTTTCTGGAAGAAGTCTTACCGGAGTCGTCCTCGTCGTCGTCTTCGAGGGGCGCTTTGTCGTAATCATCGCCAGAATCGTTCTTAGAAGAAGAGTGGTGGTGGTGCTTCGACGACGACGACGTCGCGGCGGAGTAATCATCGTCTGCCGCGTCGGAAGACGACCATGGCAAAAGAGACGTAAAGCTCGCGCCGGCGTTTTTCCCTTGCGAGACGCCATAGTAGGAGTAACACCCAATAACAGAGACTACGGAAGCCCCAAGAATTCCAATGCACGTGTTCCTGCGAAACCTTTCTTGACCTTCGCGGTGTTCTCGCAAGTAATCTCGGTCGATTAAACTTTCGTCCATTTGTCCGCCGTTTGGACTGCGTCCGCCGTGGTTCGTCCCGTAATTCGTCCTGTGGTGATCTTGATGGTGTTGTTGGTGATATTGTTGATTGTACGAGCCACTCGAAGCACCAGCGTGAGCGTTTCCATTTCCTCTGCCGGTGTTAATCGCCGGCGGAGCGTTTTGCATCAAGTTCATCGACTGTTGTTGCGCCGCCCAGTTTCCGTTTTCAACGTCACTCCCCGGTCGCGGCCCATTTTCTGCTTTCCCGTATCGAGCCGCTGTTTGCGAATATCGACTCGAGTGCTTGAAAGACGGATCAAACTGAGATTCGTTGTTGTTAAACATCGTCAAAACAGACAAATCCTTCTTCTTGTGGTTGTTGTGTTGTTACTGCTTTGTGTTCGATGGTATCAATCGTTAAAAGTCTCTTCCTTCTTAAGAGCGCGCGCGACTTCTTTTCAATGAAGGAAATTCGAGCGAGCCGCGGGGAAGAGAGAGCTTTTTTGTTTGTGTGGTTTTCGTGAATTTTTTCTTCTTCTTGTTTTTTTTTTGTTTGCGAACCTTTTTGTTTTTCTGCCCCAAAAACACGAAAAACTTTAAAGTTGAAAAATTTTAAAAAAGGATGGTGCGCTGTAAAATAAAATTTTAATAGTAAATCACAAGGTTGGTATCTCCTTCAACACTCCGGTTTCGTCCATTCGTTTCACTTTCTCATCGATCACGTCTCGTCGTATCCATTTGACCATGAAATGGACTTCCTCTTCACCACCACCACCACCACCGTTGCCGCCGCCGCCGCCAAATTTATTCGCAAACTGCATAAACTTATCGCCCAAAGAGGAAGGACTCGTCGTCGGCGGCACGCCGCTCTCGTCGTTTTTACCACTACTCCCGCTACTACCCGTACTACTCCTCTCTCCTCCACTACCATCATTTGTTGTTGTTGTTGTCGTTGTCGTTGTCATTGTTGATTCGGAAACGATTCTATAGCCACAACTCTCGTAAAGACCGATAGCGTTGGCGTTATTTTTCGCAACGTGCAGAGCTATGCATTTTGGTCGACTCTTTTCCATCTTTTGCGCGATGACGTCGCACTCTTCCAGCAGTGCTTTACCGACGCCCATTCTGCGATTGGCCGAACGCGTCGTCATTCCAGTCAAGTATAAAAAGTTACTCTCGTTGGAGAGTCGGAGTAACTTTACCCCGTTTTTCACGCGCGACTCTCTGGAAGCTTTCGGACCAAACGCAGGCAAGAGAGTCAAATCACACGCACCGACTATGTCGTTACCGTCTCGAAACATTTTCTTGTCTTTATTCGCCGAAGAAGCCTGCGCCGCCGCCGCCGTCGCTCCTTTTCTGCGCACGCTTTTCGTGGTCAAGCGTTTGGACGGTTTGTACGGTTGCGAGCCGCGCGGTCGAGCGATGACGCACGCGAAATTCCCCGCGCTCCATCTTGTTTTTTGCATCAAACCGTTGAGTAAGTCGTCCGCTGGTTTCCCAAATCCGTCCGCTAAAACCTCCGAGACATCTCGCAACTGAGAGACTAACACGCTTTGGTTTCCAAAGCACTGCGAACACTCCCAAAGTTTCTTTTTGTTGTTCGTATTTTCTGTTGATTCTTCTTCTTCTTCT
>ENA-UOXV01007257-UOXV01007257.1-marine-metagenome-genome-assembly--contig:-NODE-7257-length-11267-cov-5.361042_pt1 | contig 11267 bp, 10 predicted proteins | sample MGYA00238165_ERZ766961 | MGnify/ENA primary metagenome ERZ766961 (study PRJEB28924, sample SAMN03173240) | marine metagenome | biome: Marine; feature: Water; material: Subsurface seawater | place: North... | reverse complement strand
TCAATGATAATATAGGTATTGGTGCTGGTTTGATTTATGCAACAGGATCAGTTGCTATCAATCGTGCCCTTCCATTACCCGTTGGTGATGGTACGGCAACTGTTGGATTAGATGCAAAGGCCACTGGAATGGGAGGGAATTTCGGGATTTATGCCGATGTTGCCGAAAAATTTCATTTGGGTTTGACTTACAAAACGAAAATTGAAATGAAGTCTAAGGATGGTACTGTAGAAATGAAAAATGTTCCTAGTACTTTGGCCTCTAGTTTTCCTGCTGCCAATAAATTTTCTACCACACTTAATTTGCCTGGTTCTGTAAATTTTGGAGTTGGATATGACGTGTCGGAAAAGTTAAACATAGCTGTTGAGTTTAATTATGTTCTTTGGTCGGCCTATGATTCATTAATATTTGATTTCGAAAATAATACTTCTAGTTTGGAGGATAGCCGTAACCCAAGATTATATGAAAATACATTGGCTTTTAGAATTGGCGCTCAGTACGAATTAAATGATAAACTTACTCCTAGAGTTGGTTTCTATTATGATCCAAGTCCAATTCAAGAAGATTATTTTTCTCCAGAAACTCCAAATATGAATAACCTTGGTTTTACTGCAGGGTTAAGTTATATGCCTTCAGAAAGGTTTTCAATTGATGTTTCTTTCCTTTACATCCATGGGTTAAAAAGAACGGCTACATATTCTCCTAGTAATTTTGGAGGAGACTATAAAACAAATGCATTTATTCCTGGAATCGGATTAACCTATCAATTTTAAAATTTAGAAAGATGAAAAAGAATATTATACTCATAATAGTAACTCTTATTTCTCTTGTTGCGTGCAAGTCGAAATTTGAGGATTTAAGCTTTGAAGGTGGTTCAGCCGATTTTACAACTTTTGTTTCAGTGGGTAATTCGTTGACAGCAGGATATGCAGATGGTGCACTTTATACTAGTGGCCAAGAATACTCTTACCCAGCACAATTAGCGAAACAGTTTCGATTGGCTGGTGCTAACACTGTTTTTAATCAGCCCATGATGAATGATGATAATGGAGGGGTTACATTTCTGAATAGTGTAAAAATTGAAGAGCCTAAAATGATTTTGGGAACTTCAACGGATTGTAAAGGGGTATCTGGATTAGGTCCAATTCGAATTGATATGGCTCCTACAACTCGGGCTGAAGATAATATTTATGCTTCTAAAGGGCCTTTTCATAACATAGGAGTTCCGGGCTCAAAAGTGATCCATGTTGACGCCCCAGGATATGGTGATATAACTAACTTGTTGGCAAGGAAATCGAACCCTTACTATGTTAGAATGGCAAGTGCATCTGATGCTACAATGATTGAAGATGCTGTTAACTTGAATGCTACTTTTTTCAGTCTTTGGATTGGGAATAATGATGTTCTTGGTTATGCAACTACAGGTGGAGTTGGTGTTGATCCTTTAACTTCGCAGGCAGATTTTACGGCAGCATATACCAATGCAATAACTAAATTAACCGCCAATGGGGCTAAAGGAGTTGTTGCTAATATTCCAAATGTAACTTCAATTCCATATTTCACTACCGTACCAACTGATCCAATTGCTTTAGATTTAGCAAGTTCATTATCATTAACCAGTTTTTTTAATAAAATCGGCAATTATGTTGATACTGCCTTTGGTGCTGGAAAAGGGGCTCAATATAGGATAACATATGTTCAAGGCGATAATCCTTTTTTGATTAAAGTGCCTGCCACAAGTGATAATCCATTGGGTTGGCGACAAATTAAATCGGATGAGTTAGTGCTATTAACTATTCCTCAGGATTCGATAAAATGCGCTGGTTATGGCGTTTTTGATAGTAGACAACCATTTGATCCATTTACTATTACTATTGAGGAATTAGTGAAACGTGTAAATCCTTTGCAAACCCAACATGTGTTAACTCTAGAAGAAATTGAGAAAATAAGAGTTGCTACCGATGGCTTTAATGCTACCATTTCTTCTTTAGCAGCTTCAAAGGGGCTGGCTTTAGCCGATATGCATACCAACATGGCAAACATTAAAAATAATGGATTGGTATTCAATGAAGTAGAATATAAAACAGATTTTATATCTGGAGGAACCTTTTCTTTTGATGGAGTTCATCCTACTAAACGTGGATACGCCTTAATTACAAATTATTTTATTGATGCTATAAACGCTAAATATGGTTCAACTGTACCTAAAGTAAATGCAAATACGTTGCCCGGAACTGTATTGCCGTAATATAATTAAGATAGATTTTTTAATTAAACCTTTTCTCACTGCTTATGCTGAGGGAAAAGGTTTTTTTATGTGATATCAATCATAGATAACTCAACTAATCCTTCTCAATTTTGGAAAAAATAATGGTATGAAAGGGAGATTTGATTGGTGGCAAAAGTGGATTGAGAAAAAGAAGAATTACGCTCGAACTAAAGAACTTCAAATGAATGAATCGGAGTTTAATGCTAGTGCAATTGGTACAGGACTTCCTCATATTTACCAACAATCCACTTTCAAATTCCATGATGTAGAAGAGGGAGCTAATCGTTTTTTAGGAATGTCACCTAGTGGTGAAAAACCTTTTGCAAGAATTTATACTCGATTAGGTAATCCAACCACAGAATATTTGGAAAAAGTTCTTTTTAAATTGGAGTGTGACCATATAATCAAAAATGCGCTCAAAGCTGATGAAACTGAACCATCTATAGGTGTTTTTGCTTTTTCTTCTGGAATGGCCGCAATTTCAACAACCATACTAGGTTTTATAAAACCTGGAGATGGAATTGTAGTTGGTAATGTCTATGGCAGTACAGATTCATTTGTACGATGGTTAAGTGATCGCTTTGGGGTAGATGTATATTTTACAGACACAACAAGTAAGGATGAGGTAAAAAGGCAATTTGAAGAACATGATAACATAGTTGCAGTTATTTTGGAATCCCCATCAAACCCCACATTAGAATTGTCTGACATTAATACAATTTCAAAAATTACAGAAGAAAATGAGTCAATTTTAATCGTTGATAATACGTTCGCGACTCCTTTTTTACAGCAACCATTTCGACTTGGTGCAGATATTGTCATTCACTCCATGACAAAATATATAAACGGACATTCTACATCTATTGGAGGAATGGCTCTAGGACCTTATGTTTATTTCAGTCAAGATTTATTTCACGTTTATAAAGATTTGGGACCAACTCCCTCACCTTTCGACTCATGGTTAAACTCGACCAGTATTCAAGATATTGGTTTGAGGGTAAAAGCTCAAAGTCTTTCAGCTAACGAATTGGCCACTAATCTTGAAAACAATGAGTTTGTAGATCATGTTTATTATCCAGGGTTGAGGTCTCATCCTCAGCATGATTTATGTAAAGCCCAAATGCGACTACCAGGTGGAATGATATCATTTGATTTAAAAGGAGGGTTTGATGCAGGAATAAAACTCATGAATTATTTTGCCTCTCCGGATACGCCAATGGAGTTAGCCGTTAGTCTAGGTTCTGTGGTTTCTTATATTGAACATCCAGCAAGTATGACTCATGCTAGTATCCCCGAAGAAGACAGAGCTAAAAGAGGAATAAGTGATGCCTTAGTTCGTTTTAGTGTTGGAGCTGAAGGGACTGAAATACTCTGGAAGTATCTTAGAATAGGTTTAGAGTTAGCCCATAAGTAAAAAAAAATATTTTGTTTCATCTTCTAGACATAATTGATAATAACATATAGAATTTCGTTATAAATACTAATCCTGTATAGTTATTCAAATCCTACTTTTGCCAACCAAAATAATTAGGAAATGAAGAAATTAATAGAATGTGTTCCAAACATTAGTGAAGGCCGAGATTCTGCGAAAATAAAAGCGATAAGTAGTGTTGTTGAAACTGTAGAAGGTGTTCGTTTATTGGATGTTGATCCAGGAAAAGCCACAAATAGAACAGTTATCACTTTTGTAGGTGAGCCAGAACAAGTTATTGAAGCTGCGTTTTTATTAATCAAAAAAGCTTCTGAATTAATTGATATGCGCAACCAGACTGGCGAACATCCAAGATTTGGCGCTACAGATGTATGTCCCTTAGTTCCTATTTCTAATATTACCATGGAAGAAACCGTTGAATTTGCTCATAAACTAGGAGAAAGAGTAGGAGAAGAATTAAACATTCCTGGATACTTTTATGAAAATGCAGCAAAAGAATCAAAACGTGTTAACCTGGCAAGTTGTCGAGAAGGGGAATACGAAGGGTTAAAAAATAAACTGGGAGATCCAGCATGGGTTCCTGATTTTGGAAATGCAGGATTTAACGATTCAGTGGCGAGAACTGGAGTAACGGCAATTTCTGCACGTGATTTCTTAGTAGCATACAATGTTAATTTAAATACAACATCTACTCGTAGAGCAAATGCGATAGCGTTTGATATTCGAGAAGCAGGAAGAATAAAAAAAGAGGGAAACTCTCTGACGGGGAAGACAGTTTTGGACGAAAATGGTGAACCAGCGAGGGTTCCTGGAAAATTTAAAAGTGTAAAAGGCATTGGTTGGTATATTGATGAATATGGAGTGGCTCAAATTTCATATAATTTGACAAATATCAAAATTGCCTCTATCCATGAAGTATTTGATGAGACTTGTAATTCAGCGCAAGAGAAAGGATTGAGGGTTACAGGGTCGGAGCTTATTGGGCTTGTACCTCTTCAGGCAATGTTAGATGCTGGTAGGTATTTTTTGAAAAAACAAAATCGATCTGTTGGTATTGCTGAGAGTGAGATTATTAAAATTGCTGTTAAATCTCTTGGATTAGATGATTTAGCTCCTTTCGATCCAAATGAAAAAATTATTGAATATAAATTAATACAAGGACAAGACAGAGGTCTAGTTGATATGAGTTTAACTGCTTTTGCCGATGAAACAGCTAGTGAGTCGATGGCTCCAGGTGGAGGTTCAATTTCTGCTTATGTTGGTTCTTTAGGGATTAGTTTGGGTGTAATGGTAGCAAACTTATCTTCTCACAAAAGAGGTTGGGATAGCAGATGGGAAGAGTTTTCTGAATGGGCAGATAAAGGCACTGACATTCAAAAAAGACTAATGCATTTGGTTGATGAGGATACAAATTCATTTAACGGAATTATGGCTGCATTTGGATTACCTAAAGATTCATTTGAAGAAAAAGCCGCAAGAAAAGACGCTATTGAAAATGCGACAAAATATGCCGCAGAGGTACCATTGCAAGTAATGAAAGAGAGCTTTAATTCTCTTGAAGTAATTCAGGCTATGGCAGAGATTGGTAATCCTAGTTCTGTAACTGATGCTGGTGTTGGTGCTCTTTGTGCTCGAACCGCAGTTATGGGTGCATTTTTAAATGTAAAGATTAATGTTGCCGGACTGAATGATAAGGAATTTGTAGAAAATATCATGGGTAAGGCTCAAAAAATAGCCAACGATACAAATGATATTGAGCGTTCGATAATGACGATAGTTGAGTCGAAAATTTAAAATGAGACATGAGTATTTGAATCTTATCAAATAAATTTTGACATAAAAAAAAGGGCTTACGTTTTCGAAAGCCCTTTTTTTTATGAATTATTTCGTGTTACAAATACTTCTTAACCAATTTCTCTATGGTCATACCTTGTACTAAAATTGAAAATACAACAACACAATAGGTCATGGTTACAATTAGATATTTTACTTCGGTACCAACACCATGTTCGCCCTTAGCCTGAAGAGAAAGAGCCAATGCAATTGATATACCTCCACGAAGACCTCCCCATGTTAGAATTGGAATTGTTCCCTTTGCAGATTTCTTAAACATATCCAATATGGTAACAGGAATGGCAACACCAATAAAACGACCAGCTAGGATTATGAAAATTCCTATTATTCCAATTTGTAAGAATACCGCACTACTTTCCTCAATAATGACAATCATTTCTAATCCGATTAAGATGAACAGAATGGCGTTCATAGCTTCATCAACCAAATGCCAGAACTTCATTACATATTCTCCTGCAATACCTTCAATCTCTTCTCCATTTTCGTCTAATTCACCAGCGGTAGAATTTCCGCGACCAACAATTAAACCCATAACAACCATGGCAAGTGGAGCAGAAATATGCAGGAATACAGCTAATTGAGTTCCTACTAAAACTAACGAAAGTGTAGTTAAAACTTCCAATTCCTCATGGGCATTATCAATAATCACTAATAACCAGTATCCTAATGCACCGAAAGCAAACCCTAGAGCAATACCTCCAATAACTTCTTGTCCAAACATAATGGCAACTGAACTTGGTGTAATGTCGCCACCACCATGACCACCACCAGTAGCAATAGCTAAGATGGTCAGAAACACAACAACACCAATTCCATCATTGAATAATGATTCACCTTCAATCTTAATCTGTAGGTTTTTAGATATATTAGTTGTTTTTAGAATAGCAAGAACTGCAATTGGATCCGTAGGTGATATCAGAGCACCAAATAATAGACAGTATATAAAAGACACATCAAACCCTAATTCAAATACCCCTAGGAAATAATATATGGCCGTTCCAATCAAGAACGTTGACATAAGCGTTCCGACTATAGCTAAGACGGCAACTGAAGCAGCTTCTTCCTTTAGTTTATCTATATCAACATGCAAGGCTCCAGCATATAGTAAGAAACTAAGCATTATATTTAATAGCACCTTGGTAAAGTCAACTTCCCTCATAATGTTTTCGGCTCCTTCTCTTACCGCAGGAACAAAAAATCCAATAGCAACAATTACAAGACTTAATACTAATGCTTGGATCATTAACCCAATTGTGCCTGGTAGTTTTATATAGTGAATGTTTATAAACATAAATAAGGCGGCTAGCAATACCATCAATGCCAGAAGGTCCAGTGTACTAATTCCTTCACTTTCATGTCCGCTATGCTCAGCTTCTTCACCTTGTGATTCCTCAACTTCAGTGGTTTCAATGTTTTCACTTGAATTTCCATGTTCTTGTGTTGAAAATGATATTCCATCTTCATTAGAAAAAGAGCTGTTAGAGCTTCCTGGAAATGCAGCGAATGATTGCGAAATGAACAATAAACTTGCTATTGTAGTCAGAATTAACCTTGTTATTTTAATCATTTGGGGTGTTTTATTTATGAAACTATTTTTGTTTTTTGTGTTCAAGCCCAAAAATATAAAACTTTGTAACAAATCCTAATTATTGTAAAAAATGTAAATGCCTGTTAGTTAGTTAGTTATTAATGATCTATTGCTAATATAGTAAGTTCTTAATTATTTTTTTTTTAATGCTGACAGTATATTCTAAATCTTTACTATTTTAGCCCACTGTGAAATTAATGTTATTCCATTTTTAAATTAGATGTTTAAATTATCCTTTATAATTTTTTTAGGGTGTATTCTGTTTATGCCACCCGATTTGTATTCACAGAAAAAAAGTAAGAGTAAAAAAGAATCAAGTAAATCAAAAGGTGACGAATCAGCGTCATCACTTGATATTAAAGATGCTTGTAAGAGGGAGGAAACAGTTGCTAAAATTAAAACTGACATGACTCCTTACCGTTTCGATAAGATTACTACCACAAAAATTCATTATAAACCTTTTGCGAAAGTTTGGGCAGTGGTTATTCCATTATATCACTCAACAGATTATAAATTTATAATAAACTCTGAAGGAATGCCGACTGGAGTAGAGATAAAAATTACAGATAAACCCCTTGTTGTTAGCTCTTCTAAACTCTTGCATCAATCATCAGAAAAGAACTTTTCTTACCAAGTGCCTAAAGACTTTGAGGGAACAAGAATATACATATCAATAAAGGTTCCTGCTGATGTGGAATATAGCAAAGGGTTAAGGAATAGAGGATGTATTATTATGGGTTCTGGTTATCAAAATTTAGATTTTTAATATCCAAGCACTCATATTAATTGTCGTAAACATAAATTTATATCTTCGCAAGCGCGATAAAAAAATTGAAAATGAATAGAAAACACACCCTTATATTGTCTATTGCTTTAGGTTCTACTGTAATGTGGAGTTGTGGAAGTGAACCAGGTACTGAACAAAAAAACATTGAAGATAACCAGGAGGCTGTAATAGAAGATGTTGCTGTTGAAATGGAAGATGACGATGAATCTGACTTCATTATTCCTTCTGCTCTTCAGATTCACACTATATTTAAAAGCTCTGGACTTTCCTATATAGATGGAATCACAAATTCTCCTGAGAATACATCAAAATACTTGTCGAAATTTGAAAAGCTATTGAATTTCGGGGTTTATTCCGCAGATATGTTTTATTGTGTATTGAATGATCAAACTCAGCTATCTACTCAATACTTGAAAAGTATTAGAACCTTGTCTGATGAAACAGGAATGTCAGGTATTTTTAATTCTGGTTCAATTTTAGAAAGGTTTGAATCTAATATTGGAAATAAAGATTCCGTTATTTCTATTATGTTAGAGTTTCAAGAAAAAACGGATATATTAATTGCTGAAAATAATGAGGAACATACTGCTATGGTAATTTTTACTGGAGCATGGATTGAAGGTATGTATATTGGTCTAGATGCAGCAAGAAATAGTGAAAATGAAATGCTTCGTGAGCGTTTAGTTGAGCAAATGACAATTTTACCTAACCTTATTAAGGGATTAAAGATTCAACCTAATAGAAGTGAGCAAACCGATGAACTTCAAGCTAAAGTTATTGCTTTGTCAGATTATTTCAATAGTATTGAAGGTTTAAAAGGTAATGATGAATATTCGTATGATGTTTCAGTTTTAGAAAATGAACATTATATGGAGTTTTATAAGCAAGTTGCTGCTCTAAGAACAAATATTACTAAATCCAATATGTAATTTGGGATAATGAATATTATAGTTAATCCCATAAATAATAAATTAAATAAGATGAAAAATATCCTATTAGTGTTTTTATTGATTTTAGGTTCAGTTTCTGGATTTTCACAAACAGTAAAGAATAGTTGTAATTGGAACGAAACAGTAAAGAAAAAGTGTAAAAATGATTTAAAACCATTTCACTACTACGCTTTTAAAATAACAAAGATTACATTTTCGGGTACTAGTCAGTTTAAAGAAGTGGAAGTTCCTTTATTTCATGATGCAGAATATAGATTTGTTTTTAATACTGAGGGTTTACATCAGAATGTGAAGATTGAAATCTATGACAAGCCAGCTAGTTATGAAAATAGAACTAAGATATATTCAGGGACATCATCTGAGCGTCATTTTGTTTTTGACCCTCCAAAAAGTTCAACTCACAACAGAATTTATATAGATTACATTATTCCGGCTAATAGCAGTGCTAAGTCTGGAGTAATAGATAAAGGATGTGTTATTTTTTATTCAGGGTTTAAACATTAATAAAGAGTATTTCTAAGAGCGTATGAAAAAGATTATTGCATCAGGGTTAATATTGTCTTCTATGGCTTTATTTATTTCTTGTGGTTCGGATGAGAATAGTGAAGGATCAGGTCAAAGTGACGCAGAAGCTGTTCAGGAAGAGATGTTAAATGAAATGGCAGAAGAAGGTGATGGAGAAATGATTGAGTCGTTTTATTTACCATCAGCTTTACAAATCGGTTCTATTTTTCAACAATCTGGTTTAAATTATATTCCAGGCCTAACTAACCTTGTTGAGAACAAAGATAAATACGAGACTAAAACTTCTCGAATTTTGAATTTTGGAGTTTATTCGGCTGACTTGGCATATATAGTTTTAAATGGTCAAAGTCAGGATGCTACAAATTATTTAAAAGTAGTGTCGGACTTGTCTAATGACATTGGTTTTGGTGCTATTTTTGAATCGAAGGACATAATGGAGAGATTTGAAAAAAATCTTGGAAATAGAGATTCTATTGTAAATATTATGATTGATATTCAAGCAAGAACGGATATGTTTGTTGATGATAATAATTTACAGGATATTACTTATATCATTTTTGCTGGTGCTTGGGTTGAAGGCATGTACTTAGGTGTAAAAGCGAGTGATGATAAAACAGGACATGTAATAAGCGGAAGATTAGTAGAGCAAATGACCATCTTAGATAATTTGGTAAAAGCACTTCGTTCGAATAAAAATCAAACATCTGAAGTTGCTGCGCTCACAAAAGAACTCACTAAACTTGATAAATTCTTTAATAAGTTGGAAGAGAATAAAAACTCCCAAAACATTGCTTCATTTAAAGATTATAAAGTAAGCCCAGAACATTTATCAGAATTGTCAAAAACAATTCTTGAATTAAGAGCTAGTATAGTAAACGGATAGAATATTTATGAAAAAGATTATTGTAGCTTCCATTTTTTTATTTGTCGGTATTCTAGTAGTACATGGACAAAATACTACATCTTATTGCCCAAAAAGTGATGTCGTCGTAAAAGTTCGAAAAGCGTTAGTGCCATATAAATATACTAATATGGTGGTTAATAGGATAGTTTATAAACGTTCTAACTACATTAAAGAAATAAGTATTCCATTGTTTTACGATGCAAATTATCGTTTGGTGTTTAATACAGAATTGCTACCTGAAGATATTAAAATTAAAATATTTGATGCGCCACAAGATGCAAAGAAAAGAAATGAAATAGGTTCATTTGAAAGTTCAGAACGTCAATTTACATTTGAGCCTGACATGGAGAATAACAAAGGATTATATGAGCTTTATGTAAATTTCTATATTCCAGCATATATTGCTGATGATGGAAGTTCGTTTATTAAAGGATGTGTAATTCTTATGTCTGGATATGAAGATGAAGTATCTGAAGAATTTGGTAGTGGAGATGGAAGTGCGGGTGAATAGCCTAAATGAAACTTTTAGAAAGCTGTATTATTCGTTTAATACGGCTTTTTTTATGCTTTTCTATTCGATTTAAACTACACATTCTTTTTTTTTACTAAAGAGGTGACTTTATTTTACTTTTAATACCATTATACTAATATTATAAATATGGGATTATCGAAATTTGAAGGGATTTGTAAAGGAAATGAGAAGGACATATTGTACGATGTTACCTATTCTAAAGAATACAAAGGGAAAGGTATTCCAATTATTTTCATTCATGGATTTAAAGGTTATAAAGATTGGGGAGCATTTAATCAGGTTGCTCCCGAATTTGCTAAATCAGGGTTCTTTTTTATTAAATTCAATTTTTCATTTAATGGAACCAATAAAAACTCACCATTAGATTTTGTAGATCTAAATGCATTTGGTAATAATAATTTTAGTCGAGAATTATAGATCGGAAGA
>ENA-UOXV01007253-UOXV01007253.1-marine-metagenome-genome-assembly--contig:-NODE-7253-length-11270-cov-5.958894_pt1 | contig 11270 bp, 8 predicted proteins | sample MGYA00238165_ERZ766961 | MGnify/ENA primary metagenome ERZ766961 (study PRJEB28924, sample SAMN03173240) | marine metagenome | biome: Marine; feature: Water; material: Subsurface seawater | place: North... | reverse complement strand
AAGTATTGTGCAATTATGGATTAACCGAAACTACCTCTATTGCTTCTACAGAGGGGTTTTCGAAGAATGCAAACAGAAGAGGCTCCGTTGGCAAAGCCCTTCATAACAATGTTATCAAAATCAAAAGCAGCAAAAATAATAATTTTGGAGAAATTTTAATAAAAGGAGAAAATCTTTTTTACGGATATTTAAATAAAAAAAAATTAACAAATAGCAAGATTAAGAATGGATGGCTACACACTGGGGATATCGGTTTTTTTGACAAAAATGGTTTTTTAAATATTAAAGATCGTATTGACAATATGATAATTGTTTCTGGTGAGAATGTTTATCCATCAGAAATAGAAAACTACACTAGCGATTTACCTAGAATTAAAATTGGTGTTTTGAGCCACATACCAGATAAAATAACACAAAACAAATTAATATTTATTTATGAATCTGATAGCAAAATAAAATATAATCATTTTTATAGTTTTTATAAATTAAGAGTATCAAAATTTAAAATTCCAAAATTAATATTCCGGGTGGATGAGTTAGGTTTAAAAGAAATTCCAAAGGCACCAAATAAAAAAATACTAAGGTCTCAGTTAAAAAAATATTTAGAAAAATTTCTATCGAACAAATAATTTTATAAATTTATCTATCTTCATATTTTCAAAATTATTAATTTTAGCTAAGTTAATTTTTGTTTTTGTTTTTTTTTCTATATGAGTAATTAGTTTAACAAATTCTAAAGAATCTAAATTTAAATCTTCAAATAACCTTGAGTCAGCCGCAAGATTGGAATGAGGGTGTTTTTTCTTTATAATATTTAATATTGTATAACTTAATTTCATAACTTAAGTGTAATATTACATTTATGAAAATAAGAAAAATTATTTTTAAAGATTATGAGAAAATAAAAAAATTAATTAATAGAAATAACAACTTTATTCCGGCACTTTCACAGTGGTCGAGTATCTGGACTAAAAATACAAATTTTAGGCAGAATAAGCCAGATGGTGAAGTATTGTGCAATAGAGAGAAAATTGTCGGATTTCACTCAACTTTATACAAAAAGTCTGTACTTAAAAATAAAGAATATAAAATTTCAATTAGCTCAAATTGGGTTGTTGATAAAAAATATAGAAAATATTCTCTATTATTATTAAATAGATTTTTTCAGAAAGAGTCAGATATATATTTAACAACCACTGCAAATTCAGAAGTTGCAAAAATATGGGAATCGTTTGGAGCAAGTTATATTCAGCCAGAAAATACAAGAAAAATATATTACAAAATATTTAATTGCAATAAATTTATCTCCGCTTATTTTAAAAAAAAAAAGTTTAATTACTTAATTTTACTATTCACTTTCGTATTTGCATTTTTTTTAAAAATTTTAAATAAACGAAGATTTATTGTAAAAAATTCAAATACAATTAAAATTCAAAGCATGCCTGAGCAGACATCGTATATAAATACTTTCAACCACACTTATGAAAAAAATTTAAAAGTCCCGAGTGAAAAAAGGGGTGGCTCATCTTTGTTTTGGAATTTGAATATAATCAAAAATGGTAAAAATATTCACTTACAAAAAATTTTATGCAACAGAATGCAAATTGGGTACTTGGTTATTGTTGGAAAGAAAGAAAAAAAAATCAATTTAAATAGAGCCTATCTTGCAGAAATTAGAATTGAAAAAAAATATTACAAATTTATAAATAGCATTTTAAACGAGATATCTATTTACGCAAAAAAACAAAAATATGATTTATTAGAATTTAGAAATCTTAATAATGATGTTTATAAAAAAATGAATAAAGATAATTTTTTTTTAAGGGAATACTCACATTCACCTTACCTGATCCGCTTTAATAAGAAATTTAGTAAGAAATTTATAAATAATTATAAGAAAAAATTTGAAATATCTTACTTGGATGGAGATTGTTTGTTTTGATTCCTCTCATTTGCAAAATAGAAAAGCTCAAATAGGCAAAAAACAAAGCCTCCATTGAAATACCCAGCGCCTCTTAAACATTGTGTAACAAATAAGACTATTATGAATAGATTATATGAATTGATTTTTTTTAGATTTATCATGTATTTGATAAACATATAAAAAATAAAAAAAGAAAAAAATCCAAATTCTGTAATTAATTTAAATAAATTTCCCAAACCATCTTTTAAGTTTAATAATTTGGCATATGTATTTATATTTTTATTATCATACTTATTAAGAAGTTTAGCAGTTGCGTTATCCATGTTATTCATGCCCCAACCCAGAGGTTTTTGATAAAATGTGTCTAGAGATAAAATAATCGATCGCTCATAAATTAATGTAGTTAAATTTTTTCCTTTGTATGGCTCTTTCAAAGCGCTGTTTCTCTTCAAGATTTTCTTTTCAGCTATGTGCTGGAGGTTAAAGTGAGTAATTTTATTCTTGCAATCAGTTTTGAATAAAAGAATGGATACAAAAACTACAGATAATATTAATGTATAAAACCAGAATATATTTGGTATTTTTTTATTGAAAAAAAAAATTAATACTATCTGAGAAACAAGATAAGAAATAAATAGGGTTGTTGAGGAATTTAAAATTAAAATGAAAAACACAAAAATAAATAAAGAAAGATAAATAACATTATTGAATCGTGATTTAATTAATGTAAATATACTAGAAATAATAACTCCAACTGCTGTCATGGCTAAATGTGAATTTTCTCTATAAAATCCATTTGAAAATGTGGAGTTTAAAATTTTCTTAAAAAATTTGCTAAAAAAAGAATCTTCAAGATGCTCATAAATTATAAATTGGCACGAGCCAGTATTAAATGCTCCTACCTCTTTATACAATGAGGAACAAATAAAAATGATAAAGAAAAGAAATATAAATTTATCAAAATTGATCAACAAAAAATTTCTATAATGGCAATAAATAAGTGCAAAAAAAAATAAAAAAGAAAATTCAAAAAAATTATCAAATTTGAGAGTCTGATTATATATGATGCTTGTTAAAAAAAAATGCAGCAAGACAAATACATAAAAATACAGAATATTTTTTTGATTATTAAAAATAGTAAGTATATTAAAATAATTTCTTTTTTTAAATAATGAATAAATTATAGGTATAAGCAAAATTAACACAAGGTACCTAGCTGTTATGTAAAAATTAAAATTTTCAATAACAAGAATATTTACATCCCATAAAAAAAAGGGGGAAATAAACAAAAACAAACAAGTGTAGTTATAAATTATTTTTTTCATTGAATGAGACAAAAAAATAAATGCCTACGGTTAAAAATATAGTTGAAGAAATCCAATTGTTAAAAAGGCTTCCATTTGTAGTTAGTGGCCAAATAGTTACTATCAATCCTGATAATATGGAGATGTAACTTCTGCTTTTAAGTTTATTATTATTTTTAATTAAAAAATATAATTGCTTAAAATAAATGTAAAGAATTCTTAAAAATATAAAAAAAACAAGCAAAAAACCAAAAATTCCAGTTTCAGCCAGTAACTGCAGATAATAATTGTGGGGATGAGATGAGCAAAAATATACTGGTTGTTTAAGTAAATTTTTTAGCTCTATTATTTTAATTTGATCTGTATATTTGCAATTAACTCTAAAAGTTTTAACACCCGAACCAAAAAAAATATTTTTTTGAAAAATATCTATAGCCGAAGTAAATAATCCAATATGATCTGGCATAAAAACTGTAGACTTTGCATTTTGACCAACGGTATGCATCTGCATTTGTTCAATCCATCTACTCTTTAAATTCTTATTCGTCAAAACCAATGTGGATAAAATTGTTATCGCAATGAGACAAATAGATAAAAAAGCTTTCAGCCTAATAAAAAAGGGGGCAATTAATACAAAGTAAAAGCTAAGCAATATAAAAGAAGATCTCTCCCCAGATAAAAAAACCAATAAGTAGGCCAATGAAATAAATAACAAAATATAATTTTTGTTAATGGTATTTTTATTAATTGCAAAAAGTGTAATAAATATTGGTAATATTTTTTGAATGTATGAGCCTAGGATTAATTCCTCAAGGAAAAGCCCCCCCAGCCTATCTGGCCTAGGCTGCGAAAATCCAAAAATATTTTTTCCTGTCAAAAACTGAAAATAGCCATCAAATATTAAAATTGATAAAGTGACAAATATACTTATATAAAAATATTTTGCGCAATTCTTACTATTTTTTAAAACATAACAGACAGCCATGGAAAATAAACAGAATCTGAAATAAGGCAATGTTGATTTTATTGACAAAATAAAGCTATCTGAAATCAGAGACCGAATAACTATATAAATCCAAAAAACAATAAAGAGTCTAAAGTAATCACTCTTAAATAAATAAAACTGCTTATCATGCTTATAAATAAATAAAAAAATACAAGACATGATAATTAAAAAAAGATCAGTAAATAACGGTCCAGATATTTGAGCTGCTGGAAGTAAAAATAGAAGCAAGGATGATATAAATAAAAATTTATGATATGAAGACTTGTTTTTAAATGTCATTTATCTTATTTAATAAAATGTTTTTACAATGCTTATTCTTAGCTGTTCTTTCAATATCCCTAATATTTTTTCAAAGTAAATACTTAATATTAGTGGATACTCCAGGCAAAGAAAAACACAAATTAAACAATAATAAAAACACTCCCTTAACTGGTGGTATCTATTTGTTTTTAGCAATTTTAGCAAATACATTATATGCCGGGTTTGAAAAAGAAAGTTTCAATGTGGTCTTGTTTCTTTCTTTTTTTTTAATTTTGGGAATCTATTCTGATATAAATAAAAATTTTACTCCAAGAAGTAGATTGCTCTGGCAGATTAGTCTTGTTATTTTATTAATTGTTTTTTTAGATTTAAGAATTAACAAAACAAATGTTTTTTTTCTAGATTACTTTATCAATAACAATATTTTTAATTTAATATTTACTGCATTTTGCATGCTTGTTCTATTAAATGGATCTAACTTTTGTGACGGTGTTAATTGCAATGTTATTGGGTACTATTTATTAGTAACGCTAGCTATTTTTTTTAGTAGGTTGCCTCTGCCAATGAATTTAATGGACATCGAAATTGTCCTTAGCATTTTTTTTATATTTTTTATATTTAATTTATTTAAAAAATATTTTTTAGGTGACAATGGAGCTTATCTAATAAGTATTTTTATGTCCATTTATGTAATTGAATTTATTAATTTCAATAATAATATTTCTTCTTTATTGGCTTTAAATTTACTTTGGTATCCAGCTTTTGAAAACTTATTTAGCATTATAAGAAGATCCCTAACTAATGCAAAGGTGCAGGTGGCTGACAGAAATCATCTTCACATCTTAATATTTAAAACAATTGCAAAAAAAAATAGTATTAATATTTCAAATTCATTAACAGGAATTCTTTTAAATATTTTTATGTCTATAGGAATTTTTTCTAGCATCAAGTTTTATAATAATAATGCTGTTTTAATATCAATTTTATTACTGAATATTATTGCGTATTTAATTTTGTATTATTATTTTCTATTAATAAATAAAAATTTAAATTTTAGTAAAAAAACCATTAGAGCAACAGACAGCAAAAAAGACATTAAAAATAAATAACTCTCTTTTGGTGCATAACCAAAATGGAAAAGTCTAGTTGCAATCATATTGGACAAAAAACATGCAAAAATTAAATTTGAATGAGTTATTTTTTTAACCATAAGCTCAAAAATGTTAAATATAATAATAATTGAAAATAATGATATTAGCACAAAATATAAATTCCCCGAATAATACAGAAAAGTAATAATCCCTGGCAATGTGTTACCTTTTAAAAGCACCTTATTTGTTGAAATATTTATTTTATCAGAGGATAAACCAAACGTTTTTTCGTAAAATGTATTTTCAGTATTTTGTTTTTTTTTCTCTTTCAAAGATTTAAAAAATAAATCGAAGCTAGTTTTTTTAGAATTATGAACTAGTATGAGAGAATCTATTCCAATCCACCGATTTATAATAATAAAATTAGTAACGTCATTTGAGGTTAATTTTTTTTCAGTCAGAGCCTTGGTATTGCGGACTAATGCTTTTTTTTCTGGTAACTGAAATTTGTACTTTTCTATTTTAAGCTGCGTATCTGATGGTATCTGTGAGCTAGGATTATTAATGTTGTTCCAATCAATTTTTATAGAATCTAGCTTTGCTAGCCTAAGATAATTAACGGTATAGACGGATATTGCCGTTGATAATAAAGCAATAACGAAAAAAATGTAAAAAAAGCTATCATAATTTTTTTTTAATTTTATTGATCTTTGATAAAGCGGAACCATTAAAGACATCGCATTGATCACAAATGATCTACTTAGCATTGAAGTATATGAGATTAAAATTTCAAATAGTGAAATAATGACTGTGTAAAAATTTAATTTTTTTTGATTTAAAATTTCAACATGAATTAAAAAACATGAAAAGGTTGTGAACCCAAATAACAAAAGCCATTTGAGTAAATTTTGAAAAAAATAAGGGACTTCTGACGAGGTAATAAAACCTCTCTGATAAATGCCGAATTGATGATTTAGTAATGCAGCAACGATTACTGATGTGAAAAAAAATGAAAGTATCAAAATCCTGTTATTTAAATAAAAAATTTCAAAAAAAGACCGCTCTTTACTTTCTACTTTTTTTATAAAATCTCTGTTTATAAATTGTTTGTAAGCAAAAGATGCTGCTATACAAGTAATGGCGACTAGAGTGCCTATTACCAATATATCATCTATTTTTTTTGAGTTTATTTGACCAGAATCAAAAACTGATCCATCGTAGAGTATTAAGCTAAAGACATACTTAAACCAAAATCCCAAAAAAAGATAAGAGGAAAAAAAAATTTCAAAGTAACTAGATTTGCGATCTGTTAAATAAAAAATCATTCCCACAAAAGATGAGCAGTAAACTCCAAAAATAAATATTGATCCTTCATAAAACTTACTTGCGTAAAAAGAAATTATTAAAAAAAGTATGAAGAAAAAAATTCTAAGAATTGTATATATTTTTAAAATCATTTTTTGTATCTTTTGTAAAATAATAGAGCAAGTATTGCGGACGCTAAATAAGAAAATCCTACTAAAGTAACGCCACCTAAATAATAAAAAATTATAATTATTGGCGTAATTGTGATTCCATAAACCACATCTTTCATAAAAATATTTTTTTGATTTTTTGTATCTTCGGACAAGCCTATGTGCCTATCATAAAGAGCTAGCAGCATAATACCTGTGCCAATCAGGGATATCAGGGAATATTTAAAAAAGGTAAAGAGGTTATGCTCAATTAAGTATATCTCTGTAATAAACAATAAAATAAAAATTACGAATAACACTGTCAGGAAAAATTTTAAAAAATATTTTTTTAAAAAATGCTTTGCAAAACTATTCGAAACTATCGTTTGGCTAATAAAACTATTAAAAATAGATCCAGGAAAAGATGCTATTGCAAAACTTGAAAAAAATATGCCGACCGTTTCCTTGTCTAGCAAAAATAACAGAGAAAACCTCCAAAATATCACTGCAGCAATATTAAAAAAGCTAGAAGCCAATGCTACTGATTTTGTAAACTCGAGTGAAAAAAATTTAACAATTTTTAAGATCGCTAAATTGCGAAAATTGCAATGGAATGTAATATATAAAATTTGAAACAAAGCATATAATGGTAAAATATATTTATAAGTAAATTCAAAATATACAATGAAGCACAAATAAAGAATGGCGCTTACAATTGTATAAAATTTATTAAATAAATATGATTCGTGTTTTTCGTGGGTGCTAATTATTAACTCTATTATCCAAGATGCAAAAACGCTAATGCTAAGAGTGCTCAACAAGTAAAAATGTTTTTGAAAGTCTAAAATAGCTAAAAGGCTTATTACTACTAGTAACATGACAGCTCCTAAGAAAATCCTAAAAAAAAATGCCTTTTCAAAATTATTTTTGTTAATATTATAAATCAATAAAGATCTGGCATTTCCAGAAAATAACTGTGTTAACAGTAGAAAAATTCCTGGGACAATGCCGATCTCAGCAGCCATATCAGGCTTTTTGAATAGAGTAGATATTACCATCAAAAATGGAATTATCATTGAGTTAAGCAAGTTGGCAGATATGCTGAGTAGACCAGATAATGAATTTTGATTACTATTCTTTTTCAAAGTTTTTTCTAAAAATTTTTTATATTTATATTCCTGCACAGTGAATAAATAATTATCGTAGAATGATTTTTTTACTATTTTTTTCTTTGTTTTTAATTTCCCAATACTTTTTTGTGCTATCTCTTTAATATTAGCTACTAGATTCGCATTTTCTAAACTGGATCTAATTAAGTTTTGTTTTATCCAACGTGGAAAAAATATTTTTTTATTCACGAGACTTTGGGTTCCCACGCTGCATGCCTCTAAAACCGATAAGCTTAATACTTCTGAATTTGATAACAAAACATTACACCAAGATTCTGATATAATTTTATATTTTTTTTTAACATTAAATTCTGGTTTTAAAAAACGTATAGGATTTTGATTATCGCTCATACTTACAATTTTTATTATTTCTTGTTTATAATCAGGATCATCATCAATGCCATAAATATCAAAACACCATTTTTTTCCTAGGTTTGCTTCAACATAAGCTTGGATAAATTCTTTTAAGTTTTTGTGCCGATTAAACCTTCCAAAATAAATGAATTTTTTTTTTACATTTTCAGTGACTGGATAATGCAAGATAAATGGGTTTGTTATGATATCTATCATCGCTTTTGGAAAATATTTTAAAATAGACAGCTTTTCTTCTGGTGTAACTGCAATAAACGAAATATTTTTTTGTGAAATTATTTTATAAATATTTATGATAATTTTTTTTAATAGATAACTAAATGTAGATTTGTTTTTCAATGCAGCATTCAAAAGCATTCCATGCGGTTGTATCACAACAGGAATATTCAGAAAATTGCATTTCAAAAGAAAAAGGAAATATATAGGTCTCCACAAGCCATGTATATGAACAACTTCTGGGGAATTTTTTTTAAGGAAAAAAAAAATTTTTGAAAAATAAAAAAAATTTTTGATCGAATTTTTAAAAACTATAATGTTACTTACTTTGTCTTTGTTTTTTTCAGTGGCTAATTGAAATTTTTTATCTAAAAAACTGTATTTGCTGATAATTTGAACAACCCTAAATAGGCTAATATTTTTTTTTGATATTTCGTCAAGGACATGAATTACCTTCATTACTATCTACTTATAACCCAATTTTCTAGAACTAGGCAGTCCATGGATGTTCTATTAAAACAGTTAAACGCATGTTCTGGAGTAAGCACTATTGGTTCATTTTCATTAAAAGAAGTATTTAGCAGTATTGGGACCCCTGTAATCTTATCAAATTCAGTTATTAAATTATAAAAATGATAGTTGTTATTTTTATTGACGGTTTGTACTCGACAAGTATTGTCTACATGGACTACTGATGGGACTTTATCTTTAGCTAGTTTTTTTGCATTGACCACATTAAGCATAAATGGAGATGGATAATTTAAATCAAAATAAATGTCAGAGAACTCCTCCAAAACCGCAGGAGCAAAAGGTCTAAAAACTTCTCGTAGTTTAATTTTTTTATTTAAAATATCTTTAATTTCAGGATTTCTAGCATCGGCAAGTATTGACCTATTGCCTAAAGCTCTAGGACCCCACTCACATCTTCCCTTGAACCAACCGATTACCTGATTGTTAGATATTCTTTTTGCTATATCTATATAAAGATCAGTGTCAGATAATTTTTGGAAAGTATAATTTTTTACTAGGCTATTTTTTTTAATTAAATGTTCCTCAATAAAATCATTTGTATACTCGCTACCTAAATAGCATTTATTTAGCTCATTCTTAAAAGAACTGTTTTTAATTGATTTATTTTGTTTAAGAAAATTCAGAGCAGAACCCATTGCACCCCCAGCATCTCCTGCATTGGGTTGTATAAAAATATTTTTAAATGGAGTCTTGTCTAGAATTAAACCATTTAACTTAGAATTTAATGCACATCCTCCTGCTAAACATAAATTTTCAGTATTTGTATCTGAATACAACTTGTTCAAAATTGAAAAAACAACATGTTCAAAACATTTTTGCAAAGAGCTCGCAATATCAAAATGTTTTTTTTCAATTTTATCGCCTGGTCTTCTTTCTTCTCCAAATAATTGCATCATTTTTTCTGAGTAAAGATTTGGAAATTTTGGAATTCCATCAGGAAAATTGTAGGTAAATTCTGGGTTTGTATGGTGTGAAAAATAATCAAGATTAAGTGAAAAATAACTATTATTGTTATAATGGATCAAATTTTCAAATTCATTTAAAAATACAGGATTTCCATACGATGCTAAACCCATAACTTTGTATTCATCTCCATAATTTTTAAAACCTAAGAATTGAGTAATTGATTGATACAAAATTCCAAGTGAGTGGGGAAAGTAAACTTTTTTTATACTTTGAATTTTATTACTCTTGCATAAAAAAGACTCTGTACTACAAAAGTCACCAAAACCGTCAATGGTTAATCCGACCGCATTATCAAATTTAGAGTTATAATAAGAAGATGCCATATGACTAGTATGGTGTTCAACATTAATTACTTTTCCATTAAAATTATTTTTATTTAAAAAATTATTCAGCTCATTTGAGTGGAGTAATTTTTTTTTAAAACTTAATATTTTTTTTAAAGTTGATATAGATAAGATATTTTTAACACTATATGAAAATTTTTCTTTTAAATTAGATGAAGGAGAATAGTTTAATGTTACAAAATTAACCTCATTAAGGTTTAAACGTGAAGTTTCCAAGCAAAATTTTATAGAATTAAATGGGAATCCAGAATAATGTTTTATTCTAACGAATCTCTCCTCCTCAATAGCTGCAACAATTTTTCCATCTACAATTATACAGGCAGAAGAATCTGCATGATTAATATTCAATCCAAGAATAATCATATTTTATTATTTATACTTTTCACTTTACAGATAACTAAAAAATTTGAAACAAAACCTATTAATGAAATATTATATATTGTATAATTTATTTCTTTAGAAAAACTATTTAAAATTTGATTTAATTCACTTCTATCAAGCAAATTTAAATTTTTTTCTTCAGCAAAATAACTCATCCCAAGTAATAGTAATATTTTTCTGAAAATTTTTTTTGGTAACCAGTGAATAAAAGGTAACTTTGTATGTACTTCAATTGGAAAAAATCTATTTGG
>ENA-UOXV01007250-UOXV01007250.1-marine-metagenome-genome-assembly--contig:-NODE-7250-length-11275-cov-8.994474_pt1 | contig 11275 bp, 9 predicted proteins | sample MGYA00238165_ERZ766961 | MGnify/ENA primary metagenome ERZ766961 (study PRJEB28924, sample SAMN03173240) | marine metagenome | biome: Marine; feature: Water; material: Subsurface seawater | place: North... | reverse complement strand
AGATCACTCTGAACCTGAGACAAACCAGCAACTGTCTGAGACAATGCAGAAATTTGGTTCTCAAGTTGATCAAATTGATCGTCATAATTTTGACATCCCACTACAAGTAGCGCTCCTGCCAAAATTGATAATAAACCTTTTTTCATTTGATAAAAATTTAATTAAATAAAAATAATGTGTGCATTATTGCACAATGGTATTGTTGCAAGTTTCGTGCCAAACCAAAAAAATTGTTAAAAAATAACATGTTAAGATTTCTTTTATATTGTAATTAGCTTATAATCAATGTTTTAAATAGAAATCGATTAGGTCGTGCTATTAACAAAACCGAAAAAACATATCGTTTTTTCAATTTTAGGTACCTTTAAAGAAACAAAAAACATCTCTTTTTATGAAAAAAACGATCCTTATATTGGGTTTAGGCCTGTTTTGGATGAGTTGCCAAACCAAAAAAACGGAAGACAGTACAGATGTACAGCTCGTCCAAAAAGCGCAACAGATTCACTTGAATACAACAACCTTAGACACCCACGACGACATTAATGTTCAAAATTTTACGGACAGTCTCAATTATACCCAAGATACCGACAGCCAAGTGAACCTCCCCAAAATGGAGCGAGGTGCTCTGGACGTAGCTTGGTTTATCGTCTACACAGGGCAAGGAGACCTAACACCTTCAGGCTATGAAAAGGCAGCGGCCAATGCACAAGCCAAATTCGATGCTATTCACAGATTGGTAGAAGTCTATGCGCCAAATAAGATAGGGCTAGCAAGGACTTCACAACAAGTTGTTGATTTGAGAAAACAGGGGAAGAAAGTAGCGATGATCGGGGTGGAAAATGCCTATCCCCTAGGAGAAAACCTCAACGAAGTCAAACGCTATTCCGAACTGGGAGCGCGCTATATGTCCCTGGCACACAACGGACACAACCAATTTTCGGATTCCAATACGGGAGAATTTGACAATACCGCAACGCACAACGGCATTAGTGAATTGGGGAAAAAAGTAATCGATTCTATGAATTATTACGGGATTATGGTGGATATTTCCCATCCTTCTAAAGAAGCCATCCGCCAAACCATCGCCCATTCCAAAGCGCCGGTTATCGCTTCGCATTCAGGAGTGCGCGCCCTGTCAGACCACCCGCGAAACCTAGACGACGAGCAGTTGCAATGGGTTAAAGAAAATGAAGGAGTAGTTCAAACCGTGGCCTTGGCCCTTTTTGTCAATAAAGAAAAACACGAAAAATACCGAGAAGCTTTAAAAAATTTGGAGAACCCTGAAGACAAAGAGGCTCTTACAGCAATAAAAAAAGAATTCCCACCTGTAGACGTGGCTGATTTTGTAGATCACATAGACTATATCAAAAATAAAATCGGAATTGACCACGTGGGCATCAGCTCTGACTTTGACGGGGGTGGAGGAATTGAAGGTTGGCAAGATGCTTCTGAAACCTTTAATGTTACTCTTGAGCTAGTTAAAAGAGGCTATACTGAAGAGGATGTTGCAAAAATTTGGAGTGGTAACCTGCTTAGGGTCTTGGATGAGGCTCAAAGAGTCGCAGAAACTTTACAAAAAAAATAAGAATCAAAAGCTGGGCAAAAACGGATTGAATTTAAATTCTTCCCTGTATTTTTTGTGTTTGGGAAAATGAAAGCTAGGTAGTCTTTCAAAACCAAACTGATCAATAGACGGGTGATTGATTTTAGTTTAGTTTTTTCTGAAAGAGGTGTAATAGTTTGGAGATTCCCTCTCTGATTCCCTGAGTAGGAGTGGTGTAGTGATTGACCATAATGGAGAAGGCGTATTTGTTCCCTTTTGGACTTTCCCAATAGCCCGAGAGATTATGATTATGGCGAAGGGTTCCCGTTTTGGCATAGATGTTTTTTAGGTTGGGATAGGCGGTAAGTGTCCCCGAAATCCCACTTTTTGGAAAATAGGTTTGAATTTTTTGCCAACCGACCCTTTGGTGAATTTTTTTTAATACCGCAATCAAAGTGCGAGGGGTTACCATATTGTAACGAGAAATACCAGAGCCGTCAACCCACTCAAGCGGGTCAGGTAGCCAAGTACTCCAATGGTTCTTTAGGGTATCTATGGTTTTTTTGACATCCATTTTTTCAAAATGACTCTGAGAAATCATGGCTAATAAGGCTTCTGCAATGCCGTTATCACTGTCTTGCAATAAGGCTTTGTACAACAGTTCTTCTTGATGAGTGTAAAGCACTTCCCAAGCAAGTTCAAGAGGCTGTTCTTCCATCTTGACCGGCTGCCTAATCTGTTGTTTCAAAAGACGAGCAAAGAGTGTATCGCTTGTGATAAAAGGTTTGTAGAGTGTATCTTGAGTCTTCCAAGTCTCAGGGTTATACCGGAACTGATTCTTGAATTTATCCCTTTTCAAATTGGCTCCTAGGGAGTCTACTAGTAATTCTTTTTCAAAAGCTTGTGGAACACATTTCAGATCGGAAGCTGAGCCAAACACTTGAACTACATTGCCAAAAATGGGAAAAGGACTCCGCTCTGCAGCATAATAATAAGAATAATCGTCCCAGGACCATCCTGGGCCTTGAGGTTTCATTTTTGATGCGGGAGGGTGATACTTCCATATTTTCTTTTGCTCAAAAAAAGCTGCTAGGGTTGAGTCTGGGTAGTAGGGATGGAACAATAATGGATAGCCGGTGGCTTTAAAATGAAGCAGAGAATCTTTTTCCTTGTAATATAAAGCAGGCAAAGAATCAAACTTTTCCACAGCAGCCAAAAAAGTGAGTAGTTTGGTATTGGAAGCGGGAGTCATATAGTGTTTGTCTTGATAGGACGCCTTGGGCTTCGTTTGGTTGAGTGGTACTACACTCACTGCTATATGTACTTTTTCAAATTGTGGGATTTTTTTAATAATTCTTCTGATTTTACGCTCAGAAAACTGCTGTCCAAAAAGAGAAATACTTAAGAAAAATAGAAAATAAAAAAAAGACAAACGCATTGGATAAAGATAGTAAAAGAGTGTCACTCAGCCCAGATCCACTAGAATGCTGCACTAAGTCCAAAAAACGCATTCCTGCCAGGTGCAGGTTCATAATATCTGCCTCCAAATGCATTGAGTCGGATGTTGTCAAAATAGCGCACATCAAAAAGATTATTGATCCCTGCAAAAAGATTGAGCTCGAGATCTCCCAAAGCAATCGTTTTACCTCCTTGGAGTCTTACCTTTTGAAAGGCTTCTATTTGCACCGCATTGTCGGTATCGGCATACAAACTCCCGATATGTTCCCCCGTGAGTTGAAATTGCCAATTTTGTAATGAGGTATAACCTACTTGGAGAAAAAACTGACTGTTGGGAATTCCAGGCAGCGTATTCCCTTCTGAAGTATTGTTTTCAGTAAAACGATACTGAGCCTGGGTCATACTAGCTTGAAGTTCCCACTGCTCCCATTGATAAGATCCAAAAACTTCAACCCCCCAACGCTGGGTAGCTCCAGCATTTCTATAAAATGATCTCCCAGGGAATGCTTCCAACTCATAAGGCAAAATTTCGTTCGTGCTTTCAATAAAAAAGACATTCGCTTCCATTCGGATTTTTGCCCATAGTCCTTTCCATCCCAATTCGTAATTCAATGCCCGAGCAGGTTCCAACTCGAGGTTCAGCCCTTCGGCTCCACTGGGGTTTGCCGAGAGTTCTGACAAGGCAGGGGTTTCGAAACTGGAAGAAAAATCGGCAAACAAGCGATGTTGTGATGCTACTTCGTAGCTCAGTCCCACACTTGGGTTTAAAACTTGATATGTCTGATCTTCAGAAACAGAGTCTGCACCGAGACGCAAATCATCATACCGCAAGCTGGTTCTCAACAATACTTTTTCCCATCGTACCTCGTCTAAAATGTAAATCCCAAAACTACCAAAGGATTCCAGCTGAGAAAAGCTCAAGCTCCCCTGAGCTCCGTTGAGGTTTAAATAACGGTCGCGCTGGTCTGCTTGTTGTGCAGTTTCAATACCAATTTGCCAACGATGCTTGTCTTGTATATAGTTTAGGCGACTCCCAAAACCAAAATAATTTCGAGTAAGGTCTATGATTCCACCATTTTCAAAAGGGAGTTTTCCATAAAAATCTCGGAATGTATAAAAACCGTAAGTATCCAAATTCCACTGATCCCCCCAATCTTGTTGCCACCGAAGTCCAGATTTAAACTGATTTACGCTTTCATACGTATCATATGCTACATTGCGCTGTCTCGCTTGGCTCCAATCTAATTCCGTATCCTCTAATGTAATCCCACCTGCGTCTTCTGCCCTGGGACTGTCGGTGTAGTTCAATTGGAGCTGCAACGTCGATTTAGAGCTTAACCGATGCTTAATTTTGGTATTAAAAAGGGTTTGCTCAAAGCCACTGTTTTGTCGAAAACCATCCGTTTTTGTACGATTAATATGAAGTAATGCTACGGTTTTTTCCCCTTTTAATGAAGTGTTTAGTTGATAGGATTGGAATCCATACGCCCCCAATCGACTTTGCAACTGAATCGTTTCATTTTCTAACTGGTCTAGGGTGTTCAAGTAGAGGACTCCCCCCGAGGCATTGCCATACAAACTGGCCGAAGGACCTCGAAGTACTTCCACACTGCTGAGCAATCCCAGAGGAAGGTTATCCAACTGTCCCTGGCCGTCTGGAGTGGTCTCTGGAATACCATCTACGATAAGTTTGATCCCCCGGATCCCAAAAGCGGCTCGAGCCCCAAAACCTCGTAGGGAGATTCTCAAATCTTGAGCGTAATTGTTGGCATTTTGAGTAAATAAACCTGGAACAGCCACTAGATATTCCTGTAAGGAAAGCTGTTGGTAGATCTTCTGAAATTCATCCACCGATTGTACACTTAACGAAAATGGAAGTTGGTTCCGAGGGGTTTCCGTTTTTGGGGCTTGAAGGGCAACCTCACTTAAGGTAATCGTTACCAAAGCACTTTGGTTTTGTGCCTGAACCCCAATGGTAAAAAAAACAATGCAAACCACAGAGACCCTCCTACAAAAATTTCCGTTCCAATACCCCTTCATAGCTCCTTATCTTTAAATTTGTACTAAGATAAACAATTATGTACCTGTCCGAAGCAGAAGAAATTATCGCTTATGTAGTTTGTATTGCCATCGTCATTGGATTTGGTGTGAGCACCTATATGGAAATCAAAAACACCCTTGCAGAGGAAAAACAAAAACAGGCTGAAAAAGAAGAAAACGAAACGAAAATCAAAACCTTAATCGAATATCTAAATACCAAAAAGAAATTGATAGACACCTTCGCGAAAGCCAAAAAAGCTTTAGAGGAAAAAAATAACAAAAAATAAACACTACATTTGTACCTACAACAGTTGTAAATTACTCGCTATGAAAAAAATATTCCACGGTGCATCTACACGAGGAGAGGCCAACCATGGCTGGCTAGATGCCAAACATTCTTTTAGTTTTGCAAATTATTTTAATCCGGAGCGGATTCAGTTTGGAGCGCTTCGTGTCTTAAATGACGACACCGTTGCTCCGGGAATGGGGTTTGGCACACATCCTCATGACAATATGGAAATCATCACCATCCCTCTAGAAGGCGCATTGGAACACAAAGACAGTATGGACAACGTCGGAGTAATAGAAGCCGATGAAATTCAGGTGATGAGTGCCGGAACAGGAGTGTATCACAGTGAATACAATAGAAACAAAGACCAAGCCGTAAGCCTGCTTCAAATCTGGGTTTTTCCTAATGAACAAAATGTAAAACCCCGCTACGATCAAAAAAACATCAAAGACCTGAAAAAGGTCAACGCCCTCTATCCAGTAGTTACCCCAGACCCAGAAGCGCCAGGGATGTGGATCCACCAAGACGCTTGGTTTCACATGGGTGATTTTGATACCACCACAGAGCTGGAATACGACCTCCACAAAAAAGGGAATGGGGTCTATGCCTTTCTGATTGAAGGAACCGCGGAAATAGCAGGAGAAACACTTCAGAAAAGAGATGCCCTTGGGGTTTGGGACACCGATGGTTTTAGTCTAAAAGCGAATCCCCACAGTAGAATTTTATTGATAGAAGTTCCTAAAAATGATTAAAATGTCGCAACCCTCCGCTCAAGAACTCCTCATGCACATAGAAAATAAAATTGCTCAGGGAGATTACAAAGACAGTGTCCATAAAATCACGCTGATTACTGCAAAAGATGTCATTCGTAAAGTTCTCGAAACAGAATTTTAACCGCTAGGAGTATCAGGTTTTTTTCTCGTTTTTAAGTTGCTTTTTCTAAAAAGCCAAATTTTGATTTGAAAGTATCACGTTTTCTTATCTTTACTGCTTCTTACATCAAACAATGGAATTAATTCCCAGCGCTGGACTTTCGCTCACCTCTTTTCTCCGTGGTTCCCTAGGTATGTCAGTCTTGATTTTTATCGCTTATCTTTTTAGTAACAATCGCAAAGCCATCGCCTGGAAGACGGTAGGTATCGGATTGCTCATACAGGTAGTTATTGCCATTGGGGTTTTAAAAATCGAATGGGTCAAACGGGTTTTTGAGACCCTGGGAAATTTCTTTATCAAGGTTTTGGAATATACAGGGGAAGGGACAAAAATGCTTTTGGGTGAATTTGGGAATACTGAGACCTATGGCTTTATATTTGTTTTTCAAGCCCTTCCTGTGATCATTTTCTTTTCGGCTCTGAGTTCCATACTGTATTATTTTGGTGTGATTCAGAAGGTTGTTGGGTTTTTGGCATGGCTCCTTACAAAAATTTTCAAAATCTCTGGCGCCGAAAGTCTTTCGGTAGCGGGTAACATCTTTTTAGGACAGACCGAAGCGCCTTTGCTGATCAAAGCCTATTTGGAAAAAATGAACCGTTCGGAGATTTTTCTGGTCATGGTAGGCGGAATGGCGACTGTGGCGGGAAGTGTCCTAGGTGCCTACATTGGTTTTCTGGGAGGCAATGATCCGGTACAACGTTTGGAATTCGCCAAAAGTCTCCTCGCAGCTTCAGTAATGGCGGCCCCTGGAGCAATTGTTATGGCTAAAATTATTTATCCTCAGACAGAGGATATCGTAACAGACATTTCCATTTCCAACGACAAAATTGGATCCAATTTACTTTCTGCCATCTCCATTGGTACGGGAGAAGGAATTAAAATGGCAGTTAATGTAGCGGCAATGCTTTTGGTCTTTATCGCTTTAATCGCTATGCTAAGCAGTATTTTTTCGGGAATTGGTGACTTTATCGGACTCAATAGCTGGATTGCAGCCAACACTGTGTACGACAGTTTTTCCATTGAATTTTTGTTGGGGTATTTGTTTGCTCCCTTGATGTGGATTATCGGAGTGGCTACGCAAGACATCGCACTGATGGGACAACTTCTAGGGGTCAAACTTGTGGCTAGTGAATTTGTGGGCTATACGCAGCTTGTTAGCTTAAAAGACGGAATGAGTGCCACGCATTTTACCTATCAAAAATCAGTGATTATGGCAACTTATATGCTTTGTGGATTTGCCAATTTTGCTTCCATTGGGATTCAGATTGGAGGGATCGGAATCATTGCCCCAAAAACCAAAAAACTATTGACCGAACTAGGCTTTAAAGCCATGGTCGGTGGATCCTTAGTTTCGTTGATGTCCGCGACTATTGCAGGGATAATTTTAGGCTAATTCTAGAGTACGTTAACCTTGATTTTTTTCCAGATTCTAACTAATAAAAATCCCGAAACCACTGCTAATCCCAACAAAGGAAAGGCCAGATTGTAATTGCCATAAATAAAATACCCCGTGCAGAACATAGTACTGTAAATCATCGAACAGCCCAATAACATCGCTACAATCCCTGAAGGAACACTCCACCCTTGGTCGTCATCCACTAGGTCAATCGCTTCTTTTTTGGCCTCATCAATGACCTTGGCCCAACCAGGTCCTCCCGCTTGTGTGGTCTTGTAAAAGGATCGCAAAACAGAAGAATCTTCTGGTGGTGTAATAAAGGTCGCCAGCAACCATAAACTTGTTGTCACCGCAACGACAAAAGGAAACTCTGCCCAAGCAGGGAAAACTGCTTCTACCCCAAAAAGACTTGCCTTTACAGAGGGTATGGTCAAAATCAAGGAAATTAAGCCGGAGGCTACCATGGCTGTGATTTCACTCCATGCATTGATCCTCCACCAAAACCAACGAAGTATAAAAATCAAGCCTGTTCCCGCTCCAAAGACCAAAAGGAGGTTAAACAACTGCATTGCGTTTTGAAGTGCTAAAGCCAAAATTGTACTGAGCACCATTAAAATAATAGTTGAAATTCTCCCAACGGCAACTAACCGTTTTTCGGAAGCATCAGGGTTGATTTGGGTTTGGTAAAAATCGTAAACGATATAAGAAGATCCCCAGTTGAGCTGGGTCGATATTGTACTCATATAGGCAGAAATCAAAGACGCCAGCACCAAGCCCAAAAGTCCTGTGGGAAGTTTGGTTAACATAGCAGGATAGGCCAAATCATTCCCTAATTTGTCGGCTGTAATGTTTGGAAAGGCTTGTTGAATACTGTCCAAGTCGGGAAAAACCACAAGGGAAGCTAAAGCGACCAAAATCCAAGGCCAAGGGCGCAAGGCGTAGTGCATGATATTAAAAAAGAAGGTCGCACCAATAGCGTGGTTTTCGTTTTTCGCAGCAAACATCCGTTGTGCGATATATCCTCCTCCTCCAGGTTCGGCTCCGGGGTACCACGAACTCCACCACTGCACTGCAAGGGGAATAATCAAAAGAGTAATCAAAGCCTCTTTATTACCAAAATCTGGGAGAATAGAAATCTTACCCACCACATTTTCATTGGCCAACAAGGCCTCAATTCCTCCCACTTCGGGAAGGTTTACCAAATAAACTGCAGCACCTATGGCTCCCCCCATAGCGACAAAAAACAAAATAACGTCCGTATACACTACTCCTTTAAACCCACCTATAGCACTGAAAGTTACGGTCACCAAACCGGCGGTAAGAACTGTTTGCCAGGGTTCAAGCCCCAACATAATACCCCCGATCTTGATTGCTGCTAGAGTTACCGCGGACATAGTGATCACATTAAATATGATCCCCAGATAAATGGCTCTAAATTTTCGTAAAAACTTTGCAGGTTTTCCGCCATAGCGCAATTCATAAAATTCCAAATCTGTTTTTACATTCGATTTACGCCATAGTTTGGCATACACAAAAACAGTTAAAAGGCCGGTTATCAAAAAGGCCCACCAAACCCAATTTCCCGAAACCCCGTTGGTACGGACAATGTCGGTGACCAAATTCGGAGTGTCTGTAGAAAAAGTAGTCGCTACCATAGAAAGGCCTAAAAGCCACCACGGCATACTCCTGTCAGATAAGAAAAATTGATTGGCACTCTTTCCAGAAGATTTTGAAACATAAATCCCAATCCCCAAAGAAATCACAAAAAATAGAATAATAATCAGCCAGTCAAAAATTGCAATTTGCATAAGTCAATTCATTTGATTTTAATAAAGGTAACTAAAAATCACTCGAGCAAATTAATTTGTTGTTAAAACCCTTGAGTTTCAGAAGATTTCCAACTAGGTTTGTTAAAAAATCGCCGTGATGATTTCGCTTGAAAGGCACTTCTTACTTTTTTTTCTCCTAGGTCTTGGACTTGCGTGGGGTCAAAAATCCACGGAATTGACCAAACCTCCCAAATTTAGTATTGCCCCACCCAAAGAAAAAGCGCCGAGTTTGATTCAACCCAAAGAGAATAAATCCTTTCTTTCTGAAGACTTTTTTAATCCTCAAATCGAGTTTAAAGATCCCAAAAGAGACATAGAAAATCCCCGTTTACTTTTTGGTGAAAACGAACAATTCCTGGATCCAGGGAAACGCTATAAAAACAAGCTAAACCGTACCCCTGAAAACAAAAAAAACCCCAACCTATTTAAATCCGACCAATACTTGGGCGACTTTCGCAACAACGGTAAATTTGTCCAAATCGCAGTACGAGATCACGAATCTCCCGACGGTGATTTGATACGAATCATGCTAAACGACAAAGAGGTCGTACCACGTGTACTCCTGCAAGAGCGCTTTAAAAGTATTGCTATCAATTTGGAAATGGGCTTTAACAAGATTGATTTTGTTGCTTTAAACCAAGGTACCTCGGGACCCAACACAGCGGAGGTTCGTGTTTTTGACGATGAAGGAAAATTGGTAGGATCCAATCGCTGGAATCTAGCCACTGGCGTCAAAGCGACGTATATCATCGTAAAGGAAAAATAGTTCTATCCTTCGTACACTTCCAACATTCCTTTAATAAAGGCATCTACCTCATCTAAAGTTCCCGTACTGATACGACACCAGTCGTAAAAAGGGGGGAAGGGTCTCCCAATGCGAACCCCTTTTTCCAACATCTTGGGTCCTAATTCGCTAATGTCTTTTTTAGAATGGAAAAACACAAAATTGGTGTGCGAAGGAACATATTCCAACTTGAGATGATCCAAAAGCGTGTAGATATTCTTTTTCGCTTCTTTGTTTTTTGCCAAAGAAAACTGGTAAAACGCTTCATCTTGAAGTGCTTCTTTGGCAGCTTCTACCGCTAAAACATTACTCATGGCCACAATGTTTTTCCGAATTTGAGCCGCGAGTTCAGGTTTGGCAATCAGATAGCCTATGCGTAAACCTGCCATACCATAGACCTTTGAAAAGGTTTTGGAGACAATGATATTATCTCCGCGTTTCACGGCCTCCACCATACTGGGATAATTGGGTGTTTCAATAAAGTCGTAATAAGCTTCATCAGAAAAAACGATGGTTTTCTGACTTGCCACATTGCAGAAATCTACGAGTTTTTTTGCGGGCACCAACGTTCCTGTAGGATTGTTGGGATTACACAGAAAAACCAGTTTCGTTTTTGTTGAAATCCGTTTTTCAATTTCGTCTAAATCATACCCCTTATCTGCGCCTACGGGAACCCAATTGACTGCGGCGCCCCATTGCTTGGCATAATTCATCATCGCCAAAAAGGTGGGTTGTCCCGAAATAATTTCTCCTCCATTAGAGGCAAACGTGAGCCCAGCGATTTTAAGACCTTCTGTAGATCCGCCCGTCACAATGACAGATTCTGGGGAGACTCCGTGTTTTTTTGCTAAAATAGATTCCAAATCATCCGAATAGGCATAAGGGTAACGACAACCGTGGACAAACGAATTTTTAATTCGCTCCTGAACTCTTTTGGAAGGACCGTATGGGTTTTCATTCGAACTCAATCGAATCACGGGCTCTAAGGGTCGTGGATTAAAGT
>ENA-UOXV01007245-UOXV01007245.1-marine-metagenome-genome-assembly--contig:-NODE-7245-length-11284-cov-11.021997_pt1 | contig 11284 bp, 10 predicted proteins | sample MGYA00238165_ERZ766961 | MGnify/ENA primary metagenome ERZ766961 (study PRJEB28924, sample SAMN03173240) | marine metagenome | biome: Marine; feature: Water; material: Subsurface seawater | place: North... | reverse complement strand
TAATAGAAAAACTGACAATGCAACTTCTACCGAGTCTGAATGCGTCTACAACAAACTATTGGGTTGGATCACGCCCATCATTTCCAGATAGTCTCCCCTCAGTTGGACCAATATCACGGCTTCCTAATTTATACTCAGCATTTGGTCATAGCCATTACGGTATGGGAATGGCTCCCGCAACTGGTAAGTTCATTACAAATTATATTATGGAGGAGCCACAAAATATTGATCTAACTCCTATAAAATTAGATAGATTTTTTTAACGATCTAACCCTAACTCAAAGTTTGTTGCTAGACGTGTTGCGTAATCCAAACGCTTGAGGTCATAACCTCCTTTAATCAGGATGCTTAACCGTGCTGCATGACTCTTATATCGACTCTGAGAGCTACACATTTGAACCACCTAGGACGTGGGTCATAGGGGATACATATACGTGCAGTTACACACACAAGGTTTTTTGTTGCTACAAGGTTTAAGGTAGGGCAGGGTGGGCTTGCCGTAAACGTCCCAAATTGTTAACTTCTAAATTTAAAATTCTGTCAAATTTTTCATAGAAAGAGAATAGCAAGATGGGCAAAAGGATCGCAGTTATAACTGGTGCAGCAGGTGGTATGGGACGCGAGATTGTAGCTTCTCTAATCCGAGATGGTGCAAAGTGTTATGGTTTGGATATTTCGAAAGTAGGTTTAAAAGAGATGGGATCCACACTGGGTACAGAATTTGTTGGTATTGAGATTGATTTAACCAAACCTGAAAAAATTCTATCATCATTTCAGCAGATCGAAGATACAGAAGGTGGCATGGATATTTTAGTTAATAATGCAGGTACCTGTTTAATGTCCAACTTTCCTGATGTTTCAGTAGCCGAATTCGAGCTTCAAATGAAGTTAAATTTTGACTCAGCTTTTCATTGTTCTCAGGCAGCTATAAAGCTTATGAACGGTCGAGCTGGCGTAAGAAAAATAATAAATATATCATCAAATGGTGCCTATAATTTTGAAACTTTTGATCCTCCACATTATCGTGCAAGTAAGGCGGCGATGGATAGCTTAACCAAACATCTTGCTAGCACTTACGCAGTTGATAAAATCTCAGTAAACTCTATTGCACCTGCGATGACGAATACGCCCCTATGTGATATTCTAAGTGCAGACGTTCTAGCCAAAGCTATCGAGAAAATGCCTCATGGCCATCTTATGGAGCCTACTGAAATTGCTGAGTGGGTACGTTTCTTAGCGTCTCCCGCTGGTGATATTTCCAGCGGAAATATAATAATTTTAAACCAAGGCCGCGATGTTCATTAGGAGTAATATTTAGGTGTCTTTCGTAATTTAGGCCATTGATCAGGAGAATGTCCAAATATGACAAATGCATCAAGTCTTTTGGCCCGATCCATTAACCGAACGAAGTTCTCTTTTGCTCGGTCTTCATTCCAAGAACCCTCAAATCCATCATCGATTTCAGAAGGTCTCGAAATTGCATCGCTAGTTAGCAAAGTAAGTCCAGTTTTGGGTAATTGAAGCTCAATCGAAATTTGTCCCGGAGCATGCCCTGGTGTCTGTAAAATCTTAAATCCTGGACCAATTTCCGTATCTTCATCAATAAGTAGATATTTACGATCTGGCCACTCTAACGGCTGGACACTCGCCCAGTACAATGGACGTTCAAGTGCGCGTTCAGCACTTGATATAAGAATTGGGCAATGTGGAAAATCGGCTATACCACCAACATGGTCAATATGTGTGTGGGTGATAACTAATAAATCGATATCTAAAACGTCGACACCACTCAAAGATAATTGCTCTTTTGGAAAGTTCACTGGTTCAAGCTTCAATATATCGCCAAATTTATCCATCCCATCTTCAGCAGAAGAACCATGTGGATCAGTAATATATTTACGGTGATATCCTGTATCTATAAGAATTTTTTCGCCAACGCTTGTATGAATTAAGAAACCACAAATGCCAATGATACGACCATTAGCGTGCACCCGGAATAAGCCAAAGTCCAATACGTGCAGTTGTGTTGGAGTCCCTTTAACGTAACTAACTGTTGTCATTTATTTTTCTCCTAGACAACTAACAATTCATAAGTAACCCCTGAAAGTCAAGATACATACCCCGTTTCACCGAACTACATTAAAATTTTTTAGGGTGTTCTTAGATTTATTTAGCTGTTGTCTTTTTGTGCATACAAATATTGGAATCCATTTTAAATTACAGATAAATTTAAGTAAACTTGTCAAAAGTGTAGGTGCGATATAGATCAAACGATGTAAGGAGTTTATTATGGTTCTCAGATTAGAGGGGGTTAAAAAATCTTTTCTTAATAACGAAGAGCTCGTGCCTGTTTTGCAAGGGGTAAGTTTTGATCTTGAGGCTGGTGATACTTTGGCATTGCGTGGAGAATCTGGTAGTGGAAAAAGTACTTTACTCCATATCGCGGGCGCTTTAGAGGCTGCAGATGCAGGTCGAGTTTGGGTGTCTGGGAAGGAGCTAACACAGCTCAACGATAGTGCACGTGCTCAATTGCGTAGAACAGACATTGCTTTAATTTTCCAACAGTTCAACCTAATTCCTTCCCTGACTGTGGCTGCTAATATTGCGTTCCAATCTGCGCTATCAAGAACGCTAGACTTGGCTCATATAAAACATATTGTGTCCGCTTTAGGCTTAGAAGAACAAATGCAAAAATATCCAGAGGCTTTATCTGGTGGGCAACAACAGCGCGTTGCCATCGCACGGGCGATTGCGGCAAAGCCAAAGCTGTTGCTCGCAGACGAGCCTACTGGTAATCTTGATGAAATAACTGCCGAAAATGTGTTAGATCAAATGCTAACATTAGTTGCACAAACAGGTGCTGCATTGATGGTTGTAACTCATTCCACAAACATAGCTGCCCGCATGAGTCGTCAATTGCACCTTTGTAATGGTTTTTTGGTATGATTGGCTGGTGCCTGAGGGCACTTTTATCTCATTGGTGGCGTAATCCTGTTCAATTATTTGCATATTTAGCCGGCCTTGCTTTAGCTACCGCACTTTGGTCTGGGGTGCAGGCTATTAACTCTGAAGCCCGCGTAAGCTATGATGCGGCGGCCAAAACATTAGGTGAGGGTCAGTATGATCTATTGATCTCAAAGCAGGGCAACCGCATTCCACAAGATGTTTACGTTTTGCTTAGAAAATCAGGTTGGCTGGTCTCGCCTGTAATTGAAGGGCGTATCAACGATGTACGCCTCATAGGCATTGATCTTGTGACTTCTGCTACAGAATTATCTAATTTAGCTAGAGGGCCATCTACTACTAGCTACGATACCTTACTCACAAATGAAGAAACAGCGTTTAAAATTTCTATGTTGGCTAATGTTACAGTGGATAAAAGTATTGCACCGGGCATAGCCATAGGTGACATTGGCCTTGTTCAAAGGATGCTAAAGCGGGATGATTTGACCCGCCTCATTTTATTGCCAAACCAACCTATTAGTCAGCCAAGCCTAGGTATGGTAGCTCCCAACTTACGGGTTCAATCTGCACATACGGTAACAAATGTAACGGAACTTACGGGTAGCTTTCATTTGAACTTGACTGCCTTTGGCCTGTTAAGCTTTGCTGTTGGTTTGTTTATAGTAAACAGCACTATTGGTTTAGCATTTGAACAAAGGCGGGGCATGATCCGCACTATTCGCTCACTTGGCGTGCCAATGCGTACTCTTATTGTGCTAATTACTTTTGAGATGATGACTTTAGCTGTAATTGGGGCGGGGTTTGGTATTATTTTGGGTTATTTTATTGCAGCTTTTTTGCTACCAGATGTTGCTGCTACATTAAGGGGCCTTTATGGTGCGCAAATCTCAGGTACACTTGAATTGCGTGCCTCATGGTGGGTCTCTGGCATGGTGCTTGCATTAATTGGGACAGCAGTAGCACTTTCATCACGGATCTGGCAGATTGTGCAAATGCCACTTTTAGCAAGTGCTAAACCTCGAGCATGGGTTGTTGCAACCGGATCACGGTTTCGATTGCAATTAATTATAGCCATTACATTGTTATTCACCATAGTGCCATTAGCCTTGATTTTGGAGGGATTGTTGGCGGGGTTTATTTTACTGGGGTGTTTACTTATTAGTGCAGCATTGGCTTTACCCCCCTTATTGGGAGGCATTCTAACTTTGGTTCAAAAGTATACCGTTACGCCAGTTTGGGAATGGTTCTGGGCTGATACTAGACAGCAACTACCAGGGCTTAGCCTTGCACTTATAGCTCTTTTACTAGCAGTCTCAGCCAATATTGGTGTCTCAACTATGGTTTCAAGCTTTCGACAAACCTTTATAGCCTTCCTTGATCAAAGGTTAGCACCAGAACTCTTCGTAGAGGTAGAAACAGCTAACCAAAGTGCTGCATTGGAAATGTTTTTAATGAACCGCCAGATTGAGGTTTTGCCCTTACTTACAACACAAGTCGTAATAGCCGATTTACCTGTAGATCTATATGGCATTCGTGTTGGCCAGACCTATCGAAATAATTGGATTTTTTTAGATAATACTCTCAATGCGTGGGATGTCATTGAGAGAGGCAAGGCAGTCGTTGTTAATGAACAATTTGCTCGCCGTGCAGACCTATGGGTTGGAAGTTTAGTACAAGTGAATCCTGATTTAATGCTACCTATTGCAGGAGTAGTTGGTGATTATGGCAATCCGCAAGGGCAGGTTATTATAACTGAACGAATGTTTAAAGATTTATACCCAAATCTCTACGCATCAAACTTTGGGGTGCGCACTAAAGATGCATCTGATTTACGCAGCCAAATTGTGAATACTATTGGCATTAAAAATAGCGCAATTATTAATCAGGTGGGGATAAAGGCATTATCACTTGAGGTGTTCGAGAGAACGTTTGTAGTCACATCGGCTTTAAATGTTTTAACATTAGGCGTTGCTAGTTTTGCTATTTTGATGAGCCTTCTGACATTGGCTGATTTGCGTGTACCACAGCTTGCGCCTATCTGGGCATTAGGGCTCACACGTCGCCGTTTGGCGTGGTTAGAGCTATTGCGCGCTGTCTTTCTTGCTGGAATAGTCTTTGTTTGTGCTATTCCTATGGGCCTTGCACTTGCATGGATATTACTGACAATTATCAATGTCGAGGCATTTGGGTGGCAATTACCAATGTATCTGTTTCCCCTTAAATATTTAGAATTAGGAGGTTATGCTTTAATTGCCACGTTTTTAGCTGCTATGTGGCCTGCTTTTCGTCTCATGCGTGCGCCGCCATCAACTTTATTGAGGGTCTTTGCTAGTGAACGTTAAATTATTATTTTTTATATTTTTTTGGCCTTTCAGTGTTTTTGCACAAGGGTTTTCTGACCTTGGTTCCAGTGCGGATGGGTTTGCAAACCCAAAGCTAAATCCAACTTTTAGCTTTCCTACTGACCATGGAGCACACCCTGAATATAGAATCGAGTGGTGGTACTTAACTGCTAACTTAAATGGTTCAGATGGTACAGCGTATGGTTTACAATGGACCCTCTTTAGAACTGGGCTGAGGCCAGGAGAGGCCCGAGGCTGGCGATCGCCACAAGTATGGTTTGCGCATGCTGCAGTCACCACGCCTGGCCAACACTTTGCCACTGAACGTTTCGCCCGAGGTGGGATTGGGCAGGCGGGTGTGGAGACAACTCCGTTTCGTGCTTGGATCGATGAATGGGTGTTAGAGGGTGAAGACTTCCAAAAGATGACACTCACTGCAAATGGTCCAAATTTTGGATATGACATGTCGCTTCAAGCAAATGGTCCATTGGTTTTTCATGGAAATAAAGGTTATTCTGTTAAATCGGAACAAGGCCAAGCTAGTTATTATTATTCACAGCCATTTTTTAAAATTAATGGAACGCTGAAATTACCTACTGGTAATATTGACGTGGTAGGGAATGCCTGGCTTGACCGCGAATGGTCCTCACAGCCTTTATCAGATGATCAACTTGGTTGGGATTGGTTCTCATTATCGTTCGTGGATGGTGCAAAGCTAATGGGTTTTCAACTACGACAAATAGATGGATCACTTTACAGTTCTTCAACTTGGATCACACCTGATGGTAGCACGTTATCCTATCCAAATGGTGCATTTTCAGCTATTCCACTTAATATAAAATCTATAAAAGATCGTAATTTGCCTATTCAATGGCGTGTAACTTTGCCAGATAAAAACGTTGATGTTGTTGTAACCGCTCAGAACCCTGATGCTTGGATGGAACTTTCAATCCCATACTGGGAAGGACCAGTTAACGTGTTGGGTAGCCATATAGGACAAGGATATTTAGAGATGACTGGTTATGAATAATACAAACGATCTAAGTACTTTTCTAGTCTTGGGACCTATATCTTAAAGTGTTGACGGATTGAAGATTTTCGGTAAATAATAAAAAGTGGCTGTTCAGTTTAAAAATGACCTTTGGTAAACTGTCAGCAGAATGATTAACTCACGTAACTGTTAAAACTAATAATTTCATACTTAAGAGGTCCCTAAAGAGAGAATGGTATTTTAAATGTTGAAGAAAACTTACTGGAAAAGTCTTACCCCACTAGTCATAGTTTTAACATTAGGCGCAACGATTTTATGGGCACATAACGGTGTCAAAGATCCAATTGTTATCAAGCGCATGAAGTTAATGTCTTCGATGGCCGACAATACAAAAGTATTGGGTCAGATGATAAAAAAACAAATTCCATTTGACGCTGAATTAGCAATGGAAGCGCTCACTTCTATTGGTGATTTGGCAAAAGCGACTCCCGCGGCCTTTGAGATAAATGCATCTGATCCAAAAACTGGAGCTAAACAGATTATTTGGGATGAGTTTAAAGACTTCTCAGAGCTGGCCAATCAACTTGCTGATATTGCAGCCACGAATTCAATCTCTACTTATGATGATTTAAGGCCAGTACTTATGCAAACTGCAAGGTCCTGTAAAGCTTGCCATAGTAAGTATCGCAAATAGCTAGATGCGCTTGACAACCTCTTTTGGACTTTGGAGTGCAGGAATACTGTTTACCGTATTATTGCTCATTTACTTTGTGCTGAGTGCTCCGAAGTCCGTTGACTTTGGCATGGATACTTTGGCTCCGGGAACCCCTGACTCCGGAGCTTATATCTATTTGATGGCAGGCTGCAGCAGTTGCCACATGGCTGAGGGGAGCTCTGATAATACCTTCCTTACAGGAGGTCAAAAGTTCAAAACAAATTTTGGAACATTTATCGCACCAAACATATCAAATAGTGAACTCCATGGAATTGGCAGTTGGGACTTCAAAGATTTTTATGGTGCGGTCAAACTTGGGCAAAGCCCTCAAGGCAGGCATTATTTTCCCGCCTTTCCCTATACCGCTTATTCGAGAATGACCGATCAAGATATTGCGGACCTTTGGGCTTTTTGGCAGACTTTGCCCAGCGTAGATACGCCAACCAAACCTCATGAAATTCGTTTTCCATTCAATATAAGGCGTAATCTTGGCATTTGGAAAAAACTGTACACTCCAGAAGAGTTTGTAGATCAGACCAACGATCGTGCCACCTATGTGGTGGAAGCTCTGGTTCATTGTGCAGAATGCCACACGCCACGCGATGTGATAGGTGGCCTGAAAAGTAGCCGATGGATGCGTGGTGCAAAAAACCCTAGTGGGAAAGGCAGCATCCCCAGTATTCACCCTGATGATCTGGGTTGGAGTAAAGCAGATATCGTAGAATACCTGTCTTCTGGATTTACCCCTGATTACGACATGGCTGGTGGAAAAATGGCATCAGTTATCGAAAATACATCGAAATTTACTTCCACCGATCGAGCATTAATTGCAGATTATTTGTTGAGGATAAAACGTGATTAGTATTCTTATTCGTCTAATAGCACCGCCACTTACTGTATTCTATCCAATCTATTTATTTGGCTTTGTGAATTTTATTAACCTACCAGATGAGCCATCCTCTAAAACCCAAATGGCACCTTCATCGTCTACTTCGACTTCTCTAACTCTTTTTGACCAACTAAAGCGTTCAGCCTCAAATGGTTCTCCATTATTAAAGCCTATTCTAACGAGTGCTTTGCTTTTTAGCCCTCCAATAAATGCATTTCCTTTCCATTCAGAAAATTCATCTCCTTCATAAAAAATCAATCCTGATGGAGCCACTGTAGGGACCCAATAAAGTTTTGGCACCATGAATTCTGGTCTTGTATCATGAGCTGGGATTTTTGCCCCACTATAATGATTACCTTCTGATACTATTGGCCACCCATAATTTTCACCGGCAACTATTAAATTAAGTTCATCTCCATGCCTTGGACCCATTTCGTGCGCCCATAGTTGGCCATTTTTGGCAAATGCAATGCCAAGGGCATTCCTATGTCCAATTGTCCAAAAAGTCTTTGCGAGGTCACCTTTGTCCTGAAATGGATTGTTCGTAGGTATTGTACCATCCTCATTAAGTCTAATGATTTTACCTAATGCCATGTCCCATTGTTGTGCAGGGGTTTGCTCTTGCCGGTCGCCGGATGTAATGAAAATCTTTCTGGCATGTTCTGTTCCATCGAGTCCAAATACAATTCTGTGGGAAAAATGCCCTTTCCCTGATCGAGCTGGCGTTTGCTTCCAAATAGTTTCAATATTTTTCAGTTGTGGTTTATCTGTCCTCTCTAGTGTACCTCGTATTATGGTCGCATATCGTGTTTTTCCTCTATTATCTGAATTGATGTAAGAAACATAAATTAGTTTATTCTTTGTATAATTTGGATGAATAACAACATCACCTAAACCCCCTTGACCACCTGCAAAAACTTTTGGAACTCCAGACACTAAAGACTGTTCGCCACTTCTATTTACTAGCCAAAGTTTTCCAGCTTTTGTAGTGATTAATAGATTGTCTTTGTTAATAAATGACATCGCCCAAGGTTTGTTGAATTCTGAAACAACTTTACCTTCTAATTTGCTGCCTCCACTTCCAGTAACAACATTATCTGCCCAAGCATTTGAAGTAAAATTTATTAGCAGTATTAGAAAAACCGTGCGCATTAAATAACTATCCCATACATTGTACTTTTCCTAAACTATTCAAAACAGAATTATTGGTAAGCTGGATGATATTAAGTTTCTGAATAGGTTCAATGGCTTTGTTTAATTTGAAGAACTATCAACGCTTAACTATAACTTATCTTGCATGTCTGAAGACACCATGAACTAACTCTTAACTTCCTGAAGCTCTGCTAGCATCTGGCGTCCTTGCTCTTCAAATCGCCCAGTAGCGGCTATCTTATCCCCGGTAAATTTCCCCTTCCTCCGCAAAACGATGTGTTTAAGAGATTAATTTTATTAAAAAAACTCTAAAACCGCTATTCAGAACATGTTCAACGACTACATTCTACAAGCTAAGTAGCATGAATATCACTTGCAACCAGAAACCGCGAGACCAGGTTGTAGCCTCCAGCCACGACCATCAGTTCCACCAGATGGCAGGGACCAAGGGATTCATAGAGAGTATCTTTGAGGGCTTTGGGAACCTCAATATCACGTGTCATTGAGGTAACAAAAGCAATTACATCCTGTTCAAGCTCTGAATATAGGCTTTGGTTAAAGTTAGTAGTACCAAGTTTTTCAAGTTCTGCTATCTGTTCAACAGTTGCTCCTGCCTCTTGATAGAGTGGGCTATGTGCCTGAAATTCATAGGACGCGTTATTTAAAACTGCTACAACACACATTGCTAATTCTCTAAGTCGGGGAGAAATCGTGGTTTCGTTGCGTAACTTACCAAAAAATACGTTCCAACCTTCAGCCACCGCAGGGCTGTGCAGAAGCATCCGATCAAGCTCGTTGAGCTTGCCTCCACGACGAGCGCGGATCGCCGCACAGATTTCTTTAGGATCATTATGATCAACAGGAAGTAGGGTTAATTTTGTCATGGATTGGTCTTTCTTAATTGTTATTAGCGAACTTATATTACAGGCTTATAGTGATTTAACATACCCATTTGAAAAAACTTAGCTTTACCTGACAGTATTCAAATTTGTGTTAACATTCCAATTTTTATTAGTTAAGCTTTAATAAATTTTTTAATAGACACTTAGGGATACCAACATGGTTGAGTTAAATAATGCAGTTCTAAAGGAAGCCCTTGACCTTATACCGCATCAATACCGAGGACCTGGGGGTGTGGCGGGCATTGTCAAAGATGGTGAAATAGTTGCAACCCGTGCTTGGGGGTACTCCGACCTGTCAAAACATAATGCTATGACAGCAGGAACCCGACTACCAATCTGTTCAATTTCAAAGCAATTTACCTGTGGCGTTTTATTAGACAAAATTGACAATCTGGACCGTTTAAATGACAGAGTTAAGGACTTTATTCCAAAATTCAGGGGCACTTTTCCAACCGTAAAAGAGCTTTGTGATAATCAATCTGGGCTACGGGATTATTGGGCGCTTTCAATCCTGCAAGGGGCAAGAGCTGAACAGACGTTTGAACGGAGTGATGCACTACCTTTGTTAGCACAGATGAAAACTGGACATTTTGAGCCTGGGACCAGTTATTCATATTGCAATGGTAACTTTCGTATGTTGTCTGAGCTGATTGAGGCAGAAACGGGCCAATCTATGGAAGCACTTTACTCTGAAGTGATATGGGGTCCCGCAGGTATGAAGACGGCTGTGTTGAATTCAGATACCCGACATCCAACCGATCAGGTTGTAGGCTATGAAGGGAATGATGTGACAGGGTTTTTTCCAGCTAACAATGGAATTTACTGGATCGGTGATGCAGGTATTTCGGCTTCTCTTCAAGATATGTTGGCCTATGAAATTTGGATAGATAATACCCGAGAAGATGCCACTAGTCTTTACCAACGGCTTTCCGAGCCACCCGTATTTCGTGATGGTACGTCTGCTAGCTATGGTTTTGGCTTGGCCCATCAAACAGTTTCAGGCGTGAAGGTTACCAGCCATGGGGGTGCACTGCGCGGGTTTCGTGCTTTTCGGATGCATGCGGCGGTCGAACGATTATCTGTTGTTGTGATGTTTAACCACGAGGCAAATGTTTCTGGTGCCGCGGTTTCTATTTTGCAAGCTGCTCTTGGTAGTGAAGAGCCTGATTTACAGCCGATACCAAAGGGCTGGGATGGTCAATGGATTTGTCGCGAAACAGGTTTGTTGGCACGCTTGAAAACAGGTAAGTTGAGTGGGGAGTTAAATTTTGCAACCGCTCCAGATAGAGTTGTATCCGGGTTGGGTGGGCATTTAGAGGCTGAAGGGCT
>ENA-UOXV01007238-UOXV01007238.1-marine-metagenome-genome-assembly--contig:-NODE-7238-length-11292-cov-5.136246_pt1 | contig 11292 bp, 8 predicted proteins | sample MGYA00238165_ERZ766961 | MGnify/ENA primary metagenome ERZ766961 (study PRJEB28924, sample SAMN03173240) | marine metagenome | biome: Marine; feature: Water; material: Subsurface seawater | place: North... | reverse complement strand
ATCGCGGACACCGGGGAGTACACGTCCATGGGCCTGTCCGTCGCGTTGTGCATGCTCTCCGCGTCGGTGTGCCTGTGCGTGTACGCCACGTGGACGTTCATCTGGCGCGGGCAGCAGATCTCGAAGAGGTCGTCGGTTCCTTTCCACGATCCGATCGGCCCGGTGGTCATGGGCTCCGTGTTGATCGTCACGATGGTCCTCCTCATAGCGATAACCGCCGCCAACTACGGCGAGATCACGGACTGATCACGGTCTTTGAAGGGTCGTGAAGGTATTCGTTTCAACCAAGGTGTTCGTTTCAACGTAAGAGTTAGTCTACTGTATCTCAATCAAATCGTGTCCCTCAGAAGAGACATCAACGCCCTCGGCGCGGCGAGTCGCACGGCGATGTCGGCCTGGTCTATGTCGTGCCCGCCCTCGACGAGACCCCACTTGTCAACCTGAAAATCCTCCTCCACCCGAGCTGACCGCGCCGCCTGTTTCACGTCAATCACCCCGCGGATCAGCGCCATCCCGGTGAGCAGCGACTTGGCACTCGCCGACGCGTTGAACGTCGCGGTGAGCTCGAAGGGATCCATCGCCCGCAGCCGTTTCTCCGCCGCGCTCAACGTCGCATCCGGGATGTTCGCGCCCAGCAAACTTTCCGTGGGCTCCAACCCGGGACCGAGCTCGCGTCTGGCCCACTTTAAGATCGGGGCGTGGATCGTCGTCTGCGCATCCGCGAGCGCGCCGGGTTCGTGCTTGATGAGCACGACGTCCGTGGGGAAGTACTCGAGGAGCTTGCGGATGTGAAAATCTCGCACCTCCGCCTGGGACATATTGTCGATGCTGGTGGCCACTAAACCCATGAGCGGCATGGTGAACGGGCGAATCGACCGTCCGCTCTGCCACTCCCACTCCGCGGCGATGGCCATCGCGAGAGATTTGCTCGGGACGGCCAGCGCTGCGCGCTTGGGGGTCTTGAGCGTCCTGCCGTCCAACGCCACGCCCCACCCACCCCCGTTCTCCACCTGCACGACCTCCACTGTCTTATAGAACCGAGGCGCGGTCCCGTCGCCGCGCATGCCCACGCCCACGCGATCGCTCGACGTCCCTTCGCCCGGCGCATCTCGAGCATCGTCCGCCTCGGTCGCGAACAACGAGGCTGTGTGGGTCGCGATGGTGCCCGATCGCGGCAGGAAGGCGCCGATACGACGTGCGACGCCCGGGTTTGCCTCCGCGCTGGCGATTCCCGCGGTCAGTGCCGTACCGACGAGTCGTCCGAGACCTCGACGCATGCTGTGCATTCCGACGTGCACGATGGAAGTGACGACGGGACACAGATCTTCTCGGATTTGGGACGTGATCGGAATAATCCAACAAGAGACGATCAAAATTGGATCGCGCAGACGCAACGACGAGGATGTCCGCCGAACACTCGGAAGAACCGAGCGACGACGAGGAGTCATTCGATGACGAGCAATTCAAGCCCATGTGGCACCCGGGCAAGCTGAGGATCGATCCCCAGCTGCGCGTGCCCGGTGAAGATTGCACATCGAGGCGTGCCAAACGAGAGGGTCTGGACCGGTTCGTCTGGACGTGCTGCGGCGCAACCGGGATCGACGCCGGATGCGAAGACGCGGGGGACAAGTGGCAGGGCATCAAGGACAAGTATCCTCTGCCGGAAGACCACGGCCTGCCCGCGGACGGGGACTACGAGTCGGAACTGTCCGGGAACAGGACGGGGGAGAGCGACCTCAGCGACGACGACGAGGAGGAACAGGAGATCGCCGCGGTGAGTGACGACGAGGACGAGGACGAGGACGAGGAGGATGACGAGGAGGATGCCGAGGAGGATGAGGACGACGAGGACGACGAGGACGATGTGGATGCCGATTTGGAAGACTACCTCACGCGGGCCAATTACGGCGAGATGATGGGTCTCGACGTGTACGATGAGGAAGAGGCGCACGGCCCCGACCACTACCACCCGGGGGAGCTTAAGCTGTTGGATGGAGACGGCGGGGAGTTTACGGAGAAAGAGTTGCGATCGAACGTCCCGCAACGCACCCAGCCGGAGCTGTTCGAATGGACGTGCTGCGGTGCGTTGGGCATCGAGCAGGGATGTCAGGAGAAAGGAGATTATGGCTCAGACCAGTTTTTCCAAGAGGGCATCAAGGAGAAGTACCCGCTGCCAGCGGAGTCGAAGAAACGCCGTCGAGACGATGACGACGACGAGGACGACGACGAGGATGAGGACGGGTGGGATGATGAGGATGATGAAGAGGATGAAGATGATGGAGATGATGAAGATGATGAGAGGGACACCAACACCTTTTAATCAATTCAACAAGTTGACATTCATTCAGTTGTGACAAATAGCTGGCATCGCCCGCCGCCCGGACCATAGCGGGGCTGGGTTCGGGACGAGGCGACGGTCCGGGGGCGAATGGTTTCGTCCGATGAATCTGATTCGGATGATGGGTTCGACTCGTGCTCCGACGGCGGCTTCGAGGATGCGCGGTCGGCGCTGTCCGATCCTCCGTCGTGGTCGGGGCGCGGAGTTGACAATGACGACGGAAGCGAGGACGGAAGCGAGGACGGGTTCGAGTCGCCGGAGGAGTTTGAGGACGCGCGCTCGGTGCTCTCCGACCTATCATCCATGTCGCTGAATACCCACGCCACCGCCGGGACCCTCCCCGACGCCGACGACCTCGGACTCGACGACGAAGACCGCCTCGCGTCGTCGTCCGAGAAATCCGCCTCGGGCACCCGCGCCACCGCCGACTCAGACGACCGACGCGGGTGCAAGGAGACTAACCTCGACGCCGGTGCCGCGGCGGGCCGATTGAATGCGGACCGCGCCGCACGGAAGACTCGTGAGCGGCGGGAGCGGATGGTCCGTCTGGAGCTCGAGAGGGACGTCAGCGCCCGGGATGTCGTGCCGAGCGACCGAGCGCTCTTCCTGGAGGAAGGACACGAGGGCGCGGACGGCGTGGACGGACGCGCGGATCGACGCGCGGACGGATCACGCGCGCACGTACGACACGTCAGGAGATACACCGCACCGCCCAAGGCGCCCGCGACGACGCTCGACGACGAGGGGCTGCGAAAGGAACGGGCTGCCAATGGAGTCCCGGCGAGAAAACCCATCGCGTCCTCCTCCTCCTCCGACGATGACGAGGACCCGTGGTCGCGGACCATTCGCCAGAACGACGAGGCACGGACCGCGGGTCCCACGCTTCAACCCACCGGTCGGAGGCTGTCACGGGACGGATCGTTCGAGTGGCGCCACCACCGCGAGTTCCAACCCCTACCCACGGTGGACAGCCGGTTATCGCTGCTCAACAGCGGCGAGTCCGGGTCCTCGGTCGATACGGAAACGATCCAGAGAACTCCAGAGAACTCCAGAGAACTCCAGAGGCCGGGCACGAGCGGTGGCGTTCGACGTCATCCAGCGACGAATCTATCCGGCCGTCCCAGGCACAGGGCCTCGGGCGGTGCGGGGCCCGACAACGATCGGAGCCGGTCTCTTCGATCCGATCCGTCGTCGGCGTCGTATCCCGTCCACGCCGCCGCGTACTACGGCGACGTGGACGCGCTTCGCACCGCGCTTCACGACGCGAGGGCGGCGGATCGGAAGGACGGGATCGACGGCACGCACGAACGCAGCGCGCTCCGGCGTTTGGACCCGTGCGGCAACAGCGCGTTGCACGTCGCGGTGACTCGTCGGAGCCGTAGCGCGTTGTCGACTATGTTGGAGGACGAGTACGACTTTCCGTTGGACGCTCGGTCGTCCGCGGGGTGGACGCCGCTGCAGGAGGCGGTGCACATGGGCTCCAGGACGATGTGTCGGCAACTGTTCGTCAAGACGATGGACCGCAGTAAAAGGCAGTTTGAGCGGAAGAAGCCCAAGCTGCTGGCGACGCTGGCGAGCCTCCCCGACTTTCGGATGAAGATTCACTGGGAATTCGGCTCGATGGTGTTCGGCCCCATCGTTCGCGCCTACGCCCCGCAGGACACGTACGAGATCACCAAGAGGAGCACGCAGCTTCGCATAGACGGCACGTTGAAGGGGATGGAGGACCCTGACGAAAACGGCGGTGGTATCTTACCCAAATGGCGAAGGGGAAAATTCAGCCTGGTGTTTGAGGGCAAGGACGGGGACTCCCGGTTACTGTTCCTCGACCACGTGAAGCGCGAGTGCGTGGACGTGGGAAACGAACCGGAGGAGACGAGCGCGGAGGAACGGGATCGAATCGACAACGAGGTGGACGTCATGATGGAAGAAGGCCCGACGAAGCGCAAGTACCGGGCCGACGACGTGGCGTTCAAACCCGTCAAGGCGTGGCTTGGCGGGACCAAACGGGAAAAGGTTGGCGAATGGAGCACGGAGGTTTACGAGGCGTCGGGCAAGATGGCCAAGCGGAAGGTGACGCGGAACGGTGCGTACAAGGTCAACGGTACCTTCTCGGAGTACCTCGCGTCGTTCAAGGAGGGCGCCGCCGATATCGTGGTGGATAGGCGCGTGAACGATTTCCAAGAGGCTGAGTCCGAGGAGGAAGACGACGACGACGCGCCGGGTGGAACGCCAGTGGAACGCAGGAAACCCACCGCTCCGTCCCCGGATACGCGACCGACCAGCGCGGGTCCCGGCTCGAGAGAGAAACGAGAGAGAGGCGCCCCACTGCGCGTGGGACCCACCGACTCCAACCGAGAACCGCCGCCGCCTCTGACGGCTAAACAAAAGTGGAAAGCGGAGCGAGCGCGGAAGAAACGGGAGGGTAAGGATGAGAAGCCCCGGCGCGTCACCGCCCGGTGCTGGCTCGCGCACGAGTTCCCGATGACCGTCGACGACCTGTTACCCATCCTGGACGTCATGTCGCACGCGAACAAGCACCTGAACAAGGCTAACCGGCTCATACAGTACTGGCGAGCCGACCACGGCGGGGCTTTCCCGGTGAAGGTGACGGTGCCGATAGCGATGACGGTGTACGTCGTGATGCGATTCAAGGATTTCGCGCGTCTCCCCGCCACGGACGACGGCATGTCGGGGCTACCTATCGACCACTTCGAAGTCCCGCACGGGTTCGTGCTCAAGTCGTTGGACCAGGCGCTGAAAGAGGCGGAGGAGGAGGAAGCCGCCAAGGCCAAGGCGAGGGCGGAACGGGAACGCGTTCGACGCAAAGGGAAGAAACCGTCGTCAAAGTCAAAGGGTGACGGAACGCTCGGCGATTCGTCAGACTAACGACGTAGCGTCATCGATAGACTTATGATACACCCGCTAGACCTAAGGTACACCCGTTCACTACCTACTATCGGATCCCATCGGCGGAATCTCCTCTGCTTCGCCGTGCGTTCCGGCGAAGTATCGATCGAGCAACACCCCGGCCGCTATGTCGTCCAGGTGCGCGCCCTTCGCCCTATCCTTCAAACCCCGTCCTTTACGCGCGGTCGCCGCGATGAGGTCCGCCTCCGCCGACGTCGCCGACTCGTCCACCATGACAACCTTCATCGTCGAAGACAAACCCGCGGAGCGCGCCGCATCCGCCAGGTTCTCGGCAAATCTCCGGGCCAACACGTGCATCTTGACCGGCGCGCGTCCCCGGGGTTTAGGGTTTAGGGCTAGGGTTTTATCACCACCCAGGAGTCCATCTCCCACTGTCCCGCCGTCCGCATCCCTGGCGTTCCTGACCGCGGCGCACGTCGTCCGCTTCCCCGCCTCGCCGCCGACAAACGCGCCGCTCGGTACCAGATCCAAGTCACCCCCCGCCTCCACCAGACGCCACAGCCTCCACGCGCGCTCCTCCAACGTGCCGCCCTGCTTCATCGAGTACGACCCCAGTCGAGCCTTGAGCGCGTCCGCCCCGATGTCGTCCGCGATGTCCTCCGCGTCGAAGTACCGTTCCGAGAGATCTGAGACGTCCACCACGGCGCCGTAGAGTTCCCGTCGCCGTCGCTCCGCGCGCTCCGCGTGGAAGTCCCTCGGGGGTTTGGGGAGGCCGACGACGATGACGTCCGCGCGCTCGCGCATCGCGGTCTCTAAGACGACGTCGATGAGCGCGGACGGGGGTACCGACGGGACGACGGCGACGGGCCGGGTCGAGTTTCCGCCGACGCTCACCGCGATGCCCGCGCGTCTGGTGCCGTAGTCGACCCCGAGCGCGGTGACCACGCCCCTCGCGGCCCTGAGGGACTTGAACTCGTCATCGAGGAGCTCACGGTCCGTGCGCTGGAAGGGTCCCACGTTCCCGGAGGTCCCGCGGATGGGTCCGGGACCTCTCAGTGGGACTCGACGCCTTCCACTCGCCGCCTTGTTCTCGCCGCGGTGGACCGTCGGCCCGTTGCACGCGCGGTGTTCAGCCCCGGACCCATCGGACGTGGACGCGCGGGGGCCACCGACGAGCCCTGAACCCGCGGGGCGCGCGGCGGCGACCAACGCCCAGCTCGCCGACATGGACGCGGCTCAAGGACTCTCGGCGCCTCCGGCAGTGAATGAAGAATGGCGCAATGCGGGCGCTCGGGCGAGCTCCGCGCTTTTCGGCTTTTCGATGTGCCCGAGCCTGCGGAAGCACCACCGAGAATCGTTGAACCGTCGTTCTCCATTTAAACTGATCTGACTCTTTACAAAAAAACCAGTCTGGGAAAACGTGAGAAGTGCCTGCTCGTCGCCTATTGGTCCAAAATCGCGGTTGAAGATACAGAAAGCTCGTAACTCGTTGGGAAAAGCCGAGGACCGATTGGGGCTTGTACGGGCCGGAAGGCGACGCGGGCGCCATTACCGCACCCGTAACCACACGAAACACAGCAGCCAAAGCTTCAGCATCATGGCCGCTATCGTTCAGGCGCAGTGCGCCATGCGTATCGCCCCCGTCGCCTCCACCAAGGCGTCCGGCCGCGCCTCTCTCAAGGCGGGATTCGCCGGCAAGCCCGTCCAGGCTGCGTCCGTGTCTCTCTCCTCCCGCCGGGCGGAGCGCCTCGTCGTGCGCGCCGAGGAGGCGAAGGCGCCCGCGAAGGCTGAGAAGAAGGAGGAGGCTCCCTGGAGCCCCCCCAAGCTCAACCCCAACACCCCCTCCCCCATCTTCGGCGGCAGCACCGGCGGTCTGCTCCGCAAGGCTCAGGTGAGCACCGGCATCTTTTTTCTATTAGCGGCAACTTGCTCCGTGGAACGCGGATCGGAGCCTCGAATGACGCGCGGCGCCGTCGTCGATCGCGGCCGGAAACCCCCCACACGACGCGCACGGCGATAGAATACGTTCGTGTTCTTTCCGTTTGTGACGTCTCGGCCGGGTGAACGACCGCGCGTTCGCGACGCGCGCCCGTCATCCGGACCCACCACTATCCGCGCCGTTGTAAACTCGCACGAGCTCGCGCAGCACGCTGACCTCCCCTCCCCCTCGCTTATCTCCCAATCACAGGTCGAGGAGTTCTACGTGCTCACCTGGGAGGCGCCCAAGGAGATGATCTTCGAGATGCCGGTGCGTTATTTTCGCCTCCCCGACCCGCGCGGGGTCCGCGCTCGCGCGCGATCGCCCGCGACGCGCACCCTATCTTGAGAAGCCCCCTTTCCTTGTCTGTATTGGAGGGGCTCTTGAATTTTGGATCCAGAACGCGCGGGGTGGCGCGCCGGGCGCTCGAGACGAACGTCGTCCACGGTTCCGATCGAACGCGAACGTCGGCATCGCATCGACGCCCGTCTCGCTCGCCAAACCCTGGCACGCGCGCCCGAACCCGGCGCGTTTGAAGCCCGTCGCTTTGCGCCAACCAATTGCGAAGAAAATATCGCGCCCAATGGATCCTCGGACGACGACTGACCTCGCCTTTTCCGTCCCTTTCTTTCTTTCTCTCGACAGACTGGCGGCGCGGCGATCATGCGCAAGGGTCCCAACCTGCTTAAGCTCGCCCGCAAGGAGCAGTGCCTCGCGCTCCTCAACAGCATGCGCGCCAAGAACAAGATCAACGGGTGCGTCTACCGTGTCTTCCCCTCGGGCGAGGTTCAGTACCTCCACCCCAAGGATGGTGTGTACCCCGAGAAGGTCAACAAGGGTCGCGTCGGTGCCAACAACAACATGCGCAGCATCGGCAAGAACGCGAACCCCGCGTCCATCAAGTTCGGTGGCAAGATGTACAAGGATGGCCTCGCCTCCGACGGCGCCGGCTTCTCCCGCGTCTTTGACCAGTAATTTAGTCGAAGTTGAGATCCTTCCACGGGGGGTGGCGGGGCGTCCGATGAGTACGGACACGCGAGTACTAAAACAACTAACTTGATACATAAGACATTAGCTTTACACACGAGGTCGTCGCCCACGTACTCGCGTGAATCCGGGGATGCGAGCGGGTGGGAGAGAGGCGGCTCGAGCTCGCCGCGCCATTCGAAGACAAAAAGCCTCCTCTTTTTGAAAAACTCACCCGGACTCACCCGCGGTTGTGAATTTATCGGGCTATCCGCTCAAGGCACGTCCGAGACTTTTTTGCCGATATTTTCCACCGATGAACGTGGGTCAAATCACGGCCGCACCACCGGTCAAACCACCGATCGACGTTCCGAATTCATCGATGTTTCGGTGAAACTAACACTCCCATCGGTGAATTGGTAAATCTAGATCTCGCCTCTGCGCCAATGAGACGCCGGGTTGCCGTGTGTTGGCCAATGAACTCGCGGAAATAAAAATCAGCGCAAATCCGATATAGGCAAATGGCACAACCTGGCGTAACACGGGTTAATTAGACGGAAAAAGTGAGGCGTGTCTCACCGTCGAGCGGTCCTCGGGGCAATAAAATCTCGAATCTCGATACCGTTTCCCCTATCGAGCGGAGATATCGATAGATTTGATGGGTGACGTCGATCGGTGCCGCGCGCCATTCGAACACACGCGCGGCGCCTATCCGGTGTTAGCTCGCCCCGAAAACCACACAGACCGTCCACCCTTCTTCCAAGGAAAGATGGCCGCCGTCATGCGCATGGCTTCCGTGGCGCCCGTCCGCGGCGCCGCGAAGCTCTCCAAGGCTTCCCGCACCAGGACCGCCACCCTCGCAGCCCCCAAGGGCCTGCGCGGCGCCTCCCTCAAGGTTCGCGCCGCCGCGGACGTCGACACCGAGACCGGCATCAAGAAGATGCGCGACGGTATCAAGGAGGCCTCCGACGAGAACCTTCTCACCCCCCGCTTCTACACCACCGACTTCGACGAGATGGAGCAGCTCTTCAGCACCGAGATCAACCCCAACCTCGACGAGGCTGAGCTCGTGGCCATCCTCCAGGAGTTCAGGGAGGACTTCAACCAGAAGCACTTCGTCAGGAACGATTCTTTCAAGTCCGCCGCCGACGGCATCACCGGCGAATCCCGCCGCATCTTCATCGAGTTCCTCGAGCGCTCATGCACCGCGGAGTTCTCCGGTTTCCTCCTCTACAAGGAGCTCGGCCGCAGGCTCAAGAAGACCGCCCCCGTCGCGGCTGAGATCTTCACCCTGATGTCCCGCGACGAGGCTAGGCACGCGGGCTTCCTCAACAAGGCGATGTCCGACTTCAACCTCGCGCTCGACCTCGGTTTCCTCACCAAGAACCGCCAGGTGAGATCCGCGCCCCGTACTTTCTCCCCGTCTCGGCGCCGCGAACGTTGCGTCCCCGATCGAGTCTCGGATAATTTTCCCCTCCTCGAGTCGCTCCTCTTTCTTTCATCCAATCGATTCCTTCCTCGACCCCGGGGTTCGTTTCGTCGCGAGGTGTCCTCGTGAATCCCAGACTCGGTCGTGTGACTCACCGGCGCTGACACCAAAACGCGTTCAAACCACTTTCATCGAACCACTCGTCTCCGTTCACCACGCCCACACGACTGACCAAACGCCGCCCCCCTTCAACCTCCTCGAAATCAATCAACAGTACACCTTCTTCAAGCCCAAGTTCATCATCTACGCGACGTACCTGTCCGAGAAGATCGGCTACTGGAGGTACATCTCCATCTACCGCCACCTCCAGGAGAACCCCAACGACCAGCTCTACCCCATCTTCCAGTACTTCGAGAACTGGTGCCAGGATGAGAACCGCCACGGTGACTTCTTCACCGCGTGCCTCAAGGCGAGGCCCGAGTTCATCAACGATTTCGAGGCTAAGCTGTGGGCCAGGTTCTTCTGCCTGTCCGTGTACGTGACCATGTACCTCAACGACCACTCCCGCTCCGAGTTCTACGAGTCCATCGGCCTGGACACCACCAAGTTCAACATGCACGTCATCCACCAGACCAACAAGACCACCGCGTCCATCTTCCCCCAGGTCATCGACACCTACGACCCCAAGTTTAAGATGCACCTCGACGAGCTCGTCGGTGTGAACCAGAAGCTCGCCAAGGCGGAGTCCCCCATGGAGAAGGCGCCCCTCATCGCGTCCTTCGCCTTCCACCTGCTCTCCATCGCCGCGATGAAGCCCGTCGATTCGGGCTCCATCGATTTCGTCGAGGACGTCAACTCCCCCGCCTTCATGTACTAATTTAATTGCGAACGCCGGGGAGACGCGACGGAGAGACGTGGATTCGTGACGAAGAGACGTGGATTGGCTCGCGGCCGGAGTGGAGTTCCGCCGGAGTGAATCGGGTTGAGTGTGGTTCCATCGCGGGTGAACGTCGCGCGCTTGAATCGGTCGCCTTGAAAGGGCTCGGAGAGAGTTTGGGACCCGAGGCGGAGGTTCCGCGGCGGCGACGATGAATGGCGGCCGCGTGTGCGCGCACGCCGCGATGGATGTTGTTGTTTTATGTCGCGTCGGATCAGACGCGGCGTCGGTGATTGTTTTATCGATTTCTTGAGGAGGTTACATTTCATTTTACTAGTCACGCGTCGCGACCGGGCCGGACGGTTCGGTGGCGCGCGGGTTTAATACCAAGCAGATGCTCGCGAAACACGGAACCGAGAGAGAGCTGATTTCACTCGATGATAGAGCTACTCCCTCCAGGAGACCAGCAGACATCGATAAAATCGAGTTTTGTATGGAAACCAGTTGGGTTCGTTCTCGCAAAATAGATTTGGGAAATCGTGGTTTTCCAGAGGAAAAAATGTCGGAGCGACCTGGACGGCTCGAGTAAGATACGGGAAATATATACGGAAACATGTAATAAACCCATACAGTAAGATACTGGATCTCCACTGTACGTACAGGAACTTTCACCGATCTCCAGCCTGTCTCCAGAATCTGACACACATGACACACACTATTAACGTTTTCTCACGTTCGACACCCGACTTTAACGACCGAGTCCGTATGAGCTTTTAGTGAGAAGAAACGCCTTCGTTAAAAACGTGTCATCATTCTCCCGAAACTTTGTCTTT
>ENA-UOXV01007232-UOXV01007232.1-marine-metagenome-genome-assembly--contig:-NODE-7232-length-11299-cov-4.894255_pt1 | contig 11299 bp, 8 predicted proteins | sample MGYA00238165_ERZ766961 | MGnify/ENA primary metagenome ERZ766961 (study PRJEB28924, sample SAMN03173240) | marine metagenome | biome: Marine; feature: Water; material: Subsurface seawater | place: North... | reverse complement strand
TAGGGTTTTTAAAATACCCTTTCATTACAACGTTTCCCCGCATAAAGACTTCCCCAATAGTCTTTCCATCGGCGGGAACTTTTTCTAGGGGTTCTGGGGCGGCAACCCTTAATCCTTCCAGTACTGGGTATCTAACTCCTTGTCTTGCTTTAAGTGAAGCTTGTTCCGATAAAGGCAAATCATGCCATTCCTCATGCCATTCGCAAACTGTTACTGGACCATAAACCTCAGTAAGGCCATAAACGTGTGTAACTTCTATCCTTCGCTGCTCCATTTTTTCAATTACAGCCGCTGGGGGTGCAGCACCCGCTGTCATCATTGCCAAGCGGTGATTCCAAACTCGAGTGGAGTCTTTTTCTGCATTTACTAACATATTCATAACAATAGGCGCACCGCACATGTGGCTAATTTTATGGTCTGCAATAGCATCATATATTGGCTTTGCGTCAATTTTTCTAAGACAGACATGGGAGCCCCCAAGCATTGTAATAGTCCATGGGAAACACCACCCGTTACAATGGAACATAGGTAACGTCCAAAGGTAAATAGGGTGTTTTTTCATTCCCCAAACGAGGCTATTTCCAATGGCATTCAGATACGCTCCTCGATGATGATAAACGACACCTTTGGGATCCCCAGTCGTGCCTGAAGTGTAATTCAACGCCAGTGCATCCCATTCGTCGTTGGGCATCACTGGTTCATACTCTGGATCTCCTTCTTTGAGAAGTTCTTCGTACTCTACTGAACCCAAACATTGTTGCTTGGGGCGATTAGGGTCCTGGTAATCAATGACAAGAATCTTAGTGTTTATTTTTTCTAAAGCCTCACGGATGACAGTCGAGTACTCCGTATCGATTATCAACACTTTCGTCTCTGCATGCTCTAAAATAAATGCTATGGTAGAGGCATCCAAACGAGTATTGAGAGCGTTAAGCACGGCGCCACTCATAGGAACCCCAAAAGTTACCTCGAAGGATGCTGGGACGTTTGGTGCCATGATTGACACTGTATCACCTTTGCCAATGCCTCTTTTGGTAAGCGCAGAGGCCAGACTCAAGCAGCGTCGGTGCGTTTCTTCCCACGTGAATGTTTTATCATTATAAATCAAGGAAGAGCGATTTGGGAATGTTGTGGCGCAGCGCCCTATGAAAGATAAGGGGGATAAAGGAACATAGTTGGCCGAATTTTTATCAAGATTAGTCTCAAATGGGTGGCCAGACATTATTTCCTCTTTCCTCAGTTTATTCAAAGTGGACTAGATAAAATCTAGCTGTATCGGCAGCAAGAGGCAATGGTGGTGATCACTCTTGCCTCTTAGGTTTAGAATTATATCGTCCACCAGAGATTGGTAACGGAACACCCGTGGTCCCTGGGAAGCTAATAGGCAGTTCTTTTTTGGACCGAACCGCTAGAAATCCAAATGCTTGCGCTTCAATAGCGTCACCAGTCCAGCCAATCAAATCTCCAGATATCACTTTTGTCGATAATTTATTATCAAGCTGATGCATTATCGTCTTATTATGACGACCGCCTCCTACCACGATGCAAGCTGTGGGCAATTCCGGTAGACCTTCAATTGCTTTAATTATGGTCATAACGGTAAACGCCGTTAGGAGGGCTGCTCCATTCTCAAATGATTCGCCCTCCAAAACAGAAATTATAAAAAACTTAAAGGCATCTCGGTCAAGCGATTTAGGGGGCGGGGCGTCAAAAAAAGGATGTGATATTAATTGAACTAATTTATCTGTGCTCACGTTCCCAGATAATGCAATTCGTCCATCGGGATCATAAGTGTACTTGCTATGGCTCGAAACCCAGTCATTAATAAGTGCATTTCCTGGGCCTGTATCAAAACCGACTAGTTTGTCTACGTTCTGGTCAACCCATGTGATATTCGCTACACCCCCAATATTTAAAATTACAACTGGTAGTCCCAAATCTTGTGCAAGCAAATGATGAAAAATAGGAACCAGAGGAGCGCCTTGACCTCCAGCAGCTACGTCAGTTGACCTAAAATCATTTACGACATCAATACCTGTTTTGCCGGCTAATAGTTTTCCATCACCAATCTGCCAGGTGGATCCTGTTTCAGGTTTGTGGTTTATCGTATGACCATGAAAACCAATTAAATCAACTTGTGTATTAGTAATCGATGCCTGATTTAATAATTTTTCCACAGCATCAGCATGCTTAAGAGTGAGCTGTTTCTCGATTAATTCTGACCGACTATGGTCGCCACTAACTAGATTTTGAAGGCTATTTCGAAATTCAGCAGCGTACGGTATCGTTAGATAAGGACCTGATTTAAATATGGAGTGTCCATCGGTCTCTATCAGAGCAACATCGATACCATCCATAGATGTACCACTCATTAAACCAATAGCTTTCAATAATTTTGATTGCATGGTTTTTGATAGACTTTGAATACAGGTTCGTCAATAAGTCTCGACAAGAGTTATGGAGGCCGATATTGAGACATCTTAGAGGCTGTGTTAAAGCCAAGTTAGAAATTTAACCAATTGAAAATATAAGGCATACATCGATGTCAAATTTTAAATCTCAGTTTATACAGCTGATGTCGGATCGAAAATTTATTCATCAAATAACGGATGAAAATGAACTTGATGCGTTAATGGCTCGTAACCGGATAACCGCCTATATTGGTTTTGATTGTACGGCTGATAGTCTTCATGTTGGCAGTCTGGTGCAGATCATGATGTTGCGTCACCTCCAAAAATGTGGGCACCGCCCTATCGTGCTAATGGGAGGAGGGACCACCAAGGTAGGGGATCCATCTGGAAAAGATGATGCGCGGCAACTATTGAACGACGAAGATATCAAAAACAATAAAGAAAGTATTAGAAAGATATTTGAGAAATACCTAATTTTTGGCGATGGCCCAACCGATGCACTAATGGTTGATAATGATGAGTGGTTATCAAGTCTTGAGTATGTAAAGTTTTTACGTGAATATGGGCGCCATTTTTCTGTAAATCGTATGTTGTCATTTGATAGCGTTAAGCTTCGATTGGATCGAGAGCAACCACTCTCGTTTTTGGAGTTTAATTATATGATTCTGCAGGCGTATGATTTTCTTGAACTTCAAAGGCGACACCACTGCCTTCTTCAGATGGGCGGTTCGGATCAATGGGGTAACATCATTAATGGAGTTGAGTTAGCTCGCAGAGTGGATCAAAAATCAATATTTGGTTTAACAACGCCACTGGTTACCACTGCATCAGGGGAAAAGATGGGGAAATCGGCAAGTGGGGCGATTTGGCTCAACGCTGATCGTCTCAGTCCATACGAGTTTTGGCAGTTTTGGCGCAATACAGAAGATGGTGATGTGGGAAAGTTTCTAAGGTTATTTACAGAAATTTCATTGGATGAAATTAAAAAACTAGAGCTGTTAGAGGGGAGTGAACTCAATGATGCAAAAAAAATATTGGCGTCTGAAGTTACAAAATTATGCCATGGTCCGATTGCTGCTGAGTCTGCAGCAAACACTGCCCAAAAGATTTTTGAGGAAGGTTTGGTGGGTGAAGATTTACCTTCTATTTCAATCACCTCAAAAGAGCTTGAGGAAGGTTTGTGGGTGCTTGAGGCTATGAGAAAAGCAGAACTCATTAAATCAAATGGTGAAGGACGTCGCCTTATTAGTAACGGGGGAGCAAGACTGAATAACGTGGTTATCACCGACCCTGACTTGAAAATTAGCATAATTGACGCTAATGCAGACGGGATTGTTAAACTATCCTTAGGAAAGAAACGTCACGTTCTGTTGCGGGCAAATATTGACTTGTAATTACTGAAGTGACTCGCGCGTTGCTTTTACAAATGTTCGAAGAATGCCGGGGGTTAACGAATTTATTTCATCTACTGATATTTCTGGGGCTTCCAAGCTCTGCGTAATTGAATATTCAACTGCGAAAAATCCTTCTTTTTGTCCACCAGTAATAATTTCCCCCAAAACGGGTATCTTATTTATCCATTCATTTAATCTGTAGGCTGGCACTATCATGCCGTTAATTTCAGCTTCCTTATTGTGTCTCATAATTGTCCCGGATGCTAAAACTCCTAAGGAATTTCCTTTCGCCAACGAATCAATAATCTCTATTTTATCTTTAGTAAATATTGTTTTTGCATTCAACTGCTCAAACTGAATACCCTTCCCGCGCAATGTATTTATGAGGCCGCTTAAAGATGCAGCGTTTAATATCTGAGTGAATAACGGGGTATCTTTGAGGCCAAAATCGGTGATTGAAATTTCAGAAAATGTTTTTTCTTGATCGCCACCGCTCAATATTTCTCCTATTATAGTGATTTCTCCACCGACTACGGACTCAGTGATATCTAATCCCTTAAGTACACAACCAGCCTTTTTTGATTTAAATAAAAATTGCCTAACCCTATCCTTTCCGACGGAATTAATATGAATGGGGCATTCATCGACAACTCCGACAAGTTTGATTTTGGGAATTGAAATAGTATTCTTTTCGATTTTAAGGTTTACATTTTTTATAGGGGGTAGGTCCCACAAGAATACTTGGTCAAAATTTGCGGCGACAGAAAACTTAATTTTTTCAGCATCCGGAGATTGGTTGTTTCCAGAGATGAAACGATTGAGATTAATCTTTTTACCCTTCAATTTCGCGTGGTAGTGGCCATTATCGTTGAGCAGGATAGTCCCACCCATTTCGCTGTCTCCAACTGAGAGATTATTGATGATGATATTCTTTACACGCCCAGTTTGCTCGTGAAAACCTGCTTTTGCATCGAGATTAAGATCAGCTGCAACTAAATTGATAGTGCGTAATTTAATCAGTTTACTATTTTGAATATCTGCGGCGACTCTTAATCGTCCTGCCGATCCGCTTGGTTTTCTCCAATTGAGGTGAGGTATAGATAAATCAGAGTTTATCAAATCGATCACGGCTGTTATTTTTGAAGTTCCTTTTGAAATGCCAGTTATTTTAGCCTGTGCATTTATATTGAGATCTGAAGTAATTAAATTAATATTGTGCAATCTAATTACCTTATTGTTTTGAATGTCGATATCGACCGTTAATCGTCCTACCGAACCCAGTGGTTTTTTCCAATTGAGCTGAGATATCGATAGTTCTGAGTTCATTAAATCGATTGTGGCATTTACTTTTGAATTTCCTTCTGCGAGATCGATTATTTTAGCTTTAAGGGAAATCATTCCATCCAGTTCTAACGGTATTGGTAGATTAAGCTTTTTCAGATCAGTAGACGTTATATTCAAGGAGAACTTCTTAGTTCCATTAACTTCACTATTATTATTAAACAGTGTTTCTTGTTCGAAGGTGAACGGGCTTCCATTGAAGTCGCTTATTCCCAAAACACGCAAGCGGTCGCCATCAACATCTATTCTTAATTCACCCTTTTCAAAATCTTTTCCTAAAATTGCTTTCGGGATACGTGCGTGTTGAATCTTTGCTGAGGCACTAAATGGGATTTCTTTATTTGGAGAAAATTCACCCAGTGGGACAGAAAAAGTTGCCCATAAATCAGTATCTCCAGTTATCCCATCTGGAATTGAACTAATATTTTCGTTGATCCCGAGCGATTCATTTTCAAGAAGTTTACGGATCGACTGAACAGGCCCGTTAGCCATTAAGTTAACATCAATTTGATATTTACCTGTATTATTTTGGCTAACTTCAATCAAAGATCCATCTACTGAAATATCGTCAATTACTCCTTTTTTTATTCGTATATCTAAGCTGTTATCTGAGAAATGTGCATTCCCCTGCATTTTCTTGATTGGAGGTGATGGTTTTAGGAAATGGGTTTGTAGATTTCTAAAGTTGAAACGACCAGAGCTTTTAAGTGTATCCAATTTTAATGGAGTCTTTGGATTAGATGTCGCTGTAATATCTAATGCTAATTCTGAGATGTCTCCATGGGTAATATTAGCAACCACCCACTTATATGTTTCAGGGGCGAGGTGTTTTGGCCAAAAGTTATTTAAGTCATTTATAGATAATGATTTCGAGGACAATTGGATGTTACTGATATTTTTATTGGTGGAAATGTTGTTTTCTAGAGTTGCTAGGAAATTAAGTTTATCATTCTTAATCTTCAAAGTTCCGTTAAGTGGTGATGACTTAGTATTATCGTACCCGATCACACTATTGAGGATTTTAAATTTGATAGGTGCCGAAAATAACTCATTGTAGTTCAGTGTACCATTTTTGGCATTTATCGAACTCGAGACTTTAACGGATTGATTAAAAGGGTTTAGGGTAAAACTTGCTTCTCCAGTCAGGCCTGTTTTACTTTTAATTTTATCATGCAGAAACGGTGCGAATTTTTTAACAATGGAAAATGGGATGCTTGTGAATTCTCCTGTTCCCTGTATTTCATTTTGCATGTTTGGATAATCTAGAGATAGGCTAAAACTAGAGTTCCTGGCAGAGCTGACAATTTTTGAGGTGACTCTGGCTCTTATTCCTGGAGCTGTTCGACTGATTTCCCCCTTTTGTATAATAATTTCAAGTAATGAATTGGATGCTTGATCATTAATTAGGATATTTGAGTTGGTAACTGTGATTGATTGAATTGAAGATAAAGAACTAATATCCGTGTTAGCCTCAATAATTGTCTTTAAATATTCAGCATCTAATGTTCCGTCGTACTCTTGAGGTGCAATATCTGAAATACTAGATTTTACAAAGAATTTAGCGTCATTGATTGTAATGCGTTCAGGCACTAAAGTTGCGTCAAATAAGGCGGATTTATTTAGGCCTATCAATATCGATGGAGATTGCAAAGAGATCCTTTGTTCTTCAGAAGATATCTTTACATTTTTTAATGTCACGTCGAATATATTAGAATTCCAGCCTTGCCAACGGAATATAGGCTCTTCTATTTCCAATTCGTAGGATTTATTTTTTGGTGTTAGGGCCGCTACAAGTTGAGGTTTCAAGAACCCTAATGAGATTGGCCCTGAATTCAGACGCCAGGCAACAGCAAAACAGACGATTAGAACGCTACAGAGTAATATTCCAAATACTGCACGTACTGTTTTGAGTAACTTACCCATCATACTGAGTTTCCGATTAATCCTCGAATGGAGTTAACATATGCGGTAACATAGCGCGACAATGAATTAAAAGCTTATCATTTTTGCATTGATCTACCTGGAAGTTGTGAATAATTTCTAAAGCAGGGAAAACTTTCTTTGAAATTAAAGGAGTCTATAATGCCACTAGACGTTGGAGATAACGCCCCAGAATTCACCATAGCTACGGATGGTGGTGGGAGTTTTTCTTTATCTGAAATGAAAGGTTACAATGTAATAATTTATTTTTATCCTAAAGATGATACACCCGGGTGTACCAAAGAGGCATGCGGATTTAGGGATATGTTGCCAGATTTTTCTGATTCTTCCGCAAAAATCATTGGAATTTCAAAAGATACAGTTGCGAAGCACGACAAATTCAAATCAAAATATGAATTACCATTCTTATTAGGTGCCGATCTGGAGGGTAATGTCTGTGAAGCCTATGGTACATGGGTAGAAAAGTCTATGTACGGGCGCCAATACATGGGAATTGAACGCGCGACGTTTCTAGTGGATAAAGAGGGTGTGCTTCAGGGTGTTTGGCGTAAAGTCAAGGTCAAAGGTCATGTTGAAGAAGTTTTGAGTGCTGTGCAAAACCTCTAATTAAAACAACATCTTAAACCTTTTGCGTATATACCTTAGAAGGTTCGAAGGTCTTGATGACTTCTTTTTGCTCCAAGATTATCTTTTCTGGGTCCGTTATTATGCCTGTAGGCACAGATCGATAAAAACAGGAATGATACCCAACATGGCAGGCTCCTCTCTCTTGATTTACGATGAGACAGATAACATCTTGATCGCAGTCAGTAAGTATTTCGACGACTTGTTGGGTATTGCCGCTCGTTCCACCTTTCTTCCACAGTTCTTTGCGGGATCGGCTCCAGAAATGCGCCATTCCTGTTTCAATCGTCAATTCGAGTGCTTTAGCATTCATAAAAGCAAACATTAAAGTGACACCAGTTTTGTGCTCTGAGACGATACAAGGTATTAAACCAGTTTCATCAAACTTTGGGCAAAATACGTTTCCCGTTTCAATATCATCTTTTGTTCCACGAGAAGCAAAGATTGTTGCTTTACGATTCGAGTGATCCATCATTTGATTTTTTCTCCAGGGAGTATTCGAACAACAATTAAAAATAATAGTAGAGCTTTTAACGGATCCATTAATCTTTGCGGAAAAATCCATTTGGTTCCTAGAATTAGTCACTTATTTCTTGATTTATTTCTATAAAATTCATTGATGGATCGTAGGTATAGACTTGATGCATTCCAGCCATAGCATAGGTGCCTGCGTCAGAATATAAGTGGCCGACTTTTTCCATTCTACTCATTACAGATTCGACGTCGGGAACTGTTATGGCGACGTGACCACCAAAAGTTGGGTTATGCATTAAATTATTGTCTATATGAAATGTAGGCATACCTCGAACCAAGTGAAGGCCTCTATTTTCTGGGCCAAATACGATCAAAGAATTTTCAGATCGATCAAAATCCCCAACCTTATCTGCTCCAGGTGTTCGAAAGACATCTTTTTTCATTCCTATCAGCAGCTCATAAAAATCTGCTGTGTTTTGGATGTTGTGTACTTGACGATTAATATGGTGAATGTACCAGTTTCCTGCTTCCCTTCGAACTGGGTGGTCTTGGTTTGGAAGTGGTCCCTGGCCGCCGCTGGGATCCACTACCTCGTTTATTTCCACTACGTTCATTGATGGATCATAGCAATAAATTTGATGCATGCCTGCCATGGCATAAACACCTGCATCAGAAACAACTACCCCTTTAGCTTCTAATCGTGTTTTGACGGCCTTTACGTCGGGGACACAAATGGCAAAGTGCCCACCAATTGTTGGGTTATGGGTAAAATTGTTATCACGAGCAAAGCTTGTGATTGCCTTGACGATATGCAGACCCTGATTTTGAGTTCCGAAAAATGCAATTGTTTCGGGGCTGTGGCCTACATGGCCTATGTGCTCTGGGTACGTCCATTCACCTTCTGGGAGCCCAACTATATTACAGAAAAAGTCTGCAGACTCTCTTACATTATGGGCTTGTAAATTTACGTGATGGATGTACCAACTCATAGTTGTAACTTTCATTTTAGTTTAAGAAAATCTGATTTTACTAAACTTTGAAAGGGATGCAAAACCTTACATCAAAAGATATCGCAATATTTCAAAGTTCTCCCAGCGTTATGGCAATTTTCATCAGGTTTGGCTCGATATTACTATAGAATTTCAATATATATTCACTCCAAGCTTATTTTTTCCAGGTTATTTATATTCAGAACTGAATGTTCAACTAAGTTTAATCTAATAAATATGAATAATTCTGGGGTAATGCTCTATTTGCAACACACTCTCTCAAGTATTAATGTCGTTCTAAGTTCAAGGTTATTATTTAATCCAAGCTTCATCATCTGTGAATTTTTGCATTAATGATGGACCCATCTGATTTGGGCGCCATGATGATTTGACAGCATTTAAAATTAATTTTTGTATATCCAATCTTTCAAAATTAAAACTATTGACTAAAAGCTCGTATTCTAGTGCCAAGGAATTATGAAACATGCCTGGATCATCCGTATTGATCGATATATTCAATCCTTTATCAAAATATCTTCTCACTGGGTGGCTCATAATATCATCAATTGACCCTGTTGCTAAATTTGACAGGGGGCATAATTCAAGTGCTGTGCCAGTCTGATATAACAAGTCTAGTAGTTCTGGATCTTCTTCAGCGCGAGTAGCATGTCCAATACGGTCGACTTTTAAAGATTCAAGAGCACCTCTCACGCTTTCTGAACCTGCAGCTTCACCTGCATGAATACTAGTCTTGAAACCCAATTTTCTTGCTTTTTCATAAACACTAGAAAATGGTTCGGGAGGGTATAGATGTTCTGATCCGCCTGCACCAATTCCCACAACCCCAAATTGTGTTAACTCTGAAACCTCATCTAGGGTTCGGTCTGCGTTCTTGGGACCATGATCTCTAACAAGGTCTGGGATTAACCAAACTTCACATTTGTTAATTTTATTGAGGCCTATACGAATTGCCTCAGTTATCCCGGCGGTTGTCATAGTGCTATTTTCTGTAAACCGCGATGGTGAAAAAAAGACCTCAGCATATATTATATTCTGCTGTGCCAGGTCCCTGGCTACTGATTCAGCAATAAACGAAAAGTCTTCATATGCTCGTATAAAATTATTTTTCCAGACCCAGGTTTCTATGAACGCGGGAAAGTTTGAATATGTCAGGCGTGACCTTAAAGAGTTTCTGCTTGGAACAGATGGATCACCGCCATATTTGACTATTAATTCCCATAGAGTATCTAATGGAATAGCTCCTTCTAAGTGGAGGTGCAATTCGGCTTTTGGTACTAGCTCTAACCAATCAATATCATTCTGTATGTTGGGAACAACTTTTGATTTTATCATAAATCTATAACGATATAGTTATCTTCCACAGTCACATCGAATGTCTCAGCTTCATACGAATCCTGTATTATCTCCGATCCTGTTTTTGTCGCAACGTCATATTGTGTAGCTCTGATTTTTTCAGGTTCAAATGTTGATTTGCCGGTGCGTATATCGAATTCCCATCCATGCCAGGCACACCGAATGATTTCGTTATTGCGAGAGAAGACATACTTGCCAGGTCTACTGGCCTCCACCAACCCAATAAGATATCCTTTACACAAACTGGCCCCTTGATGAGGACAACGATCTAGAATGCCAAAATATTCACCATCTAGATTAAATATAAGGATAGGTCTTCCACGGACCGTTACTAATTTACGTTTCCCGGGTAGTATTTCATCAACATTAGCTACAACATATTTAGACATAACTTTTCAGGTAATATTAAAATTATATAGTTCCAAGGCGTTTTTTAGAAAAAACCCCTCTTTTTGCATTTTCCCAATACGTATCGGTAATGCCCGGCCAGGTTCGTCAAAATCCCAGTGAGGGTAATCAGTTGCAAATAGTAATTTTTCCCACCCAATCCACTCTATAGTATCAAGTAGGTGTTCGCGTGGTTCTGGCTCTTCCATCGGCTGGGTCGTGAGCCAAACGTGTTGACGGATTAATTCTGAGGGAGGCTTTGTGACGTGGGGAATTTCGGCCCTCATCCTATTCCAGAGTTTATCAAGACGCCAAGACAATGCGGGCAGCCAAGCAAAACCAGCTTCTACTAGAATAAGCTTAA
>ENA-UOXV01007216-UOXV01007216.1-marine-metagenome-genome-assembly--contig:-NODE-7216-length-11313-cov-6.127554_pt1 | contig 11313 bp, 14 predicted proteins | sample MGYA00238165_ERZ766961 | MGnify/ENA primary metagenome ERZ766961 (study PRJEB28924, sample SAMN03173240) | marine metagenome | biome: Marine; feature: Water; material: Subsurface seawater | place: North... | reverse complement strand
GCGGGCGCGGGCGCGGGCGCGGGCGCGGGCGCGGGCGCGGGCGCGGGCGCGGGCACGCCTTTGTCAGGCGCAGGTCGGCCTTTCGCGCCGCGGCGAAGAGCGACTCCGTTTCGCGGCGCTGGGTCGGGACGCGGAAGACCACGCGCGCCGTGAAGGCCGTGCCGTGCATGGAGGGGCACGTGCAGAGGAACCCGAAGAGCGGGTCGAGCGCGTAGTCGCCGCCGCCCTTGCGCAGCCGCTCCTCCACGTCTCTGCCCGTCCGCACCCCCCGAAAGCACGCGTCAGGCCCCCGCAGGCAGCGAGTGCGGCGCTGCGGGCGTCTTGTTTGTGTAGGATGGATTTAATCGGAAGGCGGGGGGGGAGGGGCGCGACGCGATGAGGTCGCAGAAACGGCGAAAGGCACCCGCGACGTCGTGGCCGTCGTCGGCGACGACGAGCGCGAGGTGGTCGTGCCCGTTCACCCACGCGGCCGTCGAGAGGTCCCCGCTCCAGAACATCGCCCGGTCCCGCGGCCAGTCGCGCGCGATGCCCGACGCTGTCGCCAGCGACTCTTTCCCCGGGTTCGGAATCAGCATCGAGCGCCGCTGCGCCCGCGGCCACGCGGCGTCATGAAAGTAGTTATAAACCCACGCGCCGTCAGCACGCGGACAGACAGCCGCGCAGGGGCCCACGGGCGCGCGGCTCCGGCGCCCGTCCGCGCTCGCACGCGCGCTGCGCAGCAGCCGCGCGCGCACACACCTCGAGGCGGTCTTCGTCGTCGGGGTCGATGTCAGCCACCGCCGTTTGCGCCCAGCCTGCCCCCGTGAGCTCCTCCGGCACTGCGCGCAGAACCTGCGGTGCGATCGCCGCCCCGCTTGGGCCGCGGCGACGCCGCACTCGCCGAGGAGCAGCAGCGACCAGGGAGGCGGCGGGGCGGACCTTGCTGAGGTACTCGAGGAGATCGGCGCGCTCGTCTGCGCGCACGCCCGCGGGGAACGGCCGCGTCGCGACGTTGCGGGTTGCCTGCATGCGCACGCCCGTGACGCACTGCGCCAGCGCGTCCAGCTCAGACTCCGTGAGCGAGAGCCGCGAGGCGTCGAGCAGCGAGTGGAACTTCTGCTTGGCAGGGTCGAGTGCGTGGACCGCCTTGACGAGTTTGGAGAAGAGCGGGCGGAACAGCACGCAGCACTCGGCATCGCCGCACGCGACACCGACCTGCACCGAGCGTGCGGTCACGCCTGCCTGGATGAAGTTCGAAAAGGTGAAGGACGATTGCGTCTTGCGCCCACCCGCCGCCTCAAAGTCCTCGGCGGCGAGGACCCCCGTCAGCAGCGCCGTGTGCCTGCGCAGGCCCGCTCAGACGTGCAGCTCCGGGGGTTGCGGACGGGCGCCGCGGGGTGGGCGACGCACTGCGGAGTGAAGCGCGGCACTGAGCGGTAGTGCCGGAACTTGAAGTCTTCGGTGTCTTTGGGGTCCGCGACAGACGCCAGGCGCTCGCCCTCCTCCCACTCCAGAAAGCGCACGAGCTCTGGAGTCATGCTCTCGTCGGATAGCATCCCCGCGGCAACTAGGCGCGCTTCTTGCTCTGCGAGGCGCTGCTCGAGCGCAGTATACTCCGCGGCAGCAGCCTTCAGCTGCTTTCGGCGCAAGCGGTTCTCTGCAGCAAGACCCTTCTCGAGCTCCGCGATCTTGTCAAGCAGGGGGTGGTCAACGAGTGGGACTGCCGCGCGCCCAAACGTATCCTGCACCTCCAGCGTCTCCTTCACGACCAAGTGGCGCAGATCGCTGCGATTCGACACAAGGTATCGGACCATGTAGTCAACTGGATCCCCGGGTTGGTCGACAAGGATGGCCTCTGCCAGCGGCTGGAAGATGGACGACACCTTGGTCTTCGCGTAGCCCTGCGGTAGTTCAGGCGCTAGTCAGGTTGCCCCACTGGCGGATCAGCCGGGAAGTCCAGAAGCCATGAGCGGGGAGGGATACCTCTAGGCGCATCCTCACATCCTGCGCCGACATTTTCCCGCTGAAACCCCTGCAGTAGTAACCCTTGCCCCCTGGCCTGCACAACCGCCAGGTACAACTCCAACTCGCTGGTTCACGGACCTCCCCGCAGCGTTGGTCGCTTTACAATCGTCAAATTGTTGAGCACCGTCGGGACGGAAGGCTTGTCACCGGGCAGCGGCAGCTCGCAGCGAAAGAAGGAGATTTTTTGGCCGCACGATCACGCTTGCACGAGAGATAGGGCGCTCGCAGGCATGAGTTTTCCCTTCTCTGACCGCGATTTTGACCTGCTGGATGTCAACGGAGACGGAATTCTCTCCGCTGATGAGTTGTTCGACGGTCTGCAACACAAGTATGATCAGGTTTGTATCCAATGCCGCGGCGGACGTTTGCGTAGGTGCCCACCGTACTTACACGTTGGGCTGATTTGATGCACGTATCTGGATGCAGGATGAGATTGCAGACCTCTTTGATCAGCTCGACACAGACGGCGATGGGATGATCACTCGGATCGAGTGGCGACGGTGCCGGGAGGCGGCGAATGGTGGCGTTGTGCAGGACTGGGAAACCAGAAAGTACGACCCAGTGGAGCTGCTGAAGCATCCAAACAACATTCGACTTGCCTCGCTGATTGCTTCACCTGGCCGAGGTCGAGAACCCGCTTAGGATGGGCTGTGTTTCAGCTGGCCGAGTTGGTCGCTCAATGCAGTAGAGATGCTCTGCTGAGCTACCATTTGATGAGCAGATTTGGAAGATCTCCGTGCCTTCGTTCTCCGGAGCGCGAGCCTTGACCCCCAGGCCGATGTATCGCCGCTCGCGCCAACGGCGGGCTCTGTGGCCTCGCTCTTTCAGGCACTGCCTGCTGAGCTGCACCCTCCAGACTCGGAATCGGTGCGTCCCTCCTCTTTCTTTCGTATCCTCATCTTGCACATTTTTCCGTCACCCTCTCTGCCTCAAGTCATCATAGAGTGCCGGGGCGAGCGTTGGCACTGACGCAGCGTGGTGCGAGGTTCTCACAGGGGCACTTTGTTGTACACACGGTGGACGTACCGGCAGAGGAACCGCTGGCGGCAGCGCTGCCACTCATTGACGGTGCTGTGGTACTTTCTGGGCTGTCTGATGGCTTGGGTCCATCCGCGGAGCGCCACCTCCGCGAGCTTCTTGCGTGGCGCGCGGTTCCACTTGTGGCGGTCAGGACCCTTTCCACGCCGTGAGAGAGGACCCTGCCTCTCCGGGTCCTCTTAAGCCGCGTGAGCGACTCCAGGTGGCGCGGATGGAAGAGATGCTCGGCATGCAGGACGACGGGGACGGGCCCGCGTGGCGGTGGCAGGAGGGCACGTACCACAAGTGCCTGTGCCGTTCCGACGAGGTGCGGTTCGCCAGCGTGTTGTTGGAACCACCGGCGGTTCGACACCCGAGCGAGGCGTGTGTGCGCGGCTGCTGACGCGTGTGCTCTTGGACGGATGGTGGCAGATGAACGAGATTGTGGCCGAGTACAAAGACAGTGCGCTGAGCGACCGGCACGTGCACCCGGAGCGAGGACAGGTTTGCTTCCTTTCTGGCAGTCAGGGCTGGGCATTCACGCTGGCTCAGTTTGCACGGACGTACACCGACAAGTTTGGTATCACGCTCGACAAGATGTCAGAGCGCCTCTGGGGCGATAACTACTTCTTGATGGACTCGCGAAAGTGGACGCGCGAGGGGCCCGAGAGCGCGAGGGCCTTCAACCTCTTTGTGCTGGACCCGATCGCCAAAGTCTTCCAAGCCTGTGCCAACAAGGATCGCGAGAAGCTAACCAAAATGTCCGGCCTCGGATCTCACGCCCCTTCCTGTGCCCGCCACAGCTGAGAATCTAATTGTTTCGTGCGATTTGTTTCGTGAAGCACGGCCGATCCATGCGCCACGGGTTCCGGTCAACCCTGATACAAGGCTCTGTGCTGGAGCAGGCTCACAGCGCTGAGCATCCGCGTGACCAACGACGACCTTGAACTTGAGGGCACAGAGCTGGCGGTTCGAGTGATGCAGCGCTGGCTTCCTGCGTCGCGCGCCCTTCTCGAGTCCATTATCCTCCATCTCCCCTCGCCCAAGCTGGCGCAGCGCTACCGTGCAGAGCTCTTCTGTGCCGCAGCGCCAGACCACCCAGCGGGCACGGCTCTGCGCGCCTGCGATGCGTTCCGCCCCGCCCTGGTCTACGTTGCACGCCAGATCCCCGCAACCGACGGCAAGCACTTCATCGCGCTTGGTCCGCCCAGACGCCCGCAGCCCCAGCAATCTGTGCTCGGTGTGGCGCTCTGCTGAAGGCGTTTTGTGCACAGGGAGAGTCTTTTCTGGGATTGTCTCCAAAGGCGCTAGGCTTACGTGTGGCCCCACCCTGGAGCGGCGTGTCACGCTGTGGCCAGGCTCTGATCGGCTGGGGCTGAGGATGTGTGCAGGATGATGGGCCCCGCGTTTGAGGAGGGCAAGACAGCGGATTTGTTTGAAAAGCCAGTGCGTATCCCGCCGCTCGACTGCGTACCAGATGAAGTGTGCCAGTTGCTTGCAGGCCCTCTACGGAAGTATGAGGGCACTCCTCTTGACGAGGGGATGTGTGGTGGGTGAAAGGCCGCCCAGGTGCTGCGCTTCGCAGGAGACAGCTGCGTCGAGGCTGAGGAGGTCCCCGCGGGCAGCCTCTGCGGTGACCGCCTCCGCCCCCATCCCTACCGTTGCCCCTACCGCTCACCCTACCGTACCCATCGGGGGGCTGTAGGCCTCGGCGGCCTGGAGGAAACGCTTGGCAGCGGCACACTCTCCGCGTTTGAAACCGAGATCCCTCCGATCCGCACTCGCCCGTTCGCCGCCCCCTGTGTCGTGAGCTGCGTGGTGGAACCCAGGTGCGTCGCGTGGCTACCCGAAGGACCCATGCGCGCGTGATGCAGCCATCCCTGACGGCGCGAGCGCGCCCAGGGTCGCCGAAGACCTTCCGAGCTTGCAGGAGGGGCTGAGGCTCCTTAAACATTCAGAGGGGGTAGCGGTATGCCCTTTTGTTCCGCCCTGCTGCCTCCTTCCCCTGTGCCTCTTCGCGCATCTCGTTGCTCAGAGATCGCACGGCGGTGCAACGATGCGTCGCAGACGTCGGTTGCTGAATCAGGATTGCACTTTGTCCGTGGCTACAACCATGGCCATGTATCGCGTTCGATATCGAAGCTGGTTGGAGACCCGTTTGGCCCAAATAACCCCCCCCCGAATTCTGTTGTTTGGTTCCCAAGGGATTTTGTCCAGCATTGTTTGGCGACTTCCTGTGCTGCTGATGCCACTGACAGCTGGCGTGATTGATTCGTGTGCAGAAATCGATGTTGAAGGTTGAAATCAAGGTCTGCGTGCCCGCAATTTACATGCACTCTCTGCATACCTTACTTGGTGCTGTTTCAGTGCGAAACATTCGTTTCTGAACCTCAAGCGGACGGCAGGCTAATGATGTATTCGTATCTTACCGAGAAACCGTCACTATGTCTACGGACAAGGACTGCATGGCGCGAAGTGAGAATGGCGAAAATGAGATTACCATGAGGGCAGCACCGCTGGAGCCGGGTCTTGCGGAGCGAATCGAAATCGGAGACATAACGTCAGAGACTGAGCCGCAGATTCGCGCAAAAGTCCTCTACCGCTCACCAAATTTGTCCAGAGAGTCTCAAATGGGCAAGCTACCCCCGAATTTACCGTGTCCAGGTCAAAGCCTAACACCCTTGCTCGCATGGGATCAGATTCTTGTGGAGGAGTTTGAATGGCACAAGCAGGACGCGAACAAAATCTGGGCCTTTGGACCTGAGACAGGGAGCGCCAACATTTTGGTCGATTGTGTAGAGGGTGCGAAGGGGAAGCGCCTTGACAGCGCGCGGGACTCCATACTCTCGGGCTTTCAGTGGTGCACCAAGGCTGGAGCCCCAGACCACGCAGTCACATACCTTGACATATATCACGATTGCATTCCGAGCGAAGCGTCATTGTGGAAGTGCTGATTGTGTGCGGGCAGGCGGGTGTGCTGAGCGGTGGAGAATTGCGATCTGTCTGCTTCTCTATCATGGATGTCGTCCTTGCGTCGGGGAGTGTGCAGAGAGCTTCCGGAGAGATCATCCCGTGTTCTCGTCGAGCGATGTATGTGTCACCCGTGGAAGTAGGCTTCTGCTCAACACTTCGCTGTAGGACCATCTGCTGGGACTGCACGGAGCAGAAAGAGGGTTTGAAGCGTTGCTTGTGGCCTGACGCTGAAAGTGTCGCGCGCACGCGTTTAGGTATGCCGCGCAGTACACCGCGAGACCGCGCCTGCTGGAGCCGATGCTGAGCGTCCAGGCACACTGCCCTGAGCCCGCAGCCAAGGCGCTTGCGGCTCTACTCGTGGCAAGGCGCGGGCGGGTGCTCGCCGACCGGCCTCGCCCGGGCGCTTCGCTGGTAGAGGTGCTCGGCGAGCTGCCTGCCTCGGAAGTCGAGGTGCTGAACGCGAGCCTCGATGGGACGCCCGCGGCCGGCACCGTCCTGCATTGCGCGTTTGCACGCTGGCAGGTCTCGGCTCCATGTCTCGGACTAGCCCTCCGCCGGCGGTGCCCTCTGTCCAAAAAGGCGCCCGCGTCAAATCACCTTGCTGCCGCGGGTGTTCCAAATCGAGCCCTGTTGGGGAATTTCCCTGCATCACTTGTCGTGACAGGGCACCCCTTGATCAGGTGGTGGAGCAGGATCCACTTGCAGAGGGGCCGCTGCGCGACGACTTGATCGCCACGGTGCGCAGGCGTCAGGGCATGCCCTCCAAGATTCCTCCGCTCGAGAGGTTTCTTGATGGTCATCCGGAGAAGCACTGAGGCACCGGCATGCCCCGAAGGGACGGGGGCGCTTGCGGGACTGAAATGTAGAAAATGTATACATAATTTGTACGTACGGGCGCGATATCTGCGGCTCTCCAGACTTACTCGGCGCCGCACACACTTACTTAAAATAGATAGAGTGCCTCGAAATCGTCTCGCCCCCTCTTCAAGCCGCTTCGCGTGGTCGGGTCGAGGCTACGTGTCAGTGGCAGACGACCCCCCTCGCGTCTCGCTGTTGCAGTAGCGTCGGCTGGGCTTGCCTCGTCCTTCTTCTCTCCTTGAACTGCATCATCGGGAGATTTCGCAGGTAGGGGGGGAGGGTTAGGGAGCGGCGGTGGCGGACGTGAGCAAGTCGCTGCACTGCGCTCCTCCGAGCGCTCCCGCTCAGGAGTGCGGCAACCATTTGAGATAGCGTCCTCACGATCGAGCTCGGTGCTTTGATCGGGTTCAGACCCCGGCGAGGGCTCTTTTGCGGATTCGGGCCCAGGCGCTGATGAGGTGTGCAGGGGCATCTGATGCCCACGGAGAGAAATCCCGTGACCGGCAACATTTTCCTGGTCTACGAGCTCGACTGGCGCAGCGTCATGCACTCCAGCTCGAGGCTGTGGAATAGGAGGAATCGGCGGCAGCGCGGGCGACGAAAACTCCACGGCAGCCTTACGTACCAGTCCCGCTGGAAGAGCGCTGGCGACGACGCGAGATGCCACAGCCGGGGATTCAGCAGCTGTTGGAGAGGAAAGCGCATTGACCGTTGCTTGAATTTGGGCACCCGGTACACGTGCTCGCTTTACAGGGCGTTCCACGCTGTCGCACTCCTTCTTAGTTGGTGTCGAGAGCTCCTCCACCAAAGATTTGACATGCCCTGCAAGCTTGGCCAGCTGGTCCACATCAGCACTGGTATATGGCGATGAGACTGCTTCCCTCTTGGCCCTCTGGTTTTTGGCGATTGTCTCGAAGAAAGCCACCCGGCTCAGCACCGATTTTCCGGAAGCCTGCGGCCTGCCCTCGACAACCATCCCGCAGCACTGGACAAGTGCCGTTGCGGTACTTGTCAAAATGTTTGATGTATGTCAACCGTATGTCAACCTCTCCACTTTGAACATACGCTTTGGGGAGAGGATGGCGAATTTGCGCTACCTCTGGCGACTGGCAGCGCCGTCGCTGCGCAATCCTCAGTGGCTTGCCCGTCCGACCGGCCCCGTAGCACCGCGTAACCGGCGTGTCCTTTCGTCTGCTCTCCCTGAGATCCCTGCCTTGAATCCGGTTCGGCCCCACCCTTGCAACAACTTTGTTGCGTCACATTTATGTGACGCTCTGATGTCCCGCACCAGTCGGGGCTTAGTGGTGCTTTGTTGCGATCCGCAGGTGACCGACCAGGAGAAAAATATTTTGATCTGGGAGCATGCAGAGCAACCGGACTACTACATGGGTTTGGCCGCACCAAAGTTCACTGAGAATTCAACGAGATGGAGGATTCTCATGTTCACATGAGCTTGGGGATACAATCCTACCAAATGTGGATGCCCAAACCTTCTGATAAGAATCTCGTTGCAGGGATCGACGACGTCTACAAGCTGTCACAACTTGGCCCGCACGACAAGGACATGTTGGTGCAGTCAGCCATGTTCCTGAAGCAGTACCTCCCCGCGATGCTTGCAAAACGCGTCAAGGACCTGCAGGTGAGATTTTCGCTGCGGATGCGCTGCATTGCGCACCCCAGGTCGAGATTCAGTGCGATAGGCGCTCATGATTTGGGGAAACGTTTGGCCTCAACAGTGTTCAAGGTGTCTGACATGTGAGGGACTCGGGCACAGGCGATGCCAGTGCCGTTCCAGGAGATCGGGGGTTCTATTGCAGAGATCAGTGCAATGTACGAGGAAACGTTCCTGCGAGTGATGCAGCACCCAAATCCAGAAAACTTTGAGTTGCAGGAGCAGTTCACGTCACTTCTGAGCTTCGCCAAGAACAAGCATTTGGCAACAAATCAGCTCATCTCGCAAGCGCTAAGAAACGTGCGCTGCACGGGGACGGGAGAGTGGCGCGACCCTAAGGGAAGGCTGCTGTATGTGGACGATCCTCAGCGGACCAAGGTGCAGGAAGTCATCCAGCGCTTCTACAATGGGCGCATTGCGCTGCGGCTGCTGGTCGACCAGCACATTGCGCTGCGGCGCGACGTGCTGGAGCTTCCAGACAGGGGGTCCGTGCCAGGTGACGTCATGGAGGACGTATGGCGCCGCATACTCGATCTGGAGAAGGTCCCCCGCCGCTACTGGGGCATTGTACACCCGGAGTGCAGCGTGAAAACAGTTCTCGACATCGCGTCACAGGACGCGCAGGTTGCTGCTGCGCCTTGCGTGAGCCAAGCGTGTGGGAAGCATATGGTGGACGAGATCGAGATCAAGTACCGCGGCGATCTCGGCGTGGCCTTCTCATACGTCCCAGAACACCTCTACATCATGCTGTCCGAGGTTCTCGCAAATGCAATCCGAGTGACTGCAGAGCGCCACGGACCCACGCTCTCGTCGGGGGGCAGCCTGCCTCCGGTCACCGTAACGGTCACAGGAGGCTCCCACATCTTCATCCGCATCACCGACCAGGGTGGCGGGGTCGCCTACGCCTCTGAGAACAAGGAATCTCGCCATCTCCAAATCCTGTGCGCTCGCGCAGGGTCGTGACCGTGTCGTCTCCCGCGCAGGTCTGGAAGTTCTCTTACACGGACTCACTCAAGATGGACGGCGCCGAAGGCAGTCCGCAGCAGGTGCGCACAGCAGCCGGTCTCCGGCCTCGCTAACGACAACACACGCCATGCAGGAGCTGCCCAGCTCTGCACTCTCAGCTTGCACACATTTAGTTTGATTCGATGTCGCCAACTTGGCAGAGGAACCGCGCTGGGCGGCAAGGACTGCCGCTGTGTAGGCTGTACGCGCGCTTCTGGGGCGGAGACATCACACTGATGAGCATGGAAAACTGGGGCTGCTCGTTTTTGATCCGCCTTCCCAAGAAGCGGACGGCGGGCAAGATGATCAAGGTGAACAAAGGCGACCACTACCAGACCTTGTCTGGTAACTACCAGACCTTGGGCGGAAAGTCGGGGCAAGCTGGCCTCTCTTCGAAGCTCATCTACCCAACAGGAGCAGTCAAGTAGGAATCTTTCATAGCAAATCGAAGCTTTGAGTAGAACGCTATTCAGTAGGTGTAAGAATGGAGCACTGTGTCCGCTGATGATCCTGCCTTTTCTCGTGTATTTGACACACCTTCCCAACCGCCTTTTCACACCAGCCGTCGTAGACACAGCTACCCCCACCCCCGAGATTCCGCACGTCCTTCCGTCACCAGAACTCGCGGCCCTCCTACATGATCAGTGCCGCCACGCCCCTACCCACACGGACTGCGCCGCTCGGTGCACTCGCGCGCGCCGGCAGGCTAGGGCCTGCAGACGAGCCGGTGGTCGACCTTGGCAAAGACCTGGTAGCGCCCGTGGATGAACTCGGGGTGCATCTTGGCCGGTGACTCCAGCGGCCAGTGCTGGATCTCCTCGCCCTTGAGCAGCCCCTCCAGGTCCGCCGACGACGCCGTCTTGTCGATCGCGTGCGCCCCGCCCACCACTTCGCTCGCGGTGAGCGACTTGTCGTGGCTCTTGGAGATGTGCTTGGACCGGTGCACGGACTTGATCTCCGTCGCCCGCACGGGCGAGCCCAGCGCGCCCACCCCGCCGGCGGGCGAGCCGCATCCCCGCAGAGGGGAGCCCGTCCGGGGCTTGGGCAACGACGAGTCGTACGAGAGGATCCCGGCCGCCCGCGCGCCGCCCTCGCCCTCGCCCGCGTCGAGGTGCAGCTCGCTGTTCACGTGGGCGATCGCGGCGAACTGCGAGCGGATGATGTCTGCGAGCAGCGGCGACCCCTCGCCGTCGCGCACCATGCGCCCACGCAGGAAGACCTCGTACCCGTCGCGCCCCGCGGCCAGGTACGCCTTGGTCACCAGGTGGTACTCCCGGTCCATGTCCAGCGGCGCGCCATTCACGAGCACCGAGTCGCGGATCACGCGCGCACCCATCGGCGCACTCGCCGAGAACGCGAACGCCACGCCGGAGACGCACGGGAAGCGCCCCTCGAGCTTGGGGTACATGGACACGCCGTTCTCCAGCGCCTCGAGCACCTGCGCCCCGGTGAGCGCAAGCACCGCTAGCTCGTCGAGCATGGGGAGGAGCGTGACGAGGTCGCGCATCAGGAAAGGGCCCGGCGGGAACACATCGTCCGCGCGCAGCGTCCCTGAGTTGATGAGCACCATGTCGACGTGGATCCCCGAGTTCTCGACGCCGTCGCGTACGCAGTCCGCCACCCAGTTGCCGCAGTTGGTCTCGCGCGACCGGATGTGCTCGAACTTGGCGTCGATGGAGCAGCCCAGCTCTCCCAGCACCTTCTCCATCGATTTGGCTAGCTCGCAGCTGTACAAATCCACCAGGGCGGCGGCCTTTGGGCACTCGGCCACCTCCTCAGTCACC
>ENA-UOXV01007206-UOXV01007206.1-marine-metagenome-genome-assembly--contig:-NODE-7206-length-11328-cov-5.344806_pt1 | contig 11328 bp, 8 predicted proteins | sample MGYA00238165_ERZ766961 | MGnify/ENA primary metagenome ERZ766961 (study PRJEB28924, sample SAMN03173240) | marine metagenome | biome: Marine; feature: Water; material: Subsurface seawater | place: North... | reverse complement strand
CGCGAGGAGCGCGGTGAGGTTCACCGTCGCGACCAGGCCCACGAGGCTCACGCCCAATCGTTGCACCGCCGTCTCTGGTCCGCCCCAGAAGTACGCGTACTGCTCGCCCGTGGCGCCGATGGGTAGCAAGGACTGGATCTCGCGCTGGGTGAGGAGCGTGACGTCCGGCGGGGGCCCGCCGGGCGGCGCCTGTCGCTCGTCGTCGCGGTAATTGTCGTTTGGTGATGCTGCGCCGGCGGTCCTCGGGTCCCTGTCGTAGTACCCGTCGTCGCGTCCCCGTCTCTCGTTCGGGGGACCGCGGTTGTCGTACGCATCGTCGTAGTAGTCATCGCCGTAGTCATCTCTGGGCGCTCGCTCGCCCTCGTAGTCGCGGTCCCGCCAGTCTCGCGCCCACGAGTCGCCGTCGCCCCTGGCGCGAATCTCGGTCGCGGCATTCTTCCCTCGGCGTCTGATGGGTCCGAGGGAGACCGCCCTCGATGTGGACGCGCATGACGAGCGGCCGGCGGCGGACGTGCTCGCGGAAGACGCGTGTCGCGCCGCGGGAGCGGCGGCGGCGGGCCTCGCCACAGCACACGACGACGTGCAACCCGCGTGCATCTCGCTGTGGCGCCTGACACCCTAAGACCTGAGGACAAACTTTGCCAATTAATCATCATCACAGAATCGGGCACCGAGCCGATGCGAGGGGCTCTCCGCGCGGCCGCGTCTCGGCTGGCGTCTCGGACCGCGTCCGCATCGGGGCACACACGCGGCACAGCCACCGCCAGCACGAGCGCCCCATCGTCGCCGTCCGACCCAAACCTCGACGACGTTCCCACCGATGTCTCAACGCTAGAACCCGGGGCGACGTTCACGCGTACCCGCGCGTTCACCGCCCACGACGTCGCATCCTTCGCCTCCATAACGGGTGACCACAACCCCATACACGTCGACCCGGACGCCGCACGAACCGCCGGGTTCGAGCACGGCCCGGTGGTCCACGGCATGCTCTGCGCGTCCATGTTCGGCGCCATCATCGGGACAAAGTTCCCAGGCGCAGTGTACGCGACGCAATCGCTCGCATTTAGAAAGCCGGTGAGGGTCAACGAACTGGTGCGGGCGGAGGTGGAGGTGACCAAGGTGCGCGGGGGACGGGTGCAGTTCGCGACGAGGGTGGTGAAAGAGGACGGCGGGGACGTGGCGCTGGACGGAGCCGCCATGGCGATGATACGCCGCTCGTAAATTAGACCAACGCGGCGGCATCACACTAGAAGAGTCTTAGCTAGCTAGAGGTAACCAACCTACTCATCACTTGTTGCCGCCCAGCGACGCGAACATGCTGTCCAGCCTGTTCCCACTCGTCGCCGAGTTACTGGAGTTACCGGAGTTACCGCCTAGGCCGAGACCGAACCTCGACGCTCTGGAAGAACTTCCGGGTGGCTTCGACGGCGGCTTGGCGGCTCGAAGTTCACCCGTCCTCTCCAACGCGCCAGCCAGCCTTTCCTTGTTCCGCTCCCACCTGCTCTCCGGTGCGTCGCTCCTGGAGGTTCCCCGGGTCAATAACCCCGCACTCATCTCCACGTCCCCCCTATCTGCCCGGCCGCCCTCCGCGGACTCTGCCCGGCCCGCGTCGCGTTTGCCCAGCTCGAAATAGTAAGGGGACCCCGCGCCGATGACTGGTTTCGTCTGGGTCTGCATCGCGGCTCTCTCCCTTTCCGCGATCCTCTTGCCGTCGGTGGTGTGTACGTTGCGCTCCAGGTCCTTCTCGTCGCTCTCGAACTTGTACTTGTCCCTGATGGAACCGCCGAACGAGCTGGTGCACGCGCTGAATATCTTATCGAAGACCCCGAACGCGAGGGCGCCGCAGTAAAACACGAGAATCACGGGAAACACGGCGGCGAAGTGTCTGGCGCTCTCCGGCACGCCGTCGACGAATTTCCGACCGAACGTGGTCTCCCTGTTGTCGTCCCCTTCCTTGAGCGATGGAACGAGCATGAGGAAGTTGAGGGAGAGCGGCGCGGCGAATCTGCAGGTGAGCGCCGCGTTGATGAGCAGCGAGAACGAGTCCGTGTGCCCGGGCACGAGGGCGTAGAAGCTGAACATGCCGAGCCTGAACAGCGAGTGATACGCGCACCACATCATGTAACCCAGCGGGACGGAGACCGCCATGTGGAGGCCTCCCTTGTCCTTCGCCGCTCGGACCATCGCGCTGAACGGTGACACGTCCGAGCCGTCCATGGCCTGCGTGGAGAACATGGTCCCTTCGGCCCAGACGGTGAGCACGGAGAACCCGCCCAGCACGACGGCCAGAATCCGAAGCGTCACGGGCTCGACCCTGCACTTCCACCACCACTCCACCGCCTCGACCGCATCGCCGTACTTCCCCTGACGCGCGGGACGGAGCGGCGACCTGAACCGCCGCGCGCCGCCGTCCTCCGTCATCAAACACCCCCGGTCCCCGAGCCCGCCCGCGACGCCGCAGTTGAAAACCGCCTCAGCCTCGATGGCGTTCTCCACCGCCACCGCGTACTGCGCGGCGGTGCGCCTGTACACCCGCACGCGCCGCCCGAGCTCACGCCTGAGGGACACCAGGTCGGAGAGCTCGTCGTAGTCGTAATCGAGTTGCCCGTCCACGTCGTCGTCCACCTTGTCAAAGGCTCCGTGGAAAACGGACGATTCCGGAGTTTCCCGCTGGATCACGGCCATGGCCCACTTGAACACGTGGTGCCGCGGGATGACCTCCTGCGTGGTCTCCGACGCCTTGATGACCTTACGTAAACCCACGAATGCGTCCTCCAGGGCCCTGGACGCGACGCCGAGCCTGCGGTAGGCTTCCGCCTGGCGCTTCGCGATGTTGGCCCTGCGCCAGATGATCTTCGGGACGTCCACGAGGCCGAAGCCGAGGGCGAAGATGCCGGCGCAGATGCCGAAGATGGTGGACGACGCCAGCGCGAACGTCGCCATGCTCTCGCTGGTCATCGCGCCGTAGGACGTGAGGAGAATCGCGCCGACGAGGAGGATGAACACGATGACCCCGTAGAAGATCCCGTTCTCCCGTAGGCTCGTCGCGGCGCGCGCCAGGGCGGAGAAGTCCCCGGCGTCCTCGAATATCTGGTGGAACGGTAGCACGAACCAGGTCAGGGTGAACGTGATCCAGTAGGACAGGTCCCACAGCGTGCTGAGGCTGGAGGTGTCCTCGTCGTACATCGTCGCCGCGACGTCCGCGGGGACGAGGGCGACGATGGAGAGCGACAGCGTCCACGACACCATGACCATGAACCGCACCGCGAGGTCGCACTCGCTCGCGGCGAAGTAATGGAGCATGTAAGCGGTGACCAGAGTCACCGCCACGATGGCGGGGACGCCGTAGCTCGCCTCCCCCATCGCGAACCCAGTGCTTGGAGGGCAACGACCGGCCACGCGCCACGAAAAATGAATGCTCACCCGAAAACGCGCTCGTCGCCAAATGGCTTTTGGCTCTCACAAACGGAGACGCGCGCCGCCGAACGACCGATGCCGTGCCTCGCCGCCGTCGTGCCCCGCGCGCTCCCTGCGCGCCCCACATGTACTCTTCGTAAGTCCAAGCCCGGCGCGGTATCGCGCACCCGCGTCCCCCCGTCGCGCACGTGTGTGCGCGCCGAGGCCGAGGCCGATAAGGTTGGCACCGTCGTGGGCGGCGTCGCGGGCGCGGACGAGGGCCCCATCGACGAGTCCACGTTCGGCGCCCCACCGTGGGACCCCGCCGACGGCGAGGACCCGATCAGCGACGAGGTACTCCTGAAGATCGTCCTGTCGCAGATCGACGACCAAGAGGTCAACGACCTGGTGTGGACGGCGCTGGGGTACACCAAAGAGATCGAGCTCGACATGGAGACGCTCACCGGCGCCGAGGTGTGGAAACCGACGAACGTGTTCCCCAAGTGGGCGGCCGCCTACCCGGAGGCGCCGGACGTCATCGGCGTGACGCGCAAGTACTGGCCGGAGATCGACGGCCCGGTCAAGGCGGCGTGCGCAGCGCTGACCAGATCCGTGGCGGACGAGCACAAGCAGGGGTTGAAGAGGACGCTCCGGCGCCTCGGGTGGAAGGGCTACCGCATGGACGGCCTCACTCCAAACATGACGCGCAGGGCGCAGGCGGCGAACTGGCTGCTGTACTACAGGAGGGAGCTGCGGGGGGTGCCCATCGAGGAGCTGAAGAGGCGGAGGGAGGAGAGACGGAAGCGGGAAGAGGCGGAGGCGCGGACGGACGCGCCCACGGGCACCACCAAGCAGGGCGTCGTGTAGAGAACCTAAGATTTAGCTGAGGCGAGAGACCCTCCCGGATAAAAAGCGAGAGTCACGTCAATGCCTCGTCACCAAAAGTCACTGATGGCCGCGCCGTCCCCGAGCTACGCTCCGTCGAACCCCTCGCGAAGCACCGAAACCGCGAGGGAGATGTCCGCGCTTCGCACCGCCGAACCCTTCGGCGAGGGCGTACCCTTCGGAGACGTGCGTGCCCTTCGGATACCGCCCACGCGCCCGTTCCCAATCTCAAATGCCGCGCCCCTTCGTTGTTGCTTTTTGACCTAAACTGACGTTCGCGCCCCATCGTTCGTCCCATCCCACTCCCACAGCCCGGCTGGTACGCCAAGTTTAACTCGCCGTACTACACCCAGAGCCACGTCGAGTACCGCGCCAAGGTCAGGGCCTTCGTGGAGAGTGAGATCATGCCCCACACGCACGAGTGGGACGAGAAGAAGTCCTTGCCCCTGGAGCTCTACCGCAAGACGTACGAGGCGGGGATCTTACCGGGCGTCGTCGGGTCGCCGTGGGCGGGCGGCATGGGTGACCAGCTCGACGTCAAGGGCCCAAAGGACTTCGACTACTTCCACGAGCTCATCATCCTGGACGAGTTCGGGCGATGCGGCAGCGGCGGCGTGCTCTGGGGCCTCCTCGAGGGCGTCCACATCGGCCTCCCGCCAGTCCTAAACTTTGGCTCGGACGATCTCCGGAGACGATGCGGCTTGCGCGTTCTCAAGGGCGAAGCCACCATCTGCCTGTGCATCACCGAACCCTACGCCGGCAGCGACGTCGCGAACATTCGATGCACCGCCAAGAAGTCCGCGGACGGTACGCACTACGTCGTCGACGGGGAGAAGAAGTGGATCACCAACGGCGTGTGGGCCGACTACTTCACCGTAGCGGTGCGCACCGGCGGGTCCGGCATGGGCGGGATCTCCTTGTTACTCATCGAGAAGACCATGCCCGGTGTGATCTGCCGACGCATGGACTGCATGGGCGTGTGGGCGAGCGGCACCAGCTTCATCACCTTTGAGAACGTCAAGGTTCCGGTGGGTAACCTCATCGGCGCCGAGAACCAAGGGTTCAAGTACGTCATGCACAACTTTAACCACGAGCGCTGGGGATTCGTGGTGCAGGCGAACAGGTTCGCCAGGGTTTGCTACGAGGAGGCGTTCAAGTACGCGCACAGGAGGCGGACCTTCGGCAAGAAGCTCGTGGAGCATCCCGTGATTCGTGCCAAGCTCGCGGACATGGTCCGACAGATCGACGCCACGCACCATCAGATGGAGAACATCACGTACCAGATGTGCACGCTGCCAAAGGACCAGAGCGCCAAAGCCTTGGCCGGCATCACCGCGCTGGCCAAGGTGCAGTCCACGAAGGTGTTCGAGTACTGCGCGAGGGAGGCTGCGCAGATCTTCGGGGGCGCGTCCTACGTCAGGGGCGGGCAAGGGGAGAAGGTGGAGAGGCTGTACAGGGACGTCCGCGCCTACGCCATACCGGGGGGCAGCGAAGAGATCATGATGGACCTCGGCATCCGCCAGGCGATGAAGGAGTGGGAGGCGGTCCAGTCCAGGATGTGACGCCGAATCATAACGTGTACTTGTAATATACCCTTTTTCATCGCGTTACAAACGTCAATAACCCGTATGTTTACTCGTTCTCCCCCATGAGCGCAGCCTGCGCCGCCGCCTCCGCCGCGGCTTTCTCCTCTGCGCGCTGCACGAACATCGGGTTTTCCTCGAGCACGTCCGCGTCGGGGCTCGTCGGCGCGTGCTCGTCGAGCAGGCTCTCGATCTCCGGCATGTTCGCGCCCTTGACCACCGCCACCTGCACGCCGTTGCGGTAGAACAGAAAGTGGGGCATCGACTTGCCCCGGTAGTCGGCGAGCAGCTCGTGCGACTCCGCCTTGCAGTGGAGCACCACCGCGCAGTTTTCGGCGTGCTCAGCCTCTTTTTGGATTCGCTTCAGCACGGGGAGAAGGGGTTCGCACCGCCCGCCCCACTCCGCGTACACCTCGATGACTGTCCATGATGGAACGAGGGAGATGATGGGGACGTTCGTGAGCGATGGCGCCGTGGAAGGGGGCGTGGGAGGGGGTCACGGGCGACGGGGTCCGGGTTCAAATGAAATGGAATGGGGAGACTCGGGATCTGGGCGCACCTTTGAGTCCCTGCTCGCACAGCTTGTCCTTGAGGAACGCGTCAGCCTCCGCGTCAGTCTCGCCGCTGACTGCTATGCTCATCGTCGCCTTATCGTAGACATTTCGCTCCACGACCGCTGCTGCCGCCATCGTGCGTGCTCTGCGCTCTGCGACGTTCCAAAATTGGGTCGCGATGAAGCTCTCGGCGCGATCAGCAGCTCTCCTCACTGACACCGTGGCACGAAACGCTTCGCCATTGCTGAGGGTCGCGGCACGCACGATGGAGATTCGCGCCTTGTCCGGCGAGGCCCTCGGGGTCGAGGTCTTAAACGCAGACTTACGGACCGCCACGGCCGATGACATCGAGCGCATGGTGGACGCCATGCACCGCACCGGCCGCGGCGTCATGGTGGTCAGGGACCAACACCTCCGTCCCTTGGATTGCGAAAGGGCGTGCGCTTTGCTCGCGCCTCACTTCGTCGCGCAGCAGCCCTACACGCGCTGGCCCGGCCAGTCCAAGCCCATCCCAGGCTGCCCGCACCTCGCCTTACTCGGTAACTACCGCGCGAGGGAGGATGCCGAGTTTGGCATGGACGTCGTGAAGGGCGAGGTCATCGGCGAGTACAAACCGGCGGCAAACACCCTGGAAGAGTGGCACACCGACGGGAGCTTCCTGCCCATGCCAAAGGTGGCCATCGCGTTGTACGCGCCGCAGCTCGAGCACGCGCTCCCACCCACGGGTGGCGAGACCCGCTTCGCCAGCTGCACCGCCGCGTTCGAGTCCTTGGACCCGGAGACCCAGGGTAAGATGCGAAGCCTCGCGTCGGTGCACTCGTGGGAAAAGTTCATGAGGCTGCTCGAGTCCAGGGACACGGCGCGCCCGAAGGTGACGGCGACGCAGATCGCGGAGAAACCCCCGCAGACCTGGCCTATCGTCAGGACACACCCAGTCACAAAGGCGGAGTCGCTGTACATAAACCCCAAAAACACGGCGCAGGTGGTGGACGTGAACACGGGCGAGTCCATCCCGGAGGATGACGCGAAAATACTTATCGACGAGCTCGCCGCCGCGGTCGTCGGCGACGGTTTGCCAGGTAACCAAAAGGTGTACGCGCACCGGTGGAAGCGAGGCGACTTTGTGATTTGGGACAACAGGGTTTTGTTGCACGCGGCGTCGCCGTTCGACGCGGAGAGGTATGAGCGTCTGCTGTTCCGGATGGAGTTTAAAGGGGAGAAAGTGCTCGGGCCGACGACGCCGTGAGTGACGGCTGGCGTTCTTCATTGTTTCACTACTCGACTCGTGTAATCATTCATTCGTCGCTCGCCACCCGCCGGCGGCGCGTTATGACCTAAGGTCCCGGCGCGTTATAACCTAAGGTCCCGGAGCGGCGGCTACGGGCTGCACTTTGAACTTTTTCCCCGCGATTTCATCCTCGTCTTCCTGGTCCATCTGGCTGATCAAGAAGTCCACCCACTGATCCACGATGGTCTGTTTCTCCTGCTCCGGCGTGAGCACCCGGGCGACGTGAACCGGCGTCTGCAGCGCGGTCTTAGCGACGTTCCCCGCGAACCCCAGCGCGCCGAACGCCACCCGCACTGGCGCGGTGGCCACCGATCGAATCAAACCGGGCTTCGGCGGCGCCGGCTGCTCTCCGAGTCCCATCTTCGCCTTCTCCGTCTCGCTCATGTTCAGCATCCGGGCCATGAGCTCCAACACGTCTGGCGATTGTTCCCGCTCGAAGTAGGTCAGGAGCAGCTTGGAGACGATCCGTTTGTCCAAAAGCTCCGTCGACGTGTCCATCAGGAGCTTCGCCTGCTGCGCGCTCTGCTGCAGCGCCGCCCTCGCCTTGCCGGCTTCGACGATGGCGCGCTGCATCTCGGAGGCGGCGACTTCCGCTTTCCCCCGCTCCTCCTTGGCATCCTCCTCCGCCGCGCTCGCCCGTGTATTCGCCGCCGTGACCTGCTCCTTGGCCACGGAGAGCTCCGCGGAGAGGTGCGCGTTCTTTTCCCTCAGCGCCGAGCTCTCCAAACTCATCCGCCCCCGCGCCTCCTCGTCGGCGTTGAACATCTCCATCGCCACCTGCAGGTTCGCGAGCTCCCGGTCCTTGGCGTCCACCGTGCCGCGCGTGAACTCCAGCTCCCGTTCCGCGGCTGCTAACTGCGCGGTAAGGTCGGCCATCCGCGCCGCGTGTTCCTCCTCGCGCTCCCTGACCAACGCCTCGGCGTTGAGCTCGAACGTCTCAGCCTTGACGTCGTCCTCCTCCTCGAGCTCGAGCAGGTGGTGCCGGAGTCTCACGAGCTCCTTCTGGTTCTTCTCAATCTCGATGTCCCTCGCCTCGAGCTCCAATTCCATGCGCTCCGTCCGGGTCCGCTCAGTGGCCAGCGCGTGGCGGAGATCCTCCGCCTCGGCGCCGTTATCGTCCTCGCCCGCCCTTGCCGCCCGGGCCTCCTCCTCCATCGCCGACGAGTGAGCTTCGGCATCTATCACCCGACGCCTCAGCGTCTCCAACTCCGCCTGCGCGTCCGCTGAGGCTGTGCGAACCTCGGTGAGCTCCGTTCTGAGCGCGTCGATCGTCGCGTCCTGATTCGACGCTCCGTCCGCTTCCACCATGGCCTCCATCATCGCCGCCGCCTTTCGCTGCTCCCGCTCCATGGCCTCGGCGACCGCCGCCGCGACCGCGCGGTGCTTCTCGGTCTCCGCCGCGGCGGCGACGGCGTCGATCTGCCGGCGCAGTCGCGCGGTCTCCTCCTCGGCTGATGCGGCGCGTTGCTCCAACGCGGACATGGACGCGGCGATCGGTGTGCCGCCCGGGGAGGTCTGACCGATGGGCGTCCTGGGCGGCCGGACCGGGGTCATCACCGGGGTGGTGACCTCTGAAGGCGTGGGTCGCGTCGGCGGCGGCGCCGGGGTGGTGACCGCGACGGGGGGTGGAGGAGGGGCGGGAGGCATGCTTCCGTTCGTCGTGGGCGGTGCCGTTCGCGTGGGCTCCGCGGGCGGGTGCCCGTCGTCGGAGGAGGACGCCTCGGCGCCGACCGCGACGGACGCGCCCGCCTTTTTCGCGCGTTCCGCGGCGAGCCTCGCCCTGAGCTGCGCGAGCGAGGAGCTCTGCGTTGGGGCCGGCGCGGGCGAGTCGGTCCCGTCGTCCTCATCCCCGTCGAGATCTTCATCCTCTTCGTCCTCATCGCTCCACTCCGCTGCCTCGTCCTCGTACAGCGGGTTGTCCACGGAGTTGTCCAGGAAGTCGCCCACCGCGTCGCCGGCCTTCGCGGCGGCCGCCTTGGCCTTAGCCGCGAGGCCGGAGAGCGCGCCCTGCAGCATACGCGGCCGCGACTCCCCGAGTGAAGCAAACGGTTCGCGCCTCTTGTTGTTGGCTTTTTTGGCTGCAGCGAAGGTAACTTTTGACTCTCAGAGGTGGAGGCGTGATGACGATGATGACCCGCAGATCCGCGATGTACCTACGTCGTGACTATCATCATAACCGCTCTAAACAGCGCGTCTGTCTATGTCTAATACTAACCCGAACGCACGAGCGAGTCGCCCTCGAGCACCGCGCGAACCCTCCTTTCTTCACCGCCGCTTCCGCCCGACCCGCCCTTCTCCCGCGTCGGCGTCCGCGCTTCCACCGCGAACACGGCACCCTTCTTCGGGACCGTCACCAGGTCGTCCTTCCGCGTCACCAGCACGATCGTCCTCGCCGTATCCCGTACCACGATCCCCTCGCACCCGCAAAACGACGGCGCCTTACACGCGACCACGGACGCCACCGACCCGACCAACTCACACCTCCGCAGCCGACGCTCCGCCTCACCTAAGTTCCCCCCCGTCCCTTCCAGCACACCCGCGACGTAGGCACACCAAGGCGTGTGCAACATGTCGTGGAAGAGTGCCCATCGCGCCTTATCCCGCGGGACCACCGCGGTGCCCAGACGTTTCCGTTTGGCTCCGGAAAGTCTCTTGGCGTCGCGGCCGACGGCCGACGCCCTTCGCTCCCGCGCGGCGGCCACGTCCTCCACGCTGAACCCTCCGTTGGCGCTGTCCAACAGTAAGGCTTTGTCCTTGGTCTTGGAGGTTATCACGGCCTCGGCGTCGGCGCCCGCCTTGGGGTTGGTGGCGACGAGGTCGCGGAGGTGCGCGCGGATCCACCGGCGCCTCGCGTCGACGTCCGAGGGATGGTCGTCGAGTGCCTCGGCCGACCCCATCGTGCCCGCGTCCCTCCCGGCGCCGCCGCCTGGGAGGAGTTCGTGGGGATAGGCGCGTCTGTGCGCGGATGCGAGGACCCCCGCGCGTGTTCTGGAGCCGATCGGGGCGTACCACGCGGCGTCCGGGCCGGAGTTACCGCCGCCGTCGCCCCTGAACAGCGGCGTCTCGGCGCCCCGCCGCTGGGCGTGGGGTCGGTGCTTGTCGGCGTGGGGTCGGTGCTTGTCGGCGTTGGCGGGTGTTCCGTCCGCGGGTTTCGCGGCTCCTCTACCTCCCGATCCGCCTCGGCCGCCGAATCCGGCGTCTCCCGGGCCCCGTCCGCCCCCCCGGTCGTCGTTCGGCCGGTGATGTCCACCACGACGCTGATGCGGTTGTTGTTGTTGCTTCGTCTTCGTTTTCGACGCCGCGAGCGCCCCGAGGCCCATGAGCCCGCCGCCGCCCTTGATGCGCTTCTCGAGGGACTCGATGCGACGCTTCTTGGACGACGACGCGCCATCGCCGTCTCCCGCCATGGATGGTTCAACACGGGACGACTCCCGGGTGGCAGCCCCGGGTGGTGTCGGGCGAACTGTGGAGAAAATGCGAGAAACTCGACTCGACTCGAGGGAACGCGATTCTCTCCCGAACCAAATCTTCATGAAGTTTCTTCCCGTCGACAGCAACCGCTGGCATTGGCAAAAACCACAAAATTGTCCATGGCTGAAATATCGCGTTGTTTGGTTTCTGG
>ENA-UOXV01007205-UOXV01007205.1-marine-metagenome-genome-assembly--contig:-NODE-7205-length-11328-cov-19.676395_pt1 | contig 11328 bp, 10 predicted proteins | sample MGYA00238165_ERZ766961 | MGnify/ENA primary metagenome ERZ766961 (study PRJEB28924, sample SAMN03173240) | marine metagenome | biome: Marine; feature: Water; material: Subsurface seawater | place: North... | reverse complement strand
AATCTTTTTGATTTTGAGCTGGCATTATACCAATATAATTACCTGATTTATTTATACTTTTTGTAATTAGTGTATGGGCACCAACTGTTACATCATCGCATACAGATAAGTGTCCTAAGACTCCAGAAAGTCCTCCCATTTGAAAGTTCTTACCAATTACTGTCGATCCAGCTATAGCACAAGAAGCAGCAATTGCTGAATTCTCTCCTAAAACTACGTTATGAGCAATTTGAATTTGATTATCTAATTTTACTCCATCATGAATTTCAGTATTATCTAGAGCACCTCTATCAATAGTACAAGAGGCTCCGATTTCAACGTTTTTTCCAATAACTAGTTTGCCAAGTTGCTCTATTTTTACATAGCCATCTTTGGAAGGAGCATAACCAAACCCATCTGAGCCAAGTACTGAGGCACTGTGAATTATAGAATATTCCCCAATCCTTACATCTTGAACAATGGTGCAGTTTGCTTTAATAATTACATTATTTTCAATAATGCAATTTGGTCCAATAACAACATTTGCCCCTATTGATACATTTTCTCCAATTTTAGACTCACTAGAAATTACTGCTGAGGGATGTATTCCCGGATTATCTATTTCAAAAATTGATTTTTTAAATAAGGTAGTTAATTTTGCAAAAGCTAGGTAAGGATCTTCCGATAAAAGGTAGTTTAAGCGATCATCTGTTCTAAAGGATGTCGAAACAATTACAGCATTTGCTGAAGTTGTATTTATATATTTCTGATATTTTTTATTTGCTAAAAATGAGATAGATTCTTTTGTGGCATTCTCTAAGGTGGATATGTTGCTGACAATAGCAGAACTATTGCCAACAACTTTAGAACCTGTTAATTCTGCTATTTCAGCTAATGTATATTCTTTCTTTCGAGACACTACTCGGATTGAGTACTAGCCTCTGAAGCTGCTACATCCAACATGGAAGTTACATCATCAGTTAAATCTAAAGCAGGATCACTAAAAAGAATAGATTCATTTTTTTGAAGAAGAACTTTTATTTGCTTTGCTTGTATTAGCTCACCAATAATTTTTTGCATTGATGCGCCATTTTCAGCAAATACCCTTTGTGCAGTTTCTTCTTGAGCTTGTTGAATTTTTCCAGCTAAGAATTCAAGATCTTTACCTTTGTCTTGAATATCTTTTTGCATTTTAGCTATTTCAGCTTGAGACAACGTTTCAAGATCTTTTTGCAGTTTTTCAGCTATGGATTGTCTTTCTGCTTGCAATAGTTGTGCTTCTTCAAGGTTAGCAGCATAATCCGCATCTTCTTCAAGAGCTTTGAAAGCATCTGAAGCAGCTTGGGTTGATAATACAGCAGTTCTCATATCAATAACCGCCATTCCATCAACAGCAAGAGCTGGGAAAGAAAGCAATAAAACTGCTAATAAATTAAGTCTATATAGATTTTTCATAATTACCCCTAAATGGTGATGTTATTTTATATTAATTAGAATACGTTGCCTACAGTGAATTGAAATTCCTTTGTTTCTTCATAAAGGCCAGCATTTGTTGGTTTTGATATAGCAAAACTCATAGGCCCAAAACCCGTTATCCAGGTTATACCAACACCATAAGAATATCTTAAATCATCTATGGAAGGTTTATAGCAATTATATTGATATGCTTTACAGTTGTCTGAAAAAACATTGCCAAAATCAAAAAAGAAAGCAGATCTCATTGATCTTTGATCTTCAATAAATGGTAATTTAAATATTAGCTGCAGACTTCCTTCAACTTTTATGTTACCTCCAATAGAAACTCTCTTATTGTATTCAGAATTTGCATAAGGGTTATAATAAGGAGTATCTAAAATACCATCGCCATCACTATCTAATAAATTTGGGCATGTGCCTTCTGAGTAGTTAAACTCGTAACATGGAGCTTCAGTGCTTCTTGGTCCTAATGTATTGGATTCAAATCCTCGAAGAGATCTAGGCCCACCAGCATAAAAATTTTGGAAAAATGGAGTTTCTTCTGTGTCACCATATGCGCTTAAATATCCTAGTTCAATATTAAAGCCAAATACTAAGTTTTGATTAATAGGTCTATAAAGTTTTTGCCTGATATTCAGCCTGGCATAATCAATATCACCTCCAGGAATTGTTGAAGATAAACTTAGAACAGTAGATGAGCCATTGGTTGGAAACATGCCTCTATTAAGAGTAATTCTCTGCCAGGAAGTTTGCAGATTTAAGGTTTCAAATACAGAGCCTTCTGCATTAATAAAATCCCATATCTCTCTTGCGGGCTGAGAACCAATATCTATATCAGTCTTATCATAGGTTAGACCAAGATTAATTCTTTGGATATCTGAAATTGGATATCCAAATTGCAAACCAAAACCCTGAGAATTACTTAGATAATTTGCTACATTGTATTCTCCATAATCAGTCTCTCTAAAGTAAATATTATATCCAAGACTAACAGCATCTTTAGTTGCATAAGGATCCAGAAATGATATGTTATAACTCTCTGAGTAAATATTCTTATTTATCCCAATTCCAACTGTGTTTCCAGACCCTAAGAAATTTTGCTCTTGTAAATTAAATCCAAGCATTAATCCAAAATCACTATAACCAACATTACCTCCTACAGATCCAGTAGTTTCTTCTTCCACAGAATAAATAATATCAATCTGATCATCAGTATTTGGCACGGGAACAGTTTCAACCTCAACTTCTTTGAAATAACCTAATCTTTCTAGTCTAACTTTTCCAGCTTCAATGCTGTTATTGGACGACCAAGCTCCCTCAAATTGCCTCATTTCTCTTCTTAAAACAAAGTCCTGGGTAAGATTATTACCAGTAAAGAGAATTTTTCTTGTATATGTTCTTTTTCCAGGCTGAACTGTGAAAATTATTTTTACCTCATTATCGTCTTCATCTATTTCAGGATTTCCACTAACTTCAGCAAAGGCATAACCTCTATTACCCATTAAGTTTGTAAAAAATTCCTCAATGGAGGTTATTTGTGCCTGAGAATATGTCTGATCTTTTAAAGAGTTAATGATTTGAGAATAAATTTCTTCTTCAAGAGGAATATCACCAACAACCTCTGCATCCGAGATAGTATATTTATTGCCTTCAAAAATGTTAAAGTTTATAAAAATTTTCTTCATATCTTTTGATAAACTTATTTGAGATGATTCAATCGAAAATTTTAAATAACCTCTATCTCTATAAAAAGATTCTAGGCTTTCTATGTCGCCTTTCAATTTTTCTCTGGAATAGGCATTGTCATTATTAAGAAATGAAAAAAATGAACCCTCAGACAATTCGAATCCTTCAAGCAACTCTTCATTATTAAAAATTTCATTGCCAATGATATTGATTTTTTCTATTTTTGCACTTTTGCCTTCATCAACTATTATCTTAATTTCTAATCTATTTCTTGGTTTTACAATTTCCTCTATCTCAACACCAGCTCCATATCTTCCATTGGATGCATAAGATCTTACTAATTCTGATTTAACCTGTTCCAAAGTTGACCTTTTGTAAACTTCTCCCTCTTTAACACCAACACCATCAAGACTCTCAATCAGCTGTTCAGTTTTAAGAGCTTTATTACCAGAAATATCAATTGCTGAAATTGAAGGCCTCTCTATAACACTAATTATGAGTGTATTACCGTCTTTAGCTATTTGAATATCATCAAATTGCTCTGTTGAGAAAAGTGATCTAGTTATATCTGATGATTTCCTCATATCTATTTTATCGCCAACACTGATCGGAATAACGTTAAAAATACTACCTGTAGAAACCCTCTGCAAACCAATTATTCTTATATCACTGACAAGAAACTCATCAAATGCATTTAGCTGTGCTGCCAATAATAGACTAACAAAGTAAAGTTTAAATGCTTTCAATTATCTTCCTATAAAAACCGAGAAATATCATTGAAGACAGCAAAAATCATCAATGCGCCAACCATTAGTGCTCCGCCAGTATATATAAAGCTTTCCGTTTTTTCTGACAAAGGTTTACCCCTTAATGCTTCAATACCTAACAATGTAAGCTGACCACCATCAAGAACAGGTATTGGTAATAAATTTAATACTCCTAAGCTTATGCTCAATAAGGCCATTAGATACATGAAAGGTATGAAACCTGCTTGAGCTGTATCTCCAGCCATTTGAGCAATACCAATTGGGCCACTCAAATTATCAGTGCCCATGTTACCTGTTAACATTTTTCCAATAAACTGAAGGGTTTTTATACTTAAATTATAAGTTTCGAACACACCCTTAGATAAGGATTCTAAAAAGGAGCGACTTGTTCCAAAAGAGACGCCAATGAAACCCTCCTTTTTACCATCTGCATTTTGATTAGTCCCTATTTTAAGCGGGATTTGTATTAAATTCCCATCTCTGTATACATCAACTAAAACATTCTCATTAGGCATAGATGAAATTACTTGCCTAATATCGCTAGCATAATTAATTCTTGAATTGCCAATTTTATAAATAAGATCATTTGATCTAAGATTAGCCTTGTCTGCAGGGCCTGATTCAATAACAGAGCCTATTATAGGTTTCATCTTGTACTCAATATCAAGACCTAGATATTTTAAAGGGTTCGATTGAGATATAGAATTTGGAAGAAAATTTGTAACCTTAATTCCTACGTCAACAATATCATTAGTATTTGACCTTTTTATGCCAAGATTAATAATACCGGTATATCCAGCATATGATAAAAGTTCAAGACTTATATCCTTAGGGTCAGATATGATCACTGAATTTATAGAATGAATTTGGTCACCTTGAATTAAAAAATCATCAGCAGACCTCATCTCTATTGAGTTATCTATATTATTTATAACTGCTGTTGTTTGAGGATCAGGAGTATTTAAAAAAATAAATGAGAATATAAAAATAGATAGCAGGAAGTTTGCAAGAGGTCCTGCAAACATAATTAAAGCTCTTTGCCATTTAGGCTTTGAATCAAATGTATTTTTAATTTGCTCAGGAGTTAATTCTTCTTTAATTTCTGGCTCTAATTCGATTAGTTTATTTGTAATCATTGATACATATCCGCCTAATGGCAAGGCTGAAACTGCAAATTCTGTTCCGTGTTTATCTAAACGTTTATATATTACAGGCCCCATCCCAACAGAAAACCGCTGAACATGAACATTAAAGATTCTTGCAAAAATAAAGTGTCCGTATTCATGAATGGTTACAAGAACACCCAAAAGTGCAAGAAAAGAGCCTATATAAATAATTGTGGTCATAATTTAAGTGAGTGATTTTACCACCTTATGTGCCTCCATGCGTGTTTGATTATCTATTTCATAGATTGCTTCTATATCAATATCATTAGACACAGGCACAGCATTAAAAGTTCTATAAATAACATCATAAATTTTATTGAAAGTAATTTTGTCATTAAGAAAATTTTTTACAGCAATCTCATTTGCAGCATTAAATATTGTTCCAGCTGAACCACCTACATTACAAATCTCTCGAGCAAGATTTGCTATTTCCAATCTATCATGAGGGAACTCTTGAAAAGTAAGATTTAAGGATGAAAAATTTATCTTAGAATAATCAAGAGATAATCGAGATTCATCAAGAGATAATGCATGAGATATTGGAACCCTCATATCGGGATTGCTCATCTGACATATACTTGAACCATCTTTATATGTAACTATAGAATGGACTATGCTTTGAGGATGGACAACTAATTCAAAATACTCTTCACTCAAGTCAAATAAATATTTTGCCTCAATAAGTTCCAAGCATTTATTTACAAGAGTTGCTGAGTCAATACTTATTTTTGAGCCCATTTTCCAATTCGGATGATTTAAAGCTTCTCTTTTAGTTACTGCTGATAAATCCTCAACTCTTTTATTTAAGAAAGGTCCTCCAGATGCGGTAATTATTATCTTTGAGACATCATTAGTATTTTTTTCTGAATCCAAACATTGAAATATTGCATTATGCTCACTATCAATTGGAATAATATTTGTATTATGTTTTATTGCCAATGGCAATATTATATCTCCTGCAACAACAATACTTTCCTTGTTTGCTAATAAAATTATTTTTCCTGTTTTTGCTGCCATTAAAGTTGTTTCTAACCCTGCAAAACCTGATATCGCAGATATTATTATGTCTATGTCCTTATGATTTAGTAAAAACTCCAACTCAGACTTTGAGCTAAATAATTTTATTTCTTGTGATTTTTCTATAGATTCATCAAGAGAGGTTAAATTGGGCCTTGATTCACAGTATACGTAATTAGGTTTGAATTCCTTAATTATAGACATTGCTTTGGTTAAATTTGATTGGAAAGTTATTCCAGCAAGGTTTAATTTATCACTATTCTGCTTGATAACACTCATAACACTATCACCAATACTGCCTGTAGCGCCTAAAATAAGAATATTCTTCATAGACTTTCAGAGATTATAGTTATTAAAAGCATAATTGGAGTGGCAAGTAAATGAGAATCTATTCTATCAAGGATACCTCCGTGACCTGGCAATAATGATCCTGTATCTTTTATTCCTTTTTCTCTTTTATGAAAACTTATTAGAAGATCACCAAAAAAAGCAAGGCAGCCTCCTAAAATACATATTGGTAAAAACCAATATTTTAAATTTACAAAATAGCAAATTGCTAAGGCGTAAACTAATACAGCAGTTAATCCTCCAATAAAGCCTTCGAATGTCTTGTTTGGACTTATGTTTGGTGCAATAGAAGTTTTTCCAAAACTTGAACCAAATAAATATGCAAAAGTATCAAAAATAGTTGTATTAATAATAATAATAAAAAAAAGATAGAAAATAGAAATTGAACTATAAGATTCAATTATTGTAATTGATGGGAGAATATTTGAAGCAGCACCAACCAAATAAATCACCAAAAACCAAAAATATAAAAAAATTAAATTTAGTCCCCACAATATTGGATGCCTAAAATTATTTTTTAACCATTCATAAAAAGCAAAAGTAGAAACTATTGAAATCAATGAAAGAAAGATCAAATAGCTCTTGGCTAGTATCGTTAAGACTATGGGGAGGATAATAAAAAAACCAGTAACAGATCTTTTAATAAAATTTAAGTTATATTCTCTTACCAAACCTTCTACTCACTTTTTTAAAATTATCTAGACATTCAATAAAATCCTCTTTTTTAAAGTCTGGCCAGTATTTATCTATGAAATTTATTTCAGTATATGCTATTTGATATAAAAGGAAGTTGCTTATTCTCTTATCTCCCCCGGTTCTAATTAGTAAATCGATCTCATCTACTGGACAGCATGAAAATTTTGAAATTAAATCTTCGTCTATATCATCAATATTTATATTTTTAGAGATAATTTGCTCTGAGATATATTTGGTAACATTTACAATATCTTGCCTGCCTCCGTAACCAAGAGCAACATTCAAACTTAGAACAGATTCTTGATGATTTGTTGCATTTTCTGCATTTTTTATTTTTAACAGAATTTTTGAACCGAAATCATCTATATTTCCAAAAAATTTTAATTTCACTTTTTGTTTAATTAAGTCTGGAACTTGTTCATTGATAGCTTTTACTACTAATTTTTTTATTGCATCAATTTCAGGCTTTGGTCTTGACCAATTCTCTGAGCTAAAAGCATATAGTGTAAGTGATGATAATTTTTGAATAACTGATTCTTCAACTATGTCTCTTACAACTTCAACTCCTTTACTGTGACCCTTGCTTATATTAAGGGAATTGGACATAGCCCATCTACCATTACCATCCATAATAATGGCAACATTTTTTGCAGTCTTAGCAGATTTTTTTTTTATTTTGTTAGCCATATGGCTTCTCTTAAATTTCTAAAAGATCAGACTCTTTGGCTTTTAGCTCTGAATCAACAAGACCTATAAACTTATCAGTTTCTTTTTGTATAAGGTCTTCCATTCTTCTTAGATCATCTTCTGAAATTTCACCTGCTGATTGACTTTCTTTACATGCTTGATTTGCATCTCTTCTAATATTTCTAATAGAAACTCTTGAATTTTCTGCCTCTGCTCTAGCTTGTTTAATATAGTCTTGCCTAGTTTCTTCCGTCAAAGAAGGCATAGAGATTCTAATTAAGTCAGACGATGTGCTTGGATTTAAGCCTAAATTAGAATTCATAATAGCTTTCTCAATTTCAGGAATCAGACTTTTATCCCATGGAGATATAACTAAAGATCTACCATCTTCTACACTTATGCTGGCAGTTTGATTAAGGGGAGAGAGATTTCCATAATAATCAATTTTAATATCATCTAAAATAGCTGGATTAGCTCTTCCAGTTCTAATCTTATTGAAAGCTTGGCCAAGAGAAGAAAGTGATTTTTCCATTCTTGAAGTTGCGTTGTTTATTGTTTCATTCATATTATGATATTAACGTACCTATTTTTTCACCGCAAATTATATCTTTGAGTGCGTCTTTGGTATTAACATTAAAAACTTTTATAGGTAGTTTGTGGTCTCTTGCTAAAGTTAAAGCAGTAGCGTCCATAACTTTTAAATTTTGAGATATAGCATTATCAAAAGTTAGCTCTGGATAAAATACTGCATTTGAATTAATTTCTGGATCTGAGTCATATACTCCATCAACTCTGGTAGCTTTTAACATCAAGTCTGATTGAGTTTCAATTGCTCTTAAACAGCCTGCTGTATCTGTTGTAAAAAATGGATTTCCAGTACCAGCAGTAAAAATGACAACATAGCCATCACTTAAAAGTTGTATAGCAAGTCTTCTGTCGTAATGTTCAACAATTCCAGACATTGAAATAGCCGACATCACTCTCGTTTTTATGCCCGCTCTCTCAAGTGCGTCCCTAAAAGCAATGCCGTTCATTACAGTTGCCAACATTCCCATATGGTCACCAGCAACCCTATCCATACCAGCTTTGTTAAGCTTTTCACCTCTGAATAAATTACCGCCACCAATGACAATCCCTATCTGGGCACCAATTTCTTTGCAAGATGCAACAGATGCAGCCATTTGATCTAATATTTTTGGATCTATGCCATGCTCATCATCACCAGCAACAGACTCTCCACTAAATTTTACGAGAATGCGTTGATGAAGAAGTTTAGACATAATTTATTTTAATTGTTCTGCAACCTCGTCAGCAAAACTCTTGCTCTCAACTTCAATACCTTCACCGACCTTTAATCTTGAGTATGATTCAATCTTTGCATTTTTTGAATCTAATAATTCTTGTATTGATATCTCAGAATCTTTTACAAAATCTTGAGAAAGTAATGAAACTTCTGATAAGAATCTTTTTAATTTACCCTCAATCATTTTTTCCATAATCTCTTTTGGTTTACCAGACTCTTCTGCCTGAACCATATAAATTGCTTTTTCTCTTTCTAAAATTTCTGGATCAAGATCTGATTCTGACAAACATAGTGGGTTAAAAGCAGCTACATGCATTGCTATATCTTTTGCAAGAGATTCATCTCCGCCAGAGATAACTACAACTGCACCAAGCTTAGAATCGGAATGAATATATGAACCGGCATTCATATCTGAGCTAAAATCTTTAGTAATTAATCTTCTTAATTGAATATTTTCACCAATTGTTTGGACCAATGATTTTCTTTTTTCTTCTATTTCAGATTCATGTAACTGAGAAATATCTGATATCTTATTTTTAGCAATAAAATCATGCACCTCATTTGTAAAATCTACAAAATTTGAATCTTTAGCAGCAAAATCTGTTTCTGAGTTAATTTCGATTAAAGTTGCGTAGTCATTACCAACAAAAATCTTTAAAACTCCATCAGCGGCAACCCTTGCAGCTTTCTTTTCAGCTTTTAATGCACTATTTGATCTAAGTAAATCTAAAGCTTTTTCTATATTGCCTTCGCACTCTACAAGAGCTTTTTTACACTCCATCATTGCAACACCAGTCATATCTCTTAATTCTTTAACTTGAGATGCTTTAATTTCCATTTTTATTTCGTATCCTCTTTAGTTTCTTGAGCTTTGATTGTTTCATCTGTAACTTCTTCAACCACAGGCTCTTCAGCGGTAACTTCTTCAACCACAGGCTCTTCAGCGGTAACTTCTTCAACCACAGGCTCTTGTTTTTTAATAGTTTGTATAACTGGTGACTCTGAATCTAATTTTGGCGAAAAGCCTTTAGATGACTCTAAACCTCTAGCACAAGAATCTGCAATTATTTTTGTAACTAATCTTATCGATCTAATAGCATCATCATTACCTGGTATAACCATATCAATACCGTCTGGATCAGAATTTGTATCAACAAGGGCAATAACAGGAATACCCATTTTTCGTGCTTCTAAAACTGCAATTTTTTCATACTTTACATCGATAACGAATATTGCATCTGGAAGGCCCTTCATATCTTTAATGCCTCCAACACTAGCTTCTAATTTTGTATATTCTTTTTGAATTTCAACAGCTTCTTTTTTAATAAGTTTTTCTATCCTGCCTGAAGAAATCATTTCTTCAATATCTTGCAATCTTCTTATAGAGCCCCTGATTGTTTTCCAGTTGGTTAAGGTTCCACCCAACCATCTTTTGTTAACATATGGCAGGCCAATTGCGGAAGCTTCTTCTTTTATGGTCTTGCTAGCAGATCTTTTTGTGCCTACAAAAAGCACCTTATTGCCTTTTGAACAAATATCTTCAACTTTTGATGCTGCGGCACTTAAATGCTCTTGAGTCATATCTAGGTTGATGATACTTATTTGTTTTCTTGTATCAAAAATATATTGCTCCATTTTTGGATTCCAAAATCTTTTCTGATGACCGAAGTGAACGCCTGCATGAAGCAGGTCTTTTACTGAAACTATACTCAATTTAATTCTCCTTGGGGTTATTTCTCCAATCCTTATAAAGTTGACTCTGATTTGAGCACCCCAACTTTAATAAAATAGGATTTTCGTATTTAAAAGTTCCTGTATTCTATAGAAAAAGTACTTTGATTTAAAGTAATTTTTAATTAAAAAAATCTTTAACTGAATATAAATTTGGTTCTTTTTTTATAATAGATTTTGCTATAACCAAAGCTCCTTCAGAAAAAATATTTCTAGATAAAGCTTCATGCTTAAATACTACAGAGTCATTTTTATTGATAAAACTAACCTCATGAATTCCATTGATACCAACGACTCTTTCAGATTCTATGTTAATAGAACTAATAATTTTATTTGTATCATTATTCTGAATAGTTTTTTCCAATTCAATTGCTGTCCCTGAAGGCGAATCAACCTTTTCTGTATGATGAACCTCACGAATAACACATTCAAAATTATGCTGATTTTTATGAAGAAAATCTTTAATTGACTC